>Ga0097691_1003016_pt1 | contig 10660 bp, 12 predicted proteins | sample NGESurdeep072012_8_FD_72858 | JGI IMG/M metagenome (GOLD analysis project Ga0097691, IMG submission 72858) | Arctic peat soil microbial communities from Barrow, Alaska - NGEE Surface sample 210-1 deep-072012 | ecosystem: Environmental > Terrestrial > Soil > Wetlands > Peat ...
GGATCCACTGCACTCAACTCCTCTGGTCGTAGGATGGGCTCATCTAGCGACGCTACGCTACAGTAGCGTAGCGTACGAGAGGAGCAAGCGATGGAGGGCAGCGGCGACAAGGTCGGCGGTCGTGTCCTGCGGTCGCGCGATCGGGTGCTGGCGACGGCTTTCGATCTGCTCAGCGAGAACGGGGTCGGGGGCTTCTCCGTGGATGAGGTAGTCCGCCGGTCCGGCGTCGCGAAAACGACTGTCTATCGCCATTGGCCAACCCGAGAGGCGCTCGTGCTCGATGCCTGCTCGCAGATCACTGCCGAGCAGGAGGTCCCGGACACCGGCTCGATCGAGGGTGATGTCACTGCGCTCATGGCGAACCTGGCGCACCTGCTGAGCACGGCCCGGTGGTCGTCAGTTGTGCCCTCGATCGTCGATATCGCCGAGCGCGATCCGGAGTTCGCCGAGATTCACGGCAGAATCCAGCGAGGACACGCTGCAGCTCTCCGAGCTGTGATTGAGCGAGCAGTGTCCCGGGGCCAGCTACCGACTGAGATCAAACCATCGACCCTGATCTCAGCCCTGGTCGGACCGCTCTACTACCGCCGCTGGTACTCGCGCGAGCCGAACGACGACCAGTTCGTCAGAACAATCGTCGGCAACGTCCTGGGCAGCCGACCAGCCACCCGGGCGGCATCCACATGATGCATAACCCCAAGTACCTTCGAGACGTCGTGCGTCAGCACCTGTGGCTGACCCGTGGACCTGGTGACCCTCCCCTGCCGCCGGCAAGCGCAGAGCGGATGGCGGTCGTGCTGAGCCTCAGATTTGAGCAATGCTTGGTCCAGGATCGTGCGGCACTGTTGCGTGTATGGCAATCACAACATTGAACGAAGGCAGCGCAGTGATCCTGGTGACCGGCGCGACCGGACGGTCGGCCGCCACGTCGTCGCTCAGCTCGCGACGGCGGGTTGGCGGGTACGCGCCCTGGTGCGTGCCGAAGCGGCCGGCAGCCGGCAAGTCGGGCCCCGGCGTGGAGTTCGTGGTCGGTGACGTGGACCAGCCGGAGACCCTCGACGCGGCTCTGCTTGGCGTGGAGCGCCTGTACCCGCTGACCCCGTTGGCGCTGTAGCTGCGCGAAAGGGACGGCGCGGTCGTGGCTGCGGCCAGGTGCCGATGAGGCGGCGGCCAGCCGGCTGCAACGGTGGCATCGCGCGGGGAAGAAGCTCATCGAGGGCTCGGGCATGGCCTGGATGTTCGTTCGGCCCAATGGCTTCATGAGCGACACCCTTGTCCGGGCGGGCGGGCACGACGATAGCCAGGGTGCGGTCTACGGCACCGGCGGCGACGCTAGACTCTCCGTCATCAGACCCGCGCGACATCGCTGCGGTCGCGATCGCGGCGCTGACCGAGCCCGGCCACGAGGGCAAAGCCGACGAGGTGACCGGCCCTCAGGCGCTAACTAACGAACGCCGAGCAGGTGGCGATCCTCGCCGAGACCATCGGCCAGCCGCTCCGCTTCGTCGACCTGCCCGCCGACGCCGCCCGCCAAGCCATGCTCGGCCGGGGCATGCCCGCCGAAATCGTCGACGGGCTGCTGGAATTCGGGACCGACCGGTCCGCCGGCGGTGAGCAGGTTTCCGACGCCGTACAGACGCTGACCGGACGCCCGGCCGGACCTTCGCCTCATCGGCCGCCGACAACGTGAGCGCATTCCGCTAGGACCGCAGGACCATGTCGCTCGCCGCCCGAGTGGGCGGCGAGCCACACCGTCACCGGCCAATCCAAATGACGTGGCGCCGGCGTCACGAGAGCGGAGCCGAGATGGTTCGGTGCGACACCAGCGGAGTGTCGCTGGTTCCCGCGGGCGTCGTCGGCGACCGCGGCGCGTGCTTGGCATCGGCGGGTTTGGCGGTGCCGCGGCAACCCGTTGGGGGTCAGGCGGGCTGGCAAGCGGCGTCGACAAGAACCCGGGCGGCAGCCTTGGCCGCAATGGGTGTCGCGGGGTCGGCGTCCAGGACCCCGGCGGCGAGGCCGCCGTCGATGAGCAGAGTCAGCTGGCGGGCCAGATGTTCGGGCCGGGTTGCGCCTGCGCGGCGGGCCAGGTCGGTCACCCAGGCGCGGACGACGTTCTTGTGTTCGATGGTGCGGGCGTGCACGTCGCTGCCAGTGATGCTTTCCGCGGCGGTGTTGATGAACGCGCACCCGTGGTAGCCCTCCCGCCGGCACGCGGTGTCCAGCGCGTCAAACGTGCCGATCAGCTGGTCGCGGGGGTTGTCGCCGGCGTCGCGGGCGGCGGCGCGCAGGGCGCCGAACCAGGCCTGGTCGACCTTGTCCAGGTACGCCAGGACGAGGTCGTCTTTGCGGGGGAAGTGCTTGTACAGGGTCGCCTTGGCCACCCCGGATTCGGCGATGACGGTATCCACCCCGGCGCCGCGAGGGCCGTGGGCGTAGAACAGCCGAAACGCTGCGTCGAGGATGCGTTCGCGTGCCGGTTGCGGTGTCGTGCCCGCCGGGCCCATGGGGTGTCACCTCGCCATTCTGCCGTGCCGATCAATCCCGAACTCATAGACTACAGACAAGTCTGTCTGACGGTCTGTGCCGTTGCCCACAACCCGATCCCAGCCTGTTCTCTTGGCCATAGACAGACCTGTCTGTTAGCGTAGTTGGTGTACGGGGGCACCCCGAAACCTGCAGGGAGCAACCACGATGAAGATCGCAGTGCTGGGCACCGGGATGGTCGGTCAGGCCCAGGCGGGTCGGCTGGCCGAGCTGGGTCACGACGTGACCGTCGGCACCCGCGACGTTGCCGCGACGATGGCGCGCACGACGCCCGACGGCATGGGCAACGCGCCCTACGCGGCGTGGGCGGCCAGACACACCGACGTCACGCTCGCGACCTTCGCCGAGGCGGCCGCCAGCGCCGAGCTGATCGTCAACGCCACCTCTGGCAACGTGTCGATCGCCGTGCTGGAGGCGGCCGGCCGGGAGAACCTGGCGGGCAGGATTCTCCTTGACATCGCCAACCCCCTCGATTCCTCGAAGGGCTTTCCGCCCACCCTGTTCGTCAAGGACACCGATTCGTTGGGTGAGCAGATCCAGGCCGCGTTCGACGAGCTGAAGGTCGTCAAGGCTCTCAACACGCTGACGGCGGCGCTGATGGTCAACCCGAAGGCCATTGCCGACGGCGACCACTCGGTGTTCGTGTCCGGCAACGACGCAGAGGCGAAGAAGACCGTGATCGGCCTGTTGGAGTCCTTCGGCCACACCGACGTCATTGACCTCGGTGACATCACCACCGCTCGCGGCTCGGAGATGGTACTGCCGATCTGGCTGCGGTTGATGGGCGTGCTGAACACCCCGATGTTCAACTTCAAGATCGTTCGTTGACCTGCGCGGCGTGGTGGGTTGCCGTGGCGTAGCCGGCGGCAACCCACCACCCCTGCACCCCTTCTGCGATAGACAAGGAGTCAGCGATGGCTGACAACATCACCGGCCCGATGGCCGGCAAGACCGTGCTCGTAACCGGCGGCACCGGCGGTATCGGCAAGGCCACCGCCCTCGGCCTGGCCGCGCTGGGTGCGCGGGTGGGCATCGTCGGCCGCGACCACGTCCGGGCGCAGGCCGCCGCCGCCGACATCGCCGCCGCCTCCGGCAATCCGGCGGTGGACTCGATCGCCGCCGACATGTCGTCCCAGGCCGAGGTGCGCCGGCTGGGTCGCGAGGTCCTCGACGCGTACCCGCGCCTGGATGTCCTGGTCAACAACGTGGGCGGGTTCTGGGCCACCCGGCATGTCACCGCCGACGGGCTGGAGCACACCTTCGCCGTCAACCACCTGGCACCGTTCCTGCTCACCGATCTGCTGCTGGATCGGCTCAAGGCCAGCGCCCCGGCTCGGATCGTGACTGTGTCCTCCGGCGCCCAGGCCATGGGCAAGATCGGCTTCGATGATTTGCAGGGCGAACGCAAGTACTCCGGGCAGCAGGCCTACAACCAGTCGAAGCTGGCCAACGTCATGTTCACCTACGAATTGTCCCGCCGCCTGGACGGCAGCGGCGTGACCGCCACCGTTCTGCACCCCGGCGTGGTCCGCACTGGATTCGCCGCCGAGGATCACTCCCCGATGTGGAGGGTCCTTCTTCCGCTGGTGCGGCCGTTCCTGAAGACTCCGGAGAAGGGCGCGGCCACCTCGATCTACCTGGCGTCCGCACCCGAGGTCGAAGGTGTCACCGGCAAGTACTTCGCCGACAGCAAGACGAAGACCTCCAGCAGGTCCTCCTACGACACAGCCGCTGCGGCCCGCCTGTGGCAGATGAGCGTCGACCTCGTCGGACGCACGGCCGGCGTTTAGATCCCGGCCAACAGAACAGACAAGGTGCCTACGGTCTTGTCCCGACCAACGCAGAAACGTTGAGGGGTTGGGCGAATCATCATCGTGCGTGCCAGCAGCCGGGCCGTCGCTGCTCGTAGTCACGATGTCGCGAGAGATGGGATTTCCGCGCCGTCCTGTCGCTGGGTCGTGGCGTACGCCGGACTGCCGGTGGAGAGCAGTCAGCCAGATTCCATCGACATCCCGTAATCGGCAGGAGCGCGAGTCGCGGCAAATGAGGACGCTTCTTCTGGCCCGGCGACGGAAGGCCTCCTGCTGATCTTCAGGCGCGGTTCGCGTTGGCCAGCACCTGCCTCGGGGCCTGCCTTCGGATGGCCACCGAGCGGTCTCGGCCGCAGGGTTCTGGCTGTGAACCGGCCCGCGGGGTACTTGACGCGGGGCTTCGAGTGCCCGGCCCGGGTTCGGTACGATGGCGACGAGTCACCATGTGGTTGGAGACGTTCGCCGGGCATGGTGTGAAGGTGGATGGACTCTATGCAGAGCGGACTTGCCGGGAACGCCGATTCCTGGCTTGATCGAGTCGGGTGTGGAAACCAGGTCCGAGGAGCCGGGCGCCGCTGGCCGCCAGGTGACGCGAAGCTCCGGAATCGTTCGACCGGCCCGGACGAGCACCCAGACAATTGTGCCGAGCAGGATCGGGCCGATCAGCACGACGATCACGTCGCCTGGCCCAACTGGAGTCGCGGTTGGCGTCGGGCTGCGGCCGCTCGCACCTCGGCGACCACGGACAGGCCCTACGGCGCCAGGCGGTACAGGTGGCGAGCCGGACGCCCGAGCGGCGGATTCACCTCCCAAGCAGCGTCCAGGAGGCCCGGTCGGCGAGGCGCATCAGGATCGGGTGGAGCGACCCGGACTTCAGGCCGACCTCCGCCCCCAAAGTCGTAGCCATAGCGCCAGACGGTGGGCTGCCCGGCCAAGGCCAAGATCAACTCGACGGTCTGCGGCAAGAGCCGGCGTTGACGGGATACTCCACAACTCAACGTAGATAGACCCTAGGACCGCTACAACTGATCTGTTGCCGCACGCGCAGACAGTGTCGGATGCCGATCGAATCGCCTGAGCAACGCGGACAGCGTCCCAGCTGTATTCACGATGTTGGTCTTCATCCTTCGACGGGCGGGAGGTGAGGGCCCGCGCCGAGTGTCTGGGAAGAAGACTCTGACGGCCCCGCCGGGGCGGACATCTGCCTCCGGCACTCCCCGCAACCCAGAAGCCAGGGCGTTGAAGCGCAGGCCCGGATATCGACAAAGACCGTAATGCGTCATCGCGGCATGAGCGGACGTTGACCCGCCCTGGATGACGCGCGAGGCGTCGTCGCGTCTTACTTGGACGTCAGCCGTATCCGAGGTCGTGGCCGCGTTTGGTCATCGCGCGGTGCATCGCTGCGCGTCCGGGGGAGGGGGCGGCCGGGGTGGCCGCGGCTGTGCGCAGCCCGTCGAGCGCGAGGTCGATGAAGCGGTTCCATGCGTTCGGTGCCGCGTCCGCAGTCCGGTGGACGAGACCGGCGTTCGCCATGAGCAGCAGCACGAGGTCCTCGGGAACGAAGTCCGCGCGTAGGGCGCCGCTGGCCCTGGCGCGGTCGGCGATGTGGACGGAGTCCTGGTAGGCCCGCGTCCGGAGCTCTTCGAGCTCGGGGGCGCCGGTGACCTCGGTGGTGAGCAGGTCCGCGAGGCCGCAGTCGGTCGCCTGCAATTGGCAGAGGAACCTGACGTGTTCGGCGAATCCGTCCCATGGGTCAGGGTTGTCCAGTGCCCACGCAGCGGCGTCCACGATGCGTCGCAGAGTGTCGGCGAAGACGGCGGCGACGAGAGCGCAGCGGGACGGGAAGTGCCGGTAGAGGGTGGCGTTGCCGACACCGGCAATCTTCGCGATCTCGTCGAACGGTGCGTCCAGTCCGCGCTGCCCGTACAGCTCGCGCGCGGTCTCGACGATCACCCGCCGGTTACGAGCAGCATCAGCCCGCAGACGGACGTCACGAGTCCGCGGCGCGGGCATAGCCGCAGCGTACCGCTCCAAGTAGGGACTGCTCCCCGTTTCTGTTAGCGTTCGCAGTATCCGGGGACTCAACCCCGGATCCTGCTGGAGGGGTGGCTGCATGCGCGCGTTGGCGGTAACGGCACGGGGGGCGTCTCCGGCGGTTGTGGATGTTCCTGACCGTGCGCCCGGTCGCGGTGAGGTTCGCGTCGCCGTCGAGGCGGCGTCGATCAACGGATTTGACCTGGCGGTGGTCGCCGGCTACGTCTGGGACCGCATGCCGCACACGTTCCCGGTCGTCATCGGTCGCGACTTCGCCGGCACCGTCGACGCCGTCGGTGAGGGCGTCGAGAACTGGGCCGTCGGGGATTCCGTCGCCGGCGTCAACACCGCTCTCGAGCTCGGCGCTGGCCCGATCGCCGAACACATCATCGTCGACTCCCGCAGCGTCACCGCAATCCCGGACGTCGTGACCGCGGTTCAGGCCGCCGCCGTCGGGCTCGCTGGCGTCACTGCGCTGGACCTGATCGACGCGCTGAACCCGGGTGCCGCGGACACCGTTGTCGTCTCCGGGGCGACCGGCGGCGTCGGTGCGTTCGCCGTCCAGCTCGCGGCTGCACGAGGTGCTCGCGTCGTCGCGACCGCGCGGCCAGGTGGGGCGACCGAGTTCGTCCGCAGTCTCGGCGCCGCTGACGTCGTCGACTACACCGGCGACCTCGCGGTCGCCCTCCGCGCCGTCACGCCAGACGGCGTCACGAAGGTGGTTCACGCCGCAGGCGACCCGGCCGTGTTGGGCTCCTTGCTTGTCGCCAACGGGCAGTTCGCGTCCGTCGTCGGCGCTACCGCCGAACAGGTTGGCCGCGAGGACGTGACGGTGACCGGGGTCATGACGTCGTACACCCCGGACAAGCTCGCCGCGCTGCTCGAGCAGGTCGCCGCCGGGCAACTGACAGTTCCGGTCGCCGCCACTCACCCGCTGGCAAGTGCGGCCGACGCGCTCAGCGACTTCGGCAGCGGCAAGCTCGGCAAGATCGTGGTGACGCCGTGACCGCGACCTCGACTTCCGAGCCGTCGTTGGTCGACGTGCTGACGGCCCTGCGTCACTCGCACGACCGGCTCGTTGCCGCCGTGACCTCACCGACGACCAGCGTCTGAGCCCAACCTGAAAGGAGTCGTCATGCGGGTACCCGTCCGCGACGTCCCCACCCGAGCGACCACCGGCGCCTACATCCTGCACGCCGGCTGGGACAAGTGGCACGGCAGCGAAGAACTAGCCGACGGTGTGCACGGCATGGCCGCGGGCGCCTTCCCGTTGCTGCGGAAGATCCCGCCGAGGACGTTTCTCAAGGCGCTGGCCGCCACGGAGATCGCCACCGGCGCCGCGCTGCTCGCCCCCGTCGTGCCCAACAGGCTTGCCGGTGCGTCCCTCACCGCCTTCGCCGGCGGCCTCATGACGATGTACCTGCGCACCCCCGCCATGCACAAGCCAGGCAGCATCTGGCCCACCTCGGCCGGCACAGGCATCAGCAAGGACGTCTGGATGCTCGGCATCGGCCTCGGGTTGCTCATCGACGCCGCCGCACGTGCCGAGAACGCCTGATGCCGCCGACAGCGGACGAGCTATGGGCACTTGTCGCCGGCAGCCAGCAGGGCACCCTCGCCACCATCAAGAGCGACGGCGCACCCCAGATGTCCAACGTGCTCTACGTCCCGGACAGCGCCAGTCGCGTCATTCGCATCTCGACCACCGCCGGCCGGGCGAAGAGCCGCAACCTCGCCCGCGACCCCCGCGCTGCCCTCTACGTCGCCGGTGACGACTTCTGGAACTACGCCGTCGCCGAAGGCAACGTCACCCTCTCCGACATCGCCAGCGTTCCCGGTGATGCAGCAACCGCGGAACTGTTCGCCGTGCACTCCGCGTTCTACCGCGAACTCGACCGCGACACCTTCCACGACGAGATGATCGAACACAGGCGACTCGTCGTCAGACTGCACGTCACCCGCGTCTACGGAGTCATCGCGCCCAGCGGCCGCCGCCCCGTCAGAAACGACACCTGAGGGCTGCCGCCCAGCAGGCAACGGCTGCGGTCGCGCTCTCGTACACCCGAGGCTTCCTTCGTGCGCCAGTGGTGTGGTCGGACTGAAGTCACTGCGCTCATTGGCAGATCCGGATGATCGTTAGGTGCTTCCAGCATTGCGACCGCTGCTGAATCGCGGAAGTCGTTCCGCGTGGTGTGCCCGTGATTACCTCTGTCAGCGAGGTGGAGGCGGTCAGGGTCGACCCAGCGACGGGACCCGAGGCGGGCGACGTCGGTGTCAGCAGGAGCGGTCGGGGCTACGGCACGAGGATGCCGCGCCCGCGCAGCCGACCGCTGTTGAGGTCGTCGATCGCGGTGTTGATGTCGTCGAGCGGATAGGTCGCGGTATGCAGGCGCACCTTGCCCTGCGCGGCGAGCGTCATGAGTTCGACCAGGTCGTTGTAGCTGCCCACCAGATTGCCGATGAAGTTGATCTCCGTGAGGATGATCCGCATCGTCGGGACCTCCAGCATTCCGCCGTACCCAACGACGAAGAAGCTGCCGCCGCGGCGAAGCAGGTCGACGCCCCAGTGCTCGGCGCCGGACTCGCCGACGAAGTCGATGACGACCTCGGCGCCTTTGCCGTCCGTGAGGTCCATGACTCGCGAGACCTGGGTGCCGTCGACGCGCACGGTGTCGTCGGCGCCCCACTCGGTCGCGAGCGATAGCGCCTCCTCGTTGGTGTCGAGCACGATGATCTCGGCGGGCACCATGGCCTTCAGGCATTGGATGCCGATGTGGCCGAGGCCGCCCGCGCCGATGACGGCGCAGCGGGTCCCCGGGTAGAGCAGCGGCACCGCCTTGCGGATGCTGTGGTACGCCGTGAGCCCCGCGTCCGCGAGCGGAGCGACGTCGGTGGGCTCGAGGCCCGGGTCCATCTTGATCACCGAGCGGGCGCCGGTCTTGAGATACTGCGCGAAGCCGCCCTCGGCGAACAGCCCGGGGAAGCTGCTGTTCTCGCAGTGCACGTCGTTGCCGTCGCGGCACGCCCGGCACAGCCCACAGGTGATGAGCGGGTGCAGGATGACCTTGTCACCGGGCGCGACGTTCGTCACGGCCTCGCCCACGGCCTCGACCCAGCCGGCGTTCTCGTGGCCGGGGGAGTAGGGCAGCGACAGGTTCGCCTCCTTTTGCGCCTCGTCGAACTCGCCCTCCCGGATGTGCAGGTCGGTCCGGCACAGACCCGCGGCGCCGACCTTGACGATGACGTCGTACTGCGACGTGATCTGCGGGTCGGGTACCTCCTCGACCACGAGGGGCGAGTGGAATTGGTGCAGGCGAGCGGCCTTCATGTCGGCTCCTCGTCGGGTGGCGGTGCGGACCTGCGGGCGTCGAAGCGGGCGCCCGGCATGCCCCAGGCGCGGAAGAAGTCACCGGTTGCCCGGCACAACGACACGTTGACGTCATTGCCGGCGCTGATCAGGGCCGCCGAGCGGACGGCGGCCGCACTGCTGCTGACGGCGGCGGCGGCGCCGGGCAGCAGCAGCGGCTCGTCTAGGCCGGGGTGTCCGCCGGCGAGGCGCTCCTGCACCGCGGCCCGCGCCTCGAACGACAGGAAGGTCAACCTCCGCTGCCCGCCCTCGGTGGGCGAGTACTCCAGGGCCGGCGGCTCGGCGTCGAGGTCCGGAACGAGTCGGCCGGCGGCGTCGAGCGAACCGGCGTCGCTGACGCGGACGCCGAGCAACTCGTCGACGGTCAGCCCGGTGCCGAGCAGCGCGAGGAGCAGGAGCCGTACGTCGCGGGCGTCTCGATCGCCGCGCGCGGCGATCTCGGGGATCGGCCGGGTCCGCGGCGGCGGCGCGACCCGCTCGCGCCACGGCACCTCGACGCCGCCGACCCGCCACCACAGCTTCGGGCCAAACGACAGCACGGCGAGCAGGCCCGCCGTAGCGCCGTCGTGTCGGAACGCCAGCCGCGCAAGCGACCGCTCTGCGGCCGCGATGTTCGCGCGGCCGCGCTCGAGCAGCCCCAGCATGTCCCCGGCAGTGATTTCCGCGGCGAAGCGACCCAGGGTGCCCACCGCGGACCGAATCCAGGGCGCCGGGTTGCGGCACCGAGCGGCGAGCACCGCACCGACAGCGGCGACCGACGGCTCGGCGATGAGCGCGAGTTCCTAATGGGGCTGCACCGGCGGCCTGTAGGCCAGGCTGGTGTCCGAGCCGCCGGCCGGTGAGCACTGAGAGTCCCAGGCCTGATCGTCGAGGCCTAACGCAAGAGCGTGCCCCGGCCGGTGGG
>Ga0097691_1003017_pt1 | contig 10659 bp, 10 predicted proteins | sample NGESurdeep072012_8_FD_72858 | JGI IMG/M metagenome (GOLD analysis project Ga0097691, IMG submission 72858) | Arctic peat soil microbial communities from Barrow, Alaska - NGEE Surface sample 210-1 deep-072012 | ecosystem: Environmental > Terrestrial > Soil > Wetlands > Peat ...
GGGCCAGCCCGTTCAGGGCTGGATCCGGAGTCATCGCAGCCGCCCTCGTGGAGCGAGCAGCGCAGCGCACCCTCGGCAGAGCCGAGGGCGGCGCAGCTAAGGATGCGCTGAAAAAGGTCCACGACTATTGCAGTTCAAGCGTTGATGCCCGATGAAGCAAAAGACTCTTGCGATGGCGGCCGACGCGGGTGCGGGATTCGAGCGGTACCGCAAGCCTACCCGGCGAGATGAGTTCTTGCAGACGATGGAGGCCATCGTGCCGTGGCCGGCGTTGTGCTCGGTGATCGAGCCGCACTACCCCAAGGGAGTCGGAGGCAGGCCGCCGATCGGGCTGGAGCGCATGCTGCGCATCCACTTCATTCAGCACTGGTTCAACCTGGCCGACGTGGCCTGCGAGGAGGCGTTGTACGACAGCGCCAGCCTGCGCCGCTTCGTCGGCATCGACCTGGGCCAGGAACCGGTGCCTGACGCGACCACGATGCTCAAGTTCCGCCGCCTGCTCAACGACAACAAGCTGGGCGAGCGACTGTTCGCCAAGGTCGGCGAGGTGCTGCAAGCCAGCGGCTTCAAGGTGAAGACCGGCACCATCGTGGATGCGACGATCATCGGTGCGCCGAGCTCGACCAAGAACGCCGACAAGGCGCGTGACCCCGAGATGCACCAGGCCAAGAAGGGCCAGCAGTGGTACTTCGGCATGAAGCTGCACATCGGCGTGGACAGCCAGAGCGGCTTGGCGCACAGCGCGGTGGTGACCTCGGCCAACGTGCATGACAAGCACCCGCTGCCAGCCCTGTTGCACGGAGCCGAGCGGCGCGTGTACGGCGACAACGCCTACAGCAGCCAGAAGGAGCTGATCGCGAGCAAAGCGCCGCAGGCCCGGGACTTCACCAATGCGCGGGCACGCAACCACCGAGGCGAGGTCGACGAGACCACGCGGTCGAAGAACCGCCACAAGTCGCGCATCCGGGCTCGGGTCGAACACGTCTTCGGTGTGATCAAGCGGCTGTGGGGCTTCAGCAAGGTGCGCTACCGCGGTCTTGCGAAGAACGCCACGCGCGCGTTCACGGCGCTGGCGTTGGCCAATATCTACCTCGGCCGACGGCCATTGCTGGCACAGGTTCGTCCATGACAGCGCAATGCGAGAAGAATGATCCGCAGTCCAAGCCCCGCGAGCTTCAAAAGGGCTCGACCTGCGCTCTCGCACGCTCATCTACGTACCTCGATGACCAACGAAGCGAAAATGTGTGCGCTTCTTCAGCGCATCCCTAACTCCGGCATTGCGCTAGCGACGCGACTCCCCGGAGCGGCCGGTCGCCAAGGACCGTTCTTGGCCGGACCCGGTCTACGCGACCGTCAGCTCTTTGGCGGCAAACCTCGAACGGCAGGTTCGCGCAAAGGTGATCGGAATCGGGAGAGCCAGCACTCGACCCTAAAGTCGCCGAACCGAGCCCGTCGGGGAGGCGAACCGGCCGATCGAGAATTTCTCAAGCGCCGAGTCGCTCGCCCCTCGCGTCACCAGGTCGGCGATGACGTGGCCGACGACCGGCGCCAGCTCGAAGCCATGCGCGGAAAAACCGAACTGGTGAAACAGACGCGGCGCGCGCAGGCTCGGCCCGATCACCGGGATGTCGTCGGGCATGCGCGCCTCGATGCCGGCCCAGCCCCGGTTGACCACTGCGCCGCGCATCACCGGGAACAGGTCGCGCACCATGCGGGCCGATGCGCCGAGCTCCTGAAAGTCGAGCTCTGTGGTCTCCGCATCCCGATCGGTACGCGCGCGCCGGCCTCCACCGATCAGTACCGTGCCCTCGGTCGTCTGCTTGAACGACAGCGGGCGCCCGGTGCCGATCACGACGGGACTGAGAAAACGCGGCATGCGCAGTGTCACCATCATCATTGGCGCGATGGCTTCGAGCGGCACGGGCTCGCCCACTTGCGCGCAGATCCTGTCCGCCCAGGCACCTGCGCAGTTGACGACGCTGCCGGCACTTATCTTCCCCGCGCTCGTCTCGAGGCGCCAGTCCTGGCCTTGCTGCGCCACCGCGAGCACGCGCGTGCCTTCGACGAAGCGCTGGCCGAGTGCCTCCGCCTTGCGTCGAAAAGCTGCCGTCGTGCGGTAAGGCAGTGCGGCGCCATCGCGTTCCGCGATCAGCCCGCCGAGGCAGTAGCGGGCGAGCGCGGGGATGCGCTCGAACAGCTCGGGCGGATCGATCCAGCGTTCGTGCGTGTATCCGAGGCTCTGCAGCCGGGCTTCTCGGGTGCGCAAGGTGGTCATGTCCTCCTCGGTCTCGGCGACGCGCACTTGGCCATGCGTTTCAAAGCCGCAATCGTCGTCGACCAGATCTTCGATGCGATGCCACATCTCGAGCGACTCGAGCGCCAGAGGGATCTCGGCTTCGTCGCGGGCAAGCGTTCGCACGCCGCCGGCATTCACGCCCGACGCGTGGCGGCCGACGTGGTTCTTTTCGATGACGATGGCGGTCGCACCGGCACGCGCAAGGTGCAGCGCGGTCGAGCAACCGTGCAATCCACCGCCGATTATCGCCACGTCGGCCGTGAGAACGGTCATTTGGGAAGGCGCACCACCGCCTGTTCCGATGCTTCGGTCTGGGGCAGCGACGCGAGCTCGCCCAGCGTGATCGGCTTGATCGGGAAGCGCAGCCGGTAGTGCCCGATCTCCGCCGGCGTGCTGCCGCGTTCCTTCGCGATCAGCTCGCTGACCGTCAACCCGCAGAAGCGTCCCTGGCAGGGGCCCATGCCACAGCGCAGAAAGCTCTTCATCTGATTCGGCCCGGTGCAGCCGAGCCTCACGCTTTCGAGCACCTGCCGGGCCGTCACTTCCTCGCAGCGACACACGACCGTGTCTCCGACCGGAATGCGGTACTGCGGCGCCGGCCGATACATGACGTCGAGAAACCGTCGACCCCGCAGCCATCGAGCGCGATCGGCCTGCGCCGCTGCGCCGGCGGCGGCGCGCTGCGCCGGGTCGATGCGGCCGATGGCGCAGGCGGCATTCAGTGCTGCGATCCGGCCGTGCGCCTCGGCGGCGCGCGCGCCGGCGATGCCGGCGCCGTCGCCCGCAAGCGTCACACCCGGAACGCTGCTCGCACCCCAGGCATCGACGACCGGCACGAAACAGGCCTGAACCTCGTCCCAGCGCTGCTCGCAGCCGATGGCGTTGGCGAAGTTGATGTTGGGCACCACGCCTTGGTGCAACAGCAGCGATGTGCAGGCGAGTTCAATCGTTTGCCCGCCCGCGCGGTAGCGCACGCGCTCGATCCGGTGGTCGCCGATCGCCTCGAGACTCTCGACGCCACGGACGACACGGCCTGCGGCGCGCGCGCGGCGCAGCAGCGCAACGCCTTTCGCAAGGTACGGTGACGTGGCGAAGCCGATGACGTCGCGCCAGGCGGCACGCCAGCGACGGTCACGCGGGGTCGTGTCGAGCACCGCGTCGACGGACACGCCGGCCGCGGCGAATTGTGCGAGCACGAGGGGAAGCAACGGCCCGCTGCCCGCGACGACCGTTCCATCGCCGGGGACCAGGCCGGCGGTCTTCAGCAGGATCTGCGCAGCCCCCACGGTCATGACTCCGGGCAGCGTCCAGCCGGGGATCGGGAACGGGCGCTCCTGCGCGCCGGTGGCGACAATGAGATGCGCCACACGCACCAGATGCGCGACGCCGTCGCGCGAGACGGCGAGTTCGAAGCCGTCACCGATGCGCGTGACCGCCCACACTATCGAGCGCGGCGCATAGTCAGCAGCGCAACCGAGCAGCGCGTCCACGAGGCCCTGCCCGTGCCAGTAATCGTCGCCGAGCAGCTCACGACGGCGCAGCGGTGTGGTCGTCACGCCGCGATAGATCTGGCCTCCGGGCGAAGCCTGTTCGTCGAACAGGATCGTCGCGACGCCGCGTTGCGCCGCGGCGACCGCCGCGGCCATGCCGGCCGGTCCGGCACCGATGACGGCGAGTTCAAACGACGGCTTCAGCGCATCGACGGCGCTCATCGTGTCGCCTCCACGTCGACCGGCCGGGAGCCTTCCTGGCGCACGATCTGCATCCCCGCCTGGACTTCGATCATGCAGCCCTGCTGATTCGGGCGGCCGTCGATCTCGACCAGACAGTCGAAGCAGATGCCCATCAGGCAATACGGCCCGCGTGCACTGCCACTCACCGGGGTGGTGCGGCAGTCGGCATGACCGGCACCGATCAAGGTCGCGGCCACGCTGTCGCCCGGGCGCGCGAGCGCAGCATTGCCGTCGATCGTTAGCGGCAACGTCGGCGGACCGGCCTCAGACAGCCTTTGAAACATGGAAACGCTCCGTGGAAAACGCTGAAAGTCGGGGCTCCAGCGAACCGGCCAGGATCTGCGGCACCAGATCGAATGCATGTGCGGCGGCCAACGTGACACCGGAGTGGCAGCTCGCGACGAAGGCGCCCGGCGCCGCCTGCGATTGCTCGTAGATCGGGAACCCGTCGGGGCTCATCACGCGCAGCGCCGCCCAGGTGCGCGTGATCCGCACGTCGCGCAGCAGCGGAAAAATGCGCTGCGCCCGATCCGCCATGGTCGCGAGGATCGGCGTGCCGACCGTCGTATCGAAGCCGGCTTCTTCCTGCGAGTCGCCGATCAGCACCGTGCCCTCGTCGGTCTGACGCAGTGCGCCCATCGGGTAGTGCATGAAGCGGCGCGCGCGCTCGAGCGCGATGATCTGGCCGCGCATCGGCCGCACCGGCACCGTCAAGCCGACCTGGTCACCGAGCTTCGCATTTCCCAGCCCGGCGGCCAGCACCACCTGCACGCTGACATGACGCCGGCCGCCGGCATCGATCGCAAAGCCGACGCTCTCCCTGGCAATCCGGTCGACGCCATGGTTCGCCCGGTAGTTGCCGCCGAGCGCGACGAACGCCGCGTGCAGGGCTCGAAAGAGGCGCAGCGCATTGACGTGGCCATCGAGCAGCGTGTGCGTGGCGCCGACCACGGACGGGCCGATCTGCGGGAAATAGCGCGCGACTCCTGCATGGTCGAGCGTCTCGAACGGATAACCCTCGAAGCCGGGCTGGCCCAGCATGCGGGTCATCGTCGCCACGCGCTGCTCGAGCTCGCGTTCGGACAGGCAGAGGTGCAGCCCGCCGGGCTGCTCGAGCGACACGTCGACACCGCTCTCGGCTCGCAACGATTCGGCCAGCGCCGGCCATTGCCGCGCCGAAAGCTGCGTCCAGGCGCCGTACGCCGGCATGCCGAGCCCCTTGCCCTGCACCCACACCAGCCCGAAGTTGCCGCGTGCTGCACGAAAGGCGATGTCACCTTCGTCGAGCATGACGACGCGCTTGCCGAGGCGCACGAGCCCATAGGCGATCGCAGCGCCGACGAGGCCGCCGCCGATCACGGCGACGTCGGATTCCTCGGGGTTCACCGCTGCTGTCCTTTGCCGACGAAGAGGCGCTCGAGCCCGACGAGTCGGTCGAGCAGCAGCATCACGAGGACGGTCGCGGCGATCAGCAGCGCCGACACGGCTGCAACCATCGGATCGATGGTGTCCTGAATCTGCAGGAACATGCGCACCGGCAAGGTCGTGGTGCTCGGATTGCTGACGAACACGCTTACCGTCAGCTCGTCGAAGCTGGTGATGAACGCGAGCAGCCATCCGCTGACGATGCCGGGCAATATCAACGGCAAGGTGACGCGGCGGAAGACCGTGAAGCTCGGCGCTCCGAGCGACACCGCGGCGCGCTCGATGGCCGGGTCGAGCCCGGTGGCCGCGGCCAGTACCAGCCGCAACGCGAACGGGAGGATGACGATCACGTGGGCGGCCGCCAGGCTGGCGAACGTGCCGTTGATGCCGATCTGGCTGAAGTAGCGCAGGAAGGCGACGCCGAGCACGATGTGCGGAATCATCAGCGGCGACAGCAGGAAACCCGAGATCGCGGCGCGCCCGGGAAAACGGTGGCGCGCGATCGCCAGCGCCGCCGGGACCGCCAGCACGGTGGCCACCGCCGACGACACCAGGCCGAGCGCCAGGCTCAACCAGAATGCGTTGATGAAGCGCGGGTTGTCGGCGACCGCGGCGAACCAGCGCAACGAGATGCCGCTGGTCGGCAGCGAGATGTAGCCGAGCGGCGTGAACGCGACCGCACAGACGATCGCCAGCGGCGCGGCGATGAAGGCGATGAAGGCGGCATGGAACGCGAGAGAAAGCCAGCCGTTCCTGATCATGGGCCGCCCTCGTTGAAGACCGCCTTGTAGCGCCGCTCCATCATCCGGTTGGACGCCTGCAGCACGACGATGTTGACAATCAGCAGCAGCACCGCAAGCGAGGCGCCGAGGGGCCAGTTGAGGGTGTTCAGAAACTCGTCGTAGGCGGCGGTCGCAATCACCTTCAGCCTTCTTCCACCGATGATCGCCGGCGTCGCGAACGCGCTGGCGGCGAGGGCGAACACGATGACGCTGCCCGAAAGAATGCCCGGCATCGCCAGCGGCACGATGACCCGGCGTAGAACCGCGGCGCGGCCGGCGCCGAGCGAGACCGCAGCGCGCTCGACCGCCGGATCGATGCGCTGCAACGAAGCCCAGACCGAGATCACGACGAACGGAACCAGCACATGCGTCAGCGCCACGATGACACCGATGTTGGCGTACATGAACTGCACCGGCTCGATGCCGAGCAGCGCGAGCCCTTTGTTGACGAGCCCGGTCGAGCCGAACAGCAGCGCCCAGCCGAGCGTGCGCACCACGACGGAAATCAGCAGCGGCCCGAGCACGATCATCAGGAACAGGCCCTTCCAGGGGTTCGCCATGCGGTTCAGCACGATGGCCTCGAAGGTGCCGAGGATTGCGCACGCGGCCGTGACGACCAGCGCGATCCAGAACGTGCGCCCGAAGATCTCCCAGTAGTAGCCGTCGCCGAACACCTCGGCGTAGTTCTTCAGCGTGAAGCCCGGCTGGATGCCGCCGTAGAACTCGAAGTGCTGGAAGCTGATCAGTACGATCGCGCCCATCGGCACGACCAGGAAGGCAGCGTAGACGAGCAGCGCCGGCGCACTCAGCCAGTAGGAGGCGAGGCGCCGCGACCTCATGGCACCGCGCGCATGTCCTGGGCTCGCCAGCACAGGTGCACCGCCTCGCCTTCATCGGGCCTGAGGCCGCCGTCGTTCTGTCGGATGACAAGGACGCTACCGAGCGGAGTGTCGAGCTGGTAGAGCCAGTGGTTGCCCTGGAACACGCGGCTCTTCACGACGGCGCTGAGGTGGTCCTCGCCGGGCGGCCCGAAGGCGATCTTCTCCGGCCGCACTAGCACGCGGGCCCCCGCTCGGGCGTGCGATGCCAGGCTCTCGGGAACCGCGATCCGCAGCGGACCGATCGCCATGCGCGCATCGTCGACGCCCTCGACTGTGAAGAGATTCGCCTTGCCGAGAAAGTCGCAGACGAAGCCGCTGGCCGGATGCTCGTAGGCCTCGTGCGGCGCCGCGTCCTGTTCGATGCGGCCGGCCTGCATCACGACGACCCGGTCCGACAAGGCGAGGGCCTCGGCCTGATCGTGCGTGACCATCAGCGTCGTGATGCCGGTCGCGCGCTGGATGCGGCGCAACTCGATCTGCATTTCCTCGCGCAGTTTCGCGTCGAGGTTGGAGAGCGGCTCGTCGAGCAGCAGCAGCGCCGGGCGTATCACGAGTGCACGCGCCAGAGCGACGCGCTGCTGCTGACCGCCCGACATCTGCACCGGATAGCGGCCCGCCATGCCGACCAACCCAACGAGCGCGAGCACATCGTCGACGCGCTGGCGACTCTCGATACGAGTCACCTTGCGCATGTCGAGCCCGAAGGCGACGTTCTCGGCGACCGTCAGGTGGGGGAAGAGCGCGTAGTTCTGGAACACGACGCCGAGGCCGCGCTTCGCTGCCGGCACGCCCAGCAGGTCACGCCCGTCGAGCCTCACGGCGCCGCCAGTCGGCTCGACGAACCCGGCGATCATCTGCAGGGTCGTCGTCTTGCCGCAGCCGGAGGGACCGAGCAGCGAGACGAACTCGCCCGCCGCGATGGCAAGCGAGACCTGGTCGACCGCCGCGGTATCGGCGTACCGCTTGGTCAGCCGATCAAGGACGAGGTGGGCCAAGGCGCCGCACCTTCACCGTTCGATCTCGCGCGTCCAGCGGTTGTTCCACGCGGTGCGGTTGGCGTTGATCGTGTCCCAGTCGACCGCGATCAGCTTGCCCACCGCCTCGCCGTACGGAAGGCCTCGGGCGACGTCGGCGGAGAGTGTCGTGCTCATGTTGACCGGACCGGCGCCGGCGCCCTTTGCGTGGATGGTCTGGATGTCGGGCTGCAGCAGGAACTGGACGAATTGCTGCGCGAGGGGCGAGGGGTTCGGCTTGGCCGTCGGGCATGCTGAGATGCCGAGTGCCGGCGAGCCTTCTTTCGGCGTCACGAACTCGACGGGAAAGCCCGTTTCCTTGAATACCTTGACCCGGCCACTGCCCCAGACGCCGATCACCGCCTGGCCGCTCTGGAACAGCTCGGTCATCTTTCCGGGCTGCGGCTCGTAGGCCAGCACGTTCGGGCCGACCTCGTCCTTGAACACCTTGAAGCCGGGATCGATGTTCTTCTCGCCGCCGCCGTTCAGGCGCGCGTACATCACGACCGCGTGCAGGCCGTAGCTGTTATTCATCGGCGGAATCACGAGCTTCTTCTTGAACTTCGGATCCTTCAGGTCGTTCCATGAGGTCGGCGCGGGAAGCTTGTTGTCGTCGAAGTACTTCTTGTTGTAGATGAGGCCGGTTGCGACGACGCCGATCGTCACCGACTTGCCGGTCTTCATGTCGGCCACCGGATAGAGCGTCTTGAAGTCGACGCCCTTCAGATCGGTGCAAAGCCCCAGTGCCACGGCCTGGTACATCGGGCCGTCGTCGACGATCGCCACGTCAATCTCCTGATTGGCACGCTGCGCCTGCATCCGCGCAATGTTGTCGGTGGAGTTGCCGGCGACGTACTCGATCTTCGCACCGGTCTTCTTCTCGAATGCGGGGATGATCTCCTTGCGCATCATCTCCTCGTACGAGCCGCCATAGCCGGCTACCGTGAGTTTTTGCTGTGCCGAGGCACCGCCCGCGAGCAGCAGCGTCGACGCGACGGCCGCGAATGCGACCCATGCGTTGCGAATTCCGGAGTTCATTCTTCGATTCTCGGTTGCGTTGGCCTCGGGAAGACGCGCCACATTCGGCTCGTCGGCTTCTTTGTCCGGACAAAGTGTGCGACGATGACAACTGTGTGTCAAGCGAGTTATCGGAGGCGCTTTCGATGAGAGACGACAAGCCCGACGGGCGCACCAGACACGCGGCGCTGGCCAGAGCCGACTCCAGTGCGCCCGCCCGGAGTGCGGGTTCGACCCGAACGCCGCGCTACGAAGCAATCTTCCGGACCCTCGCCGACGACATCGCTGCAGGACGCTACCCGGTCGGCGGCAAGCTGCCGCCCGAGCTCGACCTTTGCTCGATGTTTGACGCCAGCCGTCACACGCTGCGCGAAGCGATCCGCCTCCTCACCGAACAGGGGCTCCTCGCCCGCCGACCAGGGGCCGGCACGGTGGTGCTGAGGCGCAAGCACTCGGGCAGCTTCACGCAGCAGATCTCGGCGCTTCCCGATCTCTTGGCATACGTGAAGAACGCGCGGCTGCAGGTGCTGGAAGCGCGCGACATCCAGGTCGGCCCGGGCGATGTCGAGTTGTTGCGATCAAAGCGCGGCCAGGCCTGGCACCGCCTGGTCGCACTGAAGCATCTGCGCGGCGCCAGGCACCCGGTCGCCTACGTGCTCGCCTACGTGCACCGCGAGCACCCGGCGCTCAGAGGGGTGCTCGACCGCGGCGGCGCTGCCCTGCACGACTTCATCGAAGACAAGATCGGTGAGCGCATCGTGACGGTCGAGCAGGAATTTTCGGCCAAGCCGTTGAAAAGCCAGGAAGCCAAGGCGCTAGGTGTCAAGCCCAACCATGCCGGCTTCGTCATCGTCCGACGCTACCTTTCCGCCAGCGGAGCGACCGTGCTAGTCAGCTCGACGATCTTTCCGTACAAGCTGATGAAGTATTCGATGACCTTGAGCATGGATTGAGGCCCGAAATAGGCGCTAATGTCGGCCGGCCTGAAGCCACCACCGAGCTCGATGATCGCGATGCACTGGCCGGTGCCGTCGACCCCGCTCGGAAAGTCGTAGAGCGTGGCCAGCTGAGGCGGCGTGAACGAGGCTCCCGGTGCGCGTGCGATCGCGACGCCTTCGGCGCCGAGCACCTGGAAGTGCGGTGACGCCTGCGGCCGATTGTCGAGACCGAAGACGCCTTCGACGATGCCAGCCAGATCGCCAGGAACACTGAGCGCTCCCGTTCGGCCGCGATAGGTGCCGCCGTCGTGTTGGAATTGCCGCAGGGTGGTGCCGAATGCCTGGCCGAGTGCGGCGGCCGTCCCTGACAGGACGACGGTGCGCCGCGCCGCGCTTGCTTCGACGACGGCGAGTTGATGAGCCTTGGCGAATGCCTTCACCTTGGCGATGTCTGCGGCTGAGGCACCGTGGCGCGAGGCGTACTCGTCGCGGCTCAGGTATTGCCGTTGAGCGGGGGGCTGGTCGGCCAGCGCGCCGCCGTCGCCGAGATCTCGCTGGCCCGGCCGCGGGCGCA
>Ga0097691_1003020_pt1 | contig 10652 bp, 12 predicted proteins | sample NGESurdeep072012_8_FD_72858 | JGI IMG/M metagenome (GOLD analysis project Ga0097691, IMG submission 72858) | Arctic peat soil microbial communities from Barrow, Alaska - NGEE Surface sample 210-1 deep-072012 | ecosystem: Environmental > Terrestrial > Soil > Wetlands > Peat ...
CTAATACCAAAACTCAGAAACCATGACTCATGGTGCCCAACGCGGCTGGCGATGGTCTTATTGAAAACATGAGTCAAATCAAACGCCTGGGCTGTCGTCACAGACCTACCGCAATACCGATAATGGGTCGCGGGTAACACGATTTGGTATAAGGCCCGGCAAGACGGATAGGCGAAGGAGGAGACCATGGCTGCGCAATCCTACGACCGGCTCGAAGGGGTGATCTGGTACGACGGCAAGCTGGTGCCCTGGCAGGACGCCAATCTGCACGTGCTCAGCCACGGCCTGCACTATGCGAGCTGCGTGTTCGAGGGCGAGCGCGCCTATGGTGGCCAGATCTTCAAGTCGACCGAGCATTCCGAGCGCCTGAAGCGCTCGGCCGAAATCCTCGATTTCGAGATCCCTTACTCCGTCGCCGAGATCGACGCCGCCAAGAAGCTGGTGCTCGACAAGAACGGCAAGAAGGAAGCCTATGTCCGCCCTGTCGCCTGGCGCGGCTCGGAGATGATGGGCGTCTCGGCGCAGAACAACACCATCCATCTCGCCATCGCGAGCTGGGAATGGCCGAGCTATTTCGACCCCGAACAGCGGCTCAAGGGCATCAAGCTCGACCTCGCCGAATACCGCCGGCCCGATCCGCGCACCGCGCCGTGCCGCGCCAAGGCCGCCGGCCTTTACATGATCTGCACCATCTCCAAGCACCGGGCCGAGCGCCGAGGCTACGCCGACGCCATGATGCTGGATTGGGAAGGCCGCGTCGCCGAATGCACCGGCGCCAACATCTTCTTCGTCAAGAACGGCAAGATCCACACGCCGCTGGCCGATTGCTTCCTCGACGGCCTCACCCGGCAGACCGTGATTGGCTTAGCGCGCAAGCGCGGCTTCGAGGTGATCGAGCGCCGCATCCTGCCCGATGAGCTCACCGAATTCTCCGAATGCTTCATCACCGGCTCGGCCGCGGAAGTCACCGCGGTGTCCGAGATCGCGCAGTGGAATTTCAATCCGGGCGGCATCACCAAGACGCTGATGGAGGATTATACCGCGGAAGTGAAGCCGAAGGGCAAAGCCGCCGCGGCGTGACGTTTCGTCAGATATTTTTTTTAGCCGTGATCGCACCGGCGGCCGGTTCTTCCGGCCGCAGCAGCGTGACGTAACGCACACGATTTTTCGCGACAAAGCGATCCATGCGTTCGTCGAGCACGCGATGCCGGCTCTGGGATGCGTGCCGCAGCAACAATTCGCCGTCGCGGCCGAAGGCGATAAAGCCGATGTGGAAATAATCCAAATTCGGCCGCTGCGTGACAAAGCCGACGATATCGCCGTTCGCCAGCTTGCTCTTGTTCGCCAGCATCGTGGCGCGCGGAATGACGGTCATCGAAAATCGCCGGCGGCCGAGTTCGCGGTGCCAATAGACCGTCTTGTCGAGCGCGACCGCGCCGTCCATCGCAATCGCGCGGCAGCTCTTGTTCTCGACGTTATGCTGACTCCACTCGAAGAAGTAATGATTGCGCTCGCGCCAACTCACAATGCCGTTGTGATAGCGGATTGCACGCAACGCTTGCTCGAATTCGCCGACATCGTGCGCCATCGCTGCGGCCAGCACCGTTTCGCAAAAGGTGACGCAATCGAAGGCGTCATCGCGCACGACGAACTTTTCCGCGCGCCGCGGTCCGCCGATCAGCGTGTATTCCCGATAGGTCGTGCCGCGCAGCGCGCTGGCGATGAAATCGATGCGTTGCGCGATCGCGGGCAGCGCTTTGGCCTCGCCGATCAGGCGGCCGATGCGGGCTTCGCCGGCCAGGCTCGGCCTGCTGCCTGCCGCCAATGCCGCGCCGCCCGCCAGGATTTGCAGGATATGTCGTCGGCTGAGGCCCAAATCGAGTGGCATGACCGTCATCCTGACGCTAGCGCATGATCCCGAAAAGTGGGAACCGGTTTCCGGAAAAGATCATGCGCAAGAAAAATGGCGTTCGCGTCAATCCCGCACCACGACCAGCCGGTCGGTGCCGGATTCGGCGCCCCACAATTCGCCGCGCCGGCCGAGGATCTGGCGCACCGACGCCCCGCGCCGGTCGCTCGGGAAGCTCTCGAATTTTTCGGTCGGCGGGTCGAAGCGCAGGATGGCGTTGGCGTTCCAGTCGCTGAGCCAGACCTTGTCCTTGTCGTCGACATAGACCGCGTAGCAGCCGGCCTTGCTCGTGGGCAGGCTCCACACTTTCCAGACCTTGTTGATCGGATCGTAGCGGCCGACTTCGCCGGTGTTCCAGAAGCTCACCCACAACAGGCCCTTGGAGTCCGACCAGATGCGGCGCGGGCCGACGCCGGGCTTGGGCGGCGACACCATCAGCGCGTCGCCGCTCACGGTGTCGATCTTGGCGATGTGATCGCCGGCGAGCGAGGCGTACCAGACCTCGCCATTCGGCGTGGTGGTGATGCCATACGGTCCGGCGCCCTTCGGTGCCTTCCAGGCCTCGACCTTGCCGGTGGCCGGATCGACGCGGCCGTAGACGCCGTTCTGGCCGGTGAACCAGAGGATGCCTTTGCGGTCGAAGGTCGCGGTGTTGAGATTGGCGTTGGGAAATTCTTTCGGCAGCGGGAACAGCTTCACCGCCTTGGTCGCCGGATCGAAGCGCGCGATCGCATTCTGCCCGCCTTCGGTGATCCAGGCCGCGCGATCGGGCCCGACGATGACGCCATGCGGCGCGGCGCCTTGCCCAAGCGACACTTGCGTCACCTTGCCCGTTTTCGGATCAAGGATGCCGAGCGCGCCCTGGCTTTGCGCCGTGTACCAGACCGTGCCGTCCGGCGCCGGCGCCACGTCATGCGGATGCGCGCCGCGCGTCACCTCGTAATAGGAGACCTGCGCGGCCGGCGCCTGATTGATACCGAGCGCGATGACCGCAACCGTCGCGACCACGATTGGAACCATGTTGCCCCTCATTCCGCTGCGTGACGGCCGGGACCAGCCCAGCGCGCGGCCGCAGCGTCGTCGGTTGCCTTGGCGTCCACCCAGACTTTCCCGTCCGCCTTCTCGACCTGTTTCCAGAACGGGGCGCGGGTCTTCAGATAATCCATCAAAAATTCCGCCGCTGCGAACGCGGCCTGGCGATGCGACGACGCGGTCACCACCATCATGATGTCCTCGCCCGGCACGATGCGTCCGTAACGGTGAATGACGGTGACACCCAACAGCGGCCAGCGTGCGACCGCTTCCGCGACGTGGCGCTCGATCTCGGCTTCCGCCATGCCCGGATAATGCTCGAGCGTGAGCGCGGCGATCGGCTCGCCTGCCTCAGCTCCGCGACATATCCCGGTGAAAGTCACCACGGCGCCGACGTCGCTGCGCCCACGCGTGAGCTTGGCCGCTTCGGCGGCGGCGTCGAACGGCTCGCGCTGCAGGCGCACGGTGGAGATCGCGGTCATGCCGATAATCTAGCCCGCTTGGGCGGGCGAGGCTATCCGCCCGTCATCGGCGGAAAGAAGGCGATTTCGGAGGCCGCCCCGATCGGCGTTTGCGGCTTCACATGGGTGCGGTCGATGGCCGCACGGATCACCTTGGGATTAGCGAAGGCATGGGCATATTCCTCGCCGCGCGAGGCCAGCCAGACCATCAGCTCGCCGACCGTGGCGATCCCGCTCGGCACCTCGATGTCTTCTTCAGGCTTGCCGACGCGCTCGCGCACCCAGGCGAAATAACGCAGTTTCACGCTCATTCGTCGATCATATAGCGCAGGCCCGCGCGCAGATAGTCCCAGCCGGTGTAGAGCGTCAGCAGCGCCGACAGCCACAGCAGCGTGATACCGATCTGGGTGGTCGCCGGCAGCACCTTGCCGCCGGCCTCGCCCGCGATCAGAAAGCCGATGGCGATCAACTGCCCGGTGGTCTTCCACTTGGCGAGCCGGGTCACCGGCACGCTGACCCGCAGCTCGGCGAGAAATTCGCGCAGGCCCGACACCAGGATTTCGCGGCAGAGAATGATGACAGCGGCGAGCAGCGTCCAGCCGCGGATGGTTTCCTCGGCCGCCAGCATCAGCAGGCAGGATGCCACCAAGAGCTTGTCGGCGATCGGATCGAGCATGCGCCCGAGCGAGGACTGCTGGCCCCACATGCGGGCGAAATAGCCGTCGAGAATGTCGGTCACCCCGGCAGCGATGAAGATCGCGAGCGCCACCCAGCGCAGCCACAGCCCGCCATCGAAAATGCTTTGCCAATACATCAGCGCCACCACCACCGGCACGGCGGCGATGCGCGCATAGGTCAATAGGTTCGGCAGCGCGAGCGGACGCGCCGGCAACGGTCTGGAACTGAAGGCATTCATGCGCGGCAAGGAGAACACCCGCGCCGCGGCAAGGTCAACCGCTCGCGGACGGTGATCCCCGCTGATTACTGAATCGGCGGCTTATTGGATAGGAGGCTTGGGCAGCCGGCTCTTGCCCGGCTCCATCACGAAGGTCTGATCGAGCGAATACCATGCGCCCTTCACGTCCGGCGCGGGCGCCGGCCCGTCGTGGCGGACATAGTCGCCGACCAGCGCGCGGGTGACGCCGAACTGCACGTCGGTCTCCAGTCTGTCGTCGTCGTTGACGTAGATCTGCGAGATCAGCGTCTTGAAGCCTTCCTTGAAGATCAGGAAATGCAGGTGGGCGGGACGGTATTGGTGCCGTCCGGTGGCGCGCACCAGATCGCCAACCGGTCCGTCGATCGGGATCGGATAGCCCGCCGGCTTCACGCTGCGGAAACCGAAATGGCCCTGCGCGTCGGTCATAAACTTGCCGCGCAAATTCATCGGTGCCTGCTTGGGGTCCTGCTGCTCGTAGAAGCCTTCCGGCGAGGAATGCCAAATGTCGACCTCGGCGTCGGCGATCGGCGCGCCGTTCTGATCGCGCAGCCAGCAATTGACGAACAGCGCCGGCCCCGGCGTCGGCGAACGCACGATCGAGGCGCCGTTTTCGGTGCGCGGCGAATTCATGCGCCAGAACGGTCCGAGCAGATTGGCGGTGGTTTCGGTCTGCCCTTTGTTGCCGTTATTGAGCAGGCAGATCAGCGTCGAAAAGCCGAGCGAGCCGGACATCAGCACGACTTCGTTGTGGGTGGCATTGGTCAGTTGCCCAAGCCTGGCAACATATTGCACCGCCTTCTCGAACTCCTCCTCGGTCAGATGCACCTCGCGCGCGAACGCATGCAGATGCTTCACCAACGATATGAGGATTTCCCGCACGCGCGGGTCCGACGTGTTCTTGAACGCCTCCACCACCGCCGTGGTGACGTCTTCCTGCCGCTGGATGATCATTCCCGTTTTCCCGCCGATTTACATGCCAGTATATTTTGCATGCGCATGATCTTTTCCGAAAACCGGTTCCCACTTTTCGGGATCATGCGCTAGGGCGCCACTTCATGGAAAAACTCATATATCTTTCGCGCGGTCTCCGCATTAATTCCAGGCACCTGGGCGAGGTCGGACAACGAGGCGCGCTCGATCGCTTTCACAGTGCCGAAATGGCGTAGCAAGGCGCGCTTGCGGCTTGGGCCGATGCCCGGAATCTCCTGCAAACCGGCCTCGCGAATGTCGCGCTTGCGGCGCGCCCGATGCGAGCCGATGGCGAAGCGGTGGGCCTCGTCGCGCAACCGCTCGACGAAATAAAGCAAGGGATCGCGCGGCGGCAGCTTGAACGGGCTGCGGCCCGGCATGAAGAAGGTCTCGCGGCCGGCGTCGCGGTCGGGGCCCTTGGCGATGACGACCAACGGCACGTCGGTCACGCCAAGAGCGGCCAACGTCTCCTGTGCGGAACTAAGCTGGCCCTGGCCGCCGTCGATCAGCACCAGGTCGGGCCAGGGTTGATCGTCACCCTCGCCCACTTCGCCCGTCAGCACCGCCGCCAACGCGTCATCGGCCGACAGGCGCGGGCTCTCGGCGAGAAGCCGCTTGAAGCGCCGCTGCAAGACCTCCCGCAACATGCCGTAGTCGTCGCCGGGCGCCAGATCGGCCGAGCGGATGTTGAACTTGCGGTACTGGTTCTTGCGGAAGCCTTCCGGTCCCGCCACCACCATGGCGCCGACCGCATTGCTGCCGGAAATATGGCTGTTGTCGTAAACCTCGATGCGGCGCGGCTCGCGCGGCAGTCCGAACGTCTCGGTCAGCGCTTTCAGCAGTTTCTGCTGCGAGGATGTGTCGGCGAGCTTGCGCGCCAGCGCTTCGCGCGCATTGGCGAGCGCATGCAGCACGAGTTCCTTGCGCTCGCCGCGCTGCGGCACGCTGATCTCGACCTTGCGGCCGCTCTTGCCGGTGAGCGCTTGGGCGAGCAGCTCGCGTTCCTCGAAATTGTGGGACACCAGCACCAGCCGCGGCGGCGGCTTGTCGTCGTAGAACTGCGCCATGAACGCGCTCAAGACTTCGGACGCGCCGAGCGCGCGATCGGCTTTCGGGAAATAGGCGCGGTTGCCCCAGTTCTGCCCGGTGCGGAAGAAAAACACCTCGACGCAATTATAGCCGCCGGCCTGATGCAAGGCGAACACGTCGGCTTCCTCGACGTTGCGCGGATTGATGCCCTGATGCGACTGGATTGCAGAGAGCGCCGCCAGCCGGTCGCGATAGACCGCCGCGCGCTCGAAATCGAGTTGCGCCGACGCCGTGTCCATTTCGGTGGCGAGTTCCTTCTGTACCAGCCGGCTGCGGCCGGCGAGAAACTCGTTGGCCTCGCGCACCAATTCGGCATAGCCGGCGAAATCGATCTCGCCGGTGCAGGGCGCCGCGCAGCGCTTGATCTGATAGAGCAGGCATGGCCGCGTGCGCGCCTCGAAGAAGGCGTCCGAGCAGGAGCGCAGCAGGAAGGCGCGCTGCAGCGCATTGAGGGTGCGGTTGACCGCGCCGGCCGACGCGAACGGCCCGTAATAATGTCCCTTGCGCGTGCGCGCGCCGCGGCGCTTGAGGAGTTGCGGCGCCCAGTGGTCGGACGTGATCAGGATATAGGGGAACGACTTGTCGTCGCGCAGCAGCACGTTGAAGCGCGGGCGCAGGCGCTTGATCAGGTTGGCTTCCAGCAGCAGCGCTTCGGTTTCGGTGGCGGTGCTGACGAATTCCAGCGTCACCGTGGCCGCGATCATGCGGGTGATGCGGCTGTCGTGCCCGGTCGGCCGCGCATAGGCGGTGACCCGCTTCTTGATGTTTTTGGCCTTGCCGACATAGAGCACCTCGCCCTTGTCGTCGATCATGCGATAGACGCCGGGCGCCGATGGCGCGTGCCTGACAAAGCGCGCGATCGCGGCACGGCCGCCGGCGAGCGTGCCGGGAGGCAGCTCGTTGAGATCCAGGTCGGGCAGCGTGGACTCCTCGTCCTCTTCGCGGAGGTCGCTGGCCGGATCGATGTCCTTTTTCGTGCCGTTCATGGGAACAAGATAATGCGCGCGTTAGGATTTTGCTTAGCGCTGATCTTGTCCGAAAACCGGTTCCCACTTTTCGGGATCATGCGCTTTGCTTGGCGCATGATCTTGTCCGAAAACCGGTTCCCACTTTTCGGGATCATGCGCCCGCGCTACTCCGCGACGTCGCTATCGGCGGTGCGCCAGGCCAGATGCTGGCCGCCATCGACCGCGATGGTGACGCCGGTGACGCTGCGCGCCTGCGCGAGATACAGCACCGTGGCGGCGACATCCTCAGGCGGTGGCCCGCGCGCCAGCGGCAAAGCCGCGGCCTGGGCGGCAAATTGCTGGTCCGATTGCCGCGGGCTCGGCAGCGTCGGACCGGGCGCTACCGCATTGACCCGCACCTTCGGAGCGAGCCCCTGCGCCAGCGTGGTGGTCGCGCTGTGCAACGCGCTCTTGCTCAAGGTGTAGGAGAGGAAGCGCGGCGTCGGCTTGAGCACGCGCTGGTCGAGGATGTTGACGATCGAGGCATCGGCGCCCACCGGTGCCTGCGCGGCGAAGGCCTGCGTCAGGAACAACGGCGCCGCCAGATTGACGGCAAGCGCGCGCTCGAAGCGCGCGCGATCCAAGGTCTCGATCTCGTCGGGCTCGAACACGCCGGCATTGTTGACCAGCAGCGTGAGCGCCCCGAACGCCGCCGCGGCTGGAACAAGCCCGCGCACGGCCTCGGGCTCGGCGAGATCGGCGAGCACCACCGCGGCGCGCCCGCCGGCAGCCACGATCTCGGCGGCGAGCCGCTCGGCATCGGCGCGCGAGCGATTGGCATGCAGCACCACCGCGTAACCGGCGCGCGACAGCGTGAGCGCGATGGCGCGGCCGATCCGCCGGCCGCTGCCGGTGATCAGCGCCGCGCGCGGCGTTGCGTGTGTGTTGGCGTCCGGCATGAAATTTTGTGACCGTTGCGGGTTGTCTTACGCCGTGCGACCTGCTGCTGCCACCCGGGCGCGTCCGGCCGGCGTCACTTCGCGGTGCGCGGGCCAAGGCCCGCGACAGTGATAGTAAATAAAAGCTGAGCCGACATGGTGAATCCAGTCGAACAACAACACGGTAATAACGGTTCCTTAGGGATAACGACTACTGAGTACTTAGTAATTCATAACCGTTTAACCTAAAATGCCCGATAAATCTTCCACGAAAAATGTCGAACTTTCGCCGCATGGCCGGCTGGTCCGCTCCATCTTTGCGCACCCAATTCGCGCGCTCGAGCCGCCGGCAACAAAAGCGAAAGACGGACGAGGGAATTCCGCCCGGCGCTTCAAGCGCCCACGCGAGAATAAGTGGAGGAGTATCATGAGGAAAACGATCCTGGCGATCACCGTGGCGGCCGTGGCGGCTGCCTCAGGCGCGGCTACCGCTGCCGACCTCCCGCGCGGCCCGGCGCCCTATTATTCGCCAGCGCCGACCGGTGTTTATAACTGGAGCGGGCTCTATGCCGGCCTGAATGCCGGATACGAGTGGGGCAAGATCACCAACAACAACACCTCGCCGAGCGGCCTCGAGGGCGGCCTGCAGGCCGGCTATAATTGGCAGAGCGGCCAGTTCGTGTTCGGCGGCGAAACCGACCTCCAGATCACCGGCGCCGACGACACCTTCGCGCCCTACAAATTCTCCAATCCCTGGTTCGGCACGCTGCGCGGCCGCGCCGGCGTCGCACTCAACAACATCCTGCTCTACGGCACCCTCGGCCTCGCCTATGGCGGGCTCAAGGGCGAGATCGGCGGGCTCGACGAGAACAAGACCCATGTCGGCTGGGCCGGCGGTCTCGGCATGGAAGTCGGCTTCACGCCGAACTGGTCGGCGAAAGTCGAGTATCTCTATATGGATCTGAGCAACCGCGCCTATTCGATCACCGGCGTGACCAACGGCTTCGAGACCAACATGCTGCGGCTCGGCGTCAACTATCACTTCTGAGCGACTGCGCCGCACGTGGCGTGGAAGGCCCCGGGCTTCGGCCCGGGGTTTTCGTTTTCGGGAACTTTGATGCGTATAAGTTCCATCATCGACTTAAGTTGTAAGTATTACACCGCCACATTGATCGAGCTTGACAGTTTTAATCGAGGCAATAACGTGGCGTTTCATCGGCATAATTTAGGCAATACCATCGATAATTTGATTGGCGGAGTGTCTTTTACGCACTAGACGCAACTTAAATTATGAATACTGTGCGCTCAGGTTTTGGGGGTTCACTGTTACGGAGGCTTGATGATGAAGCGCGTAGTTCTGGCGGGTATCAGTGCACTCGCCGTAGTGACGATGATGGGTGCGGCAAACGCGGCGGACATTCAGCGCCGGCAGGCGATGCCGACCAAGGCTCCTGCCTATGTGGCGGCCTATAACTGGACCGGCATGTATGTCGGCGTGAACGGCGGCGGCGGCTTTGGTCATTCGACCTGGAGCGGCGCTACCGGTACCAGCGGCGTCAACACCACCGGCGGCGTCGTCGGCGGCACCGTTGGTTATAACTACCAGATGAACCAGGCGGTGTTCGGCCTCGAAGGCGATATCGACTGGAGCAATATCCACGGCAGCACGACCACCGCGCCTTGCACCACCATGAGCTGCGAAACGCGCAACTCTTGGCTGGGCACCGCACGCGGCCGCATCGGCTACGCGTTCGATCGCTTCATGCCCTTCGTCACCGGCGGCGCCGCCTTCGGCGACATCAAGAACTCTCCGGCCGGGTTCGCTGGCGACCGCGATACCAAGCTGGGCTGGACTCTCGGCGGCGGCCTCGAGGCTGCGATCGCCGGTCCGTGGACCGCGAAGGTCGAATATCTCTATGTCGATCTCGGCAAGACGAACTGCCCGGTTGGCAGCTGCGCCGTTTCGACCGACGTGAACTTCCACACCAATCTGGTGCGCGCCGGTCTCAATTATCGCTTCTAATCCGACGCGAACAACAACTGCCAAAAGCCCCGGACCGCGGTCCGGGGCTTTTTTCGTTATGGAACTCGGGCGGCGTTAACGGTGGCCCGCTACCCGCTCCCGGTCCCAAGCACGGCCCGTGTTGCTGCGCGGTCACGACGCTCGCGAACCGCACTTCCGCACCGGAACCACTGCCTTAGCGCGGCGTTGTTTGGGCAATCGGGGAACGGCGCATTCGCGTCCGTCCATGTGATTTGGAAGTGAGGTGCGTCATGAAAAAAGTTCTGCTGGCAAGCGTGGGTCTGATCGCTCTCGGCGTTGCGTCGGCTTCGGCAGCGGATATTCCGCGCCGGCAAGCGATGCCAGCC
>Ga0097691_1003021_pt1 | contig 10652 bp, 7 predicted proteins | sample NGESurdeep072012_8_FD_72858 | JGI IMG/M metagenome (GOLD analysis project Ga0097691, IMG submission 72858) | Arctic peat soil microbial communities from Barrow, Alaska - NGEE Surface sample 210-1 deep-072012 | ecosystem: Environmental > Terrestrial > Soil > Wetlands > Peat ...
ATCAGAGCGGGAGGAAGATCCGCGCACGGCAGGGCGCCGGCGAGATTGCCGCCAATGGTCGCCGCATTCCGCAGTTCGGGTCCGCCGATTCCGGCCGCGGCTTCGGCCAGCACACCATATTTCTCGCGCACGACCGGCGAAGACATAAGCGCCTGAATCGTCGTCATGGCGCCGATGGCTAGACCGCCGTCGGGTAGCGTGCGCACGCCCGACAATTCCGTGACGCCTTTGAGACCAATGATGTAGGCGGGAGATGTTTCTCGCCTACGCATCTGGAGAAGGAGGTCGGTGCCACCGGCAAGCAGCCCTGCCTCATTGCCGTGGGCGGCGAGAAGGTCACACGCTTCGTCGATGCTCCGGGTGGCAAGATACTCAAATTTCGGTAGCCGTCGTAGATAGCTCATTAATCCCCCGATTTAAGTCCGCGCGACATGTACATTTCTCGACCTAAGTTAACTTAAGTAAGGCTAGGACCATCGAGTCTCGACCGGGCCCCGCCCACCGGTCATTTCTTCGTCTTGGCCGGGTCCTTCACGGCTTCGAAGGTGGCAAACTCTACATTGTAGAGTTGGCCGTTCTTCTTCTCGGTCTTGCGGATATAGATGTTCTGCACGATGTCCCGTGTCTCTGGATCGATCGAGATAGGGCCGCGCGGACTTTCCCAAGCCATCCCCTTCATCGCCCCGATCAAGCTGTCGCCGTCAGTCTTTCCACCGGTCTTCTTCAGCGCCGCATAGATAAGGTGCATGCCGTCATAGGCGCTGACGCTGATGAAATTCGGCCGCATGTTCGGATTCGCCTTTTTGAAGGCGGCGACATAGTTCTTGTTCATCGACGACGGGTGATCGGCTGAGTAGAAACCCGACGTGATCGTGCCGATCATGGCGTCGCTCATGCCAGGCAGATCGTCGTCGTCGGTAATGTCACCGGGGCCGATCAGCCTTATTCCTGATTTGTCGAGACCTCGCTCGACAAACTGTTTGGCGAAAACTGCCGCTTGGCCGGCCGGCACGAAGACGAACAGCGTGTCTGGACGGGTGTCGTGGGCGCGCTGGAGGAAAGGTGCGAAGTCGGGATTGGCAAGTGGAACCTTGATAGTTTCGACGATCTCACCGCCAGCCTTGGTAAAGAACTCGGTGAACACACCCGAGGCTTCGGCGCCGGGCGCCCAGTCAGAGGAGATAATGGTAACCCTTTTGGCTTTGTTCTTCGCCGCCCAGTTCGCGAGAACGCTCGCTTGCTGTCCATGGGTCCAACTCGTGCGCACGAAATAGGGCGACCGTTCGGTGACGATCGACGTGCCGGATACCATGACGACTGTGGCTGTCTTTGTTTCGCTGACGATCGCGGTGATGGCAAGCACGTTCGGAGTTAACCCGCCGCCAATGATGGCAACCTTGTCGTTGACGATCATCTCCTGGGCAATGCGCTTGGAGACATCGGGAACGCTGGTGTCGTCTCTGACGATCAACTGCACCTTCCGGCCGGCGACAATGTCGCCGTGCTGCGCCACATAGAGGCGCGCGCCCGCGACGGCCTGCCTGCCCACAGCAGCGAGCACTCCCGTCAGCGGCATCGGGAGGCCAATCTTGACAATCTCTTGAGCGAACAAGTTACTGGATAAGACAACAAGCGATGCCGCGGCAGCAACAACACATTTCCAGAGCTTCATAATATTGCCCCCTGTGTCTAGCGTTTCCTATGCAATTCTTGGCTGGTGCCGCCTGTGCGTCCTTGACCAAAGACAAGGAAATGAAAACTAGCTGAACTTTGGCAGAAATGGGTATTCTGTGCTTGCTCGAAAGTCCGAAAGGCCGAGAAAGGCTAGAATGTCGGTCTCGACCACTTATACTAACCCCCGCATAAACTCCGCCAGGCTCGACGATATTCTGGCAAAATGAAATAGGGAATCATTCGCATCATGAGGATCATCGCGATCGAAGAGCATTTCACTACAGCTATGTATCGGGAGCATGTCGGTGCGACCGAGTATCGTAATTTCTTCATCTCGAGCCGTAGTGCGCAGGTGGGCCACGATATTCCGGCCCAGCTCTTGGATCTCGGCGACGAGCGGTTGCGCCACATGGACGTGGCGGGCATCGACGTGCAGGTGCTATCTTTCGGAGCACCAGGCCCGCAAGGCTTCGGCAGAGAAATCGCGATCCCAATGGCGCGGGACGCCAATGAGCGACTCCACGAGGCCATCAAAGCGCATCCCAATCGCTTCGCGGGCTTTGCCGCACTGCCGACGGCCGATCCCGAGCAGGCAGCGCGCGAGCTCGAGCGCGCGGTAAAGGAATTTGGCTTCAAGGGTGCGATGATCCACGGCCATCAGCAGGGCTCCTTTCTTGACGATAGGAGATACTGGCCGATCTTCGAGTGCGCACAGGCCCTGGAGGTGCCGATCTATCTCCATCCGACGGTGCCGCACCCCGACGCGGTAAAGGCCTATTTCGAGGGCTACGAGGATCTACGCGGCTCACCCTGGGGCTTCGCCATCGACACCAGCTGCCATTTCCTGCGGATCATGTTCGCGGGCGTTTTCGACGCATATCCGCGGCTCAAGATCATCCTCGGCCATCTCGGCGAGGGCCTGCCCTTTGCCATGCATCGCCTCCATGACCATAGCTATCAGGCGGCGGCGCGCCGCGATCTGAAGAAGACGCCGCTGCAATACATCAAAGATAATCTGGTCGTGACAACGAGCGGGAACTGGTATGAGCCCGCCTTCGTTTGCACCCTCCTCGCGCTCGGCGCGGACGCAATCCTCTGGGCCGTCGATTGGCCTTACGAGGCGAACAGTGTCGGCATGGCCTTCTTCGCCAAGCTCTCGCTCAACGATATTGACAAGGAAAAGATCGCGCATCTGAACGCCGAAAAGCTCTTGCACCTCTGAACGCGCTTCGCCTGCACCGCCGGGCGTTGAGAAAGAGGATTATCAACTTGATTCCGTGACGGTCCATGTCGGCCACGCGCAGGTCCTGAATATCCAGAAAACGACGCCGCATAAAGAGGCGCTTCAAGACTGTTCGAATTCCGATAGGCCTCGCGCTTTGCTTGAAGCGAGGCCGCTTACTCGATTGTATGAAGGGCCTTATTGAGGCCTGGTTCTGCCACCCGCCACCCTGCGTGTACCAAAAATTAGATTCTGAGCCCCATGTAGCCGCAGAGCATGTTTTCGCAAACAAAAGCGGATCGCACCGGGCTACAAGTTTCCGAAAAACCGTTAGGAGTCATGGCGGTCCCAGAGGAGTCGAACCTCCGACCTTCGGTTTAGGAAGCCGCCAGACTGTCAACAGGATATATGCGGGAGGGTACTCAAATGCAAAAATTGTTGACAGGCAAAGGACTTAGATATTTTTAACCGAAGGCGCTATTGCGGTTATTGGGGTTAGCGTTTGCGTGCATGTAGCCCCAATATCATCTCCAACCTTCGGTCCAGGAGACTGTTTCGGCTATCAAGAAGATTACCAGCGGCGAGGGAGGGACCTGCTCTACCGATCGTCCGGGTCGAGCGGAGCCAGAAGAGTGCGCGGTCCGTCCACCTGTCGGATTTGGCCGATTACATTGAAAGCCGGCGGCAGGCCGCTCTTAAGGAACATCGGCAACTGACCGGAGCCGAATGAGTACGACCGCGGTACGACAGCCGCTTTCGAGCGGCCTGGAAAACAAGGTCCCTCCCCGTCTGTTGTCCCATCATCAATTGGCATTTGCCAGATCAGGAACGCGAAACCGAAGGTCCTTGCCGACTTAAGGTTAGACATTCTGCATTTAGAGGCAGGTCCGCGCCAACAACATAGGATGCCGTCGCAAGATCAATGGTCATTGTCTCGATCTCCGCCACTTCGATCGATCAAGTCTTGCTGGCCGCGACCTGCCGCAGGGACCGCCAACATGACGCGTGATCGCACGCCGACCGCGCGGCGGCTAGCGCATCGTCGCCGGCAGCCACAACGCGATCTGCGGGAACAGCATCAGCAGAATCGTCGTGATCACTAACGGCAGCATCAGTATGCTGGTGCCCTTGTACACCTTCATGAGATCGACGCCGGCGGTGGCGCTGACCACGAAGGCGATCAGGCCGACCGGCGGGAACACCAGCCCCATCGCCACCATCATCATCGATATCACCCCGAACCAGACCGGATCGAAGCCGAGCGAGGTGATCAGCGGGAACGTCAGTTGCAGCGTCAGCAGCAGCAGCGGGATCTCGTCCATGAACATGCTGATGACGAAATACGCCACCACGATGCCGATCATGATCACCCAGCGATTGAGGTCCATCGCACCAACCTGGGTGACGACTTCCTGGGGGATGCGGCTCAACGCCATATAGTAGCCGAAAATGGTGGCACCGATCAGGATCAAAAAAATCATCGCCGAGGTGCGAATGGTCTGGCGCAGCGCCTCGATGGCGTCGAGCAAGGTCAGCCGGCCAAACGCCGCGCCGATCACGGCGGCGAGCAGCGCGCCGAGCGCGCCGACCTCGGTCGGCGTCGCGATGCCGGTATATAGCAGCACCAACACGCAGAAGATCAGGAGCAGGCTCGGCCAGATCCGCGTCAGGCTTGCCCAGCGTTCCGCCGAAGACACGCGATAGGTGGTCGGCGCGTGCCGCGGGCTGATCACGACCCAGAGATAAACCATGACCGCGAGCAAAATGCCGACAACAATACCGGGCACCACGCCGGCGATCAACAATTTGCCGATCGATGTCTGGGTGGCGACTCCGTAGATCACCATGGCGATGCTGGGTGGGATCAGGATATCGAGGGTGGCGCCGATGCCAATCACGCCAGCCGCGAGTTCGTCGGAATAGCCGTGACGGCGCATCTCCGGCATGGCGATCTTGGACATCACTGAGGCGGCGGCGACGCTGGCGCCGGACATCGCGCCGAAGATGCCGCAGGCGAACACGGTGGCGATGGCGAGGCCGCCGCGGATATGCGACAGCCAATTCGCGGCGGCGGCGTAGAGGTCGCGGGCGAGCCCGCTCGACGCCGAGAAATACGCCATCAGGATAAACATCGGGATGGTAGTCAGTGCATAGTCGGCGACGGCGCTGAACGGCGCCAGGCTGACGATGCCGATGACCTTGTTGATGTCGCCGGTGACGAGGAAGATGCCGAGCATGCCAGAGCCCGCGAGTGCGACCGCGATCGGCACGCCAACAAGCATGGACAGCACGAGCGCGAGAAGCGGAAGCCAGTACATCATGTCGGCGATCCTCGATCTGACGGAAGCGACGGAGGCCGGCAGATCACGATGTCGGCGCCTCTTCCCGGAACAGCAGAGAATTGCCCTCGCGCACCCGCGGCAGGTCGACCAGCATCGCTGCGGTAAGGGCGAGGAATCCGAGCGGCACCAAGCAATAGGCCGGAGCGATCAGCACCGGTACCGTGCTGAGCGTGGTGTCGTCGGACAGCGCCCGCAGCGCCTGTTCGCCAGTGGCGTAGACGGTGATCAGGCAGTAGGCGATGGTGACGAGGTGGGAGACGTGTTCGGCGATCAGCTTGGACAGCCGCGGCAGCCGGTCGACCAAAAAGGTCACGCGGATGAAAATGCCGCCGCGGAAGGCGTAGGACATGCCGAGGAAGATGGCAGCGACCATCAGGTATTTCTCGGTCAGCTCATAGGCCCCCATGACCGGGGAATTGAAGATATAGCGGCCGATTGCGTCGGCGCTGGTCAACAGCATCATGATCGCGGTCGCGATCACAGCGGCGTTGAAGAGGACGACTTCGCAACGCGCGAGCAAGGTACCGAAGATACGAGACATGATTGCGAATTCCTCAGGTGCCGCCGCTGTCCGCCGGATGGCGAGCGGCGGTACCGGCGCTATTACTTGAGGAGGTCGAGGGTGGCGTTGAGGATTTCGCGGGCTTCCTTGTGGCCTTTGCCTTCCATCTTCTTCACCCAATCCTCCCACACCGGCTCGGCACCAACCTTGCGCCAGCGCGCTACCTCGTCGGCCGGGACGGTGTAGCGGATCATGTCGTTACTGCCGGCCTTGGCTTTTTCGATCACGGCCTGCTCCGGCGTGTCGAAGAAGTTTTTGCCCCAGTGTTTAGCGCCTTCGAGGCCGCTCACGCTCATGATCTGGTCACGAACATCCTTCGGCAGGCTCTCCCATTTCTGCTTGTTGGCGCAAACCGAGAAGTACACTGCCGACAGCGGGACCATGGTGTAGTACTTGCCGACCTCATAGAGGCGGAAACTCAAAATTGCTTCCCATGGCGCGCCCATGCCATCGATCACGCCCTTGTCGAGCGCCTGATAGACGTCAGGCATCGGCATTGGCGTCGGCACCGCGCCGAACGCCTTCATCTGGTCGGTCGGCGGGCCACCGGTGACGCGGATCTTCAGTCCCTTCAAGTCCTCCAGCGTCTTAATCTGCTTCGTGGAGGTGAGGATGAAGTAGGGATGACTAGTCCACAGCGTCAGCGGCACGACATCGGAAAATTCCTTCTGGATCGCCGGGAACCTCTCGTAGAGCTTCCATAGTACCTCGCTGCCTTGCTCTGCCGACTTGATCGGCAGGCCCGGCAGCGAGATCACGTCGGCGAGCGGCGTCTGGTCGGCCCAGTAGCCCTGGAAGCACCAGCCCATGTCGACGATGCCGGAGCGCACCGCCTTCCACATGTCGGGGCCCTTGACCAGGGTCTGCGACGGGAAGATCTCAATCTTGACCCGGCCCTTGGTGGCCGCCTCGACTTTCTGCACCCAGGGCTGCAGGGCGTGGATTGGCCCCCACCCCGCCGGTGGGTTCTGGTCACCGAAAGTGAGCTTGATCTCCTGGGCGTCGGCGAGCGCGATGAGCCCGAACAACGTGGTGATGATGCTCAAGCTTGCAAGAATTTTGTGCTTGGCCATTTCTGGCACCTCGCCTGTTGCAATCGAACCGGCTTGCGCCGGTTCAATCTTGGCTTCCGCACAGCTATCGCTGCTTCTGAACGCGATGGGTACGCTTTTAAAAAGGCTAGAGAGCGGCCAATTCATCGTCCAATGAATAAGAAGCTCGCCCCGATAAGAATTTGTTATGCGCGCAACGCACCATTTGCGAGGCTGGCCTTACGGATTTTTTATACCAGCTCGATGGAGAGATTATTGCATTTGCGCGGCCTGATCTACCGGTGTCAGGAACGGAGTCATCGTCTGTGGCGCAGGTGCGACAGCCAGTGCAATAGTCGTAGCCGATCAAGAGCGAGTAGCGAGCCATAGCTGCTCCTCAGGCGTCGATCTTGCGCAGCGTACACAGCGTCGTCTTGTACTGGCCGCCGCCGAACCCGGATTTGCTGCATTGCGGACCGGGAATGATCTTGTTGATCTGATAGTCCCAGACCCCGAACAGGCTCGGCTCGCGTCCGTCGAGCTCGGGCAGCCACCAGCCGTGCATGGTGTGCACGTGGTGCGGCTTCACCTTGCGGGTCATGGTTGCCTTGCGCTTGACGCGACCCATGTCGTTCTCGAGATAGACCCACTCGCCTTCATAGATGCCGTACTTCTTCGCCGTGTCGGGATGAATCTCCACGCAGGGATCCGGCATCTTCTCGCGCAGCCAGGGGATCATGCGGTGCTCGGAATGGAAGTAGAGCTGTGAGCGCGCGCCGGTGATCATCACCAGCGGATATTTCTTGAACAGCTCGGGTGTCGACGCCGCGCTCTGCGGCGGCTCGGTGTAGAACGGCAGCGGATCGAGCTGCCACGACTTGTAGGTCTCGCTGTACACCTCGACCTTGCCGGTCGGCGTGTTGAAGCCAGGCTTCTTGTCGGGCCGCAGCAGGCCGCGCTCGTGCCGACGGTAGGGCTTCGACGGCCCTTCCGGCGGCATCTTCCAGCCGCCCTCATCGACCAATTTCTTGAACGTCATGCCCGACGTTTTCAGGCGGTCATTGAACAGGTCCTCGAGCTTGTCCCACTGCTTCATACCGTCCGGATTGAAGCGCTTGGCCAGCTCGAAATTGATCTCCCAGTCGGACTTACACTCGCCGACCTGGACACGTTTCTTGATGACTGCGAGCGGCGCCCACCAGGCGCGGATGCTGTCCTTCTCCGGGAAGGTCGCGGCCGGCAGCACGATGTCGGCCAACGCCATCGTGGTCGGGTTGTGGAATAGATCGACCACGACGACGAAATCCAGCTTCTTGAGCGCCTCATAATGAAATTCCGCTCGCGCCGCCTGGCCGCCAAGTATGTTGGCGGTCTGGATCCACGCCGCCTTGATCGGATAAGGTTTCCCGCTGGCGATCTGGTCGATCATCATGTCGGGCTGCGCCCAGCCGCGGAAGTTCTTCACCATCGGATAGGCGTCGGCGCCGACGCGCTTCTCGGTCATGCGCTTGACCAAGTCTGCGCCGTAGAGCTGCACCATCTCCTCGCTCGAATACGGGTACGAGCTCACGCCGTAGGCCGGCCGGGCGATGACCTGCCCGCCGGGGATGTCGATATTGCCGGTGATCGCCCACAAACAAATGATGGCGTGCGCGACCGCGGTGCCGTCCGGGCACATATCGATCGGCACGCCCCAATGGATTGCCGCCTGCTTGGCGTTGGCGAACAGCCGCGCCGCCGCGACGATCTCGCTCGCCGGCACCTCGGTGATCGCGGCAACTTTTTCGGGCGGATACTGCTGCACGCGCTGCTTGAGCTGATCGAAGCCGTGCACCCACTTGGCGACGAAGTCTTTGTCGTAGATGCCCTCGCTGATGATTACATTGAGCATGCCGAGCGCCAGTGCGCCGTCGGTGCCGGGCCGGTTCTGCAGGTGATGCACCGCGCGGCTCGTCGTCCAGGTATTTCTCGGATCCACCGCGATGATCTTCGACCCTCGCCTCATGCAGTCGACGATCCAATGCCCGAAGAAGGCGTCGGGACAGCCGTTAGGTGGATGCTGACCCCAGGTGATGATCACCTCCGGCGGCACCCATTGCGGATCGTCGTAGCGCTTCTCCAGAAATTGCGAGCAGTCGACCACGCCGAAATCGCCCATCACCGCCTTCATCGCGCCGAGCCGCGGTGTGTAGCAGGACTGGCCGGAGAGCCCGAGCTGACACCAGTTGGGGCTGCCGAAGCTGTAGGCGAGGAACGAGATCGGTCCGCCGATGTCGCGGCCAGTACCCTGCGCGAACACCACCGCCTCGGCGCCGTGCTTGTCGCGGATTTCCTTCAGCCGCCGCTCGCAAGTGTCGAACGCCTCGTCCCAGCTGATCGGCACGAACTTGCCCTCGCCGCGCTCGCCCACGCGCTTGAGCGGCGTGGTGATGCGATCCGGGTGATACATGTATTGTTTGAGCGCGAGCACCCGCGGGCATGAGCGGCCCTGATTCCATGGGTTGTTCTCGTCGCCCTCGACGCGGACAACATGGCCGTCCTCGACGTAAAGCTTCTGCCCGCAGCCGCCGTGGCAACCGGCTCCCGCGGACCAGGCGATCGTCGGGTATACTTGTGTCTTGCCCATGGCTCTATCTCTCTAATTGTCTTGCGGTCGGCACCTCCGCCGCCGCCACGTCAATCGCTTGTATGCTCCCGCGTGCCGGGGTTCATCGTCCCGGGGAGTGGGTGAAGAGCGCGGCGCTGGCGCGATCCGGCAAGGACGTCGCGAACTCCTCGGTCGTGCCGAATTCCATGCAGCACGACTGGCAGTGCTTGACGCACGCCGGTAGCTCGTTGCGCTCGCGCGTGCGTCGTGCCTTGCACAAGTCGCAGTGCTGGGTGAAGAACGGGAGAAAATCGATCCTCACCCGCCCGTTGGACTCGTACTCGTATTCGCGCACCATGATGCCGTTGGTGCCGACTGGATAGTCGTGCTCCTGCTGGCAGGCCACCTCGCAACTGTGGCAGCCGGTGCAGTAGTCGTAGTCGATGAGGATTGCGTAACGGGCCATGGGGTTTTCCTCTCAACCGGAAATCTTGCGCAGCGTGCACAGGGGGTATGGCAGTCGGGTCCCGCGGCCCTTGTAACGGTCGGAAAATCCCTCGTCGCCGGCATTACGCCATACACCATTGAGCTTGCAAAGCAAAGACGCCGCACTCGCATTCGATAGCTGGCTGCGATGTCCGAAGGCCGTTCAAAGTATACTAACAACTCAAAAATTGTCCTATGAATTCGGGTTAGAACCCCATAACTACCCCGATCTATTCACGAGAGCAGGGTCATTTTTGATGAACACATGGTGCGCCGCTGTTGCTGTGGCATGACCAAATTTGTCTGCGAGATTTACTTCGCGCGACGTTCAGCAATGTGACAAAGTCATGATATACCCCGCTCGTCACAACCCGAAAATCCTTGGGGTTGATGATACGGAAATTGTCGGTGACCGAATCACAAAGGCCTGCCCAATTCCGAGGAACTGTTTCACGCAGGAAATCGAGCGTCGCATCGGCGAATTGGGCGCAAGTTGCGTAGCACTTATTGTGCGTGACATGCTTGTGCATCACGCCCCATAACCGTTCGATCGGGTTCAAGTGCGGGCAATAGGTTGGGATGAAGTGCAGCTTGATCCGTCGTCCCGGCAGAGCTAGCCATTCCTGCACGAGCCTGGCGTGATGATAACGCGCGTTATCCAGGAAAACATGGATGAGCGCCAGCATCGGATAGAGCGCCTCGATCGATTGGAGCAGCCTGATCGTCGAGGCGGCGTCGATGGTCAGGG
>Ga0097691_1003022_pt1 | contig 10650 bp, 12 predicted proteins | sample NGESurdeep072012_8_FD_72858 | JGI IMG/M metagenome (GOLD analysis project Ga0097691, IMG submission 72858) | Arctic peat soil microbial communities from Barrow, Alaska - NGEE Surface sample 210-1 deep-072012 | ecosystem: Environmental > Terrestrial > Soil > Wetlands > Peat ...
GGTGGAGCCATACCGGCAGGAGCTGGAAGCCGAGGCGCGGGCGACCGTGCGGTTCGAGACGCCGCCGGGCAAGCAGATGCAGATCGACTTCGGCGAACGCCTGGTCGTGATCGGCGGGGTAAAGGTCAAGATCTACCTGTTCGTGGCGACGCTGGGATACTCGCGGCGGCTCCATGTACGAGCGTTCCGCAACGAGCGGCAGGAGAGCTGGTTCGAGGGCCTGGAGAGCGCGTTCGCCAAGTTCGGCGGCGTCACGCAGGACGTGCTGCTCGACAATGCGCGGGCCCTCGTCGACCGCCACGACCGGGAGACGCGCGAGGTGACATTCAATGCCAAACTGGCGGCGTTTGCCAAGCACTGGGGCTTCACGCCGAAAGCGTGTGCGCCGTATCGCGCCCGGACCAAGGGCAAGACCGAGAACGGGGTCGGCTACGTGAAGAAGAACGCTGTCGCCGGTCGCTCGTTTGCGACGTGGGAGGCGTTCGAGGAGCACCTCGATGTTTGGACGCGGGAGGTGGCCGATGTTCGCATTCACGGCACCACGGCCGAGCCGCCGATCGAGCGGTTCCAGGCGCAGGAAGCCAAGGCGCTGAAGAGCATTGACGGCATTGGGCCGTTCCATGCGGCGCGCGAACTGGTGCGCACGGTTCAGAATGACTGCTGCGTCGAGGTGGACACCAACTTCTACTCAGTGCCGTGGCGGCTGATCGGGGAGAGCGTGCGTGTTCTGGTGACGGCGGAGGTCGTGCGCGTCAATCACGCCGGACGCGAGGTGGCCGCGCACGAGCGGCGCGCGGGCAAGCGGGAGCGTGCGCGCGAGCCTGTCCACTTCGATGGCGTCGCCGGCTATGGCGCGCGTGTAAAGGCCTCATCAGCTGTGGCGTTGCCGTCGCCGCTGCCAGCCGATGAGTTGTTGCGACCGCTCGCCGAGTATCAGGCGCTGGCCGGGGGAGGCTTTTAGATGCAGAGCACGCATGACCGGCTGATCGAGATGCTGACCAGCCTCAAGCTGACCGCGATCCGCGACCAGCTCGACATGCTGCTCGGCGAGCTGGCGCGTCAGGATCTGGCGCTGCCGGAGGTGCTCGCGATGCTGTGCGAGCGGGAGCTCGGCAGGAAGCATGAGCGGCGCATCGAGATGGGCTTGTCGATCGCGAAGTTCCCGATGGTGCGCGAGCTGGCTGCCTTCGACTTCACGGCGCAGCCTTCGCTCGACGCCAGGCAGATCAAGGAGCTGGCGGCGAGCCGTTGGGTCGCCAATGGCGAGACGGTGCTCTTGCTGGGCCCGCCGGGTGTGGGCAAGACGCATCTGGCGGTGGCGCTCGGCCGCGCGGCGGTGGTGGCCGGCTACAGCGTGCTGTTCACGCCGGCAACGAGCCTGGTGGCGCAGCTCGCCAAGGCGCATGCCGAAGGCCGGCTCGAGGATCGGCTGTCGCAGCTCGCCAAGCCGAAGCTGCTCATCATCGACGAGCTCGGCTATCTGCCATTCGAGCCGAACGCGGCGCACTTGTTCTTCCAGCTCGTCAGCCGGCGCTACGAGCGGGGCAGCGTGATGATCACGTCCAATCGCCCAGTTGGCGAGTGGGGCACCGTGTTTGGCGACCCGGTGGTGGCGACCGCCATCCTCGATCGTCTTCTGCACCACAGCCATGTGATCACCATCCGCGGCGACAGCTACCGGCTGAAAGAGAAGCGCCGCGCGGGCCTCGTGCAGAAGCAGCCGGCCGCCGTGACGGGCGAGGTCAATCCATGACGCAGGTGGACCAGTTCTTCATGTCGCCGCCGGACCAGTTCCTGATGTCGTTTGACATGGCTTCCGCCCGATCCATTATTGCCTTCAGTTTCGTGGCCAGCAGGTCTTCGATCGAGGCGACCAGGCCCTGGTGCCTTAAACGTAGAACTTCTCGGATTCGGCGCATCGACAATCTCTGGGTAGGCATCGGGCTTCCTCATTGGTTGAATGAGAAACCCGTAGCCCGGTTGAATTGTCGGCCGAAGCCTCCAGCACCTTCCAAAAGGTGCTCACGATCGTCTGAAATCGTTGCTCACGATCCCGCGAAACGCGCATTCTCAGCTGCCCCTTGTGGAACAATGGGGGAAGCGCTTTGCCAGTCGATGTCCGGCGTGATGCTGAATCTGGATACGACATTGGTGCGTCCGGGCTGTGGTCAACGCCGGTGCGCTTTTGAACATCTTGAACGCTGGTCTTCTGGCCACAAATAGATCGGGACATCGTCGGGTTGACGTCAGGGAAAAATTTAGCCCACATTGATTCGCAATGGCTGACTATTATCCCCTGATCGCCCGAGCGGTCAGCGGCCTGGACAACAACACAGGCGATATGCGCCGTGCGCTCTACGAGCGCGCGCGGTTGGCGTTGGTCAACCAGTTACGCAGTTTCGATCCCCCGCTCAATGAATCCGACATTATCCGCGAGCTGTCAGTGCTGGAGGCAGCAATCCAAAAAATCGAGGCGGAGGCAACGCAACGCTCGCGTTCGGGCGCCGCCGAGAAGGCCGCGGATCGTCCGCCGCAGGACGAGCCCTCCGTGGCCGGTGCCAGAAATTCGGCGCTCGAGCCGTCGGCGCCGTCCAAAGATGACGAGCATCACGCCTATGCCCCGCCGGTGCGCTCCTACGACCTCCTGATCAAGATTGTGCTGCTGCTTCTGATCGTCGCTGGTCTCGCCGGGGCCGCCTATTTGCAACGCAACACGCTGGCCTCGCTGCTGGCGAGCTACCTCACTAATTCCGGAATGAACATATGGGACTTTGCAATTCCAGTTTTTGCATATGGGATCACTGTTCTTGTATTGTTTTATTGGCTTTTTAGGCAGTGGTTCGGGATTCGCCACTAGCCCCCGGCTTGCTGGGTTCGACTGGGCCCATTCTCGAAGTCCGCAACGCACCCGTTATGAGCAGGTCTGGCTCACGGAAAAACTACCGGAAATCCCAACAAGTCCCGCGCCGGCAGCGGAAGTTCAAAAAAAGAGGCCGCAGCTGATGGGCGGCCTAAGCGGCGATTTGCTGCCTAATGGCCACTATCCGGTCCGATGTTATCGAAAAATCCGCCGCCTTTTTAAGAACGGCTTGCTTTTGGCGTTCGTTAATTACACCCACTGAATACAAGCACTCGGCCTTAAGGCCCATAAGCTGAGCGGATGGCTCGTCCCTGATGGGGAAGATCACTTCCATGTTGAGGTGGTGATACATCCCGTATCAATGCAGTAAATGTTCTTTGGTTCCAAATACACTGCCGAATTTTCTGCGGGGGTGTTCACATCAACCGCTGGGAAAGAGGGCGCGGCGCTCGGGAATGAAAAAGCGCCGTGTAATGATAAACGCGACCCCAATCAGCATCGCTACCCAGCCCGCACCAAACAGTGGAATCGCGAGCGCCGGATTCCCAAGCATCGTTAGATGGCTGAGCACCTCTCGCGGGGATACCGCGCAGGTCGCTACGACAGTCAGACCAAAATGTGCGACGTCGGATGGCTCGTCGAAGCAACCGGCAAAATAGAAAAGTAACAGCGCGGTCGCGAACGGCAGGAACAACACCGGATAGATGATGAGGGCGCCGAGGAATGGTCGCGCGCGCCGCCACGCGGCCGCTTCTGCGAGCCCGCCCGCGACCAACGGTGCCAATAGTGGGGCGAGACTATGCAGGTACCAGGCTGGCGAAAATGCACGAAGCAACGAAATAAGGACGAGCGTGTGTTGCAGCAAAGCTATGATGAACAGAACGAGTGTCAATGCCGCGATGGCGTCGAGGCTCGACATCGCTTTCACCCTCGCCACGTGCCAAATCCAGCCTACGGCTGCAACGATAAGCAGAATCATGATTGGGATTTCCGTTACGGGCGGCGGATAGACCAACGACCATGTGCCCGCCCACAAGAACGACACGACTATGCTGACCATGCTGCGAATGCCCAGCGATAGCGAGAGTTTTCCACTCAACCCCTTGAGCAGACCACCTTGCCGGGCAAGTGCTATGGCGTCATTGGATCCGACAATGTCACCGTAAACGATCAGGTTATTGGCATACCACCAGCCTGCAATTGCGACGGTTACGAGACAGAATACGGCCAATCGGGAAGCCGACGCCCGAACGGCAGCGGCATCGCCGCGCGTATGCCACGTTCGCCAAGTCAGGAATAGCCCCAGCGCAGCGACGAACGGCAGCATGGTCGCCTTAGTGAGCAAACCCAATCCGCACACCGCGCCGAGCAGTGCGAAATAAAAAATTTTTTCGCGCGGGTCGAAGGCCTTGCGCGCCACCACCCATGCCAAGGCCAGCAGCAGCAAGACCAGGCTGTCATTGCCAAGCCGCGCCATTTCTGGAAACCACATGGGGAATAAAACCGGCCAAAGCGCCGGCCCGACAACGAGCAGCGGGGCCTTGGACAATCCGGGAGAAGCCCGTGCGATCGAAAATGTCGTAATTACGAGGCCGCCCCAAGCGAACAGATAGGACACAGCTCTGAGCAGAACCAATTGCGCGTAGATGCTCCAGCCTTTGGACACGAACCAAACCGGCGCCAGGAGGGCGTAATAGAGCGGAGGGTGCTGACCTTCCCAATTATTCTGCATACCCGCACGCCATGACCGCGCGGGATTGCGCTCGGCATGAATCGCGGCCGCGCCGGCATGCACCGTGTCGGCGGATGCTCTGAAAAATGCTGGATATGACCAGCGCGCCTTCAGTGCGATAGTGCTCGGCGCCACCTTCAAATAGTCGTCTACATCGGCCGTAACCGGATCGTTCAGCCGTGGCCATGTACCCGTCTGGGCGATCTGTTGAATGTAAGAGTAATGCGCCGTCTCATCAAATCCGTCGAAGGGCGGGAACAATGCGCAAAAGCCGAGACCCGCCACCAGCGACCCTGCAAACAAGATTATGGCTGCGAATAACGGCGGCCGCATGAGTTCTTTTAACCCAACTTTTTTGTTTCAGGTTCGGGAGGGCACCAAATTCGGTCTTGCGCCGAGCCGCAAGTGGCTGGCGCGGGGGCTGTTTTTTATTCCCATAGGGCAGATGCGGAGGGTTCTCGATCAAATGCCGTGCGGGTTGACAACAACATATCCGCTGATCGACCGCGACATGGTCGCGGGTCAAGCCGGCCCCGGAGTTACCATCATGCACCAGCCACTCGTTGCCGCCAACATGGCTCACAAGCACCATCACATGATGGTTGCGCGCCGCCGCCATTCCAGGGGCCGGCGTGCTGCGTGGAAATTTCATAATCCAGTTCAGTAGTGTCCCAACGTTGGACGCTGCGATCACGATAAACCATTGAAAATCATTGCGGAAGCGACCGTTCGTCGAGTTGTCGATTTGAACCTCGCCGTCGTCACGTTACCGGGCCATCCTGCGGACGAGCCGTGCGCGGGAGGTGGCGATGAACCTAGGCAAGTTCGTATTCGCGCAGGTGATGGAGCATCTGGGCGCATAGACGCGAGGCCAGTTCCAGTTCACGGTGGCCTACACCATCAATCCTCGATCCGCCGGATGTTGTTCAGCAGTATGCTCAAACTTGTGCAGTGCTATTAGCGACCTGAGCGGCAATCCAGGGGTAGGTTTGTTCGATACCGCGACGGAGCGGCCACTGCGCTCGCCAGCCGAGCGACTCAATACGCGCATTACTGAAGTTGCGCGAATGAACGCCGACCGGGCCTTCTACGTGCCGAATTTTTATGTGTTTGCCGGAAACGGCGGCGGCCGTCGCAACCAATTCGTCCACCGTGACGTATTCTGGATTGCCTATATTAACGGGTCCCTCAAGATCCGATTGCATCAAACGACAGATGCCATCGAGCATATCATCAATGTAGGTATAGCTGCGCACAGCGCTGCCATCGCCCCAAACTTCGATCTCATCAGATTGTCGCGCCTGAGCGATCTTGCGGCAGATTGCTGCCGGCGCTTTCTCACGACCGCCCTGCCAGGTTCCTTCTGGACCGTAGCAATTCTGAAAGCGCGCGATGCGGACCGCCATCTTGAACCGCTTACCATAGGCCATAGCCGTGCGTTCCGCATAAAGCTTTTCCCAGCCATACTCATTGTCTGGCATGGCTGGATAAGCTCCCTGCTCGGTCAATTCCGGTTCGCCCGGCATCATGTCGCGGTAAATGCACACGGAAGAGGAAAAAAAGTAACGCCGCACTCCGGCTTGCGCCGCTGCGTATGGCATGTGAACATTAATGAGCGCGTTATTGCGCATAATTTCGCATTCCGCACTATGGATAAATCCCATGCCACCCATATCGGCGGCGAGTTGATAAATCTCAGCCGGCGGACCATTTTTAAGTCTAAGCGCTTCGTGACAATTTTCGGGTTCGCGCAAATCAAGCACCAGAAATTCATCCGCCGCCGTGGCAGAGAATTCCGGCTTTTTGATATCGACGCCGCGCACCCAATATCCTTCGCGCTTGAGGCGCTTGACTAAATGGCCAGCGACGAAGCCACCTGCGCCACAGACAACAGCGGTTTTCATTTGATAACTCCCGATGCAGCGGCGCTTACCCGCTTTGAGCTCGAGTTCATATCAAATGAATATACCATAACCGGATAGTAGGGCCACCGCGATCGCGCGAATAGAAGAACACCGCCGCGGGCGGATCGGGGCCAGCAAAGGGCCGGTCGTCGCCCACATAGGTCCATAGTCGGCCGATGCGGGTCTTGCCCTTGGCCAGTACCGGCACGGTCGTGTCGTCGGCATGAATGCGCTGGGCGGCGAAGACATGCATCAGGATTGCCGTCACCAGCGGCATCAGGGTGGCTGCCGCCGCGCCCACCCAGTCAGCGAGCGTCGACACGTCGAGATCGATGCCTTCCCGGGCGATGAGATCGTCACAACCCCATCAGCCGATGACGGCCAGATGAAGCGGCTACGTTCCAGCCGCTTCGCAAACAGGCACATGCCTTGCCCGTCATGCCACAAAATCTTGAGTAGCCCACCTCGGCGCCCACGAAACACGAACAGATGGCCACTGTGAGGATCGTGCTTGAGCGTCTCCTGCACCTGCAGCGCCAGACCGTTGAAGCCGCGCCGCATGTCGGTGTGGCCAGTCGCCAGCCAAACTCGCGCGCTATTCGGGACCGGGATCATCGCCGCCATCGCCTGGTCTTCGCCAGTGCCTTAATCAGCGCTGACACCGTAGAAGCCTCCACCGGCCCGGTGATCCGCATCCGGCCTCCAGTGCCAAAGTCGAGTTCAATGATGCCGCCCGTCACCGGCGAGCGCTCTGGCAATGCCGCTCCTGGCTCGGGCAAAACTGCTACCGGTGAAAACGACGGTGCGGCTGCCGGCAGACACAGTTCCTGCCGCCAGCGGAACAATTGGCTGCTGTGAATCCCCGCTGCACGGGCAATCTCGGAGATGACCGCGCCCGGCTCCATTGCCGCTGCACAATCCGTTCCTTCTCCGCCCTCGACCACCGCCGGCGACGTTGCACCGACGTGATCACCTCAACAACCTTCGTCATAGGATTAGTCCTAGAGATAGTCCTATGACTTCCCGATTGCCGTCACTTCGGCAAGGCGGCCATCACCGGGAGCGTGCAGATCAAGGACGAAGTCATGAGGAGGTTCCGCGCCTCGGAGGTCCACTCGGGTGATTAGTGAGATAAGACTATAATCTGTGCGGACGCGAACGGTGCGATTTGAGGGGGGAGTATGTCTGGTAAGCTATGATGTGTGCATGAATCAGCCCATTCGGCGGGGCGACTTGAGAGTTGACAGATCCGATGGGCGCAGGCCAAAAGTGTCTGACGCCGTTTATTAATGTGCCTCGCGAGGCGACACGAATACTGCTCTCCCTGATTATGGCCCATCAAAAGTACGTTGATGCCAACGATCACGATGTGATCGTCGTAAATGATCGTTCGTAGTCAATGAAGGCCATGTTTGTTAGCTAGCGGCGCGAGCGGAGAGCCAACTCGGAATTTTTACGTCAGTGAAGAAGAAAGAGGATACGTAAGGCGATGAGCAAAAAAACTGCGTTGATTACTGGCGTGACGGGCCAAGATGGTGCGTATCTTTCCAAATTGTTGCTAGAGAATGGCTACGACGTTCATGGTCTGCTTCGCCGCAGCGCCTCGTCAGATGTTGTGGATGCGCGTTTGAAATGGCTGGGCATCGCCGGCAAGATCACGTTGCACGACGGCAATCTTACCGATCTGTCGAGTCTTATCCGCATTCTTAGAGAGGTTAAGCCGGCGGAAGTTTACAATCTCGCCGCACAGTCTTTCGTGCAATCGTCGTGGCAACAGCCTCTGATCACCGGGGCCGTGACAGGGCTCGGTGCCGCGAATATGCTTGAAGCGGTTCGGCTTATCTGTCCGGAAGTGCGCTTCTATCAGGCGTCGTCGTCGGAAATGTTCGGGCTGCGACAAGAGCCAATTCAATCGGAAAAGACGCCCTTTTACCCGCGATCGCCATACGCGGCTGCCAAGCTCTATGCCCACTGGATGACGGTGAACTACCGCGAGAGCTTTGGGATTCATGCATCAAGCGGGATACTTTTCAATCATGAGTCCCCCTTGCGCGGAATCGAGTTTGTGACGCGCAAAATCACCGATGGTGTTGCCCGCATCAAACTGGGTCGCCAAAAGACGCTTGCCTTGGGCAATCTCGACGCTAAGCGTGATTGGGGCCATGCGCGCGACTTTGTGAAGGCCATGTGGCTCATGCTCCAGCAGGAATCGCCGGACGACTACGTCATTGCGACCGGGCGCACAGAATCGGTTCGCAATTTTTGTGCGCTTGCTTTCGGTCACGTTGCTCTAAAGATGGAAGATCACGTGGCGGTGGACCAGCGCTTTTTCCGGCCTGCCGAGGTGGATGTGTTGCTGGGCGATCCAGCCAAGGCGAGAGAGAGACTGGGCTGGGTGCCCGAAACCACGCTCGAACAGCTTGTCGTTGAGATGGTCGAGGCTGACCTAGAACGCATTAGAAAGCATGACCACTTATGACACGAGTCTTGGTCACCGGGGCGCTAGGGTTTGTCGGTCCCTACCTGGTTGAGGCTCTGCGGCGCTCGTACGAAAACAACATTGAGATTATCGCGACGGCAAAGAAAGCAGGGCAGCACGCGATGCTCGGTCCGGTCAGGGCCATCGATGTCACCGATCGGGCGGCAGTGGAAGACGCGATCGCCGGCGCGAATCCAACACATGTCATACATCTTGCCGGAATAGCCGCCCCGACCGCCGTCAACGCCGATCCGGATGAAGCATGGCGGGTGCACTTGCACGGCACGCTCAATCTGGCCCGCGTGATACTAAAGCGGGCGCCGGCCTGCTGGTTTATCAATGTGGGATCTGCACTGGTTTACGGTGAAAGTGCGAAAGCCGGCCGCGCACTCGACGAGAACGCGCTGCTCGCACCGCTTGATGAGTATTCGGCGAGCAAAGCGGCTGCCGATCTCGCTCTCAGCCCGCTCATTCGGTCGGGGCTAAAGTGTATCCGCCTGCGCCCATTCAACCATACTGGTCCGGGGCAGTCAGAAGCCTTCGTGGTTCCGGCATTTGCCGCGCAAATCGCCCGGATCGAGGCTCGGCTCACGCCGCCGATTATTCGCGTCGGCAATCTTGATGCCCAGCGGGATTTCCTTGACGTGCGAGACGTTGCCAATGCGTACGTGCTGGTCATGAAAAATTCTGAACGTCTAGAGTCCGGCACCGTACTAAACATCGCGTCCGGCATTCCGCGCCGAATATCGGATATCCTTGCGAGCCTGATAGCGAGAAGCCGTGTCGAGATTTCCGTCGAGCAAGATCCCATGCGACAGCACCCCGGCGACCTTCCCGTCCTTCTCGGCGACGCCAGCCGCGCCCGCAGACTGCTGCATTGGAAGCCGGAATATTCATTCGAAGATACGCTGACGGCCCTGCTGAACGACTGCCGCGCGCGGGCCGTTCAGTAGATCAGGGGCATCGCCCCCCGCCACTAATCCAACCTTTTAGCGGCTGAAGCTTTGCAATCTCGCTATGCCCACGACGAGACGACGGCCTTGAACGGATGATCCGGAATAAAGCTCGCAAATGCTGCCAGCAAGATCGTGTGTGTGTATTGAGTATCATATTCTCGACAGAGGCATTTTACCGCCTCGCACCGCCAATTATTAATGTCGGCAATTTTGACGCGCAGCGGCATTTTCTTGATGTGCGAGATGTTGCCAACGCCTAAATGGAAATGTGGAATGTCTAGAGGCAGGCACCGTGCTTAACATCGCTTCCGGCATTCCGCTCCGAAAATCGAATATCCTTGCGAGCCTGCTAGCGAGAAGTCGCGTCGAGATTTCCGTCGAGCAGGATCCCATACGACAGCGCCCGGCGACCTTCCCATTCTTGTCGGCGACGCCAGCCGCGCCCGCAGACTGCAACATTGGGAGCCGGAATAATATTTTTCAAAGATACGCTGACGGTCCCGCTGAACGACTGCCGAGCGCGGGCCGCGCAACAGCGCAGGCGCTATTAGTTGAGCAACAAGATAGCTGCAGCTAGAATAGTTTCTATACTCTGACTCATTGAAGAGCCGAGATAAATTTCTTGCATTTTCCGATCGGGCGGATTCTGTTGCGCGCATGATTCAGTCTGGCTTCCTCAGCGAAGAAGATCGCAAGGCGCTTACGGCGCTGGCGCGCGA
>Ga0097691_1003023_pt1 | contig 10648 bp, 17 predicted proteins | sample NGESurdeep072012_8_FD_72858 | JGI IMG/M metagenome (GOLD analysis project Ga0097691, IMG submission 72858) | Arctic peat soil microbial communities from Barrow, Alaska - NGEE Surface sample 210-1 deep-072012 | ecosystem: Environmental > Terrestrial > Soil > Wetlands > Peat ...
AGAAGGGCCAAGAACGGACGTCGCTGGCGTCATAGCTGGCCAATTCTACGCCTTGCCGATGTCAAGTCGTGAAGCAAAAGCGTTCGCACTTTTTCAGGCTCGCCATACTTCTCAGGCTTACGCGAGCTTGCATAGACCTCCGCGTAATCAATCGCGCTTTGAAGCTTCTCTCGATAATAGGGGTCGTCGAAAGCATGAAATAGCGCGCGCAATTCCGGCTCGATTTCGTCGCGCGAAATGCTCTCCCTAAGGATTTGGCCGAAGAGCTTGTCGATCCGATCTTCTGTCGTCGTCATTTCATTGCCCTCCGCCGATCTCGCTGGTCTACCCAGCGGGATCGCACGCGGTGAACGTGGTGAGACCATACCCAATTATAGTCCTATTTTTACGGCGCGCGATGCCGAGCGCTTGCGCGTGACCCGCCCTGAAAGGACCTAGGGAGACCCGCCACCGCAGGCTTTCCAATCCGGCCCACCCCCGGAATTACAATCTCTAGTAAACTAGGTGCCTTTCCGATTTGTGGCCCCGCATGCCGTGACGGCTCGCGATCGGGATGGTAGTTGTGTGTCCCAGAGCATCGGCTTGAGACTATCGATGCAAGCACGTGAGATCCTGCCATGCCGCGTTACTATTTCCATCTCACCGATGGCAAACAAGTTCTGAACAATCACAAAGGCATTGACCTGTCGGGCAATGCCGCCGCTCGCGCCGATGCGGTGGCGCTCGCACGCGACCTTAAACACGGCGCGGCCATGCCGGGCTGGAACTGGACCGGCTGGTTCATCGTCATCGTCGACCAGCACGGACACAAAGTCGACGAGGTGCCGATCGCGGATGTTTGAGGAAGTAGTATTTCGACTACGATTGCGAATTTAATCGGTTAATATTGAACCGTGATTGCGCCAGTGTCGCACTAAGCGTGTGTTGAGCTGCCTTGTTCCGGGAAGGCAATTCTATGATTTGTCGGCCCCAGAAGACCCGCCATTCGGCTCCATAGCAGCAATGATCGCCGCTTGGACGTTCTTGTCCTGCGCCGTTACGGCGGCGGTCAGCGACAATAGGCGCTGCCGGGTGTCGTAGAGCTGATCGACCAGCGACAACACCACCGGCAGCGTGCCCGCATCAATCTCAAGTTCGTAGTACAGCGTGCAGATGAGGCGGACCCGCGCGCATTCCATGTCCGTGAAGAGTAGCGTCCCCGCCTCCTGCCGCGGCGTGACCATCTCCTCGCGGATCCAGGTTTCAAGATCGCTGCGTTGCAAAGCGGATATCGCCGCGACAAGGTCATCGACACGCATCATGGCAGCATCTCCTTGCGCGGGTCCTGCTGGGTTTTCGGCCGCCAGGTTTCCAGAAACTCGACCAGCTCGGGCTCTTCGACTGCAGGCAGAACGACTTTCAGGGTGATCAGTTGATGTCCGCGTTGCCCGGACTTACGGTTGCGGATACCTCTGTCGCGCAGTCGCATTTTGGTGCCGGTATTCGACCCCTTCGGGACGGTCACCGTCACCGGGCCGCCTATGGTCGGTACTTCGATCCGCGCGCCAAGTGCTGCCTCCTTTAGGGTGACGGGAACCTCGACATGAATATTGTCGTCCTTGCGGTCAAGGAACGGATGCGGCTCGACGTGAAGCTCGACATAGGCATCGCCTGCCGGCCCGCCGCCGAAGCCTGGCATTCCCTGTCCTTTTAGCCGCAGCATCTGACGGTCCTCGGCACCCTCGGGGATCGTCACCTGCAGCGTCTTGCCTTCAGGCAGCGTGATCGTGCGTGCGGCACCATTCGCTACTTCCAGAAATCCGACCGGAAGCACATAGCTCACATCCTGGCCGCGCGCTCGGAACGTGCCCTGCGACCGATGTCCCCCGCCCGCAAACGCGCGCGCAAGAAACTCTTCCAGTTCCTCGTTATTGGCAAATCCGTCCTGCGCTGCGTGCGAGGCGTATGCCGGACCGTCGGCGAAGTCGCGATAGAATCGTTCCTGCGGCCGCTCCGCTCCGCTGGCATCGATCTCACCCGCATCGAACCTTCGGCGCTTCTCCTCGTCCTTGAGCAGGTCGTTAGCAGCCGATATGTCCTTAAACTTCGCCTCCGCCTCCTTGTCGCCCGGATGCAGATCGGGATGGAATTTACGTGCCAGTTTCTTGAATGAGTCTTTGATTTCCTTGTCGGTCGCAGATCGATTTACGCCGAGGGTCTCGTAAGGGTCTTTCATGCACCTGATCCTATGCAAGCCTCGCCACAACTAACCGCGGATCGTCGCTTGCGGCCAATCGCCAAAGCCAGTTCCAGCTGCGCTAATTGCGGGTCCATCAACAGGCTCAGACAGCAACAGTGGGCAGGCGGTCGCGCACCCATCGCACAATCTGGGCGGCGGACATCGCGCCGGACGTGCGTGCGACCTCTCGGCCTTCGAGGAACAGGATCATCGTCGGGATGCCGCGGATGCCGAGCCGAGAGGCGATCGCCTGCTCGGCGTCGGAATTGAGCTTGATCAATCGCACCTGCGGCTCCAGCTCACGGGCAGCTCCCTCATAGGCCGGCGCCATCATAAGGCATGGTCCGCACCAAGGTGCCCAGACATCGACGAGAACCGGCAGGGTGCCGCGCCCGATCTGGCGGTCGAAGATCTCTGCATCAACATCCTCGGGATGCCCGACGAACACCTTGGCCCCGCATTTCCCGCATTTCGCGCCGATGGCCGGACGAGACGATGGCAAGCGATTGACTCCGCCGCATTTGCTGCAGACCACGAGATTTTCAGGCATTTGCTTCTGCCTTCCCCGTGCACGCCGGATGCTTTCGTTGAAGTTGACCTAGCGGCTATTTAACTAACAGCAATTGGAATAATTGCTGCAATGCATTCTTCCGTGCCCTTGACGCGCGTGCGATGACCTTTCCCGGCAACATCCTCCATCAAGACGCTGTCGCCAGGACCGAACGTTCGCTTTTCGCCATCGCTAACGGTCACTTCGAGGTGGCCTTTCAAACAAATCAAAAACTGGGCCTTAGGTGGATGGATGGACTCGCCAGCCCAGCCCGCAGGCAGCCTGACAAACTGGAGACCGTCGGCCTGATAACTGTGCGACACGAACAGCAACGGCGCCGGAGGCCGATAATCAGCTTCGGTGAGATCGAGGGTAACCTGCTCGAAACGGCTTTCTCCAGCTTTGTTGGCCTTCAATCGAACGTACCGCATGGCGCGTTCCTTTCTGCAGGATTGAACGAATATTTGTGATTTTCTCTACCATTTGGTGGCGAACCGCCTTGACGTGGGTCAAAGCCACGCGAGAAGGCGCGCGATCTTGCCCGCGATTTCGGGCCCATGGATCGTGTGTGCGGTTTACGCGACCATTTCTGGCGAGAGATGCAAAAGCAATTCGGAAATCGTGTGGTCCTCAATGGCCATCCCACGTATCGTCTGCCGAACACGCTCAAAGTTTCCTTTGTCGGCCGGGTTGGCGCCGAGATATTGGAACGGATGGACGGCGTGGCAGCCTCGATTGGGTCGGCGTGTCACTCCGGCCGCATTGAGTTATCGCCGGTTCTGGAAGCCATGGGCATCACACCCGAGGCTGGCATGGGTGCCATCCGCTTCAGTTTTGGGCGTGGAACGACGAGCGATGAAATCGACCTGGCGATCGAGCGGTTGAGCGAAATACTAGTTACCTTGGGATGACGCTCGGCACGTACAAGCTCGCCGCTAAGGAGCACCATGGTTGGAAGCCAACCCACAGAAGCAATGACCGAGTCCTACGCCCGGTGGCGATTGAGCCGCCTTGGCCAGATTACCGATAGGCTGGAGCAGCAACTTCTGTTCGAACTCATTGGCTCTGTTGCCAGCAAGACGTTGCTGGATGTCGGCTGCGGCGATGGCGCGCTTGCATCGGAACTTGCTCGGCGTGGCGCTATCGTGACGGGGCTCGATGCAGACCCTGCGATGATCGCTGCCGCGCGACGGCGCACCAAAATCGAGGGTACTCAGCTACATCTCGTTGAGGGACAGGCCGAGAGACTGCCATTCAACGATGCAGCTTTTGACCTCGTCGTTGCGGTGACAGTGCTGTGCTTCGTTCGAGATGCCGAACGAGCGTTTATGGAAATGGCTCGCGTCTTGAAGCCCGGTGGGCGGCTTGTGATCGGCGAACTCGGGCGCTGGAGCTGGTGGGCCGCACACCGTCGCATTCGTGGTTGGCTTGGTCATCCGACGTGGCGCGCGGCCATGTTCCGCACAGCGGCGGAACTTCGCGGGCTTGTACATGCCGCGGGGCTTGATTTGGTCGAGATGCGCGGTGGCGTGCATTATCCACCATCTGGGTTCGCGGCACGGCTCCTTGCCTCGGTTGATCTGTGGCTCGGTCGGAGAACGACTTTCGGAGCAACCTTCATTGCCGTGTCAGCAACTAAGCCCATCGAAAAAGCGAGCGCGGAAAGTCACTAGGACCATGCCAGTGAGCGAAACAAAAATACCGCCGATTCTATCGCACAAGCACTATGACGCGCCGTCTGCCTTCACGCCCGAGAGCCTCTTGCGCGAAGCGCGGCGCCAGAAGGGCCTATTCATCGCCGCCGTTCCGGAAATATGCGTTCTCGATCCGGATGGCGACATCGTGCGGCACTTGCGCGATGCGGGACGCGCTGACCGTCATCCCGGCTGGGCCTGTTACCATACCGATCTCTATGTCTTTCATCACGACGGGCACGAGTACGGAATTGTAGGCTGCGCAGTTGGCGCCGCGTTTGCGGTTCTTATCGCGGAAGAGCTTTTTTCCTCGGGCTGCCGCCTCCTCGTCAGCGTAACCTCGGCTGGCCAAATCCTGCCGGTGCAACCGCCACCCTATTTCATCGTCATCGACCGCGCGCTTCGCGACGAGGGTACGAGCTACCACTACTTACCGCCGTCAGATTACAGTCAAGCAAATCCCCAACTGGCCCAACTTGCGCGAGAGGCACTCACCGCAGCCGGAATCTCCTTTCAGGTCGGCGCCACCTGGACGACTGATGCTCCATTTCGGGAGACAAAAGAGGCAATCAACGCAGCATCGAAGTCCGGAATTCTTGCGGTCGAGATGGAGGCTGCCGCACTCTATGCCTTTGCGAAGGCGCGCGGCCGATCTGTGCTTTGCTTCGCCCATGTAACCAACCAAATGGGCCGGATCGAAGGAGATTTTGAGAAGGGCATCGCGGACGGAGCCGAAGAGTCGCTCCGGGTGATTTCTCTGGTCGTAGGCCGCTGGCGCGCGGAGGAGCGGTCGTGAATTTCTATGGCCGCTGGGTTCTGCCGTCAGTCCTCGATCTGGTCATGAGGCAGCACCAGCTCGCAAAGTATCGCCGCGAGGTGGTTGCGGCTGCCAGTGGGCGCGTGCTCGAAGTTGGGGTCGGCTCGGGATTGAACTTTCCATTGTATGGCAAACAGGTCGAGGTCGTCTTCGGGATCGATCCCTCGCCCCGCTTGCTCGCTATGGCGCGTCAACGCGCCGCAGCAGCAGGTATCCGCGCCGACCTTCTGCTCGGGTCCGCGGCTGCAATCCCGCTTGCGGACAACACGGTGGATACGGTCGTGATGACCTGGACGTTGTGTTCTATTCCGGACCCGCAGGTTGCGTTGCGCGAGATGCGACGGGTCCTTAAACCAGACGGCAAGCTGCTATTCGCTGAGCACGGCCTTTCACCAGAGCCTGGTGTCGAGCGGTGGCAGCACCGACTCACCCCTGTGTGGCGTCATATTGCGGGCGGCTGTCACCTCGACCGCAAGGTAGACAAACTAATACGTTCGGCCGGCTTCGATTTGACGGAGCTTCGAACAGAATACGCCCGCGGTCCCCGGCTCATGACATATATGTACGAGGGATGTGCCGTATGCGGGGATCGTCAATAAGGGGCGAGCCCGACACTTCGAGCGACCGCCTTGCTTCCGTTAAGTAGCCGCAAGGGCCTCATCATCGCTGTTGGCCTTTACACTGGCTATCTCGGTTGGGCCCAGTTGTTGCAACATCACTTGTGATGCTCGCTAAGGGTCCAGGCTCAGGGTTCGAAAAATGCTCCAGCACGCTAGCCCCCGGCGTTACGATCTTGATTTATCGTAATGCACACCCAATTACATTCATGAATATATCCAACGTCCTTCAAATGTGGAGATCGATCATGTCCAGTTCATGCTGTGGCGGCGCTTCCAAAGCCGAGCCCACCAAGGTTGCGGCGTCGGCTGTAGCGCAGGCGACTGCGGCGGCCGCGGAAAAGCCGGCCGCGAAGTCCGATAAGAGCGAATGCTGCAACGACAAGCCGGCAAAGAGCGAAAAGCACGGCTGTGCTTGTTAGATTTGTGTCGCTGGTTTGTTGCGAGAGGCCGCCGCTATCGGCGGCCTTTTGCTATGTTGCCGACGACATTGTTAGATCGCGGCGATAACGCGCTTCAACTTGCCGGTGACGGATTCGGCGATCGTTTGGAGCGTCGGATTTCCAACATGCTGCATGGATATTGCCGGGTCGATGGCGGCGACCTCGATCCGGCCGCCTCCAATATCCTGCACGATGACGTTGCACGGCAGCATCGTTCCGATCTTGTCATCGGCGGTCAGCGCCTGGTGCGCCAGCGGCGGGTTACACGCGCCGAGTATACGATACTCCCGGAAATCGAGGTCGAGCTTTTTCTTCATCGTCGCTTTGACATCGATATCAGTCAGAACGCCAAATCCCTCGGCTTTGAGCGACTCGATGACGCGTTCTACCGTGGCGGGGAAAGTCCCGCTCACGGTCTTGGCGATATAGTATTTCATATGAATCCCTCGGCAGACTCGGGCGCCCGCAGGTTCGTTTGCGCGATATGCGGGTCAGGTATTGCGGCGACGGACCGTAACGACGGCGATTCCGACGGCGACCAAAACGAGCACAAGCACGCCGATCCCTCCGAAGCCGCCCATTCCGTAACCCATTCCCCATCCCCAGTCTCCGCCCATCATGCCGCCGCCCTGACCGGGACCGTAGGGCTGCGCCTCGGCAGCGGTCACTAGACTCAAGGTCGCGAGCGTAAATACGCCGAGCAGGCGCGATGCAGCATTATGCTTTGACGACATGATCAATCTCCTGAAAACAACGAATAAAAACGCAGGTTTCCCGATTGCCCTACGCTCACAGCGAGGCAGATCAATCGTATGCGATCATTTCGGGTTTCATGAATATAACTGCACCCGGACCGGTTTGTTCCATTTTGCCATGCCTTATTGCGTCGCCTCCATGTCGGGGCTGTGAAAGATCGTGCTGAAAGCCGTTTTAGCCACCGCGAACAATCCCGAAGAAGTTTGCGACCGGCGCGAATTCAAATCCTGCGACAAGGCCGTCGCTGGTCTTGCGTATATCGGCCGCCAAGTCTTGCTGGCGAGGAGAGCCCTTATTGGGGGCCCTGCATGTTGAAACTGTTGTCCCGAGTTCTCCTTGCTGCACTTGTACTCGGTGCCGCCCTGTTGGGGTCGGCGCCATCATCTGCCGCGCCGGCACTCGCAACTCGCAGCAGCGATGAGGCGGGGGTGCGCGTGGTCGTGACGCCGAAGGCGCTCGGACGGGATGTTACTGTCTGGGAATTTAACGTCGTTATGGACACCCACACGAAGCCGCTGAACGACAATCTTGCTCAGGCGGCGGTGTTAGTGGACGAGGCGGGGCGTCGCTACGTACCAGTCGCTTGGCAAGGTGACCCGCCTGGTGGACATCATCGCAAGGGCGTTCTGCAATTTTCGCCACCAGCGGAAATGCCCAAGTCTATCGAATTACAAATCAACGGTGTGGGCGGAGCGGCAACCAGAATGTTCCGATGGACGATCGAGTAACGGTCCGCGCGCCCTTAAGCCGATAAGCGGCGGAACGCGAAAATATGCCGCAACCTTGCGCCTCACATTCCTGGGCGGCGTCGGTACGGTCAACGGATCGAAGAATTTCGTCTAGGACTTGGACTCATAAACGGGCGGCTAAATACCGACGTGGACGCGGCCCAATGTCGGTTATCGGGGGCAAAGTGAACATACTTCGGACATCGCGAAACCGTCGTGAATGACCCATCTCCGACATACGTTGGGGGTCAGCACCAACTAGCTTCCTCAGTGTGTGGCGCCCGCAAGAGCTCTTGAATATTCGCTTCGATCAAGCGGAATCCGATGTTACCGTAGAGCTTCTGGCGCCCATCATTCAGCACGAAGCTTGGACTGCCTTCTATCCGCATCTTGTCAGCATCGTGGTAGTCCGCATCCAAGCGGGCGAATGCGGTACCATTGTGAATGCATTGTTCGATAGCGCCGATGTCGGCACCGAAGGCTTCGGCTATCTCACATTGAACATTCCAGCGCGCAATGTCCCGGCAGTCTCGAAAAAATGCACAGCGGAAAGCCCAAAGCACTTGATCGAAAATGCTCTCTGAAGGCTGATTTCGTACCACCCCGAAATCGCGGTCCCATTGCTGGACTGCTTTCATGAACAGATGTGCGCTCGCCGATGTCGGGGGGCGCGTTTTCAACCAAATCTCTGGATGAACCTCGATATGAGGAAATCGTGCCGCCACCTGTCGCAAATGCGCGTTGAACCCGTCATATTCGCCTTTGTCATTCCATGTCGTGGTGATCTTGCGGGCGGTATCGCCGAACACTGAGCAGAACTGATGCTTTATCTGAACGGCATCGCCGAATTTTTCTTTGACTGCATCGACGCGAGCCTGCGAGGCGTATGCCCAGATGCACAAGACATCAGAGAAATATGTAACTTCGACCACGCTCATTTTACATTCTCCAAATAAATTGAATGGCGCGCATCATGATGCGCCTCCATTTCATTTTAATACAAGCTCGGATGACCCGCGCATGGACGGCCACAGCGGACAACACTGAGAAGGAGCACAAACATGAAAATATCGAGCCTGACCGCCGCAGCCGTAGCATTGCTTCTGGGCACAGCTATGTTCGCCGCAGCCGCCCACGAGGGCAAACATTTTTCGGCGGGCGAGCCCGGCAATCCGAAGAAGCCAGCGCGAACCGTGACCGTCATAATGAGCGACAGCGACGGAACGATGCGGTTCGTCCCCGATCGTCTCGATGCCAAAAAAGGCGAGCAAGTCCACTTCATCATCCAGAACAAGGGGGCACTCAAGCACGAATTCACATTGGCGAGCGTTAAGGACAACGACAAGCACGCCGAACTGATGAAAAAATATCCCGACATGGAGCATGACGATCCAAACGCCAAAAACGTTGATCCCGGCAAGACCACGGAAATCCTCTGGCGATTCAGCAAGACGGGACAATTTGAATTTGCCTGCCTGATCCCCGGCCACCGCGAGGCCGGCATGCACGGCACGGTCACCGTAAAATAGCACGAGGAAAAGGAGACGGACGATGAGAAGAAATCTTTTGCTGCCGGTGGTTGCCTTGGCTGCGGCGCCGAACATATCGATCGCGGGCCCCGTTTGGGCTCAATCTGAGCTCACCGACGGGTTGGTGACCAGAATCGATTCATCGGCAAACAAGATCACCATCAAGCACGGCCCCATGAAGAAATTCGACATGGAGGACGGAATGACGATGGTCTATCGCGTCCAGGACCCCGTCATGCTCACGGCGGTCAAGGCCGGCGATAAAATTAAATTTGATGCCGACCACGTCAACGGTCAGTTCATCGTGACGAAGATCCAAAAAGTGAAGTGATCTTTCGGAAGATCACAAGCGCCGATATCTGCCAATCCATCCGTTGACTGACGAGGGTGCGTATTGGCGGTGTTTATGTGAGACGTGCTGCGTTGCCGTAATTGCCCTCTGGACATTGAAAACTGTCCAGAGGGCTTTGAGCCAATACGGCTCGCGGTCACACGACCGCGGGCGGCGGTGTTAGCGGCCTCAATGCTGGTGATGCGGGCCGCGCATGGCATTGTGCATCGTGCCGGGGCCGAACGAAGCGAGACCCGGAAGGGCGTCGCGCGCTTTGGCCTTCTGTGCATCGTCGAGCGTGGCGAGAAGCTCGTTCGCAGCCGTCTGCACGGCCTCGAACTGCTTCTGTCCCTGTTCCCGCATCTTGGTCATGAACGCGTAGCGGTCCTGCGGGCTCATCTTGCTGACGGCGTCGGGATCAACACCCTCACGCGTCGTCTGCATCGTGGCCGCCGAGTCCTGGACAGCCTTGGCGTATTTGGTCCACGCCGGCTCCTGGGCCGACGTGATGCCGAGCTCGGTCTTCAGGGTATCGATCCGTGCCTGATCGAATTGCGTCAGACCCGGGCCGCCATGCATGCCGGGGCCCATCTGACCCCGCATGCCTGGCCCCATTTGGCCGTGCATTCCCGGGCCCATCTGGCCATGCATGCCCATCATTCCGCCTGGGCCGAAGCCACCAGGGCCATAACCGGGCGACTGCGCCAAAGCCCAACCGCCGACGAGCAAGGTTGCGACGGCGATGCCGCCAATCACCAAAATCTTCTTCTTCATCTGAAACTCCAATGTCTGTGCAGCGGAGGGTCCGTTGCTTGTGCGCATTGGAGAGGTCGGATTTCACCCAAGTTTTTCAGGAACAGGGTTTTTTGTGACAAAGTGTGTCAAGCGCCGCAGCAGCCATAATCCGACACATATTTCGCAAAACACGCAGCATCCATTGATCTATATTGCAAAAATGCAAGGTG
>Ga0097691_1003024_pt1 | contig 10640 bp, 6 predicted proteins | sample NGESurdeep072012_8_FD_72858 | JGI IMG/M metagenome (GOLD analysis project Ga0097691, IMG submission 72858) | Arctic peat soil microbial communities from Barrow, Alaska - NGEE Surface sample 210-1 deep-072012 | ecosystem: Environmental > Terrestrial > Soil > Wetlands > Peat ...
CGCCCGCGCTCTGCCGACCCAGCTCGTCGAGGCCTTCCGGTCGACCCTTGAAGAGGTCGGCGACGCGGACCTGCTGCTTCACGTCGTCGACGGGTCCCACCCCGACCCCGAGAGCCAGATCTCGGCCGTGCGCGGTGTTCTTGCCGAGGTCGGTGGTGACCGGATCAGGGAGGTCATCGTGGTGAACAAGGCCGACGCCGCGGACCACGAGGTGCTGGACCGGATCCGGCGCAGCGAGAAGCACTCGATCGTCGTCTCGGCCCGCACGGGCGAGGGGCTGGACGAGCTCCGCGCGCTCATCGCCGACGAGCTTCCCCGGCCGGACATCGAAGTGACCGTGCTGCTGCCCTATGACCGGGGCGACCTGGTCAACAGACTGCACAACGAAGCCGAGATCCTCACCAGCGAGCACACCGAGCACGGCACCCGCCTCGAGGCCAAGGTGAACCAGACCCTGGTCGACGAGCTCGCGGCATACTCAGTCTGACGCTCCGCTGGCATAACCTGAGGCAATGCCTTCGAAAGACCACGACCTCGACGCACTCCTGGACGCGGCAGTGAAGGGTATCGGCGGCGTCCAGCGCCCGGGACAGGCCGAGATGGTGCATGCCGTGGCCGACGCCATCGCCACGCGCGAGCACCTCCTGGTCCAGGCGGGCACGGGCACCGGCAAGTCGCTGGCGTATCTCATCCCCGCCGTCGTGCATGCCTTCGGCACGGGTCGGCCCACGGTGGTGGCCACCGCGACACTGACCCTGCAAGCCCAGATCGTCGACTTTGACATGCCGCGGCTGGCCAAGGCGATCGCCCCGATCCTCGGCCGCCAGCCGACCTGGGCCCTGGTGAAGGGTCGCCGGAACTACCTGTGCCGGCACAAGCTGTCCGGTGGCTTTCCCGCTGATGACGAGGGCAGCCTCCTGTCGGTGGGGGCGGTGGACGCCAATGTCTCGTGGCTCGGAGCAGAGGTGGTCCGGCTGCGGTCGTGGGCCGAGGAGACCCAGTCCGGCGACCGCGACGAGCTCCTGCCGGGAGTTTCCGAGCGGGCCTGGCGTCAGGTGTCGGTCGCGGCGCACGAGTGCCTGGGCGGCAAGTGCCCCATGGTCGGTGAGTGCTTCGTGGAGCAGGCACGCGCGGGCGCAAGGGATGTCGACGTGGTCGTGACCAACCACGCCTTCATGGCGATCGACTCCTTCGAGGGCCGGCAGATGCTGCCCGAGCACGACCTGCTGATCGTCGACGAGGGCCATGATCTCGTCGACCGGGTCACCTCCACCATCACCGATGAGCTGACCGTGCCGATGATCACCGGAGCAGCCAAGCGTGCCGGGCGTCTCGCGGGGACCGATCAGGTCACCGATGCGTCCGAGTTCCTCGCCGCCATCGTCGACGAGATGCCCGAGGGGCGGCTGAACGGCATACCGGACTCCCTTTCCCTTGCGCTGGCACGGGTGCGGGACTCGGCCCGCGGGGTGCAGACCGAGCTGAAGCCGGCCTCGCCCGAGGACAACGACGGTGCCCGGCAGGTCGCCCGCGCGGCGATCGACGAGATCTTCGAGAACGCCGAGCGGATCCTGGAAGAGCGCGAGCTTGATGTCGCCTGGGTGAGCAAGGACCCGCGCCGTGGCTCGGTGCTGAAGGTGGCGCCGATGAGTGTGGCGATGTTGATGCGGGACAAGGTGTTTGGGGACCGCACGGTCATCATGACGTCGGCCACTCTCGAGCTCGGCGGCACGTTCGACGCGGTCGCCGGGACTCTCGGGCTGCGCGGCGAGGGCGCCCCGACCTGGCGTGGGCTCGATGTCGGCAGCCCGTTCGACTACCCCAAGCAGGCCATCGCGTATGTCGCCAAGCACCTTCCGGCGCCGGGGCGGGACGGAATGGCGACCGAGACGCTCGACGAGATCGAGGAGCTGGTGCGGGCCGCGGGAGGAAGGACGCTCGGGCTGTTCTCCTCGATGCGCGCAGCCGTTGCCGCGACCGAGGCGATGCGCGAGCGGTTCGCCAAAGGGGCCGGCAAGGACTCGGGCAAGGGCAGCGGAAGAGACACCGGCAACGACGCAGGTGACTCAGACAGCGACACCGAAAACATTGAGTTCATCTGCCAGGGCGAGGACCAGACCTCAACGCTGGTGCGGCAGATCGCCCGAGAGTCGAGGACCTGTCTCTTCGGGACGCTGTCGCTGTGGCAGGGCGTCGACGTACCGGGTTCCTCCTGCCAGCTGGTCATCATCGACCGGATCCCGTTCCCGCGCCCGGACGACCCGCTGTCCTCGGCGCGCTCGCAGGCGATCGCGCGTATGGGCGGCAACGGGTTCATGGCGGTCGCAGCCACGCACGCTGCCCTGCGGCTGGCCCAGGGTGCTGGTCGGCTGGTCCGCCGAGACGATGACCGTGGGGTCGTGGCTTTCCTCGACTCGCGGATGATCACAGCCCGCTACGCCGGGTTCCTGCAGAAGTCGCTGCCACCGTTCTGGCCGACGATCGACAAGGCCATGGTTCTGGCCGCACTCAAACGTCTCGACGAGAGCGCCGCCGAACCTTTGCCGGTGCACGAGCCGGCCCTTCGGGGGGTCGCCGGGGCGATCGCCGGCACGTCGGTGGGCGATCCCTCGGACAACGAGGGCGACGAGGACGGCGAGGACGAGGACGACCAGCCGGTCGCGGAAGCTCCGCCGGTTGCGCCGTCAGCGCGCACTGCGGTCACCCAGGGCCGGGCATGGACCTCAGCCGAGGACGAGGAGCTGCACGAGGGGGTCGACATCGGGCTGACCCTCGATGAGCTGGCCAGCCACCTCGATCTGCTGACCGACGTGGTGGCTGCCCGACTCACTCTCCTCGGGCTCGAGGCCTCCGACGCGCCGAAGATGTTCTGAGCGCCCAAGGATTTCCCAAGTTCTCGAGCGCATTGTGGTCTCAAGGGCGGACGGAGAACCTAGCGCTGGAGGCCGTAGTGACGTGGTTGACCATGGTGGGCATCACCCACCGCGGTGCACCCTTGGGCCTGCTCGAACGCGTAGCGGTTCGCCGGGAGGATCGTCCTGACCTGCTCGCGCGCTTGCGGGCGTCGGGCTGTTCCGAGGCCGTCCTGTTGTCCACCTGCAGCCGGGTCGAGATCTATGTCGGCAACACCTCTCGCGGGTCGGACGAGCTGCTCGAGGTGCTCCTTGGTGTGCTCGCGGAGCATTCCGGGACGACCGGCGACGAGCTCCGGCCTGTGGTCGAGGTCCGCACCGGTCAGGCCGTCGTCGACCACCTCTTCGACCTGACGGCAGGTTTGCAGTCCCGGGTGCTCGGCGAGGTCGAGATCCTCGCGCAGACCCGGTCCGCGTTCCGCGCTGCCCGAGTGGCAGGGATGACCGGCCTGGTCCTGGGCCGCTTGTTCCCCGCGGCATTGCGCTCCGGTCGTCAGGTGCGCGCTGCAACGTCACTGAGCGAGCACGCCCGCTCGTTGGCGCACCAGGCTGTCGACGTCGGCATGGCGTCGATGGGAGGGCGCCCCGACCCGACGGTCCTTGTCGTCGGGTCGGGGCAGATGGCCTCCGCCGCGGTCGACCGTCTTGCCGGGCTCGGCCTTCACCCGACCGTTGCGGCAAGGGACGAGATGTATGCCGCCCGGCTGGCCGGTACGGGGGCCGTTTGCCCGATGCGGGCGCTGACCCGGGGGATTGCCGCCGCGGATCTGTTGATCTGCGCGACGTCCGCGGCACAGCACGTTGTCACGGTTGGCCACGTGAGCCGGGCCATGGTCGGCCGGTCCCACCCCCTCACCGTCGTCGACCTGTCGGTGCCGCGAAATGTCGACGCGGCGGTGTCGGGGGTGCCGGGGGTGACCCTCATCGATATCGAGGGCCTGGACGACGACGGGACCACAGAGCCTGACCTGGCGGCGGCGCTCTCGACCGGGTCGGCGATGGCCAGGGCGGCGGCACGAGAGTTTGCCGAAGGGTTCGCGGCCCGCGAGGCAGGGCCGGTGATAGCCGCGATGAGACTCCGGGTCGAGGAGGCCTGCCACGACGAGCTCTCGAAGACGGCAGGGGGCGATCTCGACTCCGATGCGATCTCGCGCTCGGCGCATGCCATTGCCGGCAAGCTTTTGCACCGGCCGACGGTTGCCGCTCGTCAAGCCGCTGCCGCGGGCGACCGGGACGCACTCAGGCGTCTCTGCGACCTGTTCGGGGTCCCGCTGGCCGACGTGGGTCTGGCCGACGTGGGTCTGGCCGATGTGGGTCTAGCCGAGCTCGATCTGGCCGAGCTCGATCTGGCCGACCTCGATCTGGCCGACCTCGATCCGGTCGAGCTGGGCGCGGCCGACCTCGACCCGGTCGGGTCGCGAGCTGTGGCGCAGCCGATCGCCGGGTAGCCGAAGGGCTCCCCGCCCGGCGGGTGGCACGACCGGCTGTCATCGACGCATGACAGGCTGGGCGGGTGAGTCCAGCTACCTCCCCGACCGGCGTGCCGCCATACGTGCTGATCTCCGGTCCGGAGAGCGTGCTGGTTGAGCGTGCGCTCGCCTCGACCTTGGAGGCACTGCGTGTCGGCGACCCCGATCTTGAGGTCATCAAGCTGTATGCCGATGGCTACCAGGGCGGCTCCCTCGGCGTGCACGCGTCCCCCTCGTTGTTCGGCGGGACCACGGTGATCGTCGTTCACGACCTGGATGAGGCACCGGACGAGCTGCAGACCGACGTGCTGGACTACCTGGCCGCTCCCGGCGACGAGATCACGCTGGTCGTGACGCACAAGAGCGGGCTGCGCGGCAAGAAGGTTCTCGACACCCTGAAGAAGGCCGGGGCGCGGGTCATCGACTGCCCGTTGATCAAGTCGGAGGGCGACAAGACGGCGTTCGCCACCAACGAGTTCCGCAGCCGGGGCCGCAAGGTCACCCACGACGCGGTGCGGGCCCTGGTCCAGGCCGTCGGCCGGGATATCCGTGAGCTGGCCGCCGCCTGCGCACAGCTCGTCGCCGACACCGAGGGGGTGGTCGACGAGGCGACGGTGGAGAAGTACCACGGTGGCAAGGTCGAGGCGACCGGCTTCAAGGTTGCCGACGCCGCGATCGCCGGCAACGCGGGCGAGGCGTTGCGACTGCTGCGCCACGCGATTTCGGCTGGTGACAACCCGGTGCCGATCGTCGCGGTCCTGGCGATGCAGCTTCGCCAGATGGTGCGGGTCGGAAGCGCAGGTCGCGGCTCCTCCGCTCAGCTGGCCAAGGTCCTGTCCATGGCGCCGTGGCAGATCGACCAGGCCCGAAAGAAGCTCAACGGCTGGGATCCCGACGGTGTCGGTCGCGCTATCCAGGCTGTCGCCGCCGCGGACTTCGACGTCAAGGGCGGCGGACGTGATCCCGTCTATGCGGTCGAGCGTGCGATCCTGACGATCTGCAGCTCCCGCGCCACCTCCACCTGATCCTCCATTTGCGCTTGTTGCCCCGAGACCACCGAATCGGGGCTGGGGAAGCAGGCATTCGGTGGTTTCGGCGCAACCAGCGGTCGGGGCAGAGGCGCGACAGACGGACGCGGCAGGGCTGCGGTTTGGCCGGGCACCCCCTTCGCTGCTAGATTTGCCCTTCGCGCGCTCAGGTCGTGCGCATGCGGTTCCACCCAGAGCGGCTCAACCACGGGTATCCCCACGCCCGGTCCCGAGTCGCGTCTGTCGCCCTCATGACAGAGCACCATCGACCTACCCGAATGTGAGAAAGAGTCCTCGTGGCAAATATCAAGTCCCAGCTCAAGCGGATCAAGACGAACGCAATCCGCACCGAGCGCAACAAGGCCGTCAAGAGCGAGCTCCGCACCTGGATCCGCAAGTTCAAGACTGCGGCGGACTCCGGCGACGCGGCCGCTACCGCCGACGCTCTGAAGGTGGCCTCGACCAAGCTCGACAAGGCCGTGAGCAAGGGCGTCATCCATAAGAACAGCGCGGCCAACAAGAAGTCGGCCATGGCCAAGAAGGCTGCGTCCCTCTAGGAACCCCACGCTTTCGAATACTCGAAGGGCCGTTACTTCATTGTGGCGGCCCTTGGTCATGTCCAGGGCGGCCCTTGGCCATGTCCAGGTGTGACTGCCCGTGGCGGCCGTGCCCGAACACCGCCCAGGGGCCCGGCGGTTGACCTGCGCTAACCTGTGGACATGCGAAGCACGCTGCTCCTTAGTCCGCCGCGTTGATCCGACCGGACCTCAACGCGGCAACCCCTCCTGCGCGAGGGGTTTTCTTATGTGTCGGTCCGGGGCCCCAAGGAACATGAACCCGCAGGACGACGAACAGAGGACGCGACGATGAGCGACACTCCGTACCGATATACGGCCGAGCTGGCCGAGGACATCGAGCTGGCGTGGCAGGACCGCTGGCAGAGCGAGGGCACGTTCCATGCCCCGAACCCGGCCGGCCCATGGGCTGACCCAGAGGGTGTGGCCGGCCGCGAGAAGCTCTTCGTCCTGGACATGTTCCCCTACCCCTCCGGTGCCGGCCTGCATGTAGGGCACCCGCTGGGCTTCATCGCCACCGACGTCTATGGGCGTTTCCAGCGGATGATGGGCAAGAACGTCCTGCACACCCTGGGCTACGACGCGTTCGGGTTGCCGGCAGAGCAGTTCGCCGTGCAGACCGGACAGCACCCGCGCAAGACCACCGAAGAGAACATGGTCAACATGCGGCGTCAGCTGCGCCGGCTGGGCCTCGCTCACGACGATCGTCGCGCGATCGCGACGATCGACCCCGAGTTCTACAAGTGGACCCAGTGGATCTTCGTCCAGATCTTCAACAGCTGGTATGACGAGTCGGCCGCGGGTGGGCGCGGAAAGGCCCGGCCGATCAGTGAGCTGGTCGCAGCGCTGGAGTCGGGGGAGCGGGCTACTGACTCGGGCGTGCCCTGGGCCTCGCTGTCCGCCGATGCGCAGCGCCAGGTCATCGACGACCACAGGCTGGCGTACCGATCCGAGGCGCCGGTCAACTGGTGTCCGGGGTTGGGCACGGTTCTGGCCAATGAGGAAGTCACTGTTGACGGTCGGTCCGAGCGCGGCAACTTTCCGGTCTTCAAACGCAACCTGTCCCAGTGGATGATGCGCATCACCAGGTACTCCGACCGGTTGGTCGACGATCTGGAGCGTCTGGACTGGCCCGAACCGGTCAAGCTGATGCAGCGCAACTGGATCGGGCGTTCGTCCGGGGCCAGGGTGTCGTTCCAGGCCCCGGTCGCTGACGGCTTGCCTGTCGCTGACGGTCCGACGACCTCAGCGGACGGTTCGACGCACGTCGCCGACGGTCCGACGACCTCAGCGGACGGTGTCAAGACCGTAGCGATCGACGTCTTCACGACCCGTCCGGACACGCTGTTCGGTGCCACCTTCATGGTTCTGGCGCCGGAGCACCCGCTCGTGGATTCCATTGTCCCCGCCGGTGATTGGCCCGAGGGCACGCGAGAGGCGTGGGTTCCGGGCGGCCGCCAGAACGTGACACCCAGGGAGGCCGTCGCGGCATACCGGCGGGCAGCTTCGCGCAGGAGCGACATCGAGCGGCAGTCCGAGGGCAAGGACAAGACCGGAGCGTTCACCGGCGCCTTCGCGACCAATCCCGTTGACGGGCGGTCGATCCCGGTGTTCGTGGCCGACTACGTGCTGATGGGCTACGGCACCGGAGCGATCATGGCGGTGCCCGGTCAGGACGTGCGTGACTTCGAGTTCGCGACCAGGTTCGACCTGCCGATCATCAGAACCGTCCAGCCACCTGCGGGTCACCCCGACGACGAGGCCTTCGTCGGCGACGGCCCGGCAATCAACTCCGCCAACGACGAGATCTCTCTGAACGGGCTGGGCGTCACCGAAGCGAAGGCCAAGACCATCAAGTGGTTGCAGGACAAGGGTCTTGGCGAGGGAACCATCACGTACAAGCTGCGCGACTGGCTGTTCTCCAGGCAGCGCTACTGGGGCGAGCCGTTCCCGATCGTCTACGACGATGCCGGCAACGCGATCGCCGTGCCCGAGTCCATGCTGCCCGTGCTCCTGCCCGAGGTCGCCGACTACTCGCCGGCCACCTTCGACCCCGAGGACGCCATGTCCACACCGGCGCCGCCACTGGCCCGGGCGCAGGAGTGGGTCAACGTCGAGCTGGACCTGGGCGACGGCTTGAAGCACTACCGCCGGGAGACCAACACCATGCCCAACTGGGCCGGTTCCTGCTGGTACGAGCTGCGCTACCTGGACCCCGCCAACAACGAGACCCTGGTTGACCCCGAGGTGGAGAAGTACTGGATGGGCAAGCAGGCCGAAACCGTTGTGGGGGCACCGGTCGGGGCGCTGGACCCTGGTGGTGCCGATCTCTATGTGGGCGGCGTCGAGCACGCGGTCCTGCACCTCCTGTACTCGCGGTTCTGGCACAAGGTGTTGTTCGACCTCGGTTACGTCAGCAGCGAGGAGCCGTTCCGCAAGCTGTTCAACCAGGGCTATATCCAGGCCTATTTCTTCCGCGACGACCGCGGGCAGGCGGTTCCCGCAGCAGAGGTGGTCGAGCACAAGGCGCCCGGCGAGGCCTCCTACACCTGGAAGGGACAGCCGGTCAGCCGTGAGTACGGGAAGATGGGCAAGTCCCTGAAGAACGTGGTCACGCCGGACGAGATGTTCGAGGCGTACGGCGCGGACACGTTCCGGGTCTACGAGATGTCGATGGGCCCGCTGGACCTTTCGCGCCCGTGGGAGACACGAGCTGTGATCGGTGCTCAACGGTTCCTGCAACGACTGTGGCGCAACGTGATCGACGAAGCCAGTGGCGAGGTGACGGTCACCAACGATGCGCCCGACGAGGCTACGAAACGGTTGTTGCACAAGACCATCGACGCGGTCCGGACAGACTTCGTCGGTCTGCGCTTCAACACCGCCATCGCGCGTCTTATCGAGCTCAACAACGCGTTGACCAAGCTGCCGAGCGTGCCGCTAGAGGTGGCCGAGGCGCTGGTTGTCATGACGGCTCCGGTCGCACCGCACATCACCGAGGAGCTGTGGGCCAAGCTGGGGCACACGGACTCGTTGACCTTCGTGGACTTCCCGAAGGCCGACCCGGCCCTGCTGGTGGACGCCACCGTGACCTGCGTCGTTCAGGTCCAGGGCAAGGTCCGCGACCGCCTCGAGGTGGCTGCCGACATCGGGGAGGAAGACCTGCAGGCTCAGGTGCTGGCGCGCGACAAGATCGCGGCGGCCCTCGCGGGCAAGGTCGTCCGCAAGGTCATCGTGCGTCCGCCCAACCTGGTCAACATCGTCACGGGCTGACCAGCCCGGGAATGCGCCACCGATAGCCTGCCGGGGTGAGTGTTGCGCTCGTCACCGACTCCACGGCATACCTGCCCCTGGATCTGGTGGCGAGCCATGGCATTCGGGTGGTGCCGCTGCACGTGATCCTGGGCGGCAAACAGTTCAGCGAGGGGGTCGATGTCACGACCGCCGAGGTGGCGGCTGCCCTGCGCAGCTTCACCCCCGTAAGCACGTCGCGTCCCTCGCCGCAGGCCTTCCTGGACGTCTATGAGGCGGCGGCGGCCGACGGTGCCGATGCCGTCGTATCGGTGCACATCTCCTCGGACATGTCGGGGACCGTCGAGTCCGCAGCCCTTGCAGCCAGCCAGTCGCCGATCCCTGTGGAGGTCGTCGACTCCCGCTCGATGGGTATGGCGATGGGTTACGCGGTGCTGTCCGCAGCGGTGGCCGCGCAGCAGGGGCTGGAGGCCAAAGCCGTTGCAGCCATTGCGGGTTCGCGCGCTGCGGCGGCCACGGTCATCTTCTACGTCGACACCCTGGAGTATCTGCGCCGAGGTGGTCGCATCGGAGCAGCCTCGGCCATGCTCGGCTCGGCCCTGGCCATCAAGCCATTGCTGGCGCTGTCCGATGGGCACATCACCGCGATCGAAAAGGTGCGGACGTCGGTCCGCGCGTTGAGCAGGCTGGAGGAGCTGGCACTCCGCGCTGCTGACGCGGCGGGGGAGTCGGGGGTCGATATCGCAGTCCATCACCTTGACTCCCAGACCCGGGCCGAGGACCTGGTCGAGCGGCTGCGGACGCGGGTCGCGTCCTCGACAACGGTTCTGCTGGTTGAGCTCGGAGCGGTGGTGGGGGCGCACGTCGGCCCCGGCACGATCGCTGTTGCGGTCTCGCCGCGACCGTCCGCCGGCAAGGACTGACCATGCCCGGGTCGTGGATCGTCGTCGGCCTCGCGTCCGTCCTCGGGTTCTTCGTCGGAGCGGTCAACCCGGCGACGATCATCGCCACGGTGCTTCACGCAGACCTGCGTCAGGGGTCGGGCAACCCCGGAGCCACGAACGTCGGTCGGGTCCTGGGGGTGAGATGGGGCGTTGTCGTGGGCGTCCTCGACGTCTTCAAAGGTCTGGTCCCGACCTTGCTGGCGCTGTGGCTGGGTGACCGCTTCACGGCATACGCGGTGGGTCTGGCTGCCGTCCTTGGGCACGTGCTGTCCCCGTTCCTGCACGGTCGCGGGGGCAAGGGCGTTGCCACCTCGATGGGCGCCGTCCTGGCAGTGTTCCCGTGGTTCGCCATCGTGATGGCCCTGGCCTTCGGGCTGATGCTGTGGCGCACCCGGTCGGTGGCCGGGTCGTCGATCGTGGCGGCGGGACTGCTGGGGCTGTACGCCGGGTTGGGGCCTTT
>Ga0097691_1003027_pt1 | contig 10634 bp, 10 predicted proteins | sample NGESurdeep072012_8_FD_72858 | JGI IMG/M metagenome (GOLD analysis project Ga0097691, IMG submission 72858) | Arctic peat soil microbial communities from Barrow, Alaska - NGEE Surface sample 210-1 deep-072012 | ecosystem: Environmental > Terrestrial > Soil > Wetlands > Peat ...
TGCCGTTCGCCTGCAAGGGCGGCATGTGCTCGACCTGCCGCGCCAAGGTCGTCGAGGGCAGCGCGCAAATGGAGGTCAACTATTCGCTGGAGCCGTGGGAGCTGAGTGCGGGCTTCATCCTCACCTGCCAGGCGCGGCCGACGTCGGACAGGGTCGTGGTGGATTACGACCACGTGTAGTGCGCCGCTATATCTTCTTCGTCATTCCGGGGCGCGCGTCAGCGCGAACCCGGAATCCAGAAGTGATTGGCTCGAGATTCCGGGTTCAGCCCTGCGGGCTGCCCCGGAATGACGGCATGCACTACCCCTTCGGCCTTTTATCGATGACGCGCTTGGCCTTGCCGAGCGAGCGCTCCAGCGTTTCGGGCGCCACCGCCCTGACGCGCAGCGATAATGGTGTTCTTGACGTGGGCGACAACGCGTTCGGTGTGTTCGACGAGTCCGCTGCCAGCTTTCGGGGCGCGCTTCCGCCAGCACCGTCATCTCGTCCATCCGTCCGTCGCGCGTCAGTTCGATGACGAAATGCCCGCCGCACCGGTCGGTGGCGAGCAGCACTTCCTCGATCTGGATCGGGAACACGTTGACGCCGCGCAGGATGATCAGATCGTCGGAACGTCCGGTGACCTTCGCCATGCGCCGCATGCCCGGCCGCGCCGTGCCCGGCAATAGCCGCGTCAGGTCGCGGGTGCGATAGCGGACGACCGGAAACGCTTCCTTGGTCAGCGAGGTGAAGACAAGCTCGCCCTTCTCGCCATCGGGCAGCACCGCGCCGGTCTCGGGATCGATCACCTCCGGATAGAAATGATCCTCCCAGACATGCAGGCCGTCCTTGGTTTCCACGCACTCCTGCGCGACCCCGGGGCCGATCACCTCCGACAATCCATAAATGTCGGTGGCGTCCATGTCGAACGCCGCTTCGATCTCGGCGCGCATCGCATTGGTCCAGGGCTCTGCGCCGAAGATGCCGATCTTCAATGACGATTTGCGCGAGTCCAGACCCTGGCGTTTGAATTCGTCTAATATCGCCAGCATGTAGCTCGGCGTCACCGTGATGATGTCGGGCTTGAAATCGTTGATCAGCTGCACCTGCCGCTCGGTCATGCCGCCGGAGACCGGCACCACCGTGCAGCCCAGCCGCTCCGCGCCGTAATGCGCGCCGAGGCCGCCGGTGAAGAGGCCATAGCCATAGGCGTTGTGCATGATCATGCCGGAGCGGCCGCCCGCGGCGCGGATCGAGCGCGCCATCACGTCCGACCACGTGTCGATATCGGCCTTGGTATACCCGACCACGATCGGCTTGCCGGTGGTGCCGGAAGAGGCGTGGACACGGACCAGTTTCTCGCGCGGCACGGCGAACATGCCGAAGGGATAATGATCGCGCAGATCGGTTTTCACCGTGAATGGGAAATTGCTGAGATCCGGCAATTGCCGAAAATCCTTAGGCTTCACGCCGGCCTTGTCGAACGCTTTCCGGTAGTGAGCGACGTTGTCGTAGGCGTATGCCAGCGTCCAGGCGAGACGCCTGGTTTGCAGCGTTACGATCTCATCGCGGGATGCGCGCTCGGCCTCGTCCATATCGGCGCTATAGCCTTTTCTCCTGGATTGAAGGTTCGTCGAAACCATCGCAGCTTTCCCAAGATCAGCAGTTCATTTCAGCTTGGCATCGGCTTCAGCCGACGGCACCCATGCGCCGCCGAGGGTGCGGGAGTGGCCGCGCAACTCGGCAATCGCGGTATCACCGACGGTGACGCGCACATCGTAAATCCCCGAACGCCCGGTTCGCGAGATTTCCCGTGCCGTCGCGATCAACCGGTCGCCGAGCTTGCCCGGCCTGATGAAGGAGATGTTGCACTGCGCCGCGACCGCGCGCTCGTTATGGGAGTTGCAGGCAAAGGCGAAGGCCGAATCCGCCAGCGTGAAGATGAAGCCGCCATGGGCGATGCCGCGCCCGTTGAGCATGTCGGGCTTGATGGTCATCGTCAGGACGGCTTCGCCGGGCCTGATCTGCAGGATCTCCATGCCGAGACCCTTGCTGGCGTCGTCCTCCTTCCACATCGCATCGGCACAGGCGCGCGCGAGATCGTCGGGCGAAAGCGTGGCCTTGACGTTCACCGCGGTCTCCCCGCCGGTATCGATCGCCGCTTTTCGATCAGGATCGGAGGCAAAACGCTTTCTCCCCAGGTCGCGCCGGGCTTGTTGGAACAAGCCTCTTTGGCTGCAGGTTCAGTCGGTCAGTCATGCTGCCTGGCCACCATGGTGTCAACGATCCCCGCGGGCAGGGGAGCCACGGCGGGAACGAAACCATTCGTATTTCGGTTGAGAGAAGGGGTTTTATTCCCTTTGCGTGATGCCGCGCGACAGCTTTGTTCTTTATGTCCGGGGGTCGTGGACTGGCCTACGCGTGAGACGTTATAGCTGCAGGGAAATTATATTCTATTTACGTCATGGCGGACGGCGCCGCCGCAGCGACACAAGGAAGAACCAGTGCAGGATGGTGGCAACATTGTCGTAATGAGCGGACTGGTGATCGGTCTCGCCTATGGCGCGGTCGGCTTGTTGAGCGGCTTTTGCTTGCTCAGCGGGTTGCGCGGCTGGTGGGCCGACGGCGACAGCCGCCTGATCCGGACCTACGCGCTGGCGCTCGGCGTTGCGATCGCAGCCGCGCAGCTTCTCGCCGCGGGCGGGCTCGTCGATCTCGGCAAATCGATCTATCTGCAGCCGTCGTTCTCGGCGCCGCTGATGTTTTCCGGCGGATTGCTGTTCGGCTACGGCATGGTGCTTTCCAACGGCTGCGGTTCGCGCGCGCTGGTATTGCTCGGCCGCGGCAATTTGCGCTCGTTCGTCGTCGTGATCGTGCTCGGCATATCCGCGCAGATGACCCTGAAGGGCCTGATCGCGCCGGGACGGATCGCGTTGCTGCAGGCGTCGCAGGCCGCGCCGAAGATCGTTTCGCTGCCGGCGCTGCTGTCGACGCTCGGCCTCAGCGAGACATTCGCGCGGATGCTCGCGGCCTCGGCGATAGCGGGAGCCCTGATCATCTTCGCGTTCGCGCATGCGCCGTTTCAGCGGGCGCGGGGGCAGATCGCCGCCGGCATCGCCGTCGGCCTGCTGGTAACGGCCGGATGGTTCGCGACCGGCTATCTCGGCGCCGACGACTTCAATCCTGCCGCGGTCACCTCGCTGACCTTCATCGCGCCGATCGCCGATACCGTGCAATACGCCATGCTGTCGACCGGGCTGAGCCTGAATTTCGGCATCGCGATGATAGCCGGCGTATTGGCCGGAAGCCTGGCGACGGCGCTGGCCACGCGCCGCTTCCATTGGGAAGGGTTTACGTCGCCGCGGCACATGCTGCGTTCCATCGGCGGCGCCGCGCTGATGGGCGCGGGCGGCGCGATGGCCTATGGCTGCTCGATCGGGCAGGGCCTGACCGGCCTGTCGACGCTGGCGCTGGCGTCATTCGTCGCCGTTGGCGGAATCCTGTTGGGCACGGCCGCCGGTCTGCGCGGCGCATTCCGCGTTCATCCTCTGCTGCCGGCGCAGGATGCGCGGGTCTCGACCCAGGATGCGCGGTCAGGCCCGCGGACCTGAGGTCGCCAGCCGCATCACGTCGAGATATCCCGGCCGCACTTCCATCCGCCCGATCAGGCCCTTCGCGACCAGCAGCCGATGCGCTTCCGGCAGCCGGTAGCACGGCAAATACATGAAGAGATGATGCTCGGCGTGGTAGTTCACCCAATAGGGCGCGATGAACAGCCGCTCGACCGGATTGGCGCGGGTGGTGCGGGCGTGGCTGAACGGGTCTTCGCCGGTCGAGGTGCAGGCGTGTTCGGCGATGTTGCGGATCCGGGTTACCAGCGGCAGCCAGGTCGCCATCCCCAGCACCCAGACGCCCCAGAACCAGATTCCCGCGCCCGCCAGCCAGAACAGGCCGAACAGCAGGGCATTCAGGCAGAGGAAGCGCGCCATCTTGTCGGCGCCGCTCGAGACAAAGCTTTCATGTGACACCGGGTCTTCGGCGCCTCGGCGCCGGAACAGCGACAGGAACAGTGGCAGCCGCTGTTTCACAAAGGTCTGGCCGGTGAGATCGCGGATCGCCTTGCGGGTGTAGCTCTCTTTGGTGATCGGGAACGGCGCCGACAGCGACAGATCGGGATCCTCGGGCTGCTGGGTAAATTTGTGATGCTGCAGATGGTACGAGCGGTAGCTGGCAAGGTCGGCGCCGACCGGCACCGCGCACAGCCACTGCCCGACCCATTCATTGATCGCCTTGTTGCTGTGCAGTCCGCCATGCGCGGCCTCGTGCATTAGGATGGCGAGCCCGAGCTGGCGGGCGCCCACCACCGTCACCGCGATCAGCCAGGTCAGCGGATTGGGCCACAGCGCGACAAGCGCGATAGCGGCGGCGATGCTGCCCCAGGCATGCACCACGAGCCACATGCCCCGCAGCGAGCTGCGCGACGTCAGCCGGCGCCATTGCTCCGGCGAAAAAACCGTCCTGGGATCGACGCGGGCCACGACCGGCATAGCTGTTTCCTCTTGGTGGAATCATACGCCGGCGCGATGGTTCGTCAATCCGCAGGCCGCGTCATGATATGGATCTCCGAGGTGAGGGTGCGATGCACCGGGCACTTGTCGGCGATCTCCATCAGCTTCCCGCGCTGTTCGGCGTCGAGCGCGCCCTCGATGGCGATGACCCGCTCGATCTGGTCGAGCATCCCGGCCTTGGTTTCGCATTCCGCGCAATCTTCCGCGTGGATCCTGCTGTGCTTCAGCGTCACCGTGACGCGCTCCAGCGGCAGCGACTTGCGGTCGGCATACAGGCGCATGGTCATCGAGGTGCAGGCGCCGAGGGCGGCCAGCACGAAGTCATACGGCCCTGGTCCGGTGTCCGCGCCGCCGGCGGCAACCGGCTCGTCGGCCAGCAGGTAATGCGGCCCGATCGAAATGGTCTGCTGGAATTTGCTGTTGCCGGTTTCGCGCACCACGACGTTGCGCGGCGCTTCACCGGGATCGGCAGCCTGCTGCGGTGCGACGAGGTCGAGATAGCGTTCCGCCCAGGCGGCGATGACGTCGGCGACGTAGCCGGCGTCGCGCCGGTCGCTCAATAAATGGTCCGCGCCGGCGAGCGAGACAAAACTCTTGGGATGCTTGGCCGCGACGAAAATGCGGGTCGCATTGTCGATCCCGACGGTATCGTCGGTCGGCGCGTGCATGATCAATAGCGCCTTGTGCAGATTGGTCACATGCGCCATCAGGCCATGCTCGGCGATGTCGTCGAGAAATTCGCTGGTGATGTGAAACGGACGGCCGGCGAGCGAGACTTCGACCTTGCCATGCTTGCGGATATCCTCGATGCGATCGGCGAACAGGCCGGTCACATGGGCCGGATCGGACGGCGCGGCGATGGTGACCACGGCTTTGGCGTCCGGAATTTGGCCGGCGGCGGCCAGGATGGCGGCGCCGCCGAGGCTATGGCCGATCAGGATTGCCGGCGCTTTTCGGGTGGCGCGCAGATGGCCGGCGGCGCGCACCAGATCGGCGACGTTGGAAGAGAAGGTGGAGTTGGCGAAATCGCCTTCGCTGGAGCCCAAGCCGGTGAAGTCGAACCGCAGCACCGCGATGCCCTTGGCCGCCAGCGCCACCGCGATGCGCTTTGCCGCCAGCACGTCCTTGCCGCAGGTGAAGCAGTGCGCGAACAGCGCATGGGCAACGGGCTCCCGCTCGGGCAGGTCGAGCGACGCCGCGAGTTGATGGCCGCCTTCGCCGGTGAATTGGAAACGTTCAGTCGGCATGGCCGGCCTCCATGGTCTTCACCGCTCCCGGTCGGAGCGGTTACGCTCGGGTCTCGTCAGTCGCCGGAATAACGCTGCTCAGCCCAGGGATCGCCGCGGTTGTGATAGCCGCGGACTTCCCAGTAGCCCGGCGTGTCCTCCTCGAGGAATTCGACGCTTTGCAGCCACTTCGCGCTCTTCCAGAAATAGAGATGCGGCACCACCAGCCGCACCGGGCCGCCATGCTCATGCTCCAGCGGCGCGCCGGACCAGTTGTGCGCGAGCAGGGCGTCTCCAGGAACGATCATTGCAATCCTGTTGGCATAGACCTCAGCCCGCCTTTCCGAACAGCATCGGAAGCTGCCGCGGTCCGCGCACCGTGCCTTCCGACCAGGTGACCCGGCCAGCCGGGTCCAGCCTGAAATCCGGAATGCGCTTCAGCCATTCCTGGATCGCGACGGTCATTTCCATGCGCGCGAGGTTGGAGCCGACGCAGCGGTGAATCCCGAGGCCGAACGCGGCATGACGGTTCTCCTTGCGGTCGATCACGACCTTGTCGGCATCGGGGAACATCGCGGGGTCGCGGTTGGCGGCGGGAAACGACAGCAGCACCATGTTGCCGGGTTTTACCGGGCAGCCGCTGACCACGGTCTCCTTCATCACCTCGCGCGCCATCGTTACCGGCGAATAGGCGCGCAGCAATTCCTCGACCGCGGTCGGCATCAGTTCAGGCTCCGCGATCAAACGGGCGCGATCAGCGGGCGTTTTCGCCAGATGCCACAATGAGGCGCCGATCGCGCTCCAGGTGGTATCGATGCCGGCGATCAGCAGCAGCCGCAGCGAGCCCAGCACATGCGTGTCGGACAACGGCTGACCGCTCTTGTCCCTGGCGTTCATCAGCGTGGAGATCAGATCGTCGGTGGGGTGTTTCTTGCGATGCTCGATATGGCCGGCGAAGTATCCGGTCATCTCGTGGACCGCGCGCATCAGGGCGTCATCATCCATGATCCCGAGTTCAAGGATTTCGTGGATCCATTTGATGAAAAGGTCGCTGTCCTTTTCCGGGATGCCGAGCATGTGGGCGATCGCGCGAACCGGAATGTGCTTGGTGTAGCGTGCCGCGGCATCGCACTTTCCATCGGCGATGAATTCGTCGATCAGCTCGTTGCAGATCGCGCGAACCCTGGGCTCCAGCTTTTTCATGGCGTCGGGCGTGAACGGCGGCAGCAGCAACTGCTTCGCTGGCTTGTGTTCCGGAGGGTCGGACGTGATCGGCGGCGCCACGCCCGTGGCCTCCGGCCGGACGTCGCGCACGATCACGCGGCGCGAGGAAAAATGTTCGGTATCGTGGGCGATTTCTCTCACCGCCTCGTAGGTGGTCGGCAAATAACAGCCGAGAAAACGGTTGGTGTGAACCACCGGGGATTCCGCCCGCAATTCGTCCCAGATCGGAAACGGATTTTCAGTCCAGCGCGGATCGGTATGGTCGAAATCGTGAACCCAATCGGTGACGGGGGCATGACTGGACATTAGGGAAATTTCCTCTGGTTTCTTTCGTTCAATTCTTCTTGCGCATGGATCGGCGGGACACGCTTGAGGACAAGCGGGTTCAATCCTCGGTCACGTCGATCGCGAATTCCGGACAATTAGCCTTGGCGAGCCAAGCCTTGTCCTCAAGCCCCTTGGGGACGGAGCCGTCGCCGATTTCATGCGCATTGCCGAATTCGTCGAGCTCGAACAGTTCGGGCGCCAGTGACTTGCAGCGGGCGTGTCCCTGACACTTCTCCTGGTCGACATGTATTTTCAGTTTTCCGGACATTCCAGCGTTCCTCTGTGGTCGCGTCTATCGCTCGCGCGTTGGTGTTTCCTTGGCGATTATAACGGTGCATGCGTCATGTGCCAGCGCTCAATCGTCGCGTTTATTGGCAGATCAAGGTGTCGGGTTACTTGGCCGGTCTTGAATGGATTCTTGGATCGATCGGCGTCGTGCCGCGCACGCCCAGAATTTCCTCCAGCACCTTGGCGCCGGCGAGAAGCTGTGCCTCGCCGCGCGGCGCCGCCACTATTTGCAGTCCGACCGGCAGGCCTGACGCGGTGAACCCGCATGGCAACGACAGCGCCGGGCAGCAGACCAGCGTAATCGCATAGACGATGGCGAGCCACTCGACATAGTTGTCGAATTTCTTGCCCGCGCATTCGGCGACGTACCGATTCTCCACCGGAAACGGCGCGACGATGGTCGCCGGCGTCAGCAGCAGATGGTAGGTCTTGAAAAACTCAAGCGTGCGCGCGTTCATCGCGACCCGCTGCGCTTCGGCGCGCTCGAGTTGCTCGACCGTCAGCTTGAGGCCCTCCTCGATATTCCAGATGATCTCGGGCTTGAGCTGATCGCGCCTGGTGCGCAGCAGCGCCGCCTTGCTGATCGCGAAGTCGAAGGCGCGCAGCACATGAAAGCATTCATGGGCCTCGCGCAGGTCCGGATGGGCTTCCTCGACAATCGCCCCGGCCTCGGCGAAACGCGCCGCGGCTTTGCGGGTGATGGCGGCGACCTCGGGATCGACCGGCGTGATGCCGAGATCGGGCGAATAGGCGACGCGCTTCGGCGCCTTGCCGGAGCGCGCGGCAGACAGGAACGACGCCGGCAGCAAGGGCAGCGAAAGCGGATCGGCCGGATGCTCGCCGCTCATGGCATCGAGCAGCAGCGCGAGGTCCTCGACATTGCGCGCCATCGGGCCTTGCACACCCAGATTGCGATCGATCTTGGCGACGGGGGTATGCGCGACACGGCCGATGCTGGGCCGCATGCCGACGATGCCGCAGAAGCTGGCGGGATTGCGCAGCGAGCCACCCATGTCGGAGCCATGGGCGAGCCACGCCATGCCGGTTGCGAGCGCGACGGCCGCGCCGCCCGAGGAGCCGGCGGCGGATCGCGACAGATCCCAGGGGTTGCGCGTCGCGCCGAACACCTCGTTGAAGGTGTTGGCGCCGGCGCCGAATTCCGGCGTGTTCGATTTGGCGTAGATCAGGCCGCCGTTGCTTTCGAGATGCTCGACCACAAGATCGGAACGCGCCGGGATCGTGTCCTTGTAGATCGGTGAGCCCTGCGTGGTCAGCACGCCCTCGACATTGGTCAGGTCCTTGATGGGCACCGGCATTCCGGCGAGCAGGCCACGCTCGCCGACAGGTTTTTTCATGAGTGTTCTGGCGCGCGTCCGGGCGCGATCGAAGCACAGTGTCGGCAAGGCGTTCACTTGGCCATCGACCTCGGCGATCCGCTTTTCCAGCACGTCGAGCAGATCAAGCGGCGTGACTTCGCCTGAATTGAGTTTGTCGACGATGACGCACGCCGTCGCCCGCACTAGCTCTTGATCAGATGCCACTTGTGTTCCTCCCGGCGTTCCGCTCTCGATAGCGGATTGGCTAGTCCTGTAAAACATTTTCCGGCAAAGTGGAAACGCGCTGGAGTTGTGAGCCACAATTGGAGATTTGAGCATGAGTTCGCCGTCCGACGCGCCTGACTGGCGCACGATGAGCCAGGAAGATCGTGACCTCGGCCTCAACAACGGCGTCGCCGTGGCTGGGAGCGCCGACATTGTCGCCGGATGGGAGCGGCGTTCAACTGAGATGCGTGCCCGATATTCCGATCATCTCGACCTCAGATATGGCCCGCGCGAGCGCAATCGGATCGACTTTCTTAAAGCGCGCGAAAAGGGGCCGACGCTTCTGTTCATCCACGGCGGCTACTGGCAGCACCGCGCCAAGGAAGTCTTCACACTATTCGCCGCGGGGCCGATGGCGCACGGCATCAACGTCGCCCTGATCGGCTACACGCTGGCGCCGGATGCGACGCTCGATGAGATCGTCGCCGAAATCCACCAGGGAATCGGCTTTCTGGCCGAGCAATTGCCCGGGCTCGGCGGTGACGCGAGCCGGATCGTGGTGTCCGGATGGTCCGCCGGCGGACATCTCACGGCGATGGCGCTGTCGCATCCGCAGGTAAAAGCCGGAATGGCGATCAGCGGCATTTACGATCTCGAGCCGATCCGCCACAGCTATCTCAACGTCAAGCTTGGGCTCGATGAAGCGATGTCGCGCCGCAATTCACCGGTCATGCAGGCCGGCGGCGCGATGAAGCCGCTGTCGCTAGTCGTCGGCAGCGCGGAGCTGCCGTTGTTGCGCAGGCAGACGGCGGATTTCGCCAGTCACCGCGCAAAGTACGGGTTGCCGGTGACCTATGAAGAGATATCAGGCGCCAACCATTTCACCATCATGAACGAGATGGTCTCGCCGACCGGGCGGATCACGACGCTGATCCGGCAATTGTTCGAGCGAACGGCATTCTAGTTGCTTCGTCATTGCGAGCGAAGCGAAGCAATCCAGAAGGCCACGAAGCGAGACTGGATTGCTTCGTCGCTTGCGCTCTCCTCGCAATGACGGCAGTCGAATCAGCTAGCCCCACCCCGCGCTGATGCCGCCATCGACGGTGAAGATCACGCCCGAGGTATAGCCGGAGCGGTCGGAGGCGAGGAACGCCATCAGGTCGCCGATTTCCCGCGCATGCGCGGGGCGGCCGAGCGGAAAGCCTTGCTGGAACTCCTTGTAGCGGCTCTCGTCGCCGAACTGGTGTTTGGCACGGGTCTTCAGCAGCGTGACGTGGCGGTCGGTGCCGACCGGCCCCGGGTTGATGCCGACCACGCGGATGTTGTCGGCGAGGCTCTTGCCGCCGAGCGCGCGGGTGAACGCCATCAGCGCGGCGTTGCCGGCGCTGCCGCAGATATAATTGGCGTCGAACTTTTCGCCGGCGGCGCCGATGTCGTTGACGATGACGCCATGGCCGCGCGCCTTCATCTGCGCGTAGATC
>Ga0097691_1003028_pt1 | contig 10626 bp, 14 predicted proteins | sample NGESurdeep072012_8_FD_72858 | JGI IMG/M metagenome (GOLD analysis project Ga0097691, IMG submission 72858) | Arctic peat soil microbial communities from Barrow, Alaska - NGEE Surface sample 210-1 deep-072012 | ecosystem: Environmental > Terrestrial > Soil > Wetlands > Peat ...
GAGCCGGCGGTGCGCGCGCAGACGAAGGGCTACGTGCCCCCGACCGATGGCTATGCTTTCTCGGTGCAAGCCGGCAAGCGTTTGCAGCTCGGCAATGACGGCGCGCTGCGCCTGACGGTGATGCTGTGGGAGCCCAAGGACGGCCCGGAGAAATATTTCGACGTGACGCTGCGCATCGCGCGCAAGGAACCCTTGGACGCGACCATCGCGTCGATCAAACCGGGGCGCGTACCGAAGTAACAGGCGCCGGACGGTTTTTGCAGCCGGTGTTGGAAGGCGCGAGAATAAGCGGAAGATGGGGGTGTGGGCGGCGAAGTAGAGAAAAATTATTCCTCAATTGCGAGATAGGCGTTGGCTAAGAAAGATAACCTCGAAAAGCTATTGGTTCGCCTTCGCGAGCTTGAGGCTGAGACGCTACGACTCGCTGAAAAAGACGTTGCATCCTCGAAAATAAAAGAACGAGATATTTACGAAGAGCGCATAGAGCGCCTCGATAAATCTCACTCACGATCATGGTTGGGCGACCACTCATCGACTTACTACGGTGACTTTCAAGCTCCCCCAGGCGGTCGTACCTTTGATGTCGAGTGGGGTTTCGTTCCCGGGTTTCATGGTTCGAACAACCCCGGTTGGCGAACATATTCCCGCGACGACATAAAAGCGTTCGTTTTTGCTAATATTGGTGAAGACATCTTTCAAGTCATGCATGATTTAGCGGAAGAGGTCGTAGAACAGTTCTCAATTGTTCGAGATCAATCGCTCGATGTGATAGAGGCCTTATCGAGTAAAGTTAGCTCTAAGGCGATTGCGCGCTATAGAGACACACTCGAAAATAAAATAAAGCCCTACACAGTCACTGACTACCTCAATAGCTGCATTAAAAGCGCTCCAAATATGACCCGCGACTCCGAAGAGATCGCGAAGGGCCGAATAGTCCCAGCGCATATTCAGTACTGGGGACCGTTCCAATCAATTGATGTAAATCGGCAACGACTACGCGAATTGGCCAGCACGCTAAGAAAAACGATTGAGGCCGTAAACCTCAGTAACGAGATTGATATACCAATGACTGCATCAAAAACGATCTTCCTTGGTCATGGTGGCTCGGAACAATGGCGTGTACTCAAGGATTTCTTGAAGGAAAGACTTGGCCTAGCCTTTGAGGAGTTCAATCGTATTTCTCCCGCGGGGATCAGCACCCAAGAACGACTAGGTGAGATGCTGGATAAATGTGGGTTTGCGTTTTTGGTTTTCACGGCCGAAGACGTTCACGCTGATAAATCACTGCATGCCCGCGAAAATGTCATACATGAGGCTGGGCTCTTCCAAGGCCGATTGGGATGGCGCCATGCAATCGTACTTCTGGAAGAAGGCTGCGATGAGTTTTCTAATATTATAGGCCTTGGGCAAATCCGGTTTGCTAAAAACAACATCGCAAGTTGTTTCGAGGAAATCAGGCGTGTCTTAGAGCGTGAAGGCTTACTGACAAATTAGCCCGTAGGATCGGTTAAGCGAAGCGAATCCATCCTAAAACTTACGCCGCGTCCGCCGGCCTTACACGCTTCGCGATCTCCCCGCCTTTCTCGCGCTCGACCAGCGCTATGTCGTACTGGCTCTGCAAATCGAGCCAGAACTGCGCGCTGTTGCCGAAATAGCGGCCGAGCCGCACTGCGGTGTCGGCGGTGATCGAGCGCCGCGCGTTGAGAATGTCGGTGATGCGGCCGGACGGCACGCCGATGTCGAGTGACAGCCGGTTGGCGGAGAGCTTGCGCGCTGTCAGTTCGCGCTTGAGCAGGCGGCCGGGATGTGAAACGGGGGTCATGGTCTATCCTCTGTGGTAATCGACGATCTCGACCTCGTAGGCGTCACCCTTGCGATACTCGAAGCAGATGCGCCAGCGCTCATTGACGGTCATCGCCCACTGGCCCTTGCGGTCGCCTTTGAGCTTGTGCAGCCCGACGCTTTTGAGCGGGCTCAGGTCGTTCAGCGATTTCGCCACATTGAGCGCCAGCAGCAGATCAATCGCGGCTTCGAAATCGAGCCCGCGTAGCTGGTTCGGCCGCTCGCCGTCCCAGACTTTGCGGGTCACGGAATTCCGCCACGACCGGATCATGGCATAAACATACTACGCTAAACGGTGAACAGCAATTGCTAGGATTATTATCACATTTCCGTGAGAACTTATCCTCGCCCTCCCATCTAGGTTTATATTCCGCCTCGCCCGATCCCCCGAGGGGACGCGAACCGGTTGCTCCGGCTCGTGGGGTTCGGGCCGGCGCCCGCGGGCGTGGCTTCGCAGGCCGCGCGCTCGGGAGGCCCTGGCCAGCCGTCCGGCCCCACTACGGGGGCCTGCCTTCAATGGCTGGACGCGGCGGAGACGAAGGGCGGCGGAAGCTGCCCGGATCGGGGGCCCAGGAGGGCTCCGTTTCCGCCCGGAAGCTACGGCGCCGGGGACAGAAATCGCCGAGACGGCGCGCCGAGAGGCGCCACGCGGTCCAAAAGATCGCGTGACAGACGGACTGGATGCGCCGCTTGGCGCGCCGTCCCCCTCGCCTTTTTAAGGCGGGGGCCACCTAACCAGAACTCGGGCGCCTGCGCGCCGCGAGAACGCTGGAGCTTGCCTGAATGAATGAGGAAGGAGCCGCGATCATGGACACCACCCGCAAAACTGGCGATCATGGCCATCAGGCGCGGTCTCGCGGGGCTCACGATGCGTCGTCTCGTTCTGCTGCTTTGTGTTCTCGCCGCCGGCGCCCTCCCCGCGCAGGCCAAGGCGCTGCGCTTTCCGCCAACGGGCAAGCATGTCTTCCTGGTCGATCTGCCGAAAGGCTGGCAGACCAAGACCGACGCGCGCGGCGGGTTGCTGCTGATCCCGCCATCGCAGAGTCAGCACGCGATGATCTATCTCGCCATCCTGGTGGACGACAAATTGCGCGGCCAGCCGGTGAACGCGATCGCCGCCGAAGTCGCCAAAGCGGTCGGGGTCGAGACCTTCGACAAAGAAGAGCCCGCGCGCATGACGGATCCGCAGGGCGCGATTCTGCGGGGCACCGCGTTTTACGGCAAGATCTCAGAAAAGATTCCCGAACAGCGCGGGCTTGCGCGCAGGGCGAAGATCGTGATCTTCCCGCTCGAGCCCAACACCTGGGCGCAGGCCTGGACGGTGACGCAGCCGGGGATGAATCCGGTCGAGTACAAGGCGGTCGATCGGGTGCTCAACGCCATCACCCTCACGAGCGAATAAAAACGCCGTCCGGCCGATGTTGCGCGCGGGATCGGCCTCACCAGCGGCAAATAGATCGCGCGCGCGGGCGCCTCGACTGCGCAAACGAACGCCCAAGTCGGCGACAACCGACTTGGGCGCTTCAGACTTTGCGGCGGATGCCGGTCGTCAAGTCTTCAGAGCGGGCACACTAATTCGTTCCAGAACCATTCGTCGTCGATAAGGATCCAGCACTCGCCCTCGCCGTAGCCATACCAGCGGCCATGCCAACGGTGGCGGTTGTGACCGAAAAACATGTGGCTGCCGTACTTATGCCCGACGATGAATTTGCTGCTGCTACTAATCCTATTCGTGCGGACGTTCGTGCGGACATTACCAATCTTATTCGTGCGGAAATTCGTGCGGGTGTTCACTCGCACGTTGGTCCTGTTGACCGATCTGGTGACGTGACTTGACGATTTGCTGCTTTGTTGCTGCTTCGCCGCATCCGCTGGCGACGAGATCGCGACAGCGAACCCAAGCGCGGCAAGGACGGAAAGAACGAGAGAAACTTTCTTCAGCATTTCAGCGCCTCCTCTAGGGTGTTGGGGCGTTATTTGTTTCCGAAACCGGCAGCCAGATTGCGAGCGGCGGGTGTCCCGGAACAAGCCCTTGGTTTGGCATTATCGGAAGAATGATGTGAACGCGTCCTGAACGGAAAAACCTAGCATTTGCACTGGCATGGAGCAATTTAACCGCGGTTTCCTGCAATCAATGCCCCTTGTGCGCTGCAATAAGATCAATCGCTAGGCGCTCGCGCCTTGCCGCCGCGCGCCGTGCGTATTAAGCCGCCGCCCATGCCCAACGCCGTCCGCGACAATGCCGAACGCCACCGCTTCGAACTCGACGCCGGCTGCCACGTGGCATTTTCGAACTACAAGCGCGACGGCGGCACCATCACCATCATGCACACCGAAGTGCCGGCGGCGCTCAGCGGCAAAGGCATCGGCTCGGCGCTGGTGCGCGGCCTGCTCGAGCTCGCGCGCGCGCAGAAGCTGACGGTGAAGCCGCTCTGCCCCTTCGTCGCCGGCTACATCGCCAAGCATCCGGAATACGCGGATTTGGTGCGCTAGAAGCAAAGATTGCGCACATCACCTAACGCAAAATTTGACCGGCAACAGATTCACCGGGCCTGGTGCCCGAGCGCCTCGACCTCGCGCAGCCATTGCTTGCGCTTTTCGTCGCCGACCCCCACGACCATGCCGTAGACGGTGGAGCGCACCGGCGACACGCCGGTGAAATGCAGGATGTTGCGCTTAAACAATTTGAGCGCGTGCGCGCCGAAGTACCAGCGATAGAACCAGCCCGGCATACCCATCGTCATGATGATGCGCGCCGATTTGCCTTTGAGGATGCTCCAGCTCGCCCTGTTGTGGCTGCCCTGGATCGTCAGCAGGTCGGGTTGCAGCACGCGCTCGATGAAGCCCTTCATGATCGCCGGCATGTCGCCGCACCAGAGCGGAAACACGAACACCAGGTGATCGCTGGCCTTCAAAGCCTGGCGCGCGGCCACCAGGTCGGGCTCGAGCGGCTGTTCGCGGCGATAGCCCTCGCGCAGGATGGCGTCGAAATTCATGCGCGCGAGCAGGAATAGCTTGGCCTCGTGCCCGCCGCTTTCGGCGCCGCGCAGATAGGCCTGGCCGAGCGCCTCGCTATAGCTGTCGCGCATCGGATTTCCGACCACGATCGCGATTTTCGTCATGGGCGCCCCCATAGGGTTTCAGACATAACCATATCCTCGCCGGCCCGTTCCACATTGACATGGCGCAATCCCATGATTCCCCTTAATCTATAAAATAAGCAGCTCATCGGGAGGCGACATGAACCGGCATCTTCGCAACCTTGCGGCTATTTCACTCGGCGCCGCCGTTTGCGCCGCGGCAAACCTCGCGCATGCGCAAAGCATGGACGCGCTTTACGAAAAGGCGAAGCTCGAGAAGGAGCTCATCATCTACGGCGGCGGGCCGGCCTCGCTCTACGAAGGGCCGGCGCGCGCCTTCGAGCAGAAATATCCCGGCATCAAGGTGACCATCCACGCCGACTTCAGCAACGTGCTCAACGAGAAGATCAATCAGCAGATCAAGAGCAAGAAGCTGGACGCCGATCTCGCCATTCTGCAGACGGCGCAGGATTATATCCGGTGGAAAAAAGAAGCCGTGCTCGCCAGATTCGAGCCGGCCGGCTGGAAGGCCATCGACAAGACGTTCAAGGACCGCGACGGCTATTACGTCGGCGTGTTCGTCAGCGCGGTGTCCTACGCCCACAACAAGAATCTGGTGAAGCCCGGCGATGCGCCGTTATCCGCGAAGGATTTTCTAAAAGCCGAATTCAAGGGCAAGATGATTTCCTGCTATCCGCACGACGACGACATCACGCTTTTTGCGTTCTACACGGTCTTGCAGCGCTACGGCTGGGATTGGATGACCAAGTACATGGCCAATGGCGCGCAATTCGTCCAGGGCCACCCCGGCGTGTCGCGCAGCCTCGCGTCCGGCGAGACCATGGTGTCGATCGACTCCTATCCGAATTTTTCGTTGCGCGAGCAGCGCGCCGGCAAGCCGGTCGAGATTTCGTTCTCGAAGATCGATAAGACGCCGGTGTGGGCGCAGACTGCCGCCACCTTCAGGGACTCGCCGCATCCGAACGCGGCGCGCTTGTTCCTGAGCTGGTTCCTGGAAAAAGAGCAGCAGAGCAAGCTCGACACCTGGTCGCCGCGCAAGGATGTGCCGCCGCCGGCCGGACTGCCGCCTTTGTTCTCGCTCAAGCTTGCCAACGATTACCCGGCGTTCATCAGTAATACCGATCTGGTGGCCTATCTGCGCAAGCGCTTCGAAGCTTTGACCGGCCCGGTGCAGAAGAAAGGCGACGTGAAATAGCCGCGGCGAGCTTTAGGCCGCGCTGGCGGCGCGCGGGCGTGGCGAACGCTTGGCCCAGCACCCGCGCACGAAATCAATCGCGACCACGACAAGGCCCGCGGCTAGCACCTGCCAGCCCGGCCTGATGCCGGCGGAAACATCGAACACCACGTCGAGCACGCGCATCGGCGAAACGTGGTAGGCGATGCCGATGCCGACCGCCTCGCCGATCAATGTGACAACCGACACCGCGATGCTCAGCCCCAGCAGCGTCAGCGTGGACAATTCGCTGCTGTCTTGCCACCAGGCGACCAGCCGGTAGGCGATCAGCCACAGGAACAGGCTGGCGGCAAAAATGGGTACCGTGACGTCGGCCTTGGTCTGCTGGAAATAATGAACCAGCGCCAACAGCGCGATGCCATAGACGATTCTGTGCAGCCGCCGCCAGCGCAATCCGCCGAGCCGGCGTACCATGCCGTCGGTCGAAGTCGCGGCGAGCGTCGCCAGGCCGAGCCAGGCCGTGCCGCCAATAATGAGATACCAGCGATGACTGATCTCGTGCGCCACCTTGGCGAGGTCGAACATCTGGCTGGCGGTGAACAGCGTGAGATGGGTCGCGATGTAGCAAAATGCCCCGACGCCGAGCATGCGGCGCACGTCGATCAAATTGCCATAGCGCGCGATGCGCCGCAGCGGCGTCACCGCCAGCGCGACACCGAGGAAGACCAGCGCCCAGAAGCCGGCGCGATGGATCAGGTCGTTGAGCGGGCGGGCGCCGTGCACGATCGACTGCGCATCGATCAGCCCCTTGGCGAGGGGAAAAAACAGTAAGGCCAACGTGCCGACGCGCAACGGCGATAGCTGCCCGCGCCGATCGCGCCAAAGCTGCCAGGATGTGTTCATCATTGATGGAACTTAGATTCCGACCCGCAGCAATCGCATGACAGTTATACCGCACTGCATAATTTTACCCGCAGTTTATGTGGGATCGTACTAACATTTTTCATTCGCGTTGATTCGTCACGACCGATCACAAGGTCGGGCGCAATGAGACTGCCGAGCCGAACAAATAGCCGACAGTCAATTAGGGAGAAGGAGGAGCAGAGAAAAAACCTTGAGTTACGCCGCGCCGGGCCAATTCGAGGAGGCCACCGATGTCGCGAAACTTGGTACGCTCACTGCTCGTGCTCGTTCTGTCCGCGTTCAGCTTTGCCGCGCTCGCTCACGACGTCTGGATCAGCCGCGGGACCTATAAGAATCCCGCCGGCGAATGGTGCTGCGGCGCCGAAGACTGCGGCGTGGTCTCGCGCGACGCCGTCAAAGCAGGCATCGGCGGCTATTCGCTGCGCGGTCCGGTCACCTACGGCGTGGCTGTGACCGGCAACGAGGCGGATGGACCGACACGCCAGGAAAATGTCAACGAGGTCGTGCCCTACAGCCAGTCGCTGCCCTCGCCCGACGGCGCCTATTGGCGCTGCAAGCGGCCGGACGGCACGCCGCGCTGCTTCTTTGCACCGCCACCGGGAAGCTGATCGCTGTTTTTCTAGTCTTGCTCGCGCTTCCGCACGGATTCACGCAGCACAACGCCTATGATTGCGGCAAAGGCAACGAGCACGAATGACACCGCGACCGGATCGCGGTCGGCGAAATAGATCAGCGCGGCTAAACTTAAGGCAATCGCACCCAGCGAAAACGCCCACACATCGATCCAATCGATGGTCCAGCGCTCGGAACGCGGCAATACGGCAGCTTTGACTGATTGCGGAAATGGCATGACGGCCCCCTTTTTATGGCTGCCAATCTATTTGCAATTTCCATGCCTGCCAGGCGCTAACGCGTGCCTGTTGCCGCGGTTTTCCCAGGCTTTTTCGCCGGCGCCTCACACCCGCGGCAGCGGGCGGCCGCCGGCGGCGCGCGACGGCACCTTCACCCAGGCCTCGCCGTCGAGCACGGTCTCGCCATCGACCGTGCAAGTGCAGGCCAGCCGCGCGCGGAATTTTTCCGGCAGCAACTCCACGACCGCGACGCTGACCTCGACGGTGTCGCCGATCCGCACCGGCGCGCGGAAATTCAACGTCTGCGAGATGTAGACCGCGCCCGGTCCCGGCAACCGCGTGCCGAGCACGGCCGAGATCAGGCTCGCGGTATAGAGGCCGTGCGCGATGCGGGTGCCGAACGGCGTCTTGGCGGCGAAATGCTCCGACAAATGAATTGGATTGCGGTCGCCGGTGACCTCGGCGAAGCCGACCACGTCGGATGACGCCACGGTTTTAGCGAACCGCTCGGTCATGCCGAGCGAGAGGTCCTCGAAGTACAGCGTCTGCAAGGTCAGCATCGTCACGCGCCCGTGGATAGCCGCGGCCGGCACACCGCCCACAACAGGCCGATCAGCAGCACATTGATCAGCGCCAGCGCCGTCAATACGCCGATGGTCGCATCCGCTCCACTGGCTTCGATCAACAGCGCGCCGGCCGACGGCGCCAGCGCCTGCACGATCAGGCTGGGAAACGCCAACTTGCCCATCAGGCGCGGAAACCGAATTGGCCCGAACAGCGCCAGCGGCAGCGTGCCGCGCCCGATCCAGGAAATGCCGTAGCCGGCGCCGTAAAGCACGATAACCAGCAGCAGGATCGGAAATCGCCCGGCCAGCAGCAGCAGGCCGGCCGCCATCAGCGCGCAGGAGCCGATCATGGTCCAGATCGGGTGATAGCGATTGCCGAACAGGCGTTCTACCACGCGGGCGCCGACCTGCGCCGGACCAAACAGCGTGCCGAGGCTCACGGCAACCGCGAAGTCCACGCCCCTCGCCTGCAGAAAGATCAGCAGATGCACGACCACGATCGAGCCGATGCCGGCGGCGATCGACAGCACCAGCGCCAGCAGCGCGAAGATCAAGGTTTCGTTGGCGATGCGCGCCGGCGGCGCGGGCTGCGCGTCGTCCAATGGTGTGGCGGGGGCGACTGCAGCCTTGGGCGCGCGCCGGATCACCGCCATTTGCAGCGGCAGCGCGACGACCAGATGCAGCGCGGCATAGATGAAGCAGGCGTTGCGCCAGCCGGCATGCTCGATCATGAAGGCGCTGAGCGGCCAGCACACCGTGCTGGCGAAGCCGCCGAACAGCGTGAGATTGGTGATTGGCCCGCGCGCTTGGCTGCCATACATGCGGCCGAGCGCGGCGAACACCGCGTCATAAAGCCCGGTGCCCATGCCGATGCCGAGCAGCACCCAAGCGAACAGATAAACCGGCAGCGCCGGCGCCAGGCCGATGCCGGCGAGGCCGGCGGCGTAAAACAATGAGCTTGCGAGCAACACAGGGCGCCCGCCGTGCGCGTCGATGACGCGGCCGACCTGCGGCGAGATCAGCCCGGCCACCAGCAGGCCGACCGAGGTGCCGCCGACCACCCAACCGAGCGACCAGCCGGTATCTTTGACGATCGGCTCGGCGAACACCGCCGGAATATAGAACGACGTGCCCCAGGCCAGGATTTGCACCATGCCCAGCGCGGTGATGACGACGCGGCGGTCGAGCGGGCGCGTCTCTGCTTCCGATGACAAAGACGAATCCTTATTTCGCCGGCTCCATGCCCTTGGATTTGAGTACGGCGGCGGCGTCAGGGCCTGACAAATACTCGATCAGTTCCTTGACCGCGTCCTTGTCTTTCGCCGACGCGCTCAAGCCCGCCGCGTAAGTGGTGGTGTTCTGGATTTCCTTCGGCAGCGGTCCGACCAAGGCGGCGCCCTTCACCGGCACGATCTCGCTGATCTGGTGGATGCCGAGCTCGGCCTCGCCGCTGACGATAAGATCGGCGACATGGCCGCCCTGCTTGAGCTTGGCCTTCGGCTTGATCTGCTCGGCGATGCCGAGCTTCACCAGCAGCTTGTCGACATAAATTCCGCTCGAGCCGCCGCTGGCCGGATCGATATAGGCGACCGATTTGGCCGCCAGCAGCGCCTGCTTGAATTTGTCGACGGTGCTGATGTCCGGCTTGGGCGCGCCCTCCTTCACCACCACGCCGACGCCGACGCTGGCGAGTTTCACCTGGCTGCCGGCGGCAAGCTTGCCGCTGGCGATCATTTCATCGACCACGGCCGGGGTGATCACCAAGAGGTCAAAGGCTTCGCCGCCTTCGATGCGTTTCTTCAATTGGCCGGTGGTACCGTTGTCGACGGTCACCTTATTCCCCGTCTGCTTCTCGAAGGCGGGCAGCAGCGCCAGCACCACGGGCTTGTAGGCCCCGGCGGTCAGCACCTTGATCTCGGCCGCGCTCGCCGGCGGCAGCCCGGCCAGGCAGAACGCCCCGGCGATGACGGCGGCGCGGCGCAGATGCGTTTTCATGGTTTTCCTCCCGGTGCGGGCCGGCAATCTACACGATCCGCCCTGTTTTGGCCGACCTCGACGACCGCGCTGCGCCTGGCGCCGGGCCAGCCGCCAAAATCCCGGGCTAAAATCGGCCGAAAACGAAGGTTGTCATTAATAATCAATTGCTTAAGCTATGCGTTCTCTGCATT
>Ga0097691_1003029_pt1 | contig 10619 bp, 5 predicted proteins | sample NGESurdeep072012_8_FD_72858 | JGI IMG/M metagenome (GOLD analysis project Ga0097691, IMG submission 72858) | Arctic peat soil microbial communities from Barrow, Alaska - NGEE Surface sample 210-1 deep-072012 | ecosystem: Environmental > Terrestrial > Soil > Wetlands > Peat ...
GCGCCCGGCGAGGGCCTCCCGGCGCGGCTTGTTCCGGATGTGCGGCTGCATGGCCAGCGGGTCGGAGGCGGAACCCGTCATGACGACCTTGATCGAGCCCTCGTCGTCGTCGTCGCCGTGCCACTCCGCTCGGAGCGTGACGATCTGGCGGTAGAGCTCCACGGCGATACGCCGGCTCATGCACACGACCATCGCCTTGCCGTCCATCGCCGCGAGCCGGTTCTCGAAATGCTCCACGAGGTCGCGCGCCACGAGCGCCAGCCGGTTCTCCGAGCCGACGATCGCCTCCTGCTGCGCCCACTTGCTCTTCAGCTGCTCCTTGCGCTCGACCTCCTCGCCCTCGGTGACCTCCTCGAAGTCGAGATCGATCCTGGGGCGTTCGGATTCGCGGAGCTCGAGCTTGGCCGGCCGTCGCTGCGCGCATCCCCCCTGCCGGGCTACAGTGCGTTCGGGGTGCCGGCACCCGCCCGCAGGAGGCTCATCCGCCCATGGAGATCGACGTCGCGCTCGTGCCACGGGAGGCGCGGGTCGCTGGACCGGCGGTCCTGATCGTCGTCGACCAGTTCCGCGCGAGCACGACGATCACGACGCTGCTCGACCTCGGCTGCTCCGACGTGTACATCGAGGGCGCCGTGGCCGCGGCGAAGCGGCTGGGCAGGGCGACGGGCAGCATCCTCGTCGGCGAGCGCCACGCCGTGCGGCCGCCCGGCTTCGACTTCGACAATTCCCCCACGATGCTGTCGCGCGCGGACGTTCGCGGACGGAGCGCCGTGCTGTCGACGACAAACGGCACCGCGATCCTCCGTCGTGTGCGCGCCGCCGAGCACGTGCTCGTCGGTTGCCTCCGGAACGCGCGGGCGTGTGCCGAGGCCGCGGTCGAGTTGGCGCTGGCGGGCACGGGCGGGATCCAGGTCGTCTGCGCGGGGTGGGAGCACCGGTTCGTGCTCGAGGACGCGGTTGCGGCCGGGGTCATCGTCACGCGGATCGTCGACGCGCTCCGCGCGCGCGGTGAGGAGCCGTGGCTCACCGACGCGGCGACCGCCGCGACCCGGCTCCGCGACGCCTACCCGGACGCGTACACGGCCATCCTCGACGCGGACGGCGGGCGGACGCTCGCCGAGATCGGACAGGAGGAGGACACGGCGTTCTGTGCCCAGGAGGACCGGAGCACGACGGTGCCGGTCCTGCAGGACGGCTCGCCGCTGCGGGTCGCGCGGCTTGGCCACGCGGCGCCAGGGCACGCGCGGCCGTCACCCGGCCGAAGCGTCCGGATCGCCTCGCTGCCGAACCTCCGCGACGTCGGCGGCCTGCCGACACGGGACGGCGCGCGGGTGCGGACGGGCCTCCTGTACCGCTCCACGGACCTCAGCGGGCTCGAAGAGGACGACGCGGAGGCGTTCGCGGGACTTGGGGTCCGGACCGTGTACGACCTGCGCACCGAGTCCGAGCGGGCCACCCAGCCGGACCGCCTGCCGCCGGGAACGGCGCTCGTCGTGGCCGACGTGCTTGCCGATGCGCCCGAGGCGACGCCGGCGCAGATGATGGACGCGCTCAACGACCCGAAGCAGGCCGCCGCGGCCTTCGGCGACGGCCGGGGCGCGGCGATGTTCGTGGGCAAGTACCGCGAGTTCGTGCGCCTCGGCAGCGCGCGGGCCGCGTATCGCCGCCTGTTCGCGGACGTCGCGACCGCGGAGCATCGGCCCGCGCTGTTCCACTGCACGACCGGGAAGGACCGGACCGGCTGGGCCGCGGCGGCGCTCCTCCTGCTGCTCGGCGTCGCCGAGGACGTGGTCATGGAGGATTACCTCGCGAGCACGCCCCTGGTCACGCTGATGTTCCAGCCCTTCGTCGACCGGTTCGAGGCGCGCGGCGGCGATCCCGACCTGCTCCTGCCGCTCATCGGCGTCCAGCCGGCGTACCTGCAAGCGGCACTCGACGAGATGCGCGCGGTGTACGGCACGATCGAGGGGTACTTCGCCGACGGCTTGGGAATCGACGTCGACGGACAGCGGGCGCTCCGGGCGGTCTTTCTCAAGAGCCACTGACGGCCGCACGCCGTCCGGTTCCTGCCAGCGCGGGACCCCACGCAGGTACCGCCCCGCCCTCTCGCATGCACTGACTGGTCATGATCTCCGTGCACGCCGCTCGACGGTCAGGACGCCGCTATCCGCGCATAGCGTTCCACCTGCTGATCATTGCGGTCGCGCCGCGGTGACGACCGTCCACGACGGTTGTCAGACGGCCGGCGTTCCCGCCCCGGGCGGCGACCCGCCCATCGCAATGGCGTCCCGTCCGACGATCGGACGAACGCCGGACCAGCGCTGTCGCGACCGGCGCAATGGCTCGTGTCCCATGGTCATTCTATGGCGCGGGGCGCCCGGCGGGCCGCCGACCACCTGGCGTCCGAACCTCGATCTCTCGCAGCCCCCATCGCGCTCCGCTATGCCAGGGATCGAGCGCGACGACCTCCTCGAACGCGCGCCAGGCCGGCGTGAGCCGGCCGAGTCCCAACTCGGCCAGCCCCTCGAGGTATCGGCTCTCGGCGCGGTTCCGCCGCCCGAGATCGTCCTCGAACAAGAGGAGCGTCGGCAGTGACGTGGCGAAGTAGTCGATGCGAACCTCCGCGTGTGCCTGCCGGCGGGCGGCGGAACGCAGGTCACGGAGGATCCGGCGCGAGCCATCCCGGTCGCCGAGTCGCTCGAGCGCCCGCGCGCGCCAGTAGCTGGCCTCCGAGAGCTCCGGCACCGGCACAGTCGTGGGATCGTGGCTGGTCCGTGGATCGGCCGCTCGCTCGAGCGCGCGCCGCGCACCCGGGACGTCGCCGAGCGCCTCCAGGGCGAGTCCGAGGTGGAAGTACAGGTCGTGCTCGGGCATCAGGAGGTGCTTCCCCTCGCCCAGGTTCTCCGGGTAGCACATCGCGGCCGCGATATGCTCGCGCGCCTCGGCCGGCTGTCGCCCGTGGAACGCCGACTGGGCGAGACGCAGGTGGGCACGGACGTATTGGCCAGAGACGAGGCCCTCGCCTCCCTCCCAGGGGTGAAAGCGCCGGGACGCGAGGAACGCGAGCGCGTCCGCGTGCCTGCCGAGATCGTTGTAGAGCGTCGCCAGCTCCGCCGCCAGGTCGTCGCGCTCGTCGACGAGGTCGCGATGGGCCTCCAGGCGGGCAAGGCGGCCCCGGGCCGACCTTCCCCGGCGCTTCTCGAGCTGATCCCACTCGTACAGCACGCGCCCGTCGGTCGGGTCCGCCGCGAACGCGCGGCGGTACGCACGCTCGGCCAGGCCGCCACGACCGCGCGCGTTGAGGTACCCGATGCCCAGGTTTCGCCAGGTCGTCGGGAACTCCGGATCGAGGACCGCGGCGCGCTCCCAGCAGGCGATCGCCTCGTCGTAACGGCGCCGATCGTAGAGCAGGTTCCCCAGGTGGTACCGCGCCCGCGGATCTGCCGGATCGGCGTCGATCGCGCTCTGCAGGATCGCGATCTCCTCGAGCCGACCGGCGAACGAGGGGCCGGGCGGCAGGTGCCGGGCCCGTTGCCTGACCTGCGCCGCGGCGTACGCATCCCCGGCCTGCGCATGAAGCCACCCCAGGTGGTACAGCGCGAGCGGGTCAACGGGCGCGTGTCGATCGGACCCCACCGCCGCCTCGACGACGGCGATCGCGTCGTCCCAGAGCCCGGCCGCTGCCAGGTCCAGCCCCACGTCCAGGTGCGTCTGCATGTCGCCGATGGTCGGGTCCGGGACCGCCACGGCGAGCGAGCGGCTCGCCCAGGCGCGCTCGAAGGCGGCCCACAGGTCAAGCGGATCGAGCGCAAGCGTCGCCTCCGCCTCCCCGAGCGCCTCCTCGGAGCGGTCCAGGTGTCGAAGCGCGGCGGCGCGCAGGTCGCGGGCCTTCAGGTCGTCGGCGTTCGTCTTCAGCGCGCGGCCGGCATGCTCCAGGACGGCGGCCCAGTCGCGCCGGGTCGCATCGAGCTCTGCAATTGCGTGATACCCGGGTGACGTCCATGCCTGGTTCCAGGTTGCCTTGAAGAACGCGTCGTACGCCTCGCCGTCGCGTCCGAGAAGGCGCAGGGCGACGCCGAGCAGGTAGAACGGCTCCCCGTCGCGGGGGTTCGGGTTGCGCCGCGTCAGCCGTGCGATCGCCGTCCGCAAGAGCCGCTCGGCGATCGCAGGCTCCCCACGCCGGAGGTGCCAGGCCGCCAGCGCCGTGTTGGAGCGCGCGTCGGCCGGATCCCTTCGCAGCGCCTCCTGCCAGTACGGCTCCGGCGACCGGGTCGCATGCCGGTACTGGTCGAGGTGGAGGCCGGTCAGGTACAGCTCCTCGGTCGTGCCAACGTCCGCGGGAGCGGGCGGCTCAGAGGCGGGCGCGGGCAGCGGGCCCGGATCGGAAGCCTCGGGGACGTGGTCGATCAGGGCACGTCCGTCGGACGTGAGCACCCGGAGCCGCAGCTCGGCGGCGACGGTCCCCGACGGCAGCGACACCTCGAACACGAGTGGCGCATCGGGGGCCAGGTCGGCCCGGCGCTCGACGAGCAGCTCCGATCCTCGCTCCAGACGGACGATCGCCGCGGGGAAGGCGGCCGTCACCGCGACGCCGACGCACCCGCGCCCTGCGTCCACGCTCAGGCGGACGGCCGCATCCACGTTCGCGAGCGTGGCAGGGCCGATCCGCTGGATCGGGTACCAGCTCTGGACGAACGTCTTGGTCTCGTACGGCTGGAGGAACGAGAAGTCCGGCTGGTTGTCCGTGTAGACCCCGGCCATGAGCTCGACATACGGGCCGTCGTCGTCGGTCAGGTTGCGGTCCCAGGCGTGGCCGAACTCGTGGTCGCCCCAGGTCCACAGCTTCTTGCCGGGAGAGATGCGGTGGTCGGCGACGTGAACGAGCCCGGCCCCGGCGGCGTGGTCGTAGCCGCCGAAGAAGTCGTGGCGGGAGCCCATGGCCATGTATGAGGTAGGGACCGGGATGTTGTGGTACCAGCGGATGTCGGTTCCGCCTCCTGGGCCCTGGCCGTAGTCGACCCCGTAGTACGGGCCGCGCGCGATCGGGAAGGTCGCCATCGCCCGCTTCGCATGGTCGGCCACATGCCAGACGTCCGGCGGGAAGAAGACCTCGTACTGGTCGTGGACACGGACGGCGACGTTGGCCCACCACAGGAACGTCTGGACAAACGGCGTCCGGTTGTACAGGTGGGCCCGCACTTCGACGAGCGAGCGTCCCGGGTGGAGCGTGACGCCGACGGTCCCCTGCATGCGTCCCATCGGCTCGTGCTCGCTCAGCCAGACGGTGCGACTCCCGTCCTCGGCCTCTTCGATCGACCAGTCGACCGGCATGAACGTCGAGGGCCGATGGTGCTGCGGCCAGTTGAATTCCACGCCACCCGAGATCCACGGGCCGAGCAGGCCGACCAGCGCCGGCTTGATGACCCGTTGTCGGTAGAAGAAGTCGTACCCGTTCGTCGCGTCCTGGCCGACGTGGATCCGGCCCCCGATCTCGGGGAGGATCATGAGCGTCACGTACGCGTTCTCGAGGTGGACCGCCACGTACGCGCGGTCGGTCTTCTCGTCGGACACGCGGTCGGTGACCGGGTTCGGGTAGACGCGGCCGCTGCTCCCCTGGTAGACCCGCCTCTCGAGGAAGATCGGACACCGCTCCGGAGGGAATGCCGGGTAGGTCGGGATGACGACGCGGTCACTCCAGGCGCGCACGGCGTCGCCCGGTGCCGCGCTGGCCGGGGACGCTCGGTCGGTCACCGGTCTCTCAGGATGCCGCGGGCCGCGATCGGGAGGCATACACCACGCTGAGGGGCGGCGCTTCATCGACTGCCGGTCCGGCCAGCGCCGCCAGGCGATGTGCGGTCGTCTCCGGGAGCGTGTCGTTGATGAAGAGGCCGGTGGCCGTTTCCACCGAAGCTCGCACCTTGGTCAGGTACGGCGACCGGTGCGGCGGGTAGAACTCGAACGCAAGGTGCCAGTCCGGCTCGTCGGCCGGAGCCTCGAGGGCAACCATCATGTAGGGAAGGGCGAAGTCGAACACCTGCGCGTACCGCGCGACGACCTGGCGCAGGGCCGCGGCGAGGTCGCGCTGCTCATGCGGCGTGAGGTCGCCCAGGCGCCCGAGGCCGTGGCGGCGCGCCCGGACGTGGAGCTCGAACGGCCATCGCGCCGCGAACGGCACCGCGATAGAGAAGCTCGGATTGCGGGCCACGATCCGGTCGCTGGCATCGTCAGTGCCTACCACGTGGCACGCGAGGCAGGTCCGCTCTGCATCCCGGTACAGCCGGAGTGCCGACGCGCGGCCGGCGATCAGTGGGGGCAGATGGTCAAACGCATAGATCTGGCCGTGGGGATGCGACAACGTGGCGCCGACCGCCTCGCCGCAGTTCTCGAAGGCCATGACGAAACGATTCCGCGGGTCGGCCCACAGGTCGCCCGAGCGATCGCGCCACACGGCGACGACGCGCGCAAGCTCCATCGGGGTGAGCGTCGCCAGCGATCCTTCGTGCTGCTCGGTGTACAGCACCACCTCGCAGTGCCCCTGGGCAGGACCCACCCGCCGGTCGTCGGGGACGGAGGGCGGGTCGCTGACGAGCGCCGGGAAGCGGTTGTCGAAGACCGCCGCGTCGTAGCTGAACGAGACCTCCGGGCCACCCGGGCACAACGGGCAGATGGCGCGCTCGCCATCCGTCCCGACGGCCACGCGCGAGTGGGGCCGCTCGTTGCGCGACGGCGAAACGGCGATCCACGTCGCGCTCAGCAGGTCGAAGCGCTTGTGAAGCGCGACCGGCTCGGATTCCGCGCGCGTCGGGTCGGGCCGGCCGCGCAGGTCGCCATACACGAACAGGCGGCGCTTGTCGGCTGCCACGAACTCGTGGCGCTCGAGCTCGAGGAGGGCTGCCGGCCGGGTGTCGGGGCCGGACGAGCTGGCGGCTGCCGGCCGAGTGTCCTGGCGGGTCATTGCGTGGCCTGCGCGCGACGCGGAGGCACACGCGGGTGCGGCGCGGTCACCGGATTGTCGTATCGGAGGCGGGGAACACCTGTTTGGTCCTCATGCCAGGCGCACGTCGAGCCCTCGATCGCGCAGGGCGGCGAGGACGTCCCGATCGGCCGACGGCCCGGTGATCAGGACGTCCACCTGGTCGATGGAGCAGAGGTGGGCCAGGGCCACTCGACCGATCTTGGACGCGTCCGCGACCACGACCCGGCGCCGCCCTGCGGCAAGCATGACCCGTTTGATCTCGGTCTCTGGGAGGTTGACGTTCGTCACCCCGCCCTCCGGGTCCACCCCGTTGCAGCCGATGAAGACGATGTCCACGTTCAGTCGCTCCAGGAGCGCGCGCCCCAGCGGGTCCACGAGTGAGTGCTGGAGCGAGCGCAGGGTTCCTCCGGTCACGATGACGTCGATCCGCGGGATCGCCGGCTCCAGGACGAGCGCGACCTTGAGGGAGTTCGTGAACACGGTGAGGGTTGCGATGTCTCTGCGCTGAACCAGCGCCGCGGCGATCGCCGCAGTCGTCGTGCCGACGTCGAGAATGATCGAGTCACCGCTCGAGACCAGGCCGGCGGCAAGGGCGCCGATCGCGTCCTTCTCGCCGGCTGAAACGACCTCTGCCTCCTCGAACGGTCGCTCGGCGGGTGCCGTGCGAGGCATGGCGCCGCCACGCACACGGCGCACCAGCCCGCGGGAGGCCAGCACGTCGAGGTCGGTCCGAACCGTGACCTCGGAGACACCGAACACATCGCTCAGGTCGGCGACGCGGGCGAACTCCCGCTCTCCGACGAGTGTCCTCATGCGCTCTCGGCGCACTTGCGCCGGGATCGGGGCGCCACCATCAGGTTCTCGCACGCAGACACTCCTTTGCGTTATCTTGCGTTGTCTTGTCAACACCCGGGTCCACACCCGGGGCCAGAGCGACGGCCAGTCAGTGTTCAACAACTATCATCGGCTCTTGACAAGCAAATGCAAGTGTGCGAAAAGAAGGCGGCAATCGCCGACCGGATGGAAGCCGCGCGAAGGCCGAGAGCAGAGGAAGTAGGCAGCCAGACACGCCGGATGCGCTGGCGCCGCCAGAACCCTGCCGTTCCGTGCGCGGACTTCCTCACCGGGGAGCCAGAAGGAGGATCAACGTGACCCATGTCAATCCCCGCAACACGCTGAAGATCGTCGGAGTCGTCGCGGCGGCTGCGATGGTCGTAGCGGCCTGCTCGGGCAGCGCCACACCGTCGCCGTCGGCTGCGGCCGCCAGCAGCGCCCCGGCGGCCAGCAGCGCCCCGGCCGCCAGCAGCGCCCCGGCCGCCAGCAGTGGCGGTGCTGCCGGCGCCCAGCTCTTCGTCGCGATCAACAAGAGCGCCGACCAGCAGTACTTCATCGACCAGCAGACCGCCTTCAAGGCCGAGATCGAGGCCAAGGGCGGCCAGGTCAAGCTCTACAACGCGAAGCTGGACGCGAACACCGGCATCAGCGAGGTCAATGACGCGATCTCAGCCGGCGCGAAGGGCATCGCGATCACCGTCCCCGACCAGACGATCGGCCCGGCCGTGGCGAAGGCGGCGGCCGACGCAAAGGTGGCGCTGGTCGCCACCGACGACGCGATCAAGGACAGCACCGGCGCTGCGATCCCGTTCGTGGGCTTCAGCGGCACGGACATGGGCAACAAGGTCGGCGACGAGGCGGCGACGCTGGTCGCGACCGCCGGCTGGCTGAAGGACTCTGCGAAGAAGGTGGGTGTCCTGTCCGTCGAGGTCCAGACCCTGTCGGTCTGCAATGACCGCACCACCGCCGAGAAGGCGAAGATCCAGGCCGCAGGCGCAGCCAACGTATATCCGGTCCCCTACACCGGCGAGATCGCAGCCGCCCAGACCGCCGCGGGCCCGATCATCACCGCGCACCCGGACATCACCAACTGGGTCGTCTTTGCGTGCAACGACGAAGGCGTCCAGGGAACCGTCAACGCCCTCGCGACGGCGGGCGTGAGCAACGCCAACATCATCGCCGTGGGGCTGGGCGCCTACCAGGCGTGCAAGCCGTGGGCGGCCAAGCAGGACTCGCCGTGGAAGGCGGCCCTGTTCATCTCCGGCCTCGACGTCGGCAAGGCCTCGGCGGACGCCCTCTGGGCAGCCGTCACGAACGGCACGCCGCTCCCGGCGTCGACCATCGCCAACACCACCATCGTGGATCCCACCAACTACGCGACCGTCATGGACAAGACGTCGGTCGCGAACTGCAGCAAGTAGCTCTCCCCTCCTCCGGGACAGGGGCCGGGCCCGACGGTCCGGCTCCTGTCCTGTCACCACATCGCCACCGCAGAGGCCCGATGAGCCCACCGGCATCGCCCCAGCCTCATGCCGCCGCCGTCTCAGGCCCGGGCCTGGAGATCCGCGGCGTGAGCAAGGCCTTCCCGAACGTCCAGGCGCTGAACGATGTGTCGCTCGACGTGCAGCCCGGCGAGATCGTCGCGTTTCTGGGCGAGAACGGTGCCGGCAAGTCCACGCTCCTCAAGATCATCAACGGCGACTATCAGCCTGATGCGGGCACGATCACGCTCGGTGGCCAGCCGCTCCGCTTCGCGAACCCCTTCGACGCGCACCGGGCGGGCATCCGGGTGATCTACCAGGAACCGGAGATCATCCCCGGTGTAGACGTGGCCGAGAACATCTACGTCGGAGAGCTGCCGCGCCGCGGCGGGTTCGTCGACCGGCGGCTGCTGGAGACGCGCGTCCGGGCGGATCTCGACCGGTATGGCTTCAGCGCGGTCCTCCCGATGGGGCTGATGGGCGACATGCTCTCCCCCGCCCAGCGCCAGCTGGTCGAGATCATGCGGGCCATCAAGTCGAACGTGCGCGTACTGGCGCTCGACGAGCCGACGTCGTCGCTCACCGACGACGAGGTCCAACGCCTCTTTGCCCTCGTGCGGCGTCTGCGTGGCGAAGGGGTTGCCATCGTCTACGTCTCGCACCGGATTCGGGAGATCCTGCAGCTCGCCGACCGAGTCGCCATCCTCCGCGACGGACGCCTCATCGCCGTCCGTCCGGCGGCCGACCTGACGGAGTCGGAGATCGTCCGTCTGATGGTGGGCCGGGACTTGAGCGCCATGTTCCAGCGGCGGCGAGCCGTCACCGACCGCGTGGTCCTGCGCGCCGAACACATCGTCAGCAACTGGCACCATGATGTGAGCTTCTCCGTCCGCGCCGGCGAAGTGGTCGGGTTCGCGGGCCTGGTGGGAGCGGGGCGGACCGAGCTCGCCAAGGTGGTCTTTGGGGAGTTGCCCCGCGACAGTGGCAGCGTCTTCGTGGACGAACGCCTCGTGTCCATCCACCGACCGAGTGACGCGGTGGCTGAAGGCATCGGCTACGCCCCCGAGGACCGCAAGCGCGAGGGCCTCATCCTGATGCGCAGCGTCCTCGAGAACGCGTCGCTCGCGGTCCTGCACCGGTTGAGCCGGTTCCACTTCATCCAGCGTGGGCTGGAGCGGCGCCTGGCGGGCGAGTACATCGAGCGGCTTCGCGTCCGGACGCCGTCCCTCGAGCAGGAGGTCGGCAAGCTCTCCGGCGGCAACCAGCAGAAGGTGGTCCTGGCGCGCTGGCTGGCCGCCAAGCCGAAGGTGCTGATCCTCGACGAGCCG
>Ga0097691_1003030_pt1 | contig 10619 bp, 7 predicted proteins | sample NGESurdeep072012_8_FD_72858 | JGI IMG/M metagenome (GOLD analysis project Ga0097691, IMG submission 72858) | Arctic peat soil microbial communities from Barrow, Alaska - NGEE Surface sample 210-1 deep-072012 | ecosystem: Environmental > Terrestrial > Soil > Wetlands > Peat ...
AGTGGTAGCCGCGAACCACCACCAGGGCGTGACGACCCTCAAGGACCGTCTTGATGTCAGGAACCCCGACGCCGTCCAGCAGCAGCGCTCGTTCGCGCCTGAGGTACTCCATCGTGTTGGCCGCGAACGCCTCCAGCTGGACGGCCAGCCCTGCCCGGGCCTCGATCATCGCGGCGGCGACGATTTCGCGGTCAAAGAGGATCCCCTTGGCGACCACGACATCACCGAGGTACAGGGTGTCGCCATCGAGGCGTGCCGACTGCCCGTCCTTCAACGCGAGCATGATGTCGTTGCCCACGTTGTCGAGCAGTGGCACCCCGGCGTCCACGAGGATCTCGGGCCCCATGTTCGGGTACCGCCCCGTGATCGAGTGTGCAGCATTGATCACGGCCACCGGCTTGCAGGCGAGCAAAGCCTCAGCGCTGACCTTGTCGAGGTCCTGGTGGTCAATGATCGCGATGTCACCCGGCTTGAGCCGTTTCGTGAGGTCCTTGGTGCGCGCGTCAATACGAACGGTCCCCGAGATGCCGGGCAGATCGGGTTCGCGCAGGGTTCGTTGGCGCAGGCGCATGAACCGCAAAGAATAGGACATTGTGGCCTATTGTCCCATGGGCTGGCCCGCTTCACCGCACACACGCTGGCGCAGACCAACTCGTGACGCGATGATGCCATGACCGTCACCGTCAACAACAAAACGCCCCTCGTGGTCCCTCCTGCCATTCGCCGGCAGGCGGGTCTTAAGAGTGGCCAAGAGATCGAGTTCAAGGTCTCCGGCGGTGTCATCAGCATTCATCCCAAACTCCCAACCGCGGACGGCGAATGCACTGCCGAGCAGCGCCGCCTGATCGATGCCCAACTTGCCGACGGGCTGGCCGACGTCGAGGCAGGGCGAGTGCACGGCCCTTTTTCCACCCACAAAGAATTCATCGCGTCGCTCCACAAGGAAGCCAAGAAGTTGAGCCGCAACAAGACCAACCGCTCGGCGTAATGAAGCTCCTCCGAACCACCCATTTCGAGCGAAACTACGTCAGGGCACTACCGCAAATCCAGCGTGCCTTCGACAAACAGTCGGCGCTGCTCCTGCAGAATCTCCATCACCCGTCGCTGCGCGCCAAGAAATACGACGAACGGCGGAACCTCTGGCAGGCACGCGTCAACCAGGACTGGCGCTTCTATTTCCTGATCCAGAACGACGCGTACCTGATCGTGGACATCATTCCCCACCCGTAATAGCTCGACAGGCCAGGAGGCCTGTCCTACAGCGCGTAGCGCCCGGCGGCCAGCACGTGTTTGGCGATCTGCCGGCCTAACGCGATGGTGTCCGCCGGCTCGTGCTTGGACAGGCGGCGCAGAATCGCCATCTGGGTCCTGAGCATATCGCCTTCGGCCACCGTGGCGATCACCTTGCGCGACGCAAGCTCCACCGTCTGCGCCGCCTTGGCAGCGTAGTACCTGGTCATGGCAATCGCCTGCTTCGCCGCCCCTTCGCCCTTGGCGGCGATCAGTTTCTCGGCGCGCAGAATGCAAGATTCCAGCGCAAATACTTCCATGATGCAGTCGGCCAGGGCGCCCATCACTTCCTGCTGGTCCGCCAGACCCATCATGTACTTCTGCGACGCCGCGCCGGCCGCAAACAGGGCGAGCTTCTTGGCGTTGGCCAGCAACTGGTACTCGGCGCTTAAGGGGCCCTCGCGAACTGCCGCGGCGCTGGGACCGGCCATCACCTCATCCATCAGTTTCTTGATTGCCGCCAGCAGCGGCAACTGGCCGGCCACCGCGCGCTTCATCAGCCAGCCGGTGATGATCAGCCGGTTGATCTCGTTGGTGCCCTCGAAGATCCGGTTGATGCGCGAATCGCGGTACGCGCGCTCCGCCGGATACTCCTCCACATAGCCGTATCCGGCGTAGATTTGCAGGACGTGGTCCACCACCATATCCAGCATCTCCGAGGCCCACACCTTGAGGATGGAGCACTCCACCGCATACTCCTCGATGCGTTTCTGGATCTCCCGGGAGGCTCCGGCGGCGCCCGCATCCACGTCGGCCAGGGCCGCATCGATCATGCCGATGGTGCGGTAGACCATGGCTTCGCCGGCGTAAATCCCGGCGGCGGATTCCGCCAGCTTCTCCTGGATCAGGCCGAATTCGGCGATTGTCTTGCCGAACGCCTTGCGTTCCTTGGCGTAACCGATGCCGTCATTCAGGCTGTTGCGCGCGCCGCCTACGCAAGCCGCGCCCAGCTTGAAGCGCCCGATGTTCAGAATGTTAAACGCGATGTGGTGCCCCTTGCCGACCTCGCCCAGCAGGTTCTCCACCGGCACCTGGCAATCGGCCAGTATCAGCGGGCAGGTGGACGATCCACGGATGCCGAGCTTGTGCTCCTCCGCGCCGACGGAGAAGCCAGGCGTATTACGCTCGATCAGGAAAGCCGAGAACTTCTCGCCATCCACCTTGCCGAATACCGTGAACAGGTCGGCGAAGCCGCTGTTGGTGATCCACATCTTCTCGCCGTTGAGGATGTAGTGCCGGCCGTCGGGCGAGAGCACCGCCCGCGTACGGCAGTTCATGGCATCGCTGGCGGAGGAGGATTCGGAGAGCGCATAGGCGCCGATCCACTCACCGGTGGCGAGTTTCGGCAGGTACTTGCGCTTCTGTTCCTCGGTGCCGTACCACACGATGGGCAGCGTGCCGATGCCCACGTGCGCGCTGAAGGCTACCGAAAAGCTGGCCAGTTTGCTGATGGATTCGGCAATCAGCGCCGACGTCACTTTGTCCATTTCCAGGCCGCCGTAAGCCTCCGGGACGTCCACGCCCATCAGCCCGAGTTCGCCGGCCTTGCGTAGCAGGCCCCGGGTTACCACGAAATTCTTGGCCTCGATCTCGGCCGCCGCCGGCAGCACCTCGTTTTGGGTGAAGTCGATTGCGGTCTTGGCAATCTGCCGATGCTCCTCGGATAGGTCTTCCGGTGTGAATACGTCTTGCGGATCGCGTTCCTCGGTGAGGAAGCTGCCGCCCTTTACGCGTTTTGCCATCACTGGCAAGTTAGTGGTTGCCATATGTGTTCCCTCTGTTAGTTGAGATTTTCGAAGATACCCGCGGCGCCCATGCCGCCCCCCACGCACATCGTCACAATTCCGTATTTCCCATTCCGGCGTTTGAGTTCCTGGATCAGCCCGGCGGTGAGTTTGGCCCCCGTGCAGCCCAGTGGATGCCCCAGCGCAATGGCGCCGCCATTCACGTTGACGCGGTCCGGCGCCAGGCCCAAAACCTTGATCACGGCGAGCGCCTGCGCGGCGAACGCCTCGTTCAATTCGATCACGTCGATCTGGTCCAGGCTCAGGCCCGCCAGTTTGAGCGCCTTGGGAATAGCGTACACCGGACCGATCCCCATCTCCTCCGGCAGGCAACCCGCGGAGGCGAAGGCCACCAGACGCGCCAGCGGTTGGATGCCCAGCGCCCGGGCACGATCCGCGGACATCACCACCGCGGCCGCGGCACCGTCGGAAGTCTGCGAGGAGTTGCCGGCCGTTACCGTACCATGGGCGTGGAAAGCGGCCTTCAACTTGCCCAGCGCCTCCATGGACGTGTCGCCGCGCGGTCCCTCGTCCACCTGAAACACCACTTCCGTCTTACGGACCTTCGACTTCGCATCCGGCGCCGAAAAAGTGACCGGCACCGGCACGATCTCCTGGAACTTCCCCGTCGCCTGCGCGGCCAGCGCCTTGGTGTGGCTGGCGAGCGCGAACTCGTCCGCCTGCTGGCGCGTGATGCCGTAGTGGCGCGCCACACGTTCCGCGGTCAGCCCCATCGAAAGATACGAATCCGGATAGTTTTGCTGGAGCCAGGGGTTGATGGAAATCTTGTTGCCGCCGAACGGGATGAACGACATCGATTCCGTCCCGCCGGCGACGATCACCTCCGCTCCCCCGCCCCGTATGCGCTCTACCGCCAGCGCTATGGATTGCAGCCCGGAGGCGCAATAACGGTTGACGGTCATGGCGGAGGATTCAATCGGCATGCCGGCACGCAGCGCGGCCACCCGCGCCACATTCATGCCTTGCTCACCTTCCGGCATGGCACAGCCGATAATCACATCTTCCACCTCGCGTTTGTCCAGGGCGGGCACGCGGCCCAGCGCGCCCTGTATGGCCACCGCCGCCAGATCGTCGGGCCGCGTGGCGCGCAACATCCCTTTAGGGGCCTTGCCAACGGCCGTCCGTACCGCGCTAACGATTACTGCGTCTCTCATGAATGCTTCTCCTTACTCCCCCAAAAACAAAACAGGAATGGCCACGGATGAACACGGATGAACGCGGATAAAGCCAAAACTCTTGTTATCCGTGTTCATCCGTGTTCATCCGTGGCTAAAATCTTTAATTCCGCAGCGGCCTCCCGCTCTTCAACGTGAACGCAATCCGTTCCTGGGTTTTCTTTTCCCCGCAGAGCGAGAGGAACGCCTCCCGTTCCAGATCCAGCAGATACTGCTCGCTCACCAGGGTGCCCGGCGTCACCGGCCCGCCGCACAGCACATACGCCACCCAATTGGCCACCTTGGCATCGTGGTCGCTGATGAATTCGCCCTGCCGCATGACGTGGACCCCGAGTTTGAGGGAGGCCAGCATGTTCTCCCCCGGCGCCGGAATATCGCTGCGCGGCACCGGGGCGGAGTAACCGCTCGCCGCCAATTCGCGTGCCGACTGCTTGGCGTCGTTCAGCAGACGCTCGCGATTCATGGTGATGCGGTCGGCAGGCAGCAGCATGCCGATGTGGCGCGCCTCTACGGCCGAGGTGGATACCTTGGCCATGGCGATGGTTTCGAAGGTCCGCCGCAACGCTCCTAGCAATTCCGGCGACTCATTGCGGGCGACGCCGTGAACCGCGGCCACCACATCCAGCGCGCGCAGCAGCATTTCCTTGCAGCCGCCTCCGGCGGGCACCACGCCGACACCGGTCTCCACCAGTCCCATGTACAACTCGGCATGGGCTTGCCGCCGCGCGCCGTGGATGGCGATCTCCGCCCCGCCGCCCAGGCAGAAGGAGTACGGCGCCACCACCACGGGACGCGGGCAGAACTTGATCGCCGCCGTCATGCGCTGGAATGCCCGCACGGCGAAATCGACCTCGTCCCACTCCTCTTCCTGGGCGCTCAACAGCAGTTGCATCAGGTTGGCGCCGACGGAGAAGTGCTCGGCGTCGCCAGAGATCACGAATGCCTCGAAATCCCGCACGGCGCTGCTCTGTGGCGCGAATGTTTCGGTCACCAGCCGTATGATGTCTTCGCCCACGGCATTTTTCTTCGAGTGCAGTTCCAGGCAGGCCACGCCGTCGCCCAGATCGACTAGAGACGCGCCCGGGTTGTGCCGCACCACACCGTTCGCCGCACGGAACTTGGCGATGCGCCCGATACCCTCGGCCTCGGTGACCGGCCGGTACGCCCCGGTGTTCACATCGAAACACTCGCGGCCGTGGGCGCGGTACCAGCTCTCGGCTCCCGCGACTGCCAGTCGTTCGACAATCGGACTCACCGGTTCGCCAGCCGCCCGCATGCGCTGCACGGTGGTGTCCACGCCGGCCGCATCCCAGAGCTGGAACGGCCCCATTTCCCAGTTGAACCCGGCCCGCATGGCGCGGTCCACGCTCGACGCATCGTCGGCGATCTCGGGCAAACAATCCGCCGCGTAGTTCCACAGGGCGCTCAACAGCCGCCAGTGGAAACGCGCCGCTTTATCCTTGCGCGCATCGCCGGCCAGCAGTTGGGCCAGGCGTTCGGGCAGCTTCTCGGCATTCTTCGCCATTTCGAGCGACGGGATCTTGGGCCGGATCGCCGGAACGTATTCGAGCGTCTTCCAATCCAGCACCAGCCGGAGCTCCTTGCCCTCGGCGTCCTTCTCTTTCTTGTAGAAACCCTGTTTGGTCTTATCTCCCAGCCAGCGGCGCTCCAGCAACTCAGCGACGAACGGCGGCATCGCGCCCGACCCCTCGAAGTTGGCGGCCACGTGCGCCAGCACATCGATGCCCACCATATCCGCCAGCCGGAACGTCCCCGTGCGCGGCCAGCCGATCGCGCTTCCGGTCAGGGCATCCACCTCTTCGATGGTCAGGTCCTGCTCCTGCATCAGGCGTACCGATTCCAACATGATGAAGACGCCGATCCGGTTGGCGATGAAGTTGGGCGTATCGCGGGCGAACACGACTTCCTTGCCCAGCAACACGTCGGCGAAGTGCGCGATGGCGGCGATTGCCGCCGGGTCCGCCTCCGGCGTGGGAATGATCTCCACCAGCCTCATATAGCGCGGCGGATTGAAAAAGTGAGTTCCAAACCAACGGCGCCGCACCGGCTCCGGCAGTTTGGCCGCAATCGACGCCACCGGCAGGCCGCTGGTATTGGTAGTCAGAATCGCGTCCCGCTTTAAGTGCGGCACGACTCTTTCCAGCAGGGCCTGCTTGATCGCCAGGTTCTCCGTGACCGCCTCGATCACCCAATCGCAATCCGCCAGCAACGCCAGATCGTCATCGAAATTGCCCACGCTGACGCGTGCCGCATACCCGGGGTCGTAAAACGCCGCCGGTTTGCTTTTCTTGAGTGCATCGAGTGCCTGCGAGGCAATGGCACTGCGCGCGCCTCCCTGTGCGGGTATGTCCAACAGAACCACGGGCAACCCGGCGTTGGCCAGGTGCGCCGCGATCCGCGATCCCATGGTCCCCGCCCCCAGCACCGCCGCTTTGCGGATGACCGCGGCGGGCGCGTGGTCTGGCGAAGATACTCCGGCCGCGACCGGTTTGACATCTGCTTCAACGCTCATGCGAATTACTCCTCTTTGGAAACTATGCGCAACTTGCTACTCCGCTTCCTGGCCCCCAGCCCCTGCGTCAAAGTACGCGCAAACTGACTGGCAATCTCTTCCGGGGACAGGGCGCCATCGGGTTCATACCACATGCAGATCCAGTTCAACGCTCCCGCGATGGAAAACGCGGCGATTTTGGTATCGCACGGAGCAATCGACCCATCCTCAATCCCTTCCTGAATGAACCAGCGCAAACGGCGGTCAATCTTTCTCTTATAGGTCCGCACCTCGGTGCGCGCGTCGCTGGTGAGGTCGCCCTCGTCCAGACGCATGACGCATCGCCCGAAGTTGACCGTCATCACGCTGGCATACGAGTGGATAAATGCTTCTACCTTCTGTAGTCCATTTCCACAGTGATCGGCGATCTCGTTGAGAGTCTCCTCAATTAGCCCGACACCCAGGCGGTAACACTCGAGGAGAATATCTTCCTTGTTGTCGAAATAATGATAAAGCGCCGGCTTGGTGATGTTCAGCCGATCGGCCACGTCGTTCATCGACGTCCGGCCATAGCTCTTTTCGAGGAATAATTGTGCGGCGGTTTTCAACACCGCCTCACGTTTGGTGGCAGGGTCGCGCCGCCGGTCGGCGAATACCTTGCGGGGCGATGGCGATGCGGAGGCGTCTTCTGGCATGATGAATCGTACGCACGCCTATTGACATGAAGCGGCGCTCCTGATATCTTACCCACCGGTAAGAAAAAAACGCAAGAGGATTACTTGCGTTGGCGCCAGCCAGACCATCCGGGCCAGAGGTGCATGAGCTATGCCGGGTAATCTCAGTGCGGACGACCTGCCGCTTCAGCGCATCTACAAATGGGAGCGCGAGCGGCCCGAAACTATTTTCCTCACACAACCCTATGGCGGCGGCAACGTGCGCGATTGGACATGGGGCCAGGCCGTGGCCGAAATCCGCCGCATCGCAACCTGGCTGAAGGCGCAGGATTGGGAACCGGGAAGCCGCGTGGCCATCCTGTCCCGCAACTGCGCCTGGTGGATCATGGCCGACCTGGCCATCTGGATGGCGGGACATGTCACGGTCCCGATCTACCCTTCGCTGAAGGCTCAATCCATCCGCCAGATTTTGGAACATTGCGAAGCCAAAGCCTGCTTCCTCGGCGCCACCGACGAGCGGGAAGCCACCGATGCCGGCATCCCCGCCGGTGTAACCTGTGTTCGCTTTCCCACCGCCAGCCCTAACGATTGGCCCAGTTGGGAAGTTCTCGTCACGGCCAATCGGCCCATTTCCGGCAACCCGGCCCGCCCCGGAGACGATCTGTCCACCATCATTTACACGTCCGGCACAACGGGCACGCCGAAAGGGGTCATGCATAGCTTCGACACCTTCGGTTTCGACGCCAAAGTCCTCGCCGAGCTCATCAAGCTCAATGCCAAGGAACGCGTGCTCTCCTATCTGCCGCTGGCCCACATCGTGGAGCGGGCGGGCATGGAAGGAACTGCCATCTACCTGGGATATCGCGTCTTCTTCAGCGAAGGGATCGAGACCTTCCTCACCGACCTGACCCGCGCCCGGCCCACCATCTTCCTCTCCGTGCCGCGGCTGCTGTTGAAGTTCCAGCAGGGCGTGTTCGCCAAGATCCCGGAGCACAAACTGGAACGCCTGCTGCGCATCCCCATCCTGAACCGCTCCGTCAGGAAACGCGTCCTGCGCAAGCTCGGATTGGACACCGTCCTCAACGCCGCCTGCGGCGCTGCCCCGCTGCCCCCCGAGATTCTGCTGTGGTACCGCAAGCTCGGCCTGAACCTTGCCGAGGGCTATGGCATGACCGAAACCCTGATCACCCACCTGCCCGCCCCTGGCTCGGTACGCCCCGGCTTCGTCGGCTGCGCCGTCCCGGGCGTGGAGGCCAAGCTCAATGAGGTTCAGGAACTCCTCATCCGCAGCCCGATGAACATGTTGGGCTACTACAAGGACCCGGAAAGCACGCGGGCTTCCTTTACGGCGGACGGATTCTTCCGCACCGGCGATCTGGCCCGCATGGAGCCAGACGGCCAGCTCAAAATCATCGGCCGCGTCAAGGAGCAGTTCAAAACCAGCAAGGGCCTTTTCGTGATTCCCACTCCCATTGAGGGTCACCTGCTCGCCCACCCCGTGGTGGATGCGTGCTGTCTCATGGGCGCCGGCATGCCCCACCCGTTCGCCGTGGTCCTGCTGGCCGAGGAGACACGCAAGGTTTCCGGGCTTCCCACGGAGCGGGCGGCCGTGGAGCGGACTCTGTTGGACCTCATGAACCTGGTGAACACCCAGTTGGATCCGCACGAGCAGTTGAGCTTCGTCGCCGTGGCCCAGGGACCGTGGACGGTCGGCAATGGTTTCATCACGCCCACGCTCAAAATCAAGCGCAACGTTCTGGAAAGCCGCTATCGACCCTGCGTCGACGATTGGCTGAGGCAGAATCGCCCGGTGGTATGGGAATCGCCGCCCGAAGGCGCCAGTTCGGCGGTATCGTAGTGGCGTGGGCCGCGGCCGGCCTGTTGAGTGCGAGAACCCCTCCTGACCCCAGGGGGCTACCCCGGTCGGGGCTCCGTCACAGTGAGCCACACCATGTCTGAAAAAGTAGCGGTATTCGACACCACACTGAGGGACGGAGAACAGGCCGCCGGAACCCGCCTGGGAAGCCGCGAGAAACTCATCATCGCCAGGCAACTGGCGCTGTTGAACGTGGATGTGATCGAGGCGGGCTATCCGAACTCTTCGCCCGAGGATTTCGAGGCCGTGCAACTGATTGGCCGGGAGATCCAAGGACCCGCGATCTGCGCCCTCTCCCGCGCCGTGGCCGGCGACATCGAGGCCTGCGGCAAAGCGCTGGCCCAGTGCAAGCGGCCCCGCATCCACACCGGAATCGGCGCCTCGGACATCCACATCGGCGGCAAGTTCCAGGATCAACGTTACGGCAAAACGCTGGCCGAAAAGAAGCGCAAGATTCTGCAAATGGCGGTCGATGCCGTTCGGCTAGCGCGCCAGTTCGCCGATGACGTCGAGTTCTACGCGGAAGACGCCGGGCGCGCCGATCCAGCCTACCTGTTTGAAATGATCGCAGCCGTCATCGGCGCGGGAGCCTCCGTGGTCAATATTCCCGACACCACCGGCTATACCGTGCCGGAACAATACGGCGCTTTGATCCGCGGCATCCGGGAGAACGTGCCGGGAATCGAGCGGACCGTGATCAGCGTGCACTGCCATGACGACCTGGGCATGGCGGTGGCCAATACCCTCCATGGCGTGCTCAACGGCGCGCGCCAGGTGGAAGGCACCATCAACGGACTCGGCGAGAGGGCCGGCAACGCCGCGCTGGAAGAGATTGTCATGGCGATCCGCACGCGCGCCGACTACTTTGGCGTGCACACCGGCGTCGATGCCCGCGAGCTATATCGAACCAGCCGCCTGGTTGCCGACCTGCTCGGCGTCAAGGTGCCACCCAACAAGGCGGTCATTGGCGCCAATGCGTTCTCCCACAGTTCGGGAATCCACGTCGACGGATTCCTCAAACAGCGGGAGACCTATGAGATCATGCGGCCCGAAGACGTGGGCATGATGGAAAGTCGCGTGGTGCTCACCGCCCGCACGGGGCGTCACGGACTCCTCGACCGCCTCGGGAAGCTGGGATACCCGCTCTCCGAACAGGAACTGGATCGGGCGTACCGCAGATTTTTGATTGTGGCCGACAAGAAGCAGGAGGTGTTCGACGAGGATCTCATGGCCATCCTGCATGACGAGATCCACCCCCTGCCGGCCACCTTTGAACTGCTGTACCTG
>Ga0097691_1003031_pt1 | contig 10617 bp, 8 predicted proteins | sample NGESurdeep072012_8_FD_72858 | JGI IMG/M metagenome (GOLD analysis project Ga0097691, IMG submission 72858) | Arctic peat soil microbial communities from Barrow, Alaska - NGEE Surface sample 210-1 deep-072012 | ecosystem: Environmental > Terrestrial > Soil > Wetlands > Peat ...
TGGCAGCGGATTCGTTCCCACGGACTCGATGCCGACCGGCATGCAGTGGTTCGCCGAGAACCAGCCGTTCACCGCATTCAACGAGACACTGAGAGGTCTGCTCATGGGCACCCCGATCGGCAACAGTGGCCTACTCACCACAGCCTGGTGCGCCGCCATCGCAGCGGCCGGATACCTGTGGGCGCGTGGGCTGTACAACCGCAACTCGGTACGTTAGCCGGCTACCATCCCAACCGGAATACCAGCATCACGGGGTGCACAGCTGACCACGACCAACCTATGAGGCTTAGAGACCAGCTGATACGGATGAACGTCCCATGAGAGGGATGAGCGTTCCATGAGCGGAACGATGATCAGACGGCATCTGAGCTAACTTGGTGTCCGTAGGACGACGCCGCAACCCGTGACGGGCCCAAGGTCAAGAGCCCACTTACCTAGCTCTTGCGGCGATGCGGCGGATGATCGCGGCTGCTGGGTCGGCGGTCACCTTCTGGGCCAGCCGGTACCGGCCCAGAAGGTGGGCACGCTGGCGTCGCCGGCCTTGGTGGCGGTGGCGCGAAGCGGGCCAGTGAGGTGATGCACCTCCGGGTATGCCTGCGGTGCCTGCCGTCGTGCTCGAGCGCGAACCGGTTGGCCAGCCCACGGGCAAGGCGTCCGCTGTCGGCGCGCGTGAGGATCGTGTCGGGGTAGCGCCCATCCAGCAGCGCCTCCCGGTACAGCGCAGAGGTCGCTGCCTATGGGATGCCAAGCAACGCGGTGCCCAGCTGGACGGCGACCGCTCCGGCTCCCAGAACTGCGGCGGCATCGCGTCCGGTCATGATTCCGCCAGTTCCAATCATGGGCACGTCGGTCGTCTCGCGGATCTCCTCAAGGAGCGTCAACAAAGGGCGGTGGTTGCCGGAGTGATCGGTGAAGCTGCCCTGGTGGCCGCCGGCCTCGGTGCCTTGCACGATAAGCAGATCCGTGCCCGCGTCTGCCGCGACCTCGGCTTCGAGCACCGTTGTGACAGTGACCGCCACCTGGATATCGGCCCGGTGCAGCCGCTCGACGATCTCCGAGGCCGGACAGCCGAAGGTGAAGCTGACCAGATGCACATGGGTTGATTCGACGACGCCCAGCTTCGCGTCATGGGCGTCGTCCTCCCAGCGTGCTTCGCCGAGCGCGACGCCGAGGCGCTCGGCCTCAGGCTTCAGCACTTCGGCATACTCGGCGACCTGGACGGTCACCTGGGCTGAGAAATCAGCACTGTGCCGCAATCAGTTTGTTCTCTTGGCGCTCTGCAAGTGCCGTGCTAGCATTCTGCAACATGAGGACGCTGTACTTGAGGAACGTGCCAGATGATGTCGTCGCGCGTTTGGAGCGGCTCGCAGCTCGCGACGCGACGTCGGTAGGGGCAGTAGCGGTAAGGGAACTTGCTGAGGTGTCGCGCAGAGCGGACAACCCTGCGTTGCTCGGCAGCCTGCCCGATTTCGGTGTGGACGCCGCCACGATTTTGCACGACCTAGATGCTGGACGTGCCGACAGGTGATCGTGGTCGATGCTTCGGCGGCCCTGTCTGCACTGCTCAACGCCGGCCCTGCTAGGAGTGCTCTTGCCAGTGAACAACTGCACGCTCCACATCTCATCGACTCCGAAGTCGCGAACGGACTACGCCGCATGGTCGCTGCTGAACAGCTAGCTGCCGACTCCGGGTGGACCGCTCTAGACGCCTTCCGGCATCTCGGAATGACGCGGTACCCCGTGTTCTCACTGCTGGATCGTGTTTGGGAACTCCGAGACAACCTGTCGGCATACGACGCCTCGTACGTCGCGTTAGCGGAACTTCTCAACTGCAATCTCCTGACAGCCGATGGACGACTGAGCCGGGCGCCTGGCATCCACTGTTCGATCACGCTGGTGCCCCGCTAACCGATCAGCTTGCGAAGACTGGCCAACGTCGGTGTCAGCGTTGCGGGTGTCGCCTGGCGAGTAGGTCAGGGACCCGCCGAGGTCGCCGACCGAGCCGTTCCCGGACACTGGGAAGGAGACTTTAATCCTCGGGTCGAACTGCCGCTCGGCGATCGCCACCTTGGTCGAGCGCCAAACCCGGTACACGATGCTGGTTCACCTGCCCGACGACCACAGCGCCACAGCTGTGCGTGATGGCCTGTTGGCGACAATCAAGACGCTGCCAGAGCACCTGCGCAAGTCGCTGACCTGGGACCAGGGATCCGAGCTGGCCAAGCACGTCGAGATCACGCTGGCCACGAAGATGGACATCTACTTCTGTGACCCCCACTCACCGTGACAGCGCGGATCCAACGAAAACACGAACGGGTTGTTGCGCCGGTACTTCCCCAAAGGCACCGACCTGTCCGTGCACTCACCTGCGCGGCTGCTCGAGGTCGCCACCGAGCTCAACGCACGACCTCGCAAGACCCTGGGCGGAATCACACCCGCAAAAGCCATGCAGCGTCTACTGTTTGACCCCGAAAGGCCCATCGTTGCGACGACCGCCTGAATTCGCCTATCCCTTTGGGGGTTTATTGCGTCCATGTGGCGTACCAGTTCCAAGCAAGCGAGAAGACCGTGAAGAAGAATGTGGGTTCGGCCGACAGCAAGATTCGTGCCTTCGTCGTGGCCCCAGTGCTCGTCGTGGCAGGACTGCTGGTCGCCCTCGCAGGCTGGCTGGCAGTCGTGCTCTATGCCCTGGCGGGCGTGATGCTGGTGACCGCCGTCGTTGGCACCTGCCCGCTGTACATGCTGTTCGGGCTGCGCACCTGCCCTGTGCAGAACGCCGGCACCCTCGATGCGAAACGCGCTGCCTCGCGCTAGCGTCGCGGTCGTGGCCGCCACGGACGTTCGCAGCCGACCCCAGCTGCAGCTCATGGGAATGGAAGTTCCTGGCTTCGCGGGCGGGCTCCTCGACAAGGCCCATGACCTCCTTGGGGCAGACAGCCTGCGACCGGCCCGAGAGCAGGCTGCAAGTCTCACACTGCCCCTGCCTCCTCGTGACGAACGACGCGCTGACCTTCAGGTGGCGTTGCTGCGCGCGGCTGCGCGTCTGCGAGAGCCGGCAGTCTCGACTACGGTAATCGGGACTCTGCTTCCGGGGGAGCTCCCGCACCTGGTCGCTTCCGCACACCTCGATCGGGCGGCCGCGGATGACTTCATTGGCGCTTTCCTGGCCGACTTTCTCGACCACGGCGCTGCCGGTCCCTACTGCGTTCGACCCTTGACCGAGGTATGCCGCACCAGCGCCCGAGCAGCGGGCACGGCGCACCAGCGCCCGAGCAGCGGGCACGGCGCACCAGCGACCAGGTTGAAGTCACAGGCGCGGGATGTTCACCCCCAGGAGGGCAACGCGGGCAAGGGAGCCTGGCTGGAGACCCCATGTGCCTCACCTCTGGCAAGCCAGAGCAACAGTGCGGCGTTGCTCCCGAGGACGTCCTGGGCGCCGTCACCGAGCGACCACGTGTCGCCCTGGTCACCGCGCAGAGTGATCGATGACGCCTGGCCACGGGCGCTGAAACGCTCGATGGCGATAGTGATGGCCCGCTTGACGAACCCGGGGTCGGCGTCTGCGAACGAGTAGCCGGCGCTCAGGTCGACGTGATGGAATACGACCTCCATCAGGCGCAGCGTCGGGAGCTGTCCCCCCCGCACGATGCGTCCGCCGCGCATCTCCACCTCGGCGAGCTCCGGTGCGCCCGTCAGACGTGCTGCGGCTGAGGCAAGTCGCGCCGCAGAGTCCTCGAGATCGGTGAAGATCTCCTGGGCTGCGCGGGTCGAGCCAGCCATGATGTCCGCGTCGCGTGCATCGGGCGAGTCGTACATCGCCCGAGGTGTGCCGGTGACGGCCCAGCCGACAAGGTTGCCCAACGCGTCCGCGTTGCGGGCGATGTGCGACAGCACGTGGGCACGGGTCCAGCCCTCGCACAGGCTGGCCACCCGGATGGTGTCGTCATCCAGGGCCGCGGCTGTATGCATCAGCAGGCTGGTCTCGTGAGCCAGCAGAACCAGGTTGTCGGACAGGTGCGAGGAGGTGCTCATCGGTTCACGTTCCTTTCAGGAGGAGGCGTTCTCAGAGAAGGTGCGGTCGGCGTCGTGAAGAGCGAGGGCGGCTCCGATCAGCGCCAGGTGCGAGAACGCCTGCGGGAAGTTCCCGACCATCCGTGCGGTCACCGGGTCGTACTCCTCGGACAACAGGCCGACGTCGTTGGCCAGCGCCACAAGTCGGCGCATGAGGGCGTGCGCCTCGTCGCGGCGCCCCGCACGAGCGTAGACAGTCACCAGCCAGAAGGAACAGGCCAGGAACGGGTGCTCGTCACCGGGCAGGCCGTCGACGCCGGCCTGTGTGCGATAGCGCATCACCAAGCCGTCGCGCAAGAGGTCCTGCTCGACGGCCCGAACCGTGCCCAGGAAGCGTGCGTCGTCACTGGCGATGAAACCGACGGTGGGCAGGACCAGCAGTGAGGCATCGACCTCCGTGGTGTCGTAGTGCTGGGTGAAGCACCCTCTCTGGACGTCGTATCCCCGGTCCATCACTTCCGCACGCACCGCGGACCGAACTTCGCGCCACCGCTCGAGCGGACCCTCCAACCCGTGCCGCTCGATGGCCTTGATGGCGCGGTCGAACGCCACCCACACCATCACGCGTGAGTGGGTGAAGTGGCGTGATGGACCCCGGATCTCCCACAGGCCGTTGTCCGGTTCGTTCCAGTGGTTGGCCAGGTTCTCGACCAGCGTGCGTTGGAGCGACCAGGACTCGGCACTCTCCTCAAGACCCTGCTCGCGGGCTACATCAAGGGCCGCCATGATCTCGCCCATGACGTCCGTCTGTCGTTGGTCCACAGCAGCGTTGCCGATCCGTACCGGACGTGAGTTCGCATATCCCTCAAGGTGACTCAGCTCCCGCTCGGGCAGCTCACGGGCTCCGTCGACGGCATACATGATCTGCATGTCCTCGGGGTCGCCGGCAACTGCGCGCAGCAGCCAGTTGCGCCAGAGCACGGCCTCCTCGTGATAGCCGGACCGGAGCAGCGCCTCAAGGGTGAGCGACGCGTCGCGAAGCCAACAGAAGCGGTAGTCCCAGTTGCGCGGCCCGCCGAACTGCTCTGGCAGGGAGGTGGTGGGAGCGGCCACGATGCCTCCAGTGCCGCCGTGGGTCAGCACTCGCAGGACGAGCAACGAGCGCACGACGGCCTGGCGATAGGGCCCGCTGTGGTCGCAGCTACCAGCCCATTCCTCCCAGATCGCGGCGGTCTGTTCGACCTGGTCGTCCGCGTTCATCGGCGGAGGCAGCTCGAGATAGGACGGGAACCAGGTCGTGGAGAACGTCAGACGCTCGCCCGCCGCGACGTCGAACTCGTCCTCGTGCCGCCCGTTGACCGCATTGGGGAGGCGTGGACCGCGCAACACCAGCATGTTGGGACCCGCGATGGCCGAGATCATCTCTGCGGAACCGATCTCCGGGGCGTCCTTGCGACGGCTGACCCAGGGGCGGACCTTGCCGTAGCCGAAACGGACGACCCACTCATGGCGGATCCGCACGCTTCCGCTGACCCCCTCGATCCGGCGCACGACGTCGGCGCGGTCATCACCGATCGGCATGAAGTCGGTGATGCGGACCACCCCTGTGGGCGTGTCATGGGTGGTTTCGAGGACGAAGCTGTCGCCGAGGTATCTCCGTGTGGTCCTCGCCTGTCCCAATGGCCCCAGCAGCCAGCGACCGTTGTCCGGCGAGCCGAGCAGTGCCGCAAAACACGCCGGGGAGTCGAACCGTGGCAGGCACAGCCAGTCGATCGAGCCGTCCCGCCCGACCAGGGCCGCGGTTCTGGTGTCGCCGAGTACGGCGTAGTCCTCGATGGGCAGAGACATAACAGCACCGTATGCCGCCGGTGGCCGTTCGCGGGCCCGAACCCGCGGGGCGCGGTCACGGGCCTGGGCCCCAGGTCGCGGATGAGTGTGTCAGTCCTGGCACCTACCATTGCGGACGTGCCCGAAGTGACCACCAGACCAGCTCGATACGACCATGACCGGCTCGTCGTGCGCGGAGCGCGTGAGCACAACCTGCGCGACATCTCCGTGGACCTGCCGCGGAACGCCCTGATCGTCTTCACGGGGCTTTCAGGGTCGGGCAAGTCGTCCCTGGCCTTCGACACGATCTTCGCCGAGGGTCAGCGCCGCTATGTCGAGTCGCTCAGCGCCTACGCACGCCAGTTCCTGGGGCAGATGGACAAGCCTGATGTCGATTTCATCGAGGGACTGTCGCCGGCGGTCTCGATCGACCAGAAGTCGACCAACCGCAACCCGCGTTCCACCGTGGGAACTATCACCGAGGTCTATGACTATCTGCGGCTGCTGTTCGCGCGTGCGGGCCGACCTCACTGCCCGGTGTGCGGCGAGGCCGTCACCCGTCAGAGCCCACAGCAGATCGTCGACCGGTTGCTGAAGCTTCCCGAGCGCACCCGATTCCAGGTGCTGGCGCCCGTGGTGCAGGCACGCAAGGGCGAGTACGTCGACCTGTTCAGCGCGCTCCAGACGAAGGGCTTCTCACGCGCCCGCGTCGACGGTGAGGTCATCTCGCTCAGCGAGCCGCCCACCCTGGAGAAGCAGAAGAAGCACACCATCGAGGTCGTCATCGACCGCCTCGTCGCCAAGGGCGCCGACTCGGGTGCCAAACGTCGGTTGACCGACTCGGTGGAGACTGCGCTCGGCCTTGCCTCCGGCGTCCTGGTCGTCGAGTTCGTGGATCTGGACCCCAAGGACGCCGCACGTGAGCGGCGCTACTCGGAGAAGATGGCCTGCCCCAACAACCACCCCCTGGCGATGGACGAGGTCCAGCCGCGCTCGTTCTCGTTCAACTCGCCGTTCGGCGCCTGCACCAAGTGCACCGGTCTGGGCACCGAGCTCGAGGTCGATCCTGATCTGCTGATCCCTGATGACGACCTGTCGATCAGCCAGGGAGCCATTGCGCCGTGGGCTCAGGGATCAGGTTCCGCCGAGTACTTCCAGCGGGTTCTGACCGCGCTGGCTGAGGACCTGAAGTTCTCCATGGACAGACCGTGGCGTTCCCTGCCCGACCGGGCGCGCGAGGCGATCCTGCACGGTCAGAACTACAAGGTCCACGTCAAGTACCGCAACCGTTACGGTCGGGACCGTTCCTACACAACGGGGTTCGAGGGTGTGGTGCCTTTCGTCAAGCGCAGGCACGCTGAGACCGACTCCGATTGGTCGCGTGAGCGTTACGAGGGCTATATGCGAGAGGTGCCTTGCCCCGAGTGCGGCGGTGCCCGGCTCAAGCCCGAGTCGCTGGCCGTCCAGATCGGTGGTCAGAGCATCTCCCAGGTCTGTGCACTCGCCATCGCCGACTGCGCCAAGTTCCTGGCCGAGGTCGACTTCACCTCGCGTGAGCGTCAGATCGCCGAGAGGGTCATCAAGGAGATCGAGGCTCGGCTCGGGTTCCTGCTCGACGTCGGCCTTGACTACCTCTCGCTGGACCGTCCTGCGGCCACGCTGTCCGGTGGTGAGGCTCAACGAATCCGGCTGGCCACGCAGATCGGCTCGGGTCTGGTCGGCGTTCTGTATGTCCTTGACGAGCCGTCCATCGGTCTGCACCAGCGTGACAATCGCCGTCTCATCGAGACGCTGACCCGGTTGCGGGACCTGGGCAACACCGTCATCGTGGTCGAGCACGACGAGGACACCATCACCACGGCCGACTGGGTCGTCGACATCGGCCCGGGTGCGGGTGAGCACGGTGGTCAGGTCGTCCACTCCGGCTCGGTCGCGGACCTGCTCAGCCACCCGGACTCCATCACCGGTGCGTATCTCTCTGGTCGGCGAGAGATTCCCGTCCCGGCGGTCAGACGTCCCCAGGATGGGCGTGAGGTGACGGTGGTGGGGGCGCGTGAGCACAACCTGTACGACGTGGATGTCAGCTTCCCGCTGGGCAATTTCGTTGCGGTCACTGGTGTTTCGGGATCCGGCAAGTCGACGCTGGTCAACGACATCCTCTACATGGTCCTTGCCAACAAGCTCAACGGAGCGCGTCAGGTCCCCGGCCGCCACAAGACCGTCCGTGGGCTGGAGCACCTCGACAAGGTCGTGCACGTCGACCAGGGGCCGATCGGGCGCACCCCGCGGAGCAACCCAGCGACATACACCGGCGTCTTCGGCAGCATGCGCAAGCTGTTCGCCGAGACGACCGAAGCCAAGATCCGTGGCTACCTGCCGGGACGCTTCTCGTTCAACGTCAAGGGCGGACGTTGCGACAACTGCTCGGGTGACGGGACGATCAAGATCGAGATGAACTTCCTTCCCGACGTCTATGTGCCATGCGAGGTCTGCCATGGCGCGCGCTACAACCGCGAGACCCTCGAGGTGCACTTCAAGGGGAAGACCATTGCCGACGTCCTGAACATGCCGATCGAGGAGGCATCTGAGTTCTTCGCTGCGGTTCCGGCCATCTCACGACACCTCAGCACACTCGTGGATGTGGGTCTGGGCTACGTCAGGCTCGGTCAGCCGGCGCCCACGCTCTCCGGCGGTGAGGCTCAGCGCGTCAAGCTCTCCACCGAGCTGCAGAAGCGATCCACGGGCCGGACGATCTACGTCCTGGACGAGCCGACGACCGGCCTTCACTTCGACGACATCAAGAAGCTTCTCGGCGTGCTGCAGGGTCTGGTCGACAAGGGCAACACGGTCATCGTCATCGAGCACAACCTTGATGTCATCAAGAACGCCGACTGGATCGTGGACATGGGCCCCGAGGGTGGCAACGGTGGTGGCCGGGTAATCGCCGAGGGGACTCCGGAACAGGTGGTGTTGGTCGAGGAGAGTCACACCGGACGGTTCCTGGCCCCGGTCCTGGCCAGGAGCGCCAGGACTCCTGACCGGCCCGCTGGCATCAGCCCGACGAAGGCTGCCGCCCGCAAGGCTGCGCCCAACAAGGTTGCCGCGACCGAGGTCGTGCGAGGCAAGGTTGCCGCGACCAGGGTCGTGCCAAGGAAGACTGGGGTCAAGAGGGCGACGGCAAAGAGGGCGACGAGCACGAGCAAGCCGAAGAGCTGACCGCCCTGGGACTCCTCCGGCTACGCGCGAGACCAGGGACTTGTCGCTCGACCGGCGCGCCGTCGACGACGAGGTCGAGGCGCTCGGTGAAGAAGGCGACCATGCCTGCCACGTTCAGGGCGTCATGCAGTGGTTCCTCGTAGGTCCACGGCCATCACCCCATGCTGGACGCGGCCGCTGTGTCGCGCAACCGGTCTGGGCCCGTCTTGTTGCGGCGACTCACCCGAGCGCTCCGAGGGGCCGACTCGGTGGTTCAGGGCAACAAGAGCGTGATGGTCCGGCGGACTGTCGCGCTGGTATCGGTCAGTCCTCGCCGAGGTAGGCCTTGCGGACGGCGTCGTTGCCCATCAGGTCCTTGCCCGTGCCCTGCAGGACGATCTTGCCCACTTCAAGGACGTAGCCATGGTCCGCCAGGCTCAGCGCTGCCTGTGCGTTCTGCTCGACCAGCAAGATGGTGGTGCCCTGGGACTGCAGCGTCTTGACCGTCTGCATGATCTTCTTCATCATCAACGGCGACAGGCCCATGGATGGCTCGTCCAGCATGAGCAGCTTGGGCCGGCTCATCATGGCGCGGCCCATGGCCAGCATCTGCTGTTCACCGCCGGAGAAAGTTCCGGCGGCTTGGCTGCGTCGCTCTTCGAGGATCGGGAAGAGGTCGTATGCCCCGTCCAGGTCGTTCTTGATCTCGGAGTCGTTACGGGTGAACGCGCCCAGGAGGAGGTTCTCCTCGACCGTCATCTGGGGGAAGATCCGCCTGCCTTCGGGGCAGTGAGCAACCCCCAGGATGACGATCTGGTGGGCAGGGACGTCGTCGATCCGCTTGCCCTGGAACAGAATCTCTCCGCCGGCGGGTCGGATGAGTCCGGAGATGGTGCGCAGCGTGGTCGTCTTGCCGGCGCCGTTGGTGCCGATCAGGGTGACGACCTGACCCTCGTCGACCGAGAAGCTGATCTTCTTGACCGCGAGGATCTTGCCATAGGCAACCTTGAGGTCCTTGACCTCGAGCATGGGTGTCATGGCGTGTCCTCGGCATCCCGAGCGCCTGGGGAAGCGCCGTCGTCCGGCCTGTCATCGTCCGGCTCGTCCTCGTCGTCGGTGCCCGTGCCGATGTACGCCTCGATGACCCGGGGGTCGGACTGCACCTCGTTCGGGGTTCCCTCGACGAGAGTCTCGCCCCGCACCAGACAGAGCACCCGGTCGCAGAGGTTGAAGATGAACCGCATGTCGTGCTCGATGACCACCACGGCCAACCCACTATCCCGGATCTTGAAGATCAGGTCGCTCGCCTGACGGGTCTCCAGCGGGTTCATGCCCGCCGTCGGCTCATCCAGGAGGACCAGCTTGGGCTCTGTGGCCAGCGCCCGTGCGATCTCGAGACGGCGCTGGTTGCCGTACGGCATGTTGCGTGCCAGGTGTTCGGTTGAGGTCCCGAGGCCGACGAAGTCCAGCAGCTCCTGCGCGCGCGCGCGGGTCTCTGCCTCCTCACGCCTGAACTTGGGCCCGTGCACGATCGAGGTGAATGCGCCGGCGTTCGTGCGGCAGTACCGGCCCACCATGACGTTC
>Ga0097691_1003032_pt1 | contig 10616 bp, 11 predicted proteins | sample NGESurdeep072012_8_FD_72858 | JGI IMG/M metagenome (GOLD analysis project Ga0097691, IMG submission 72858) | Arctic peat soil microbial communities from Barrow, Alaska - NGEE Surface sample 210-1 deep-072012 | ecosystem: Environmental > Terrestrial > Soil > Wetlands > Peat ...
ACAACGCAAGCGTCTCCTCAATCGACGCGGCCCGCGTCCACGATCTCCGAATCATGGTTGCCCATGGATTCAGACATTTCCAAAAGAAGCAACTGTAATGCTAGGTTGGTTAGCTTAACGAAGGAGCCACATGGCAGGTATTCGGATTCGTATGGTTATCGGATTGCTATGGTAATCGAAGGCTTAATTCACCGACTGCGGACGATATCCATCGCGGGGCAGTAATCCCTGTCGGCTTCGCTGTCGTGGCCTGGCGTTCCATTTCCTCCGGCACGATTTCATGCAAACTTACTCGATAATTTGGCGATAGGGTCAGGCTTGCTCGCGGCAAGCCCGCGGCGCTGTCCGGCACGATTGTTTCCAATGGTCTACTTCGTCATCAAGTGCGTTTTATCCGGCATTATCATCGCCGTGGTATCCGAGGTTGCCAAGCGCAGCCCTGCCTTCGGGGCGCTGATCGTTTCGCTGCCTCTGGTATCGCTGCTGGGAATTCTGTGGCTCTGGCGCGATACTGGCGATGCCGAGCGGATCGCCAGTCACGCGGAATCCACATTCTGGTATGTCCTGCCGTCGTTGCCGATGTTCCTCGTTCTTCCGGCAATGCTCCGGGCAGGGGTCGATTTCTGGTTGAGCATGGGCGCCAGCTGCGTCCTTACAATTGTTCTGTACGCCGTCACCGCGTCGCTTCTGGCCCGATTTGGGATCAACCTCTGAGACAACGCTCAAACCGGCCGCTCGACGAACGATTTGTTCGTCGTTGCTGAAGAGGCCGAGACCGCCAATCCGATGATTGCGCAGGTCGCCGCGACGCTAGCCGCTCCGGCCCAGCCGATGGCTCCGCGATTGGCTGTTAGCCGAGGCTGCTGACGACACGGGGCGGCTGCGGAAGATGTTTGCGTCGAAATTGCCATAAGGCTCATGGGGCAAAGGCTCGTAAGGCAAAGGCTGGTGGGCATGCACCGATGGTCGATGTCGCGGTTTGCGTTGCCTCGTATTGTGCGCGCCGCCGGTCTGTTTGATGGGTGTTGGCCCCGGCAGCTATCAAGCCGGCGAGGGGGCCGGCGGCAACACCTCGGTGCCACCAAAGCCAATCACCCGCCCGCGCTTGAGCATCACGATTTGCGTCGCCAGTTGCCGCATCTCGCCGGCGTCGTGGCTGACATAGACCATGGGTATGCCGGCTTCGTCGCGCAGCCGCACCAGATAGGGCAAAATCTCGATCTTGCGCTCCTCATCCAGCGACCCCAGCGGCTCGTCGAGCAGCAGCAATCTCGGCTGCGCCAGCAGCGCGCGCCCCAGCGCCACGCGCTGGCGCTCGCCGCCGGAGAGCTGGCCGGGACGGCGATCGAGCAGACCGCCGATATCGAGGAGATCGGTGACGCGCGCGCGCTGCGCGGGATCGTCGGCAAGCCGGTTCATGCGCCGTCCGTAGTCGAGATTTTGGCGCACATCGAGATGCGGGAAAAGCCGGGCATCCTGGAACACATAGCCGATGCGGCGGCGATGCGCCGGGATGTGCACGCGCGCGCCGGTATCGTCCAGCGTCTCGCCGTCGATGGCGATGAAGCCGCGATCGGGCCGCAGCAGGCCTGCGATCATGTTGATCAAGGACGTCTTGCCGGCGCCGGAAGCGCCGAACAGGCCGGTGACGCGGCCCTCGCTGGCGAACGAAGCCTCGATGGAGAATTCGCCGAGCTGTTTTGCGACCTCAACCCGCAGCATGATCAATTCCCGTGCAGGCGTCGCAAAGCGCGCCGCGCGAACCATTCGGAGGCGATCAGGGCGCTCATGGCGATGACAATCGAAACCACCACCAGCCGCAGCGCCGCGCTGTCGCCGTCGGGCGTCTGGATCAGCGAGTAGATCGCCGAGGAGATGGTTTGGGTCTCGCCGGGAATATTGGACACGAAGGTGATGGTCGCGCCGAATTCGCCGATCGCCTTGGCAAAGCCGAGCACCATCCCGGCCAGCACGCCCGGCAGCGCCAGCGGCAGCGTGATGGTCAGGAACACCCTGAAAGGCTCGGCTCCCAGCGTGGCCGCGGCCTGCTCCAGCCTGCGGTCCACCGCCTCGATCGACAGCCGGATCGGCCGCACCAGGAGCGGAAACGCCATGATGCCGCAGGCCAGCGCCGCGCCAGTCCAGCGAAACGCGAACACGATGCCGAGATGGTCCGCGAGCCAGGCGCCGATAAGACCGCGCCGGCCGAACGCCAGCAGCAGCAGGTAGCCGGTGACGACCGGCGGCAGCACCAGCGGCAGGTGGATCGCCGCGTCGAGCACCGACTTGCCCCAGAAGTCGCGCCGCGCCAATAGCCACGCCACGCCGATCCCGAGCGGCGTCGCCACCAGCGTCGCCACCGTGGCGACCCGCAGCGAAAGCTGGATCGCGGTCCATTCGGTTGGTGAGAGCTCGAACACGCGGTCAGGAGGTCGGTCGGATCAGGAAGCTGAATCCGTATTTTTCGAGGATGGTCTTGGCGACCGACGAGCGCAGGAAGGCGAGATAGCCCGCGGCGTCAGCCTTCGCGGTCGTCGTCGCCGCCACCGGATAGATGATCGGCGGATGCGAATCGGCCGGGAAGGTGCCGACGATCCTGACGCCGGGCTCGACCCTGGCGTCGGTCGCATAGACGATTCCGAGCGCCGCTTCGCCGCGCGCCACCAGCGTCAAGGCGGCGCGCACGCTCTCGGCCATCGCGAATTTCGTCTCCACCGCCTGCCACGCGCCGAGTTTTTGCAGCGCCGCTCTGGCGTATTTGCCGGCCGGCACCGCTTTCACGTCGCCGGTGGCGATCCTGCCGTCGCCGGCGAGTTTTGCCAGATCGAAGCCCGGCCCGATCGCGACATCGTCAATCCTGGAGTCCTTCGGCGCGATCAGCACGAGGCTGTTGCCGAGCAGATTGACCCGCGTCGGCTCATTGATGGTTTCCCTGGCGATCGCATAGTCCATCCAGTCGGTATCGGCGGACAGGAAAATATCCGCCGGCGCGCCCTGTTCGATCTGTTTGGCGAGCGCCGAGCTTGCGGCATAGCTGGCGACAATTCTGACGCCGGTCTTGGCGGTGTAGGCGGCGTCGATGTCGTCGAGCGCGTTCCTCATCGAAGCCGCGGCAAACACGATGAGGCCCCTGTCCTGCGCAAATGCGGCTGAATGGTTCGATCCGAACAGAAGCGAAACAGCGAGCAGATAGCCGGCAAGTCGATGCATCGTGGCGCTCCAGGCGTATTTGCGGGCGCATGCGCGCGCAAATCAGGCGTTGGTATGGGTGGATTGCGAGAGGCGGAAGCGCCGTTCCGCTGGTCCGGCGGACTTACGATCCGTCCGGACATCGCAGCGTCAGAGTCTACAGCATTGTCGAGGTGAGTAAAAGGCTCCGCGCGGCCACTGCGGCGCTGGGGCGCGCGTATCTCGGACCGGTTCGCGGCGGGAAAGACGCGCGCAAGATCAACGATGCATGGGTCCGGCAGCGCAGGCTCCTGAGTCCGGCCGCCGCGGCGCGGTGCGCTATTGCTTCGCGTCCGGCGCGGCCAGAACCTGGCGGCAGGCGGCCGGCAATTGCGCCAGCGTCATCGGCGGTCGCGGCTTCGGTGGCTTTGGCGGCGGCTTGGGGTGGATAATCGAATCCTTGAACCAGTAGGCGAGATCGCCGGCGCTGCAGCCTTCGCTCGCCGCCGGCTCGGGCTGGCCTTGGCATTCGCCACTGCCGGGCGGACATTTGATGCGGATATGGAAGTGATAGTCGTGGCCGTACATCGGCCGCACCTTGGAGAGCCAGTGGCGGTCGCCCTTGGCTTCGCGGCACAGCGCTTTCTTGATCGCGGCATTGACGAAGATGCGCTGTACGGTCGGCTCCTGCGCGGCGGCGCGGATCACGGCCAGATGGCCCGGGGTAAAGACATGCGGATCGACGTCGAGCCGGTCGGGGCGCACCATCATGACCGCGGACATTTCCTCGCGCTCGTTGCGCGACAATTGCCGGTTCGGCATCGGCGTCAGCCACACATCGGCGTCCAGCCCGACCTGATGGCTGGCATGCCCGGTGAACATCGGACCGCCGCGCGGCTGCGACATGTCGCCGACCAGTATTCCCGGCCAGCCCGCGTCCTTTTTGGCCTTGGCCGACAGCCGCTCCAGCAGCGCGACCAGGTCGGGATGCGCCCAATTGCGATTGCGCGACAGCCGCATCACCTGCCAGGTCTCGCCATTGATCGGCAGCGCCTCCGCGCCCGCGATGCAGCCCTTGGCATAGAAGCCGATCACGCGCGTCGGCATCGCCGCCGGCAGCAGCTTGCGGCCGAACAGCTCCTTGGCGCCGAGTTTGGGATCGTTGGGATGAGCCAGCGGCGGCAGCGGCTTTGGATCGACGCTGCCCTTGTCCTGCGCCAGCGCGGCGGTGGCACTGAGGATCGCGGCGGACAGCAGGAGGAGGAGAATCGGGCGGGGGTTCATCGGATCACTCTAGCGCAAGCCTATCACGGAATCAGGTCTGCGGTTAAGGCGCGCCGGTCGCAATTGCTTGAACGCGTGCAGCGCTTTCGCCAGGGGCCCGAGGCGGCGGGTTAAGATTAATCCGCGACGGCTCGCGCCTGCGCGCGACCCCGGCCTTTACAACGCGCATCCGACAACGACATCATGCCGTCAACAAAAAGCGGGCAGGGCGCGATCATGAAACGGCTGTCATGCGGACGGCTCGCACGGCTGGCATTCGCGGCAGCTATTGTCATATCGGGATTGGCGCTGACGCCGGCGCGCGCCGATATCGTGGTCCAGATCGACAAGTCGTCCCAGCGCATGGCCGTAAGCGTCGACGGCATGATGCGATACAACTGGCCGGTTTCGACCGGGCGCCGCGGCTATGGCACGCCGAGCGGCGTATTCCATCCGCAATTGATGGCGCGGCGCTGGTTCTCGCGGAAGTATTACAATTCGCCGATGCCGCATGCGATCTTCTTTTATGGCGGCTTCGCCATTCACGGCACGTATGAACTATCGCGGCTCGGCGGACCCGCATCGCATGGCTGCGTCAGGCTGCATCCGTCGCATGCCGCGGCGCTGTTCGCACTGGTCGAGCGTAACGGTCCACGCCGCACGTGGATCGAGATTTCGAACTAGACGCCGCGACGAGCAGCCGTCCTTAACCGTTCGATAACCCTGTCGATCATTGACGAAATTCCATGCGCCAGGGCGAAAATCGCGCGCCTGGTGCGCATGGCGGGCGATTTTGCTTTCTTGCGCGTTCGCGGGGGGCGCGGTCACACAAGTTGGCGCGGCTTTTGTCATGGCGGATCGGCGAATTCGTCTCTCAAACAGGCAGGCTGAGTTGAATACCCCCTGTTAGTCACGCCTGACGATCGCGCGCGCCGCGGGCAAAGGATACCATTTTTTCAGACACTTATCGGAGAACATACCAACGCAGAATGCGAGTGGGACGTAGCGATGCCGAAGATTCGGCGAAGACCAGCCAAAAAACCGAAGCATGCGGCGATCGCCCGCGTTCCCGGCCGGCTGGTCAAGCCCGGTCCGAAACTCGCGGGCAGCCGCCGGCGCGTGCCAGCGGAAATCGGCGGGATGGTGCGCAATCGGGCTGAGGCCGAGGCGGCGATCGCGGAAGCCAGAAAATCCCACAAACGGCTGCGCGAGGCGATCGACATCCTGCCGCAGGGCATCGTGTTCCTCGACGCCGAGGGACGCTTCATTCTCTGGAACAAGAAATATTCGGAGATCTATAGCGCCAGTTCGGACCTGTTCAAGCCGGGCGCGCGGCTGCAGGACGCGATCCGCGTCGGCGTCGAGCGCGGCGATTATGCCGAAGCGATCGGCCGCGAGGAAGAGTGGATCGCCGAACGGCTCGCCAGGCTCTATCAGCCCGGCGACCGCCATGAGCAAATCCTTGCCGACGGCCGCTGCATCCTGATCGAGGAGCGGCTGACCGAGGACGGCGGCATCATCGGCTTGCGCGTCGACATCACCGAGCTGAAGCAGCGCGAGGCCTCGTTCCGGCTGCTGTTCGACAGCAATCCCGTTCCCATGATCGTCTGCGCGCTGGACGACGAGCGCATCCTCGGCGTCAACGACGCCGCGGTCGAGCATTACGGCTATAGCCGCGCCGAGTTCGAGAAGCTGACCATCCGCAGCGTCCAGGCCTTCGAAACCGAGTTGCCCTGGGCCGGCGACCGCTCCAGCGACGAACTGACGGCTCGCACCTGGAAGCACGTCCGGGCCGACGGCACGCTGATCGATCTGGCGATCTATTCGCGCCGGCTGGTCTATAACGAACAGCCCGCGGTGCTGCTGGCGCTGATGGATATCACCGAGCGCAAGCGCGCCGAGGCGCGGCTCGCCTTCATGGCCCAGCATGACGGTTTGACCGGGCTGCCGAACCGCAATCTGCTGCGCCAGCACATGGACGAGATCCTGCTGCATACGCGACGCACCACGGAGAAGGTCGCGGTGCTGGTGCTCGGCCTCGACAACTTCAAGGCGGTCAACGATACGCTGGGCCACGGCATCGGCGACAAGCTGCTGCGCGGCGTCGCCAAGCGCCTGCGCTCGACGCTGCGCGAGGAAGATATGCTTGCCCGTCTCAGCTCCGACGAATTCGCGATCATCCAGAGCGGGCTGTCACGTCCCGAGGATGCGGTGTTGCTGTCGAACCGATTGCTGGAGGCGATCGGCGAGCCCTATCTGCTTGACGGCCATTCCGTCGTCATCGGCGCCAGCATCGGCATCGCGATGGCCCCCGGCGACGGCGACGAATTCGAGAAGCTGCTGCAGAGCGCCGACATGGCGCTGTCCCGCGCCAAGAACGAGCAGCGCGGCACCTTCAGTTTCTTCGAGGCCGGCATGGACGCGCGCGCCCAGAGCCGCCGCAAGATCGAAATCGACCTGCGCGATGCGATCCGGAACGACGTGCTGCGGCCCTATTATCAGCCGCTGGTCGATCTTGCGACCGGACGTATCACCGGCTTCGAGGCGCTGGTGCGCTGGCCGCACGCCGAACGCGGCATGATCTCGCCGGCCGAGTTCATTCCGGTGGCGGAGGAGACCGGCCTGATCAACGCGCTCGGCGGGTTGATGCTGCGCCGCGCCTGCATGGACGCCGCGCTCTGGCCCGGCGACGTCCGCGTCGCGGTCAACCTGTCGCCGTTGCAGTTCCGGGTCGGCAATCTGTTGTCGGTGGTGATGGAGGCGCTGAAGCAATCCGGCCTGCCGGCCAAGCGGCTGGAGCTGGAAATCACCGAGACCCTGCTCCTGGAAAAGAGCAGCCAGGTGCTGGCCACGCTGCATGCGCTGCGCGCGCTCGGCGTGCGCATCTCGATGGACGATTTCGGCACCGGCTATTCCAGCCTGAGCTATCTCAGGAGCTTTCCGTTCGACAAGATCAAGATCGATCAGTCGTTCGTGCGCGACCTTGCCGCCAATCGCGACGCCCAGGCGATCGTGCGCTCGATCATCAGCCTCGGCATGGGGCTTGGCGTGACCATCACCGCGGAAGGCGTCGAGACCGAGGCCGAGCTGAGCTGCCTGCGCGCCGAGGGCTGCCACGAGGGTCAGGGCTTCCTGTTCAGCCGCGCGCGGCCCAACGCCGAGATCGTCGGCTTGCTGCGGGCGCAATGCGGCGTGGATACCGGCGCAGCCGCCGGGACAGCCGGTAAAGCCGCGCTGGTCGCCTGATCGGCGCGAGCGGGTTTACGGGAAACTATTTGTTCCGCGCGGGTTTGCGCGCCGGCGACTTCGTCCTCGCGTTTCGCTTGCGGGTCGCGGCGGCTTTCTTCGCCGAGCGCGATCGCGCCGCGGCCGGACGGCTCGCCGATGCCTTGCCGCCGCGCGGTCCGCCGATCCTGCCGCCGCGTTTCGAGGACATGTTGGTGTCCGGGACGCCGCGGCCGGAGCCGCTCTTGTTGCCGCCGCCGGTTTCCTTGTTGACCGTGGCCCATGCGCGCCGCTCGGCTTCCTTCTTGCCGACGCCGCGATGCTCGTAGCCTTCCTCGATGTGTTCGGCCTGGCGTTTCTGCTTGCCGGTATAGGCCGATTTGTCGCCGCGCGGCATGATCGTCTCTCCTAGCGTTTGCCGTTTTCAGCCATGGAAACGCGCATCGCCGCGCCCGGGTTCCGCTGTTGGAGGCGTAGCGACAGGGCCGGCCTTTTGAAGGCGCTGAACGTCGGGGCGCGCATGCGCCGGTTTCGCGCCTATCGGTCTTTCGCGCCCGGCAAGGGCTCCGCCGCAAGGCCGGTGCCCCGTGGGACTGAAGCGGTCCCGAGCAGCGCCTTGCCGACATCCTCATAGTGGGTATCGCGGGCCTGGATCTGCTGCGCGATGGCGTGCATGTCGCGGAACCGGCGCTCGAATTTATTGGCCCTGAACACGGCGGTGGCGCCCGCCATGTGATAGGCGGCATCGACCACCGCGGCCGCCTGATGAATCGTCCAGGTCGAGGCGAGACGAAGCGCCAGCCGGTGATCCTCTGTGAGCTTGCCGGTGTGGGTGAGATCGCGCCATGCCTCGGCGGCCGTCGTATAGAGATAGGCGCGTGCGGCGCGCAGATTGCCTTCGGTGCGGCCGATCGTGCCCTGAACGGCGTTGTTCTCGCGCATCGCCTTGAGGCCGAGCGATTCCTTGCCGCGCGCCAGATCGATGGCGGCGTCGAGCGTGGCGCGCGCGACGCCGAGCGCGATCGCGCCGAAACCCAGTCCGAACATGGTGTAGGTGGTGATGCCGTAGAGCGGCCCTTTTTCGCGCAGGGCGGTGGGATCGTCGCGCAGCACGGCGAATTTCTCCGGGATGAACAGATTGTCGACCGAATAGGAGTCGGTGCCGGTGCCGCTGAGGCCGATCACGTCCCAGACGTCGTACATGGTGGCGCTTGCCGCCGGAAACAGGATGGTGCGGATTTCCGGCGCGCCATTGGGCTTCATCCGCGGGGCGCCGTCGGCCTCAATGACCCGGACATGGGCGCCGAGCCAACTCGCCTGGCGGGAGCCGCTGGCGAAATCCCAGCGCGCGCTGATGCGATAGCCGCCGGGAACCGCCTGCGCTTGATGGGCGATCGCGCCCCAGGCGAGGATGCCGGGCGGCGCGTTGAAAATCTCGTCCGCCGCGCCGGCGTCGAGATAGGCCGCGGTCATGGCGCAGACCGCGCACTGGCCGAGGCACCACGCCGTGGAGGCGTCGGCCTTCGCCACTTCCTCCAGCATCTGCATGAAGACTTCCGGCGGGGCCTCGGCGCCGCCGCGGCTTTTCGGCAGCAGCACGCGATAAAGCCCGTTCTCGATCAGGGCGGAAACCACCGGCTGGGTGAGACGCCGGGACCGCTCGATCTCGTCGGCCTCCCGCGCGATCAGCGGCGCCAGCGCGCGGGCGCGCTCGATCAGTCCGAAACCGGGAAGCTTGTTCATGCGTTTCCTCGCCCTTTTTTGGGGTTTCTGATTGGCGAAGCCGCGATGGTGATCTATCCACGGCGAGGGATCAAGATGGGCGGATCGCGATCTCAGCCAGATGCAGCGCGGTGCCGATAGGCGTGCCGTCTGCCGCTTACTTGTCCGCGCGTAGCGGTACGATGCGAAGGCCCCAGAGAACGAGCGCAAAGGATGCAATGCCGGTCGGTGCCGCCGAATAGGCCACGATTGCGATCGCAGTTTCCTGAAAATGGGTGCCGTGAGCGGTCCCGGCCGCCAGCGGCATGATCGAATTGCCGGCGCCCCAGATGGCAGCCAGGAGGAAGGAGACTATCGTGGCAAGATCCGAATAGATCAGAAACCAGAATGCAATCTGTGCCGCCACTGTGTTGAGGCTCAGTCTCGGCCACACCAGACCGAGCGCCAGCAGCAAGACACCGGAGAAGGCGCTGAGGGTGTGGACCGACCGGCCGAGATTCGGAACGGCGAAGTAGGGAACCGCGAAGCCTTCAAAGGAAGTGAACAGGAACAGGGCGACGCCGATCTGGAGCAGGCGATGGCCCTGTCGCGGCAGCATGTTCGATGGGACCATGGCCAGCTCCCGCTTGATCCGCCTCACAACTCCAAAGTGTCAGGCGAGCCGATTGGTTCCCGGCGGCGGAATGACGGAGCGCGAAAGCGCGGCAATATTGGAGTCGATCTGCCCGCTGCCCTGTCGGCGGCGCTGACGCGCGCTGCTCCGCGGCGCCAGCGCCCGGGCGCGCTCGATCAGTCCGAAACCGGGAAGCTTGTTCATGCGTTTCCTCGCCCTTTGTTGGGGTTTCTGATTGGCGAAGCCGCGATGGTGATCTATCCGGCGCGGCGGATCAAGATGGGTCGGCACACCTGTATAATGTCGAGATTGGGCAACGACCGGGCTCAACTTGCCGTAAGCCGAAGCCAATCGCCAAGCTCCGGACGTCGCAACTTTTAGCTAAGCTGTCCGTATTTCGCGTGGTCATTCCGAGGGTGGTTCTGAAGGGGTACTGGCTTTGGCGCAAAACGGCTTTCTCCTCATCGCCGATATCACCGGCTACACCATGTTCCTGACCCGTTCGGAACTCGACCACGCCCAGGGAATTCTCGATGCGCTGTTCAAGAGCATCTTCGCCGAGATCAGGGCGCCGATCATCCTGTCCAACCTGCAAGGCGATGCGGCGCTGGCCTACCTGCCCGAC
>Ga0097691_1003033_pt1 | contig 10615 bp, 11 predicted proteins | sample NGESurdeep072012_8_FD_72858 | JGI IMG/M metagenome (GOLD analysis project Ga0097691, IMG submission 72858) | Arctic peat soil microbial communities from Barrow, Alaska - NGEE Surface sample 210-1 deep-072012 | ecosystem: Environmental > Terrestrial > Soil > Wetlands > Peat ...
CAGGGTCGAACGTGGCCCCCCAGGCGATGGCCGCCGGGTACACGGTCGCGTGGAAGGCAGTGAATCCCGTGAGGCACTCCTCGTGGGCGATCGCGGGGATGCCGAACCGGTTGAGCTCGACGACGCGTCGCTGCGCTGCCCGCAGCCGCGCCACACCCTCGGCGACCTCGACCGGCTCGGTGCCGAAGATGCGGGTGAGATGGCCGAGGCCACCGGCCGCGACCTGATCCAGATCGCTGTTGGAGAAGACGCTCTCCATCGGTGCGACCTCGCCACCGACCTCGTCCTCCCTCGGCGGCCGCGCCCAGACCGATCCCAGCTGGGACGCCTTCTCCTCGATCGTCATCTCAGCCAGGAGCGCTGCGGCGCGCTCGCCGGTGGACCGTGACGTGTCGTTCCAGCTGGCCATCGCTATCCCCTGTGCTGTCGTCCTGTCCGTGCCACCCACGGGTCATCCGCCGGGCGCAAATGGTCGAGGCGACCCTCGTGGATCGCGGTCTTGAGGCTCAGGGCCCCGACCACGAGGCTCGGATTCTGCAAGTGTCCGGCGTAGATGCCGTCGACGATGTCGTCCAATGCCGCCCAGCGCACCTCCATGTGCGCCTCCTCGTCACCGAGGACGAATCCCTCGGGCCGTGGTGCTTGTACGAGATCCCGGGCGAGGTAGATACGCAGCGACTCGGAGCTGCCTCCGGGGCTCGAGAAGATATCCACGAGCACGCGCCAGTTCTTGGCAGCCAGCTCAGCCTCCTCGGCGAGCTCGCGCTGCGCGGCGGCAAGGGGGTCCTCGCTCGCGATGTCGAGCAGCCCTGCCGGCGCCTCGACCTCCTGGAACCCGACGGGGTGCCGGTACTGCGTGACGACGGCCACGCGGGAGTTGTCATCCACGGCGATGATCGCGACGGCACCGGGATGCTCGAGGTACTCGCGCACCATCGTGTGCCCGTCCGGCGTCGTCACCTCGTCGGTGACGAACCGCATCAGACGTCCACGTACCTCGTCCACGCGGCGGGTCGGCCACGCGAGGCGTACGTCTTGGAGCTCGTCTCCTCGGAGTTCGGAGCCCGGAAGGCTCACTCCGCCGCCTCGGGCAGGCGGCCGGCATTCTTGCGCCGCAAGGCGGCCTCCACCAGGCCCCTGAACAGGGGGTGCGGCTTCGTGGGCCGAGACTTCAGCTCAGGGTGAGCCTGCGTCGCGACGAAGAACGGGTGCATCTCGGTCGGGAGCTCGATGAACTCGACGAGCTTGGCGTCCGGGGACGTACCCGAGATCACGAGGCCGGCCTTCTCGAGCTGCTTGCGGTACGAGTTGTTCACCTCGTAGCGGTGGCGGTGACGCTCGGTGACCTGCCGCGTCCCGTACAGCCTGCTCACGATCGAGCCACGGGTGAGCTCGGCTGGGTACGAGCCGAGCCGCATCGTCCCGCCCATGTCACCGTCACCGGACACGATCTTGACCTGCTCGGCCATGGTCGCGATGACCGGATGCGCGGTGTCGGGGTCGAACTCGGTCGAGGCAGCGCCCTCGAGCCCGGCGAGGTCCCGGGCCACTTCCATCACCATGCACTGCAGGCCGAGGCACAGCCCGAGGATGGGCACCTGGTTCTCGCGGGCGTAGCGGATCGCGCCGATCTTGCCCTCGACGCCGCGGATGCCGAAGCCGCCGGGCACGACGATGCCGTCCACGCCGCCCAGCGCATGCGCGGCGCCCTCAGGGGTCGCGCAGTCGTCGGACGGTACCCACTGGATGGCCACCTTCGCCCAGTTGGCGAACGCGCCGGCGCGCAGCGCCTCGAGGACCGACAGGTACGCGTCCGGGAGGTCGATGTACTTGCCGACCAGGGCGATCGTGACGTCCTCCTTGGGGCTGTGTACGCGCTCGAGGAGGTCGTCCCACGCTTTCCAGTGGACGTCCCGGAAGGAGAGGTTGAGCCGCCGCACCACGTACGCGTCGAGGCCCTCGGTGTGCAGCACCTTCGGGATCTCGTAGATGGAGGGGGCGTCGGGGCAGGAGATGACCGCGTCCTCGTCCACGTCGCACATGAGCGCGATCTTGCGCTTCACACTGTCCGGTACGGCGCGGTCGCAGCGGCACACGAGCGCGTCGGGCTGGATGCCGACCTGGCGCAGGGCAGCCACCGAGTGCTGCGTCGGCTTGGTCTTGAGCTCGCCCGAGGGGCCGAGGTACGGCACGAGCGAGACGTGGAGGAAGAAGACGTTCTCGCGGCCCACGTCGCGGCGGACCTGCCGCGCGGCTTCGAGGAACGGCAGCGACTCGATGTCACCGACGGTGCCGCCGATCTCGTGGATCACGACGTCGACGCCAGGCTTGGCCATGGCGAGCATCTGGTCCTTGATCTCGTTCGTGATGTGCGGGATCACCTGGACCGTGTCGCCGAGGTAGTCGCCGCGGCGTTCCTTGGCGATCACCGACGAGTACACCTTGCCGGTCGTGACGTTCGCGTCGGCCGTGAGGTTCACGTCGAGGAAGCGCTCGTAGTGGCCGATGTCGAGGTCGGTCTCCGCACCGTCCTCGGTGACGAAGACCTCACCGTGCTGGAACGGGTTCATGGTGCCCGGATCGACGTTGAGGTACGGATCCAGCTTCTGCATGGTCACGTTGAGCCCACGGGCCACCAGCAAGGAGCCGAGGCTTGATGCGGTAAGGCCCTTGCCCAAGGAGGACACGACGCCGCCGGTTACGAAGATGTGCTTGGTGTTCTCTGTCTTCCCCACGGACCTCCAGCCTATATGTGCTTCGGCCCTACATCGGTGGACGCCCACCCTTTGGCGCGCCGCGGTCAGTGTGTGGTCACAGACGTCCGGTCGTTGTCAGCTGTCGTCGTCGGTGTGCTGGCCGCTGCAGACCCTCCGAGAGGCCTGCCCTGCGTGACCTGCGTCCTACGATGAGGTGGTGACTAACGCACCGTCCACAGGGGAGCCGGAGCCGCAGTGGCGGCAGCCCTCATTCCCGTCTGAGAACGAGCCGAAGGCCGCGCCCGTCGTGGGCCCGGTCGCCTCCGGGTCGGTCATCGTGCCCGCAGGGACCACGGCGCCGCCCTCGGTGGTGGAGACCGCAGTCAAGACGGTCGCGGGCGTGGTCTGGCCAGTGATGATCCTCCTGGCACTGATGGGGGCGATCGGCTGGTGGCCCGCGATACTGATCGCGATCGTGAGCAGCACGGTGCTCGGCAATGTCGGCGGCCACCTCAGGTCTCGCCGAAAGGCTCTGGGCCGTGGCCGGACGATCGCACCAGGCACGAGGGACCGGCTGCGCTGAGGCGTCGCCCGTCAGCGGTGGAGCGAGCGCTCGGCGCGGCTCGGCTTGTCCTCCCAGGTCGCCGCCTTCGCATCGAACTGGTTCATCGTGCCGCCCTGTCCTTCGTCGCCCGTGCGAGCAGGTCGTCGGCGTGGGCCCGCGAGGCCTCCGTGTCGGCATGGCCGCCCATCATCCGGGCCAGCTCGCGGAGCCGCTCGTCGCCGTCGACGGAACGCAACCCGGAGGTCGTCACGGTGCCGTCGTCGCTCTTGAGGACGACGAAGTGGCGGTCGCCGTACGCAGCCACCTGCGCGAGATGGGTCACGACGATGACCTGGGTGAGGCGCGCAAGACGTGCCAACCGGCTGCCGACCTCGAGCGCCACCGCGCCACCGATGCCGGCGTCGACCTCGTCGAACACGAACGTCTCCCCGCCTCCCGCGTCAGCGAGTACGACCTCGAGCGCCAGCCGTACCCTCGACAGCTCACCACCCGAAGCCACCTTCGCCAGCGGCCCCGGCTGCGCGCCGGGGTTGGCCGAGAACAGCAGGCCGACGGCATCCGCGCCGTACGGACCGGGCTCAGGCAGCGGCGTCACCGCGACCTCGAGCCGTGCGTGCGGCAAGGCGAGGGCGGCCAGCTCCTGGCGCACGGCCGCCGACAGCTTCGACGCCGCCGCGACCCGCATCGTGGTGATCCGCTCCGCGGACACCGTGACGCGCTTCGTGAGGGTGGCGACCTCGGACGTCAGCGCCTCGATGCGGTTATCGCTGGCCTGGAGCTCGGTCAGCCTCGACGCGCTCGCGGTGGCCCAGTCGAGCACCTCAGCGACGGTCTCGCCGTACTTGCGGGTCAGTCCCTGGAGCTGCGACCGGCGAGAGGCAACCCATTCGAGTCGTATGGGGTCGGCGTCGAGGTCGGCGAGGTACGACGCTGTGGTGGCCGCCAGATCGCCGACCAGCGCCGTCACCTCACGCGCTTGCGACGCCAGCTCGGTGGCCTGAGCGTCGGCGTCTGCAGCGGACTCGAGCGCCTTGCGCGCCTCGGCCACGAGGCTGAGAGCGCTCGGTTCGTCGCCGCGCGAGTCCTCGTCGCCGGACAGCGCCACGGACGCGTGGTGCGCGAAGAGTCGCAGGTCGTCGACCGCCTGCAGACGCCCGGCCTCAGCCGCGAGCGCCACGTCCTCGTCGGCCTCGGGCGCCACCGCGGCGATCTCCTGGAGGCCGAACGCCAGGAGGTCCTGCTCACGGGCACGCTCCCGCGCCTGCTCCTTGAGTCGTGCCAGCTCGGTTCTCGCCAGCTGCCGGGCGCTGTAGTCGGCTCGGTATGCGGCGATTTCAGCGGCCAGCTCCGGACCGGCCGACCGGTCGAGGACCTCGCGCTGTCGTTCAGGCGCCGCCAGTCGTTGCTGCTCCGCCTGTCCATGGATGGTCACGAGCCGGGCACCGATGTCCGCACCGACGGCTGCCGGCACCTGCGCGCCGCCGAGCAGTGAGCGGGAGCGCCCGTTGGCCGCCACCTGGCGTACGACCAGCAGCTCTCGATCGTCCAGCACTCCCCCGGCCTCGTCGACGCTGGCGGCGACGGCCTCGGGAACGTCGACGAAGCGGGCCTCGACGACAGCCCGATCAGCCCCTTGACGTACAACTCTGGCCTCGGCTCGCGCACCCGCGACGAGGCTCAGTCCAGACACCACCAACGTCTTGCCGGCACCAGTCTCGCCGGTGACTACCGTCAGGCCCGGACCAGGCTCGAGCACGGCGTCGCCGATGACGCCCAGCCCGACGATCCGCAGTTCGACGAGCATCAGCCGCTGAGGTGCTCGTAGCCGGAACGGAAGCCCTCGACGCTCAACCCGAACTTCTTGACGAGGCGGTTCGTGAAGGGCTGCGCGGACAGCCGAGCCACCTGAAGGTGGTTCTCGTGGCGCCGGACCGTGACGCGGGAGCCCAGGGGCGCGTCCACCGTGCGGCGCCCGTCGCACCAGAGCACGGCGTCGCCGCCCACGAGATCGACGACGACCTCGCTGTCGGGACCGAGCACCAGCGGTCTCGCGAAGAGCGCGTGGGCGCTGAGCGGCACCATGAGGAACGCCTCGAGCTCGGGCCACATCACGGGTCCGCCTGCCGAGAACGCGTACGCGGTCGAGCCGGTCGGCGTCGACACCAGAAGCCCGTCGCAACCCCAGCGGGACACGGGCAGCCCGTCGACCTGCGCGAGTACCTCGATCATCTTGCGGCGCGAGAGCTTCTCGATCGACACCTCGTTCACGGCGAACGACCGCCAGGTCACTTCTCCCTGGGGATCAGGCTGAAGCTCCACCGAGATCGTGAGGCGGTTCTCGATGGCGTAGTCGCGCCGGATCACCTGGTCGACGATCTGCGGAAGGTCACTCACCTCGAGCTCGGCGAGGAAGCCGACGTGCCCGAGGTTCACTCCGAGCACTGGAACCCTCTTGCCGAGCGCCCATTCCGCTGCCTTGAGGATCGTGCCGTCACCGCCGAAAACCACGACGACCTCGAGCCCGTCGGTACCGTTCGTGTCGATCACCTGGGTCTCGGGCGAGCACTCGTGGAGGGCTTCCGCCACATCGGGTTCGGCCGCGACCAGGAGGCCGTGGGCGGTGACCGAGCGTACGAAGTCGCACGCGGCGGAGACCGCCTCAGGGCGGTGGAGGTGCGTCTGGACAGCCACCACCCGCTGCGTACCGGAGGGGGAGGTCATGCCCACACCCTAGTGTCCGGATCGACGCAGACGAAGGAAGTACTCGACGTTTCCGGCGGGGCCCGGCAGCTGGGATGTACCGCGCCAGTTCTCGGACCAGCCGAGTGCCTCGGCAGCCTTCGCGACTCCGTCGACAGCGGCGATCCGGTCGCGCTCGTCGCGGACAACACCGCCCGCACCGAGTCGTTCACGCCCCACCTCGAACTGCGGCTTCACCATGAGCAGCGCCACACCGTCGGGACGGAGCACACCGAGCATCGGCGCGAGCAGGAGACGCAACGAGATGAACGACACGTCGGCGACCACCAGGTCCACTGGCTCTCCTTCGACGTGGTCGACCGTGAGATCGCGCAGGTTCGTGCCCTCGTGGACGACGACGCGGTGATCCTCACGCAACGCCGCGACGAGCTGGTCATGCCCTACGTCGACGGCGTAGACCCTCTCGGCGCCGGCCTCCAGCAGCACTTGGGTGAAACCACCTGTCGAGGCACCGGCGTCGAGCGCACGACCTGCCACGGCGGTCCCTGAATCGGTCAGCGCACCCAGCAGCTTGTGGGCAGCGCGCCCGACGTACGCGTCGGTGGGTGCCTCGAGCTGCGCGGCCTCAACGACGGGCAGTGACGGTTTGGAGGCGACCACGCCGTCGACGGTGACCTGACCGGACCGGATCAGCTCGCTCGCGTGTTGCCGCGACCGAGCGAGACCACGACTGACGAGCGCCTGATCGAGGCGCACGTCACCGACGTCCAGGCTCAGGGAGCATGGGCACGGCAGGTCCGCCGGGCTTGGGCAGGGCAACCAAGGGGACGCCTGCCAGGGCGCCGGAGACCGTCTCGTGCGCACGCGTCAGCCGATCGACGTGCTCGGTGATCGGTACGTCGCTGAGATCGGCGACGTCGCGGCAGGCATCGTCGATGTCCTCGCGGCCCGTGACGGGCGGTTGCTCGCTCACGGCGCCATCGTAGTGTCCGCGTGCACGGTCCTCCCGCCGTCCTCCCCCAGTCCCCGTGCCGCCAACGCGTCTCCCGTGGCGTGGGCGTAGGCGACCGCGCGTACGACGACGGGTGCGACGTACGCAACGGGGTTGCGCCGGAGGCCGCGGGCGGTCATCGCGTCGCGCACGTCGTCGAACGCCCCGAGGAGGTGCGGCAGGCTGCGGAGCATCACCGCGACGGCGAGGGCGATGCGGTCAGGGTCGACGCGGATCAGCCTCAGGGGGCGGCAGGCGGTCGCGATGCCGTCGACCAGCTCAGGAATGGGCGTCGTGAGGGTGAGCAGCCGCGTCGCGTACAAGGCCAGCACGAGGTTCTCCACGATCACGACGCCAGCCATGGGCTGGCCGGCGAACGCTTGGACAGCGACGATCAGGGCACACACCACGACCATGCCGATGCCGAGCCCCACGGCGCGGCGGACGCCGACCTTCGCCCACATCAGGATGGCGACCGCGACGATGACGGCGCCGAGCGAGAACCACCAGCGCCCGACGGCGATGGCAGGGATGGTCAGGGCAAGGAGCAGTACGTACTTCCAGCCCACCGAGACCGCCTCGAGCGGACTGCCGGACGGCCGGTACGTGCCGAACAGCTCGTCCGCGGCCCTCATCGGCCCACCAGCTCGACGTAGGCGCCGATCGCCGACTCCGGTGGACCGTCGGCGACGATCCGGCCGCCGTCGACGACGAGCACGCGTTCCGCGTCCTGTGCCAGTTCTAGATCGTGGGTCGCGACGATGAGCTGCTGGTCGAGGCGAGCCAGCTCGTCACGGATCCGGTTGCGGTTGCGCAGGTCGAGCAGGGTGGTGGGCTCGTCCGCGACGACGACGGCCGGCTCGACGGCGAGGACGCTCACCAGGGCGACGAGCTGTCGTTCGCCCCCCGACAGGTCGTACACGCTCGAGTGCTGCACGTGCCCCAGCCCGTACGCGGCGAGCAGCTGAGCCGCTCGCTCGCGCCTCTCCGCACGCGGCAACGTCCGACGCAGGCTCAGCGCAACGTCCTCGATCGGCGTCGGCATGACGAGCTGTGCGAGCGGATCGGTGAACACGAACCCGACCCGTCGGCGCACGTCGCCGCCGTGGCTGGCCGTGTCGAGGCCATCGACCCGTACGTGGCCCTGGCTAGGCAGGATGAGCCCATTGAGCAGTCGAAGGAGCGTCGACTTGCCCGACCCGTTCGCCCCGACCACGGCGATCCGGTGCTCGCTGAGCGTCAGCGTGACGTCGGCAAGCAGCGCCCGAGTCTCGGTGCCGACGCCGGTAGCGGGCACCGTGACGGTGACCTCGCGCAGCTCGATCACTGCGAGGCGGCCGGTACGCCCCGGGTTCGGGAGGCGAGCAGCACGGGGAAGGCCTTGTGGACGACGGCCGCGACAGCGGCGGCGATGGCGACCTTGGCGAGGTCACCGGGCAGGTAGATGAGATCCACCGTGAAGGCTTTCGCCAGAGACAGCTTGGCGTTGATCATCAGCCCGAGGATGCCCAGGGGATGTACGACGAGGATGCCGCCCACTATCGCGCTCAGCGCGAGCGTGAAGGGCCGCCACACCCGGACGTTGCGGGTCCAGGCAGCGAGGGCACCGGTGACGAGCGCCCCCAGCGGAAACGCGAGCAGGTACCCGGCCGACGGCTTGACGAGGTTCGCGAGGCCCGCGCCCCCTTGAGCGAACACCGGCAATCCGGCCAGGCCGACGACGACGTAGAGCAGCACGGCGAGGAAGCCGCGCAGCGGACCGAGCACGAGGCCCGCCAGCATGACGCCGAGCGTCTGCAGCGTGATCGGGACACCGATGCCGACGGGGATTGCAGGCACCAGCGTGCATGCGGCGACGAGTGCGGCGAACACGGCGATGAGCGCCAGGTCGGTGGTCGCGTTTCGAGTCCTCATGAAGTCTCCTGGTCGGTGGAAGATCGGGAGAAGCCTACGTCGTGCTGGGCGGCTTGCTCGCCCGTCCCGCCAGTACGGTCAGCCTCGCGCCATGCGGCCTCGGCCGCGCGCCACAGCTCGTCCAGGGGTCCGGCACCGCTTCCCACCGCGGGCTGGAGCAGTCCGGAGATGTCGGCCGCCACGTACGTGGGTCGCTGCTGGGGTGTCGCCGCCAGCAGGTCGCTCTCCCCGTGCGATCCGGACAGGACGAACAACGAGTCGATGCCGATGACGTGCGCGCCCTCGATGTCGGTGTCGAGCCGGTCCCCGACGAAGATCGGATGTGTCGCTCCGAGGCGACGCAGCGTCTCGTCGAGCAGCGGACGACGTGGCTTGCCGGCAAGGATCGGTTCCTGCTCGGGCATCGCCACCCGCATCGCGTCGAGCATGGCACCCAGACCGATGGCCTGGCCTTCGACCTGAGGCCGCGTCCGATCGGGATTGCATCCGTACCAGAACGCGCCCGCCTGTACGGCGAAGCAGGCATCGTTGAGGTCCGCCCACGTGAGCTGCGGTGCGTACCCGACCACGACCGCGACCGGCCGATCTGCTGAAGACGCCACCGGCGTCAGTCCGACCGCGCGGATCTCAGCCTCCAACGCTGGCGTGCCCGCCACGAGCACGGGCGCGCCCTCCGGCAGGGCGACGGCCATCAGTCGCGCGACCGCCTGACCGCTCGTGACGATGTCGTCGGGCGTCGCGTCGATCCCGAGCTCCTGGAGGTGCGCCGCGACGGCCTGTGGCGAGCGCGCGGCATTGTTCGTGACGAAGCCGAGCTTGACGCCACGCTCACGCAGAGCGGTGATCGCCTCGGCCACACCCGGTACGGCATGGGCGCCGAGGTAGATCACCCCGTCGAGATCGAACAGGGCTGCGTCGTACGAGTCGATCAACGCCGTCACGACTCGGGCTCCTCCGACCCCGCGGTCGAGAGGCCATCCGGCTCGTCCTGGGTGATCGACTCAGCGTCGTCCTCATCGTCCGCCCCGTCGTCCGGAGTCGACTCCTCGTCGTCCTGGTCGTCCTCGTCGTCGTCCTCGAAGTCGGTGATGAGCACCATCCCGTTCAGCTCGTCCAGACGGTCGAGCGCGTCCGTACCCTCCGGGTCGATCCTCGCTGACGCCGTGAACCAGTCCTGGGCCGCGTCCCGGTCACCCTGCTCGAGGAGAAGAGCGGCGTACGCATAGCGCAGGCGGGCCTGCGCAGGCTTCGGGACGACACCTCGGGGCGACTCGATCTCGTTCGACAGGAGGCGGAGCGCTTCCGCCTGCTGTCCGGAATCGGCCCTCGCACCCGCCTGGACGATCCGGAGCTCGACGAGCATGGCCGGGTCCTTGACGGACTGCTCCCCTTCTCGGACAAGCCGCAGCGCGGCTTCGGGTCTCCCGAGAGCGCGCTCACAATCAGCGAGTACGGCGAGGTAGTCGGGCGAACCCGTCATCCGCCGCAGCGCACGGAACTCGGTGAGCGCCACGTCGTAATGGCCGGCTGCGTAAGCGGTCTCCGCAAGCGCCTCCCGGGCGAGCGAGAGACGCGCGGCACGCCGCTTCGCCGCCTCAGCGTGTGCGTACGCCCGCTCGGGGTCGACTTCGATCAGCTCTCCGGCGGCCACGAGGTGGGCGGCCACCGTGTTCGCGAGCTCCTTGGGCAGGCTCTTCAGCTCAGCGCGCACGCTTCGCGGTATGTCCTTCGAATTGATCTCCGGAGCCT
>Ga0097691_1003034_pt1 | contig 10614 bp, 9 predicted proteins | sample NGESurdeep072012_8_FD_72858 | JGI IMG/M metagenome (GOLD analysis project Ga0097691, IMG submission 72858) | Arctic peat soil microbial communities from Barrow, Alaska - NGEE Surface sample 210-1 deep-072012 | ecosystem: Environmental > Terrestrial > Soil > Wetlands > Peat ...
GAATCCTGGCTCAGAACGACAACAAATCCGGTCGAAAGCTCTCGAGCTGCTGCTACCCGCCTGATAGCGACACCAACTCCGGTTGAAACTGGCGAAGGCTTCGGGAAGCCGCCGTCCGGACCACAACGCCGACGAACCACACCGCGCAGGTCGCGGTCCCAACACCCACACGGATCGGCGGCAGCGGACAGGGTGACGGGTCGAACCGGCACAAGCGCACCGATAGGCTGTGGCCGCCAGCCACGATCAGGGAGAAGCCCGTGAGCGACGTCACCGCCATTGCCAGCAGCGCGTACCGCCAGATCCTCGAGGTCATCGGATCGGTCGAACCTCGGATCGCCGCGGCGACGAAGCAGGAGCTGACGGACCAGCGAGGTTCGCTGAAGCTCATCGCGAGCGAGAACTACGCGTCGCTGCCGGTGCTGCTGACGATGGGCACCTGGCTGAGCGACAAGTACGCCGAGGGCACGATCGGGCACCGCTTCTACGCCGGCTGTCAGAACATCGACACCGTCGAGAGCGTCGCCGCCGAGCACGCGCGGGAGCTGTTCGGGGCCGAGTACGCCTACGTCCAGCCGCACTCCGGCATCGACGCCAACCTCGTCGCGTACTGGGCGATCTTGAGTCACCGCATCGAGTCGCCGACGCTCGAGCGTCTCGGCGCCAAGACCGTCAACGACCTCGCCGAGGACGACTGGGAGGACCTGCGCCGGGAGTTCAACACCCAGCGCGTCATGGGCATGGCCCTCGACGCCGGCGGCCACCTCACCCACGGCTTCCGCCACAACATCTCCGGCAAGATGTTCCGCCAGAAGTCGTACGGCACCGACCCCACCTCGCAGCTCATCGACTACGACAAGTTGCGCGCCGACGCCAAGGAGTTCAAGCCGCTGATCATCGCGGCCGGCTACTCGGCCTACCCGCGGCGGGTCAACTTCGCGAAGATGCGCGAGATCGCCGACGAGGTAGGCGCGACGCTGTTCATCGACATGGCCCACTTCGCCGGTCTGGTCGCAGGCAAGGTGTTCACCGGCGAGGAGAACCCGATCCCGTACGGCCACGTCATCGGCTCGACCACCCACAAGTCCCTGCGCGGCCCGCGCGGTGGCTTCGTGCTGGCGACCGCCGAGTACGCCGACGCCGTCGACAAGGGCTGCCCGATGGTGCTGGGCGGGCCGCTGGGCCACGTCATGGCCGCGAAGGCCGTCGCGTTCGCCGAGGCGCGGACCGAGTCGTTCCAGACGTACGCGCAGGCGGTTGCCGACAACGCGAAGACGCTGGCCGAGGGTCTGCTGAAGCGGAACGTACGGCTCGTGACGGGCGGCACGGACAACCACATCGTGCTCATGGACGTCAGCGCGTACGGGCTCACGGGCCGTCAGGCCGAGTCCGCCCTGCTCGACTCGGGTGTGGTGACGAACCGCAACTCGGTGCCGCACGACCCGAACGGCGCCTGGTACACGAGCGGTGTCCGCATCGGCACCCCGGCGCTGACCAGCCGTGGCTTCGGCGCCGACGAGTTCACCGCCGTCGCGAACCTCATCGCCGACGTGCTCGAGGCGACCACCCCGGCTCCGACGAAGTCGGGCGCGCCCGGCAAGGCGAAGTACATCCTCGACACGGCCGTGGCCAACAGCATCCAGTCACGCGCCGACGAGCTGCTCGCCGGTCACCCGCTCTACCCGGGCCTCGAGCTCTAGCCCCGAGCGTCAGGTTCAACAACCCGCACCCGCTTGAGCGTCAGATCACTGTGGCCATTCCAGCAAGAGCACGTCCCCCCATGCCGAAGGGCGTATTCACGTTCGACTCAGCGCGAGGCCGAATCGATCAACGCCCCAAGACGTTCCCGCCGTTCACACCAAGGATCTGGCCGGTAGTCCAGCCGGCGTCCGGGCTGAGAAGGTACGCCACCGCTTCAGCAACCTCGGACGCACGACCCGCTCGGCCCATCGGGATCTGAGCGATGCGGTCGTCGTACACGGCAGGGTCTCGTCGGATCCGCGGCTGCCAGAAGTCGGTCTCGGGGATGAAGCCGGGCGAGACGCAGTTGACGGTGATGCCGTCAGCCGCCACTCGCCCTGCCATCCACCACATCCAGCCGTGGACCGCGGCCTTCGCTCCTCCGTACGAGCCGGACCCGCGGATCCCTGCGATCGACGAAATCGCCACGATGCGGCCCTCCGGGCGCGCCATCGAACCGAGCAGCGCTTCGGTGAGCAGCACGGTCGTCATCACGTTGCCCTCGAAGTTGGCCCGCCACTCGGACCCGACCTTGGCGAGGCCCTGCCCTTCGCCGGACCAGTTGCCGCCCGCCGCCAGCACCAGGCCGTGGATCGGGTCACCCTCGAGGTCACCCGCGAGCACTCCTACGGCCGCGGGGTCGGTGAGATCGCACGAGTGGATCGTCACCTCGGCGGCGCCGGCGACCATGAGGCGGGCAGCCGCGTCGGCGAGCACCATCTTCCGGCGTCCCACGAGGTGCAGCCGCGGCGCCTCAACGCACAGTCGCTCGGCGATGGCGTACCCGATGCCCGTACCGCCCCCGGTCACGACGATCCTGCGGCTCATGGCTACCTCCCGGACTTGTTGTCACCGACCATAGCCATGCCGCGGCCGCGGTCAGCGGGCGAAGAGGCGCCCTCGGGCGGCGTTGAGGAACGCGTCGAGTGAGGCCGGCAGCTGCTGGAGGTGCCAGTCGTCGGGCGCGTGGTACCAGGACAGGTCAGTCGGATCGGCGACGCCCACGTCGTCGTTGCTCTCCACGAGGACCCGCAGCCAGCGTTCCCAACCGCCGAGGACGACGGCGTACGGAAGGATGCGCGAGACCGTCTCGTACTCCTTGCCCTTGGGCAGCTGATCGGTCGGCTTCGTGTCGAGGTCCATGGCCAGCACGCGCAGGCCGCCGAGGAGCGCGGTGCCGCTGGACGTGCGGGCCGGCATCTCCTGCCCGACGAACATCAGGCCGAGAGCTGCGGCGAGGAGAGCGAGCCCGAGAAGGCCGAACGTCGTGAACGCCACGAGCAGGAGGAGGACCACGACGGCGACGCCGAGGACGACCCAAGCGATGCGCGCCCAGAATGCCCGTACCTGGTCGGGCCTCCGCGAGAACCAGCCACGGGAGACGACCTCGTCGTACATATCGGACTGCACCGCGGCAACCGCCGGTACGACGCTGGCCGCAAGCTGCGACACCCTTATCTCGCCGCCCGCCGGAGCGATCGCGTCGAGGAGTCGGGTCTCGAACGGCGCGACCTCGTCGCCGCCCTTGCGGCGGGTCAGCATCCAGTCGGTGTGCCCGCTCTCCGAGGGAAGCTGCGTGATCAGGAGGTGTCCACGCACGGCGAGGTCGAGGATCGTGCCGATGATGTCGAGCGGGTCGACGTGCTCGTCGGCGATCGTGCCGACGTGCCCTGGCCGTACGGCGTCGACGACCTGGAAGTCGGATTCGCCGGCCCCGACCGGTACGAACTGGGCCACGGTCTGAGGCCGCGTCGAGACCGCGTCACGACCGGCGCGTCGATGCAGGAGCCAGAGCACGACAGCGCCGACGATGAGCGCGGCGAGCGCGGACAGCAGCTGGGCAAGCCCCGGAGTGAAGGCACGGTCGAGCGTCCACAGCACCGACTTGTCCTCGGTGACCGTCACGATGCCGCTGTCGAACCGCATCCCCACGGTGACGACCTCACCCTGACCGCGGGGGCCGTCGGTGAACTGCAACGCCTTGGTGTCGTGCGTGCCTCCCGAGAACATCCCGCACGTCTCGGTCGCCGTCGGCGGACCCGACACGCACGTGTAGTCGCGCGCCAGCGTCTGCGAGCTGACGGTGCCGGAGACCGTGACGACCGGTACGGACAGGCCCTGCAGGACGCGCCACGAGAAGTCGACCAGGCCGTCGTCGGCGCGCGTGGTGGCACCGGTCACCGCGTACGAGATCGTGAGCTGCGACACCGAGCCGGTCGGCACCGAGATCACGGTGTAGCCGTTCTCGGTGGTGACCGAAGGCCCGAGATCCTTGCTACCGGATACCGCTTTGACGTCCCTGATCGTGTACGCGTAGCGGACGTTGTTCGCCTCGTCGCGGAAGTTCGCGAGCCGCTGCGTGAGCGTGGCCGGCGCGGCGCCGTCGAACGAGATCGTCTCCGAGACCGTGAGCGTTCCGTCAGCGCGCAACGCGGCATCGACGACGTACGACGTGGCCCGTTCGCCGTCCGCGTGCGCCGGTGCGGCGACCAGTGTCAAGGCTCCCACCAGTGCTACAGAAGTGAGCAGCCGTCTGCGCCAAGAACCCATGCCTTGTCCTCCGCTTCTCCTCGCCGCTCCGCGACGGCGCGATCCTATCGGCACCGGTGTCTCCCTGGTCGCTACTCGTCTGAACGAACTGCCATGAACATCTGGGGGGCATTCGGGCGGTCAGTACGCTGGGCAGCGTGACCCACCCGCCACAGGGATCTCCGCCCTGGCAGCCGTCGCAGCCTGCCGCGAGCCCTCCGCCTTCCCAGACGGGGGGTTCGGCCACTCCGGCATGGACTGGTCGACCCGTGCAGCAGCCACCTGCCACGGCGTCATGGCCGACTCCGGAGGCGCAGCAGGTCCCGCCGACACCGACCTGGCAGACCTCGGCCCCTGCTCCGCGACGAGCCTTCGACGAGCCCTACGCACCTGCGTCGGCTCCCGCGTGGCAGGCTCCCCAGCCCCCGGTCGCCCCGGCCGCCCAGCACCCTGGTCCGGCCTTCCACTGGCAGGCGCCCGCTCAGCAGGTTCCCGCCCCGCAGACGCCCGCCTACGGTCAGCGGTTCGCGGCGCCCGAGGACCCTGCCTACCCGCAGCAGCAGCCGGCCCGTGCGTACCCACAGCAGCAGCCGGCCCGTGCGTACCCACAACAGCCGCAAGCACCGCAGAACCCCCCGTACTTCCCGCCGCAGGCACCCACGTACCCGTCGGCGCCCTTCCGCGCTCAGCAACCGCCGGCGACCCCCACGTACAACCCCGCCTACGGGCTACGCGGCTACCCGTCCGGTCCCCCATTGGCCCCGCCGGCATGGCAGGCGACGCCGACCTGGGCGCCGCCGCAGCAGTACGCCCCTGGCTACCAGGGCCCGCCCGGTTCCTACGCTCCGTACGGTCTCCAGCCCGGCCCATACGCGTACCCGCCCGTCGCCCCGCCGAAGAAGCGCCACGCTGGCAGGGTGCTGCTGGTGCTGCTCACAGTGGCCATCCTCATCGGCGTGGCCGTCCCCGTGATCAGCACGATCACCACCTCCGGCTACGTCAACCAGTCGTACGTGCCGCCGCAGCCCGACACGAACCCGCCGGCGCTGCCGAAGGTCGCGGGCGAGGGGACGGCCCGCGAAACGGTGACGGCGAGTTCCCTGTACGCACAGAGCGTCCCCAACCCGACCCGGTGCACGGTGACGACGATCGATCTGTCCGCGGCCAGCCAGGCGGAGCTGCAGGCGCACATGAGCGACGTGGTGGCCTGCCTGATGCGCGTCTGGGACACCACGGTGACCAAGGCGGGCTTCGAGCTGCCGCGGCCGCCGGTGATCGTGTACTCAGCCGCCATCTCCACCTCCTGCGGCAAGCTGGCCACGCTGAATGCCGCGTACTGCGGCTCGGACCAGAAGATCTACTACGCCACCGACCTGCCGCAGGCCATCCCGAGCGAGCTGCGCTCCTCGCGGTTCATCGTCGAAGTGATCGTGGCGCACGAGTTCGGCCACGCGGTGCAGGCTCGTACCGGCATCCTGTCCGCTGCTCACGGGCTCTCCGACGCGGCGACGACGACGACGGACTCGAACCAGTGGTCCCGCCGGACGGAGCTCCAGGCCGACTGCTTCGCCGGGCTCTTCATCCGGTCGGTGTCGAAGTCAGCCGGCATCAGCCAGCAGGACCTCGACAACATCGCCACGCTGATGGTGGCTTTCGGCGACGACTCGCTGAGCAAGAACTCCGGCGTGGACGGCGGCCACGGTCTGGGAACGACCCGCAAGTACTGGATTCAGCTCGGGCTCGCGTCGACTGCGGTGAACGTGTGCAACACGTTCACCGTCGCGGCGGACGAGGTTCGCTGACAGCGCGCTGAAACGGAACCTGTCGGACGGCACCATCGCCCGGTAGCCTGACCGCGTGACGCAGTCTCCGTACGGTTCGTGGCCCGGCCAGCAGGGTCCGTGGCAGGCGCCCGGCTCAGCCCCCCGTCCCGCGTGGCAGCAGCCTTCCAGCGCTCCGGTATGGCAGCAGCCGCAAGGCTTCGGCAACCAGCCGTCGTGGCGGCCCGCACCGGGCGCGTACGCGCCCATCGCCCCCCCGTACGCTCCTGTGCCATCGATGGCACCCCAGCAGCCGAACCAGTTCGGCTACCCGTCGGGGCTGCAGCCGCAGCGCCGCGGTGGTGCCGGCAAGATGATCCTCGCTGTGCTCGGCGTGGTCGTGCTGCTCGGTATCGGGATCGCGGTGATCAACGCCTTGTCGGGCGGCGGCACCACGGCTGGGGACTACGTCAACGAGAACTACACGGCCCCGGCCCCCGACCTGAATCCGCCGGCGCTGCCCACGGTCACCACCGTGGCTCAGGCCACGGACACGGTGACCAACGACGCGATCTACACACAGACCGTCCCGGGTCCCACGCTGTGCCAGGTGTCGGCGATCGACCTCACCGCCGCCAGCCCGTCCGAGCTCCAGGCCTACATGACGAAGATCGTCGGCTGCCTCATGACGGTGTGGAGCGGTCCGGTCACTCAGGCTGGGTACGAGCTGCCGCGGCCTCCGGTGATCGTCTACTCCGCGCCCATCACCACCGGGTGCGGCAAGCTCGCGACCGAGAACGCCGTGTACTGCGGAGCCGACCAGAAGGTCTACTACGCCACCGACCTTCCGTCGATCCTGCCCACCGACCTGCAGAAGGCCCGGTTCGTGGTCGAGATGATCATCGCGCACGAGTTCGGCCACGCCGTACAGGCGAGGACCGGCATCCTCATCTCCTTCTCCGGCCTCGAGAGCACTGCGTCCACCACCGCCGAGAAGAACCTCTGGTCCCGCCGCGGCGAGATGCAGGCTGACTGCCTGTCGGGGCTGTTCATCAGGTCGGTGTCCAAGTCAGCCGGGCTGACCCAGCAGGACCTCGACAACATCGCGGCGACCGCGCGGGCCGTCGGTGACGACACGCTCAGCGGCAAGGCGAACATCGACGGCAACCACGGCCTCGCTGCCAACCGCCAGTACTGGATACAGCTCGGCATGGCCTCGACGACGGTCTCCGTCTGCAACACGTTCGTGGCCCCGGCCGAGACCGTACGGTAGCCGCCGGGTTCGCTGACCCCTAGTCGGCGGTAGGGGCGACCACGAGTGCGGTGGCGATCGCTGCCACGCCTTCGCCGCGGCCCGTGAAACCCATGCGATCGGTGGTGGTCGCGGCCAGGCTGACGGGTGCGCCAACCGCGGCGGACAGCACAGCCTCCGCCTCTACCCGGCGCGTGCCGAGGCGCGGCCGGTTACCGATGACCTGTACGGCGACGTTGCCGATCTCGTAACCGGCTGCCCGTACGCGGCGCGCGGCCTCGGTGAGGAACATCACACCGGATGCGCCTGCCCATTCGGGCTCGGCAGTGCCGAAGTTCGAGCCGAGATCGCCCAGCCCGGCAGCGGTGAGCAGCGCGTCGCACGCGGCGTGGGCGGCGACGTCGCCGTCTGAGTGTCCTTCGAGGCCGGCGGGTTCGTCCGGGAAGTACAGCCCGGCGCACCACATGGGGCGACCCTGCTCGAGCCGGTGGGCATCCATGCCGATGCCCGTACGGGGGATCACCGTCGTCCCGCCACGATCGCCTCGGCCACAGCCAGATCGTACGGCTCGGTGATCTTCAGCGCCTCGCGCGATCCGGGCACGAGCACCACCTCGTAGCCGGATGCCTCGCACACCGCCGCATCGTCGGTGTAGTCGCTCCCCGCCGCGGCGGCATGCGCGCTCACCAGCACGCCGCGTGCGAAGCCTTGTGGAGTCTGTACGGCGCGCAGCCCGCTCCGGTCGACGACGACGCTGCCCGCGTCGCCGACCTGCCGGATCGTGTCGCTCATCGGCACCACGGGGATCACTGCCGGCGCCCCGAACCGTACGGCCTCGACCACGCCGCGTACGACCTCGGCCGGTACGAGCGGACGCGCGGCGTCGTGGACCAGCACGATCTCGCCCGCGGGCAGCGCCGCGATCCCTCGCGCCACGGATTCCTGGCGGGTGGCGCCCCCGACGACGAGCCGCCACGGGATCGGCGCGTCAGTGAGTGCCTCGGCGAACACGTCCTGCAGCCCGTCGCCGACCACCACCACGACCTCGGTCACGCCACCGGCTGCAAGGGCCGCGACGGACCAGCTGACGAGCGGACGCCCAGCGAGAGGTCGTACCGCTTTCGGGACCTCACCGCCCAAGCGAACGCCGGAGCCGGCCGCCACCACGATGGCGACGACCGGCTCAGTTGACAAGTTCTTGCTCACTACGAGGCGAGGACCTCGTCGAGGAGCACCTCTGCCTTCTCGTCGGTGACCTTCTCGGCCAGCGCGAGTTCGGACACGAGGATCTGCCGCGCGCGTGCAAGCATGCGCTTCTCGCCGGCGGACAGTCCGCGCTCACGGTCGCGACGCCACAGGTCGCGGACAATCTCCGCCACCTTGATGACGTTGCCGGACCGCAGCTTCTCAGCGTTGGCCTTGAAACGGCGCGACCAGTTGGTCGGCTCTTCGGTGTGCGGTGCCCTGAGAACGGAGAAGACAACCTGGAGACCGTCGGCATCGACCACGTCGCGAACGCCCACCAGATCGAGGTTGCAGGCAGGGACGCGTACGATGAGATCGTTCTGACCGACGATTCGTAGAACGAGGTAGAGCTTGTCCTCGCCTTTCATCTGGCGGGTTTCTATGTCTTCGATCACTGCCGCCCCATGATTCGGGTAGACAACTGTTTCTCCGACGGTGAAAGTCATAACAGGTAGACCCCTTCCTGGGTCCAAGTTTAGCACGCTCACAAGGGCATTCTCCCTAGCCGCAGCGAGGTTGAGGTCTTGACAGAAGGCCAATCTGTGTGCCTGGGACCCCCAACTTCGCCCTGACTAGGTGCTTTCTCAGCCAGTCTCGGGCTCAGGGTTCGGTCAGGGTTGCCTAAGAGCCCTCCAGGAGGGGATGAGAGAAGAGCCGGGATCAGCCGTATGTGGGCTCGTCGGAGAACAGCGACGAGACCGACTCGCCGCTCGTGATGCGCCGGATCGTCTCCGCGAACAGGGGAGCGACCGAGATCACTTCGAGCCCGTGCAGACCTTCGACCTGAGGCACGGTGTTGGTCGTGACGACCTCGGCGAGGTCGGGCTGGCCGTTGAGCCGCTCGACCGCGTGCCCGGTGAACAGACCGTGCGTGCACACCGCGCGGATCTGGCCGACGCCGATACCCCGGAGCTTCTCGATGAGCTCGATGGTCGAGCCGGCGGTCGCGATCTCGTCGTCGAGGATGAGCACGTCCTTGCCGGCGACGTCTCCGACGATGGCATCGATCACCACGCGGTCGTCGGCGAGCCGGCGCTTCGAGCCGGCAGCCACACCGACGTTGAGCTCCCGCGAGAAGTGGTTCGCCATCTTGGCGCTGCCGAAGTCGGGTGAGACGACGACCGTGTTGGACAGGTCGCGCGACCGGAAGTGGTCAGCCAGCACCTTCGTCGCGTCGAGGTGATCGACCGGGATGTCGAACATGCCGTGCACCTGCGGCGAGTGCAGCGCCATCGTCACGACCCGGTCAGCCCCGGCGGTCTTCAGCAGCTGCGCGATGAGGCGCGCGCCGATCGAGATCCGCGGGGCGTCCTTCTTGTCCGAGCGGGCGTACGCGAAGTGCGGGATCACTGCGGTGATCTGTGCTGCCGACGCGCCACGGGCGGCATCGATCATCAGCAGGAGCTCGACGAGGTTCTCCTGCACCGGCGGCACCAGCGGTTGGATGATGAAGACGTCGCGCTTACGACAGTTGTCGCGCAGCTGGACCTGCAGACAGTCGTTGGAGAACCGTGTGGTGCGCGAAGGCGCGACCTCGGTCCCGAGGATGGTGCACACCTCCTCGGCGAACTCCCGATGTGCCGAACCCGAGAAGACGGTGATGTCACTCACGTGGCACGAGAATAGGGGACGCAGCGACGTGGGTTCGACACGGTCCACGGCGCCGGTGCCGGTCAGCCGCGCGACCCGTCGTACAGCTCGCGTCTGTCGTGGCCGGACTGGGCCGCCACGGCGGCCGCTGCAGTGGACCTCTTCTCACCGGCGGCGACGCGTCGGCGGACCTCGTCCAGCGCATCGGACAACGGCAACACGCCCGCTGGGGCGCCGGCCACCACCACGGTGATCTCGCCGAGGACGCCATCAGCAGCCCACGAGGCCAGCTCCGCGAGGCCACCCCTGCGTACCTCTTCGTACGTCTTCGTCAGCTCCCGGCAGACGGCCGCCGGACGGTCCGCGCCGAGCGTCGTGGCGGCGTCGGCGAGCATCTCGGCGAGTCGGTGCGGCGCCTCGAAGAACACCATCGTGCGGCGTTCGGCTGCGAGCTCTGCCAATGCGGCGCGACGCGGCCCACCCTTGCGCGGCAGGAAG
>Ga0097691_1003035_pt1 | contig 10613 bp, 10 predicted proteins | sample NGESurdeep072012_8_FD_72858 | JGI IMG/M metagenome (GOLD analysis project Ga0097691, IMG submission 72858) | Arctic peat soil microbial communities from Barrow, Alaska - NGEE Surface sample 210-1 deep-072012 | ecosystem: Environmental > Terrestrial > Soil > Wetlands > Peat ...
TCGGTCACCCTGTCGGCGTCGGAGGTGGCCGGGGTGCGAGCAGCGGTCGAGCGCTACCGGTCCGCGCTGGCGAAGCTCGAGGCGGCCGGGGAGACCGGCCGAGACGGGCTGCTCGCCCGGCTGGCGGGACGGCGGGGGCGTCGGTGAGCGGGTCCGGCAGCGGTGAGGGCGACCCGGCTGGGTTCTCCGCGAGTCGCGAGCGGTTCGACTCGGTGATCGCGTTCTTGGACGGGGCCACGGGCGCCGCGTTGTCCCACGCCGAGATGGAGGAGCGCCTGACCGTGCAGGGACGCGATCTGCTTCGCCAGCTCTACCAGGACCACCTGGACCTACGCGCCGAGCGGGGAACCACGGGTTGACGTCGTGGACGTCGGGGGGGCTGCCCGCGCCCGGGTGGAGCCGGGGCACCGGCCGGGCACTTCAGATCAGACGGTTTTCGGTGTCGTGCAGGTACACCGGCTCGGGTACCGCGCTGCTGGACAGGCGAACCTGTATCCGGTGGACGGGGAGCTGAACCTGCCGGTGGAGCGCCACTCCCACGGGCTGCGCCAGATGGCCGCCGTCGAGGCCGGCCGCGGCTCGTTCGAGGAGGCGGTGGCCGCGATCGACCGGAGCAGCGGGCAGCAGCTCGGCAAGCGTCAGGTGGAGGGTCTCGCCGGGCGGGCCGCGGCCGACTTCGACGACTTCTACACCTGCCACAAGCCCCCGCCGACCGCCGAGGACTCCGACGTGCTGGTGGTGCAGGTCGACGGGAAGGGCATCGTGATGCGCCCCGACGCGCTGCGCCCAGCCACCGCCAGAGCCGCCGATAAGGCCACCCCGAAGCTCGCCGGGCGGCTGTCCAAGGGTGAGAAGGGCAACCGGAAGCGCGTCGCCGAGGTGGGCGCGGTCCACGACTGCACCCCCGTAGTGCGCACCGCGGCCGACATCCTGCCGGCCACCGACGCCGAACGTGAACATGCCCGCGCCGGGCCGACCGCCGCCAGCAAATGGCTCACCGCCAGCGTGGTCGAAGACGCCGCTACCGTGGTGGCCCAGGTATTCGACGAGGCACAGCGGCGCGACCCGACCCACGCCCGTCGCTGGGTCGCACTCGTGGACGGGGCGAACCACCAACTCGACCGGATCGAGGCCGAGGCCAAGGCCCGCAAGGTCAACGTATTCGTCCTCATCGACGTGATCCACGTGCTCGAGTACCTGTGGAAGGCCGTCTGGTGCTTCTATCCCGAGGGCGACCCGCACGCCGAGACCTGGGTACACGACAAAGCACGGGCGGTGCTGGCCGGACGGGCGACCGGCGTCGCCGGCGCCATCCGGCGCACCGCCACCAACCGCGGCCTGGACAAAGCCGCGCGCAAAGGCGCCGACGTCTGCTCGCGGTACCTGACGAACAAGGCCCGGTACCTGGACTACCCAACCGCCCTTGCCAACGGCTGGCCGATCGCCACCGGCGTCATCGAAGGCGCCTGCAGACACTGGTGAAAGACCGGCTCGATCTGACCGGCGCCCGATGGGGCTTGCAGGTCGCGGAAGCCGTCCTCAAACGAGCCATCCGCTGCAACGGTGACTGACTGGGACACCTACTGGACCTATCACCTCGCCCAGGAGCGGCGCCGAGTCCACGAGTCCCGCTACGCCGACAACATCATCCCGCGAGCGGCATGAACTCCCTCCAAAGGAGCCGCACCCAACCGACTTCGCCTACCTGGCGTTCACCATCGGATGACCTACCAGGTCTCGGACGCCGACCTGAAGACTAAGGACATCCGGGCAACGGGCTTGCGATTCCGGGCAACGGGCTTGCGACAGGCCCTGCTGTCCTACCTGTTCGGCACCGTGATCGTCGCCACCACGATCAACCTCGTGGCCGGCTTGAGCAAGTGAGCCGGCCTCAGTGTGCAGGTCAGCCAGGTAGTTGGCCGGTCCGGCTACGGCGCCCTCGCTGTTGTACTGGCTGATGGCCCCGCAGATGACCACCCGCGCCCCGCGGGCCAGCCGCCCAAGCACCGCGTCGAGGATGTCCCGGCCGACGTTGTCGAAGTAGACCTCCACCCCGTCCGGCGCCTCCGGCCGCAGGGCCTGGGGGACATCGGCTGACTTGTAGTCGATCGCGGGTCGAAGCCGAGCTCCTCGACGACGTACCGGCACTTCTCCGCTCCCGAGGTAGGTGGGCAGCGGGGGCAGCGCAGGATCCACGGTCAGCACGCCGCGGCCATCGGAGACGGCGCACTCCTGCACGCCGAACATGCCCACCACGTGCTGGCCGACCTCGAAGCCGGGTGGCGGGAGGCCAACACCTCGCCGACCGCGCCGGCGCGCATGACCTCGCCGATGCCGACCGGCGGGACGTAGGAGCGCCCGGCGTTCATCCAGCCGGGCATCGCCGGGTCCAGCGACAGGTAGTGGTTGCGGACCAGCAGATCGCCGTTGCCCAGGTTCGCCGACCGGCTCGGTTGTGTGCTCCCAGTCGCCGGCCTTCGGTACCCCGACCGGCCGGGCAGCCAGGCGGACCTGGCGATTCATTGTCGCAATTCTGGGGCTCCCTCGACCGGCCATCCCGCTTCCAGCGCGGTCACCGCGGTGGCCACCAGCACCCGCACCCCGACCGCGATCGAGCGCTCGTCCACGTCGAACATCCCGCGGTGCAGGTCCATGCCGATGGGCGAGTCCAGCGCACGGACGCCAAGCCGACCCAGCGAGCCGGGCACCTTCTCCAGGTACCACCCGAAGTCCTCCCCGCCGAGGCTCTGCTCGGTCGGGACCACCGCGTCCTGCCCGAGTGCCGTCTTGATCCCTTGGCTGAGCAGCTCGGTGGCGAACGGGTCGTTGACCACCGGCGGCACGCCCCGTTGATAGGTGACGTCGACCTCGACGCCGTACGGCGCGACCGCCGCCAAGGCCAGCTCCCGCAACAGCCCGGGTGCTGCCTGCCAAGCCAACGGGTCCAGCACCCGCACCGTCGCGTTGGCCACGCCGGTCTCCGGGATGGCGTTGGCCACGGTACCCGCGCTGATCTGGCCCCAGACCACGCTGAGCCCGGAGCGCGGGTCGACCCGCCGGGACAGCGCGGCCGGCACCTCGGTGACCACCTTGGCCAGTGCGTAGACCAGGTCGGCCGTCAGATGTGGCCGGGAGGTGTGCCCGCCAGGGCCGCGCAGCCGGACCTGGAACCGGTCGGCCGCCGCGGTGATCGGCCCGGACCGCACGCCGACCTGCCCGACGTCGGTGCGCGGGTCGCAGTGCAGGGCGAAGATCCGCTGTACGCCGTCCAGCCCGTCGGCCTCCACCACATCGACCGCGCCGCCGGGCGTCAGCTCCTCGGCGGGTTGAAAGATCAACCGGACTCGACCGGGCAGCCACCCGGCGTCGGCGAGATGGGCGAGCGCGAGGCCCGCGCCGAGCAGGACAGTGGTGTGGACGTCGTGGCCGCAGGCGTGGCAAACGCCGGGCACGGTCGAGCGGTACGGGACGTCCTTCTCGTCGGCCAACGGCAGCGCGTCCAGATCGGCCCGCAACGCCACCAGCGGGCCGTCGCCGATCCCGATGTCGCAGAGCAGGCCGGTGCCGCCAGAGAGCACCTTGGGGGTCAGTCCGGCCGAGGCCAGCCGATTGCGCACCAGTTCCGTCGTGCGGTGCTCGGCGTGACCCAGCTCGGGATGGGCGTGCAGGTAGCGTCGGACGGCAACCAGCCACGGTTCCTCGGCAGCGAGGAAGCCGGACACCAGCTCCGCCACCTGGCCGGCTGTCTCCATCAGCCGCGCGGGCTGCGCCGGTCGAAGCGGCTTTTTCCGCACAACTGGTGAGCCACATCCCCCATGGTGCCCCTACCAGCGACGATCTCGCGTGGCCCGGGGAGCAACGTGCCGGAGCCGGGCCGCCCGTCGGCCGGACGACCCAACGGAGTCAGAAGCGTTCGTCAGGCTGGTACGCGCCCCAGACGTCGCGCAGCGCGTTGCAGACCTCGCCGACCGTCGCCCGCGCCCGCAGCGCATCCCGCAGCGGGTACAGCACGTTGTCCGAGCCCTGGGCCGCGTCCCGGATTGCGTCCATGTGTCGGGTCACGGCAGCGCCGTCGCGCTCGGCCCGCAGCGCCTCCAGCCGGCCGGCCTGCTCCTTCTCGATCTGGGGGTCCACCCGGAGCGGGTCGTAGTGCTCGTCCTGATCGATCTGGAACTTGTTGACCCCGATGACCGTGCGTCGGCCATCCTCGGCCGAGAGCGCCACGTCGTACGCCGAGTGCTCGATCTCGCCCTTCTGGAAGCCCCGCTCGATGGCCTCCACCGCGCCGCCCATGTCCTCGATTCGCCCCATCAGCTCGCGGGCGGCGGCCTCCACGGCGTCGGTCATCGACTCGACCATGTAGGAGCCGGCGAACGGGTCCACGGTCGCGGTCACATCGCTCTCGTAGGCGATCACCTGCTGAGTGCGCAGCGCCAGCCGGGCAGCCTTCTCACTGGGCAGCGCGAGTGCCTCGTCGAAGGAGTTGGTATGCAGGGACTGGGTGCCGCCGAGCACGGCTGCCAACGCTTGCACGGTGACCCGGATCATGTTCACCTCGGGCTGCTGGGCGGTCAGCTGAACCCCGGCAGTTTGGGTGTGGAAGCGCAGCATCAGCGATTTCGGGTCCTTCGCGCCGAAGCGGTCGCGCATGATGGAGGCCCACATCCGCCGGGCGGCGCGAAACTTGGCCACCTCCTCGAGCAGCGTCGTCCGGCTGACGAAGAAGAACGCCAACCGCGGCCCGAAGTCGTCGACGTCCTGCCCGGAGTCGATGGCCGCTTGGACGTATTCGATGCCGTTGGCGAGCGTGAAGGCGATCTCCTGCACCGGCGTCGCGCCAGCCTCGGCCATGTGGTAGCCGGAGATGGAGATCGTGTTCCACCGAGGCATCTCCGCCCTGCAGTAGCGGAAGATGTCGGTGGTAAGCCGCAGCGAGTGTTTCGGCGGGTAGATGTAGGTGCCCCGGGCGATGTACTCCTTGAGTACGTCGTTCTGCACCGTGCCCCTGAGCTTGTCCGCCGAGATGCCCTGCTCCTCGGCGGCCAGTTGGTAGAGCACCGTCAGCACGGCGGCCGGCGCATTGATCGTCATCGACGTGGAAATCCGGTCCAGCGGCAGGCCGCCGAACAGCGTTTTCATGTCGTCGATCGAGTCGATCGCCACGCCGACCTTGCCCACTTCGCCGGAGGCGATCGGGTCGTCGGAGTCGAAGCCCATCTGGGTGGGCAGGTCGAAGGCGACGGACAAGCCACCGGTACCGGCCGTGACCAGCTGGTGGTAGCGCTCGTTGGACTCCTTGGCGGTACCGAAGCCGGCGTACTGCCGCATCGTCCACGGCCGGCCGGTGTACATGCTCGGGTAGACGCCGCGGGTATACGGGTACTCCCCCGGCCGGCCCAGGGCGGCCGCCGGGTCGAAGCCGGCCAGATCCTCGGGACCGTAAACTGGCGAAATCGGCAGGCCGGACTCGGACTCGCGCGGCATGGGGGCTCCCGTCGTGGTGCGTTGCGTGCCGGAGCGCATGCTAGCGGCCATCAGCGCGCTGCCGCGGAGCCCCGGGTGTCTGGGTGCGGCGGCGCCCGTCGGTAGGAAACGTGGACGTGAGCGTGGACGTAAGACGTGAGCGTGGACTCACGCACCGTACTTTCAGACCCCTGCTGACCAACGGGCCGGCGCGCAGGACCAGTTGACCGCAGTGCCGGCCTCGTTCCAGCCCGGGTAAGGCCGGCGGGGTACCGACCTGCCGGGGCATCCTTCGCCCGATATCATGCAATTGCCTCCCGGCGGGCAGAACCGGCCGGAGTCATCGCCGAGCGACCGTGCCCGCAGCACGGCAGCCTTCAATGAGGAGGTCGAGTGCCCAAGACACCGGCAGGCACGCTCTACCGCGGACACGTCGGCATGTGGTCCTGGGTGGCCCACCGGGTCACCGGCGTACTGGTGTTCTTCTTCCTGTTCGCCCATGTGATGGACACCGCGTTGGTCCGGGTGTCGCCTGACACCTACGACAAGATCGTGGATACCTACAAGAACCCGGTGGTCAACCTGTTGGAGGTCGGGCTCGTCGCCGCCGTCCTCTTTCACGCCCTCAACGGTCTGCGGATCATCGCGATCGACTTCTGGCGGAAGGGGACCCGCTACCAACGCCAGATGCTGTACGCCGAGGTGACGCTGTTCGTGATCTTGATGGTGCCGGCGGCGTTCTTCATGCTCCGCCACACCTTCCTGACGCTGTTCGGGACGGCCTGAGATGGCCACCGCACTTGAGGACTTCGGCTCGCCGGCGATCGAGTCGCCGCGCGCGCGGCGCCAGCGCCCGGGCCAGCGCTCCCGCACCAACTTCGAGCTCTACAGCTGGATCTTCATGCGGCTGTCCGGCGTACTGCTCGTGGTCTTGGTTCTGGGCCACCTGTTGATCATGAATGTGATGGACGGCGGGGTGCAACGGCTCAACTTCGGCTTCGTCGCCGGCCGCTGGTCCTCTCCGTTCTGGCAGACCTGGGACCTGTTGCAGCTCTGGCTCGCCGAGCTGCACGGCACCAACGGGCTGCGCACGGTGATCAACGACTACGCCGAGCGGGACGGCACGCGCCTCTGGCTGAAGATGCTGCTCTACACCTCGGCCGGCCTGGTCCTCGTGCTCGGTACGCTGGTGATCTTCACCTTCGACCCCAACATCGGCTAGGCGGGCGTGGTGGCTACTCCGATCGAGATCCACAAGTTCGACACGGTCGTCGTCGGGGCCGGCGGCGCCGGGATGCGGGCCGCCTTGGAGGCCGGCCAGCACAGCCATACAGCGGTGCTGACCAAGCTGTACCCGACCCGCTCCCACACCGGCGCGGCGCAGGGCGGCATGTGTGCCGCGCTGGCCAACGTCGAGGAGGACAACTGGGAGTGGCACACCTTCGACACCGTCAAAGGCGGTGACTACCTGGTCGACCAGGACGCCGCCGAGGTGATGTGCAAGGAGGCGATCGACGCGGTCCTCGACCTGGAGAAGATGGGCCTGCCGTTCAGCCGGACGCCGCAGGGCCGCATCGACCAGCGGCGCTTCGGCGGCCACACCCGCGACCACGGCAAGGCCGCGGTCCGCCGATCCTGTTACGCCGCCGACCGCACCGGCCACATGATCCTGCAGACCCTCTACCAGCAGTGCACCAAGCATGAGATCGAGTTCTTCAACGAGTTCTACGTGCTCGACCTGGTGCTGGCCGAGGGTGCGGTCGCCGGCGTGGTCGCCTACGAGCTCGCCACCGGCACTCTGCACGTCTTCCAGGCCAAGGCCGTCGTCTTCGCCACCGGCGGCTTCGGCAAGATGTACAAGGTTTCCTCCAACGCCCACACCCTCACCGGCGACGGCCCCGGGATCATCTGGCGCAAGGGTCTGCCGCTGGAGGACATGGAGTTCTTCCAGTTCCACCCGACCGGCATTTGGAAGATGGGCATCCTGCTCTCCGAGGCCGCCCGCGGTGAGGGCGGCATCCTGCGCAACAAAGACGGCGAGCGCTTCATGGAGCGCTACGCGCCGACCATCAAGGACCTCGCGCCGCGGGACATGGTCTCCCGAGCGATCTACACCGAGATCCGGCAGGGCCGCGGCTGTGGACCGGCCGGCGACCACGTCTATCTCGACCTCACCCACCTGCCGCCGGAGCAGCTCGACGCCAAGCTGCCGGACATCACCGAGTTCGCCCGCACCTACCTGGGCATCGAGCCCTACGACGACCCGATCCCGATCCAGCCCACGGCGCACTACGCGATGGGCGGCATCCCCACCGACCTGCTCGGCCGGGTGCTCGCCAGCACCGACACGGTGGTGCCCGGGCTGTATGCGGCCGGGGAGTGCGCCTGCGTGTCGGTGCACGGAGCCAACCGGCTGGGCACCAACTCGCTGCTCGACATCAACGTCTTCGGCAAGCGCAGCGGCATCGCGGCCGCGGAGTACGCCGCCTCGGCGCCGATGCCGGAGCTGCCACCGGACCCCGCGGCGTACGTCGAGAACATGCTGACTCGCCTGCTGGACAACGCCGGCGGGGAGAGCGTCGCGGCCATCCGGCGGGACCTGCAGGAGACCATGGACGTCAACGCGATGGTTTACCGCACCGAGGCGACGCTCAAGCAGGCCGAGGTCGACATCGCGACGCTCAAGGAGCGCTACGCCCGGGCCGGCGTGATGGACAAGGGCCGCCGCTACAACACCGACCTACTCGAAGCCGTGGAACTCGGTTTCCTCCTCGACCTCGCCCAGGTGCTGGTCATTGGCGCCCGCGCCCGCAACGAGTCCCGCGGCGGCCACTTCCGCGAGGACTACCCCAACCGGGACGACGTCAACTTCTTGCGGCACACCATGGCGTACCGGATGGGTGGCACCGAGCCGGCCAGCCCGACGACCGAGGTCCGGCTGGACTACAAACCGGTCACCATGACGCGATACGAACCGACGGAGCGCAAGTACTGATGGCCGGCTCTGACACCCCCCGCCAGGACGACATCCCGGTGGACGCATCCGCCACCGGTGACCAACCGGCCGGTGCTGCGGATGTGCCGGCGGTCAACTCGGTTTCCGGCGACGAGGGCGTTGGTTCGGCCGGACCCGACCGGGCCGTTGACCCGACGGCGCAGGACGCCCGCACCCCGGCGGTGACCGTGAGAGGTACGGCCGCACCGAGCATCCGCGACGTCCGGCTCAAGATCCGTCGATTCCTGCCGGAGCAGGACGCGGAGCCGCACTGGGAGACCTACACCGTCCCGACCGAGCAGGGCGATCGGCTGCTCGACGCGATCCACTGGGTCAAGTGGAACATCGACGGCTCGCTGACCTTCCGACGCTCCTGTGCGCACGGGGTCTGCGGCTCCGACGCGATGCGGGTCAACGGCGTGAACCGGCTGGCCTGCAAGGTGTTGACCAAGGACCTGGGCGACGAGGTGCTGCTGGAGCCGATCAAGGGGCTGCCAGTGCTCAAGGACCTCGTGGTCGACATGGAGCCGTTCTTCGAGGCCTACCGGTCGGTCAAGCCCTTCCTTCTTCCCAGTCCGCACGAGCCCACCAAGGAGCGGCTGCAGTCCGCCAAGGACCGGGAGCGCTTCGACGACACCACCAAGTGCATCCTGTGTGCCGCCTGCACCACGTCGTGCCCGGTGTACTGGTCGGACGATGCCTACTTCGGCCCGGCGGCCATCGTGAACGCGCACCGCTTCATCTTCGACAGCCGGGACGAGGGTGGCGAGGAGCGCCTCGAGATCCTCAACACCAAAGAGGGCGTGTGGCGCTGCCGCACGACCTTCAACTGCACCGACGCCTGCCCGCGCGGCATCGAGGTCACCAAGGCCATCCAAGAAGTCAAGCGGGCGCTGATCTTCCGCCGCTTCTGATCCGAGGCGGGGGCCGTCGCCGGTTACGCTGCTGCTCAGACTGTTGCCCTTCGCCTGGCGGGCCGAGGACTGCCGCGGTCGACAGCTCCGCAGCCGCCGGCTGGGCCCAGTCCTTCGAGCACACCCTCCGACTCCGCCAGAAGCTGGCTGCAGGTCGCTTACCTGGTCGCCGTACTCGCTGCATTGCGTCTGCTTTCAGTGCGCCATCCCGCCCCAGGCGCCCAGGACATGCTCGCACGGTCCCGGCGGCAACTTGCGCCCGCCGGCGGCACTGAATCGTCGAAGCGACGGCATCGGTCGCCGGTTGCGGACATCACTGCGGCTCTGCTGACCGTGCTGCCAACGGGCGCGCCGCCGCACGGTGACGTCGTCGTCGTGCCCATCGGTGGCCAGGGCAGCGGACATGCCGCAGCCCTACGGCTTCTGCTGGACCGACTGCTGACCACCCCGCAGACTGTGATAGCGAATCCCTATTTGGACCGGGAAGGAGACGGACGATGATCAACATCGACCTGCCCACCGACCTGAACTTCGTCGATGATGACGGTATGAACCTGGCGCGGGCACCGGAGGCGGGGCCGCCAACTACCAGCGCCGTTGTTGTTGCCGGCACGCCAACGGCTTGGTCGTCGGCCGTCGTCGAGGACGTCGCGGAGGGCTGGGTCAGGTTCCGCTCCGTCACCGCCCGCGAGACTGCGCGCCACGGTTCACTCGTCGCCGGCTGAGCGAAGTGAGTGGTCCGGCGTCGACCAGGTGGCGGCGCCGGGCGCTCGGTTGGGTAGCCGTCGTTGCGGTTGCCGGACCTGTCGGATCGGCTTCGGCGCTAGCGATCGCGCCCGCTTCGGCAGTGGCGAAAGCGCCCGCTCCGGCACTGGCGGTGGCGCCCGCTCCCCCGCCGCCGCGGACGCCCAACCCGGTAGCTGACCCGGCGGTGGCTCGAAGCACCCTGGGCGGCACCGAGCTAGCCCGCACCGACGTCGCCCAGGGTCCTGGCACCGCGCCACTTCCCGGTGACGGCACCGCCGCGAGCTGGCTGGTCGCCGACTCAGTCAGCGGCACCGTGCTGGCCGCTCGGGATGCGCACGGCCGCTACCCGCCGGCCAGCGTGCTCAAGGTGTTGACGGCGGTCACGCTCATCCCCCGCCTGGACAAAGCCGCGACGTACGTCGTCACGCCCGCCGACGCGGCGGTGGACGGCTCCCGGGTCGGATTGGAGCCTGGGACGGCGTACTCGATCCAGG
>Ga0097691_1003036_pt1 | contig 10606 bp, 11 predicted proteins | sample NGESurdeep072012_8_FD_72858 | JGI IMG/M metagenome (GOLD analysis project Ga0097691, IMG submission 72858) | Arctic peat soil microbial communities from Barrow, Alaska - NGEE Surface sample 210-1 deep-072012 | ecosystem: Environmental > Terrestrial > Soil > Wetlands > Peat ...
GGAATCGGTGTAGATCCCTCGCGAGAAAGCCCGCTCGCCTAACAAGTTGCCCGGCATTACGCCGCCAAACGACAAATTAGCGGCACACAACAGCGGCGGCCGCAAAGCAACCTGGCGTCGGCTCAAGGTCAATCAGACGTACCTCACCGCGCTGCATCGGCGAGCGCGCACGATCTCGCGGCCGCGCCGTGTTCGACGGACAGGATTTACACCGCAAGCAAGTCAGACCCCACTTCGAGCAACGCGCGGCGGGCGCATTTCACGATCACCGTGCGGCACCCGGACGGCACTGCGACCGTCGGCAAGGTAAACCTTGCCGGACTGCCGCCAACGTAGACCTTGGCGCGAACTTCAACCCCAAAGCGCGTTAGGCCGCTACCTCCTGCCTTCTTCCATGTCCGTTGCCCACCGACCTGTGGGTCAGGTCAAGGAAACGTCCGCCATGGCGCTGATGGCGCTGATGACGCGCGATCGCCGATGAGGGGCCTTCGAACATCTGGGTTCTGCGGGTGATCCTCGGACGTGCCGGGTCGTGCAGCCCCCGCTCGACCTGGCGCAGGTAAGAGTTCGAGACCGCGGCCAGGGCAGACAGCTGACGCAACGACATGTTGGACATCTGCAGCTGCGCCCGGATGAAGCCTCCCCGCATGCGCCGGGGCGTCATCTTCGGTTGCCTTGACTCTTCTGCTTCCTACGTTGAATCCTGTGTGCTCAGTGGAAGCCGAAGCCGGGTCAGACCGTCTTCGGGGGGACGACGACGTTCGTCAGCTCCGACGCGAAGTCGCGCTGCGCTGTGGGCAGGTCAGCGGCAACATCGAAGACGTACTTGGTCGCGGCGCCCATATCAGGCGCGGCCGGCAGACCAGGAATCGTAGGCATGTCCGGGGCGGCAAGGACCGATACGGCCTTGACCCAGCCCTTGGCTGCGTCGTCGGACAACTTCTGACCCTGCTGGAGGTTAGAGACCAACTTGCTCACGGAACCTCTAAGCGATGTCGGTCACCTCACCCTCCGGCGTGGCCGCGGTGTCGTTGTGGGCAGTAGCCGTTGCTGTTGCCTTGGTGAGCTCCGTGAATGACTTTGGATCCTCTGCGGACAAGTTTCGGATGGCCTGATGGAGCACGACGAAGTCACCTCGTTGTGTTGCAGCAGCGGCGGCCAGATTGTCGGGAGTCTGGTGCAGTGGATGGCGCTCACATCGTCCCGCTCGGCGACGAGCGTTCGAGATGGCGGTCTAGGGTGAAATCACCATCGCGAACAACGCACCTCACGGAGCACCTATGTCAACGAACCTGTCTGAGACCGACTTGGAGCTGATGCGCAAGCAGTTCTCGGCGAACCCTAAGAACCGCGTGGCTCAGAACGCCGTGGCGCAGACGTCGATCGATGACGTCGCCCTGGACCGGGAGGTCGTTGTCGGGACCGACACGACGGTGTCCAACCTGCTCGACGATTGGAGTGTCACGAACCAGAAGAAGAGCGGTCGCTGTTGGCTGTTTGCCGGGCTGAACCTCCTTCGGGTGGGCGCCGCGCAGGTCATGAATCTCAAGGAGTTCGAGTTCTCCGCGAACCACCTCATGTTCTGGGACAAGCTTGAGCGGGCGAACTTCTTCCTCGAGGCAATTATCGAGACAGCGGACCGGGACTTAGACGACCGCACGGTCGCGTTCCTGCTCTCCGAGGTGGCCGGCGACGGCGGTCAGTGGAACATGTTCGTCGCGCTCGTCGCCAAGCACGGTGTCGTGCCCAAGACCGTGATGCCCGAGACGCACAGCTCATCCCAGACTGCGCGGATGAACGTGATCCTGCAGAGCGTCCTGCGCCAGGGTGCTCTGGAGCTGCGGCGCTGCCCGGCCGAGGAGCAGCAGGAGCGCAAGCAGCGCATCGTGGAGTCCGTCCACCGCATTCTCTGCATTCACCTGGGCACCCCGCCGGCGCGCTTCCTCTGGCAGTGGGCCGACAAGGACCGGGTGTTCCACCGCGACGGCGAGATGACGCCGAAGACGTTCGCGGCGAAGTACGTAGGGCTCGCGCTGGAGGAGTATGTCTGCCTCGTCGACGATCGCCGGCCGACGAGCCCGAAGGGGCGGACGTTCACAGTGGACTACCTCGGGAACGTCGTCGGCGGGCTCCCCGTGGTGTACCTCAACGTCGACATCGCCATCATGAAGAAGGCCGCTATGGATGCCATCGTCGGGGGCGAGCCGGTGTGGTTCGGCTGTGACGTCGGCAAGATGCGGAACAACGACCGTGGTATCTGGGATGCCCGCCTCTACGACTTCGAGTCGGTGTACGACGTGTCGTTCTCGCTCGAAAAGGCTGAGCGGCTACAGGTGCACGATGCCATGATGACCCACGCGATGCTGTTCACCGGCGTCGATGTCGTCGACGGGAGCCCGCGCAAGTGGCGTGTCGAGAACAGTTGGGGCGACGAGAAGGCCGACAAGGGCTTCTGGACGATGAACGACAACTGGTTCGACGAGCACGTGTTCGAGATCGCCGCGCGCCGTGACCAGTTGCCACCGGAGCTGTTGAGCGCGCTGGAGACGGTGCCTGTCGTGCTGCCGGCCTGGGACCCGATGGGCTCCCTGGCCCGCTGACAACCCCCTCGCACCCCCACACAACCTTGATAGCGGGGAACCGCGCCGCACTGATCCTCATCTTGGTGCAGTTCGCCAGGGCCACGGATGGATATGCAACGCACGGAATGCCCCCGGGCTACCCTATGGCCGCGCGGGTGGCCACCTCTGCCACCAAGGACTTCACCACGGACGCAGGGAGGGGCCTACCGAGGCTGGATGTATCGACCTCGGCTTCGATCAACGGACCGGTGATGAAGGCGACCGTCACGTAGATCACCGGACCGGCGTCGAAGGCGGCCGTCACGTACACGGCCGCCTGCTGGCTGTTCATACTGACCTTGATGCTGCCTGTGCCATTGGCGACGACGTTTGTGGGGCCGCCAGCGGATCCGGGCGTGATCTTGACCGACGCCGACGCGATCGTGGCGCCCTTAGGCAGGGATGTCGCCAGCTGCTTGACCAGCTGTTGGTCGAAGCACGTCGAGACCTTTGGGCTGTGCAGCATCGCGATGTCCGAATCGAGGTCGCTCGGCGACCGATAGCTATCCGCCGAGGATGAGATGCTGGCACCGGCGAGAGCGAAGTCCGCGGAATTCGCCTCTGCCACCTTGTCGGTGTCGGTGTTGCGACCCCCCACGCACCTCGCCAAGGCCGCGTCGGTGGTGGCAGCGTTTGGGTCCGTCTTGTGTGGTAACCCCACCCAGCCTTTGGGAAGGTCCGTGGATCGCAGCACGATACCGTTCAGCTGCGGCAGCAATGCCGGTGACGGCGAGGCAGGACTACTGGTGGCCTTTGCCGTGACTTTTGCCGTGACTTTTGCCGTGACCGTGGTCGCGGCTGATGAGTTGCCGCACCCGGCGAGGACAACGACGAATCCGGCGGCGCACGCGCGAACCAGATACCTGCTCCTTATTTCGTTGCCGTTCTGACGACTGCGAGCTGACTTACTCATTTGGTCGACACCTGGCTCGCCGGTGGCGCGGTGATGGTGACCGGCTGGTTGAACTGGCCTGCGGTCGCTTCGGTAGACACGATCTGCCCCTGAACCGTGAACCTCTCCGACATCTTTACCGGGCGGTTGTGGCCATCAACCCACACATCGACCGGGATCTTCCTGATTCCCGCCTGCGTCAGGGCAGCCTTGGCCGACTCCGTGAGGCCTGCACCATGAACCTTCGCCACGTCCACGATCAAGGAATAGTGGGTTGCCGCTGCGCCGTTGACCTGCTCGGTGCCGACAGTCTTCAGTGAACTAGCCGCCTGCGCCATCGACCCGTACTGGTCCAGTGATGCGCTCTGCTCGAGGGAGCTGAGGGTGGAGGCTAGCTGCCGCAGAACCGGGTTCGAGCTCCCTGCGGTGGCCTTCTCCCACGGCTTTCCGCTCTGGTTCAGTTTGCTGGGCAGCTTCACGTACAGCGCCCCGTCTGTGAGCAGGATCGTCATGTTCGATAAGCCGATCTGTTCGTTCAGGTTCATAGCGGTGAGCTTGCCACCGGCCGCCTTCTCGTCGCCCTGGGCGGTAAGGACGGTCTGGCTTCCCAGTTTGCTCGACATGGTGATGTGCGCTGAGGTCACGTTCGAGGTCGACTTCAAGTTCACTGCAAGTTCGGCCGAGGTGAGCTGAACGGTGATGCCGGCTGTCCTACCCGAGTTGTTCGACGAGGGTGGCGTCGCCCCGTTGCTTGAGGTCGAGCCGCAGCCCGCGAGCGCAGCCACCGTGATGAGAGTCCCGGTGGTCAGAGCCCATCGCGGCACGGCGGCAGCGATGTCAGTGGTGCGCATTTCTCGTGCTCCTGTCCAAAAGGTTTGAAGGGATCAGCCCTTGGATTGGAGCGCGACCCTAAGAACACAATCCCTGGCGCTAACAAGTGGAACGTCTAACAGCGGACCGATAGCTGTAGCTACACCTTGATGTAGGCACGACGACCCAGTCACACACCTGCACAGAGCCGCAAACTCCAAGATTGCAGCCCGGCACAGAGACCATACTTTGATTTGCAAAAGTGCGTACGAACGGATGACCGCCGGCTCATCCCTTTGCCTTTGCCCTTGCGGTCCAGGGCCCGCGAGGCCGATGGCCTGCACGACGCGAAGGACACCGGATCGGTGTGCGCTTTGGTCTCGGCTCATCGCTTAGCAGCTGGCTGCCGCAGCGCCGACCCGGAGGGACTTCGAACGGCTGTCCTGTCTCATACTTCTGCCAACGGTCAACTGAGATCGCAGGCGGTCAGCTCGCGTTCACGATTCTGGACCTCCCAGAGATCGACCCGGATGTCTGCCGCATTTCGCGCGGTTGGTCACGCCGAGGGCCAGTCTGCCCGTCGCCCGGTCACGGCCGCCATGTATCTGTTGATCGACGGATACGGAGAACGTCCGAGCAGCGGACTACACCATGGGAGCCAGCCGTACGCCTGCCGCCTCGGCCTCGGTTCTCAGCTTCTGGTCCCACACGGCGAAGAGCGTTTCGGCGGCGCCGACTGCCAGCAGGCTCGCAAGGTGGACCGCGTCTGCGCCTCCCAGGGCGTGTCGACTGGCTAGGTGACCGGCGTGTGCGGTGATGGTTTCGGTCAGCTCGACGGTCCTTGTTGCCGCCCAGAAGTCCTCCCACAGCACTTCGGCCCGGCTCTGCTCTGCTGGGTCCAGACGATGAGCACGCCCAGCTGCAGCTAGTGCGGCACGCACCTCCGGATACGCGAGGCGGCTGGACACTGCAGCATCGCAGCCGTCCCACAGTGTGGCGGCAACCTCGCTCCCCTCCTCTTCGACGACCAGCTTGACGAACGCGCTGCTGTCGAAATACACGATGGTCATGGAGGTCAGCGCCGCTGCTCGCTCACCAGCTCCGACACCGGGCCGCTCGCGTGTGCCCGCGCGGCTCCACGGGCAGCCGGCCGATCATCACGGCGCGGTTTGCTGAGTACCCCACTCGTGATGAGCTGGTTGAGTAGCGGCGCGGTATCGACAGCTAGCAAGCGCGCCACCGGCGTGCCTCGCTCGGTGACGACGACCTCCTCGCCGGAACGAGCCCGCTCGATCCACGTCGACAACTCTGCGCGCAAGGTGCTGATCGCTACGTCCATATCCCAAATGTACAACAGTTCAGTTGGCGTTTGTACATCTACGAGTCAGGCGACGGATCCCGTCGGAGTGATCGCCGGGGTCGAACCGCGGCCCGGCAGTAGCGTGGCAATTGGGTCTTCGACCTCCCTGACCCAGGTCGAGCCCCGGGGGTGAAGGTTTCGAGGTCGGCAGAAGGAGAAGCCTCGTAGGTCCAGTGGCACATTTGTGGCACACAAGAGTGAGAAACACTGTCCAGCACGGTCAGCCAGCGTCAACGACCCACGCACGAAACAGTGGATCGCGAACCTTCCCAACGGGTTTCGGTCGCTCTTTTAATCCGTAGGTCGTCGGTTCGAAACCGACGGGGCCCACCGTTATACCTGCAGGTCAGCGCCCTGCGAAGCCCGGCTCATTCAAGTGGCCCGGTCAACGGCGTCGCCCGGAATCACGAAGTCTTCAGCCCGCAAGAAAGCCGCGCAGTACCTCCGCGAACCGCTCAGGCTCGTCCAAGTGCGGAAAGTGTCCAGCATCCACGAAGAGCTCCACCCGGCTGCCGGGAAATGCTTGGTGAGCGGTGGTGGCGTGCCAGGCGGGAATCATCCGGTCCCGCGTGCCCCAGACAACCAAGGTGGGGATCTCGATGACCATCGGCAGGTGATCATGCGCGGTGACGGTCTGTCCGCCCGGATCGATGACGGAGCGAGTCGTTGCGAGAAAGGCGCGTCGACTGTCAGCGTCGGCGAGGGACGTGAACCCGCGCCAAGCCTCGGTCACATCAGGGCTCGGCCGCCAGCCAGTCTTGGCAAGGGTCCGTCCCACGGCTTCGGCCCGGACTCGCACCCAATCGGATGCGATCAGCGGCAGGACCCATTCGGCGCCGGGCAGCGTGGCCGCTCGCAGCAGCGGGCTCACGGACCGTCCCAGGCCTCCGCTGGAGACCAGGACGAGACGATTGGCTCTCTCGGGGAACAGGTAGCAGAACTGCATCGCGATGCCACCACCGAGGGAATGCCCCACCAACGTCACCCGATCGATACCGAGTCGATCGAGCAGATCCCGCAATGTGGCGGCGTGCGCGCTCAGCGAGTAGTCGCGCATCGGCTTCGCCGATGCACCGTGGCCGTAAAGGTCAGGCGCCAAGATGCGGTGATCCGTGTTCAACGCGTCGACCAGGCGGGCCCAGCTCCGGCTCGAGTTGGTCAGTCCGTGAATGAACAGCACCGCCGGACCGTCGCCGCTGTCCAGGTATGCGAGCTCGTGCCCGCTCAGCATCACCGCGCGTGTGGCCTCTCCGATCACTGCGACTCCTGTCATCTACCGGCTAGTAACCTACGCTAGCGTAGTTTACGGAGGAGTCCCCGACGAATTGCTGGCCGCGGCTGGATACTGATCCGTGTGTTGTCTACGCGTGACGTAGGCGAGATCGTGAGCCAGTTCGCCCTCGGCGGAAGCCCTGTCCTGCAGGGAGGCGCATCTCGCGGGGAGCTGGGCCAGGTGTGGCGGCTCTAGACGTCGACTGGCATCTGTGCTGTAAAGGAGCTGTTCCATCGGGAGCCAGAAGCTGATGCCCGGCGGAGCGCGGAGTTCCAGGAGGTCGCTGGGAGTGCGGGTGTGCCGGAACGGGAATGGTCGGTGTCCTGGTTGAGGGATCCACCGACTCGGGTATCTCAGCAACGGTTCTGCGCGTTCCTTGTATACCCAACCAGTTGGGGCCGCGCGGTGGCATCAACTGTTCCGGCAGCTGATTGCCGCGGACAACCCGCCTGGGGAAAGGCTCACGCAACTCCAGGACGAGTTCTGCGGCCTCGAAGAGCCGCTGGAAGAGCCGACGAAGCTACAGCGGCTGCACCTCGACCTTTGGGCGGACAACGTTCGAATGACGACTACCGGCCAACTCTGTGTCATCGACTGGGACAACAGCGGACCGGGGGATCCGTGCCAAGAGCTCGCTGCCGTGCTCTTCGAGTACTGCTCCGGCAGACCGGCCAGGACACGGGCCCTGCACGACGCGTACGTCGATGCGGGTGGGCCCAGCCGTATCACCCGGCCGGTCATCGACGAGATGCTTGTCGCGTTGGCCTGACAGCTGTTCTCCCAGTGACCGATCCGTTTACGGGTCGCACAGCAGCGCCGATTTAACGCCCGGGCAACATGGGCCACCTACCGTTGTTCCTGCCGGTTCCGCGGGCAACGCCCCGCCTATGGGGTACAGCCGCCACCAATCTGGATCTCTGACACTGACCAACCACCGAGCTGCCATCGGCGAGTGTCACAAGCGATCGTGACCGGTTATGGATGGCCCCAACTGCGATGCACACGCGCCGTCTGCGTAGGTGAGTGCCTGGCCGAAGTTGACGACGGTCTTGACTGCCTCATCCGAGGGACGCAGCGTCTCGCCACATCGTGAAGACCTCGGGTCCGTCTCCGGGTAGTTTGAACGAACCACGCACCTCGAACCCGTGCCGCGAGTAAAGCGCGACGTTCGCCGGGTTGCTGGCCTCTAAGTATGCCGGCATTCCGGCCTCGTCGATCAGGCGCAGGTTCCCCGCCAACAGGCCGAGCCCATAGCCGCGTCCCTGGTGCGCGGCACTGGTGGCCAACAGGCTCAGGTAGAAGTGCGGCACTTCTCGGGGGTGGGCCCGGTCAAACAGCTCGAACGCGTGAATCACCGCAGAAGCATCCGCGCCCAGCATCTCGACGATGGTCGGCTCCAAGGCTGCTTCTTGCTCTTGCGAGAGGTCTGTTCCGTTCGGGGGGATCCAAACCGACGTAGCGGTGTTTCCCGGGGTCAGCCACACCCACGGATAGCGCATGGCCCCGTCGACGAACAGCCCCCACAATCGTCTGTGCTGCTCAGCTCTCAGGGACGGATCCGGAAACGCCCAGCTCCAGGTCGGATCGTCGTAGAACGCGCTGACAAGGATCGCGACGACGTCGTCCCGGTCCTGGGGGGACGCGACGCGCGGACTGAGGTCTTCTGCGGCCATAAGCTCCACTCCAACAGTTGGGTAAGCCCTGTTGGGCCGGCCAGCCCATGGCAGCCAGCGTAGAACTCCAACACCCATCGCGGGGGACTCGATACGGCATGTGGTTACTCAACGCGAGTACCGACAACTTGGTGGGGCCCATCGGAAACCAGCCGACAGGACGCCCGCCCTCCAGCCGTATCCGGTCGCATTGTCGACCGTTGACCGTCTCGATGACGGAACGGCCAGCGGAGCATGTGGCCACCGATCACCACCGCCTCTGGTCGTCCCGTAGTCCGATCCTGGTGTGGGAGGCGATCGCTTGGCTGCCGTCTTCGGCGCTCTCGGCCGCACGGCTGACCGTTCCCCTTGGGCACTACTGCGTTGCTGCTGCATGTGCCGTTGACGGGACAGTAGTTGACCACATCGATCCGTGAAGGTCTGAGGCGGTGTTTACGACCGCTAGTCCCTGTTGCCCTTCCGGGCCGCCCGTTCCGGGCTGAAAATGTCCCAACAGCACCATTGGCCTCACACCGCCGGGCCTATTTCTGAGCAGGTGCCGGGACCCGATTTGTCAGAGGGCAGGCAATAGATCCATTCGGGAGACGGACCCACGATCACGGTCCTACGGTGGCGATGAATCTGTGGACACGGAGGGTGAGGGCGTGGGCGGCGACACGGCAGTAGTGGCCCGGCTGCTCGAGCGCGCGCAGTGCGGGGAGCACGACGAGGCACTGCGGCTGGCCGAGAAGGCCCTGCGAGAACCGACCGGTGACCTGGCGGACGGCGCGGCGGGGATGCATTTCGTGCGCGTCGTCGCCCTGGGCGTACTGGGGCGCAGCAGTGAGGCGTTGGGCGCCGTCGACCTCATGCTGGCGTCGGCCGAACGGGAGGGCAGCCACGGTTGGCGGTCGTGCGCCTTGTCGGGGCGGGCCTGGCAGCGCCTCATGCTCAGCGAGCACGCTGCAAAGCATGATGTGGACGCCGTACTGCAGGACCTGGTCGACGCCGAGGTAGCGCTGGGTCGCGGCGTCAAGGACAGCGTGATCGCCGAGAACGCCCACACCGGTGTCGCCCTGGGCTACCACCAGCTCAGGCTCTACGAGCTCGCCCTGCCCCAGTACGAGGCCGCGTACGCCGTCAGCGCACAGGACGGCCGACAGGCCGGCAACCGGGCGATGTGGCAAAGCAACATCGCCACCTTGCATCTGGAGTGGGCGCTGGAGCTTTACCGCGTGCGCCAAGTGGCCGAGGCCGAACAGCACAGCCTTGCCGCGGGCGCCCACGCCGCCCTGGCGGTCGAGCAGGCGCGCGGACCCGACGCCGAACGGTGGCGCCAGCACGGCCTCCTGCTCGCCGCGTGCGCCGCTGCCGACGGCCCCGACCCGGCAGGGGCGGCGCGGTCAATCGAGGCGTACGCCGCAGAGCTCGGGGGACGTGGCCAACGAATTGAGGTCGCCTTCTGCTGGCCCTTCCTCGCCGTCGCGCTGAGCCGCTCGGGCGAGCCCGAGCGAGCGCTGCAGGTCATCGAGCGCGCCGCGACCGACCTTCCGGCGGACGCCGGCTGGCTCACCACCGCCGCGGTCAACCACACCCGGGCCATCCTGCTGGCCAAGGAGGGTGGCCGCGCCGCCACAGCCGCGCTCGCTTACGGCGACAGCCTGGCCCAGGCCCTTTGGAGGCAGCGACTGGGCACGCTGCAGACGGCTACCACCATGAAGTCCTACGACCGACTGCGCGGCGAGCACGAGCGGATGGCGCGCACCGCCGAGACCGACGCAGTGACCGAGGTGGCCAACCGGTGGGCCTTCGACCGCGTTGTCGAGTCGATGGGGGTCTCCGGCGACGACCGCCGCGTCGCGGTGCTCCTCGTCGACCTCGACAACTTCAAACAGGTCAACGACAACCAGGGCCACGCTGCGGGCGACACAGTGCTGCGGGGAGTGGCGGGTGTGCTCATCCAAGAGATCCGCGAAGGTGACCTCGTCGCACGCATCG
>Ga0097691_1003037_pt1 | contig 10604 bp, 6 predicted proteins | sample NGESurdeep072012_8_FD_72858 | JGI IMG/M metagenome (GOLD analysis project Ga0097691, IMG submission 72858) | Arctic peat soil microbial communities from Barrow, Alaska - NGEE Surface sample 210-1 deep-072012 | ecosystem: Environmental > Terrestrial > Soil > Wetlands > Peat ...
AAGCTTTTGAAAATCAAACACGGAAGCGCATGGGGTCCGGTGATCCTCCCGGTCTTCAAAACCGGCGGTCGTCAGGTTTTCCTGGGGACGGTGCGTTCGACTCGCACACGCTTCCGCCATTGTTCCTTCCCCTTCGCTGCGCTCAGGGTCAGGATTTCGGCAGCGGGCTCCGGCTCTCTCGCTTTGCTCGATCGCTCACGCCCGCTCAACGCCTCAACTTCAAAACCGGCGGTCGTCAGGTTTTCCTGGGGACGGTGCGTTCGACTCGCACACGCTTCCGCCAAGCGTTTCCGGTACTTAAGGATACACTTCGTCTTCGGGTCGCTTCGTGCTCTACTGAGTGTGTGCACACAGGCTGATGACATTGTGGTGAACTCGTGCCCGGATCAAGCAATACGCCCGTTCGGCGATGAATACGCCAATTTAATCTCGCATGCTCAAGCTCCTCACACATTCCGCGCGAGAGTTCAGGGTTGGTGTCCAGAGCGTCCATCAGGCGGGGAATCCGATGCGAAGGCTACCCGTTAGTCTTGCCTCGGTGCTGATCTCAGTAGCCGCTCTGGTGTCCAATTCCGCGCCTGCTCCGGCGCAAACGATACCCTTGGACCGCCCGTCCAGACCCGCTCGTTTTGTCGTTCCGCCGTTAGTGGTTACGCTGACCGGTACGGGCACCGGAACCGTTACTAGCACCCCGGCAGGAATCAACTGTCCTATACAATGCTCCGCCTTTTTGAACAGCGGCACATCGGTGACGCTCACTGCGGTAGCTCCGAGTGGGTCCGTCTTCAACGGCTGGTCGGGAGCATGTTCGGGAACCGGCACCTGCACAATCATTTTGAACGATCCGCAATCGGTGTACGCTGATTTCGAACCCTTCGTATCGAAAACGTCTGCCGCACCCGTTCTAACCTTTCTGACGGTTGTGCCGTCAACGCTTGATTTCGGCACCGTGCAGACCGGAACGACGTCAACGAGGACGGTCCAGGTTTCTAACTCTGGCGACGCGTCCGGAGGGAGCCTGGTCGTTTCCAGCGCCACGGCTGACAATCCGCTGTTTGTTGTTCCATCCAGCCAGTTCCCGATCACTCTTGCAGCGGGCAGCAGTGCGCCAATGACAGTTACGTTCGCCCCCCAGTCGGTTGGTTCTGCGAGTGCGAATGTACGGTTCACCTCGAATGCATCGAATGCGTCCATAACTCTGTCTCTGACGGGCGCCGGCGGAACCGCCACGGCAACGGGGCGTGCTCTTAATATTTCACCTACGAATCTGTTTTTCGGAAACGTTAACCTGGGGTCAACGCAGGCCCTGACCGTGCAGATGTCAAATCCCGGTTCCAGCAACACGACGGTGTTCACTGCCACAGTCAGCGGCAACGGTTTCACCATTACCAGTCCGACTTTCCAACTCGTACTCGCGCCCGGGGCCACGCAACTTTTGAACGTTTCCTTCGCGCCGCAATCGTCCGGACCGGTGACAGGCGCGGTTACGTTCACCAGCGATGCAGCTTCGACGCCGTTCGTGTCACTGGTTGCGAGCGGCAATTCAAGCTCAACGGTAACCTCTGCGACGGTGCTCCCGGCGGCAATTGATTTTGGAACAGTGCCCGGAGGGTCCACATACGCCTCGACTGTCGTCATCTACAACACCGGCAACACGTCGTTGACCGTAAATAGCGCGAGCCCAGCCGGCTCAGGATTCAATATTGTTTCGACGGAGTACCCCGTCACAATTCCCGTCAGCGGCTCGCACGCGTTCACGATCACGTTTGGGACCTCCTCCACAGGTTCATTGTCAGGGACAGTAACATTCTCGACGAATTTTACGACCGGCAATCCAGTGGTGAACGTGACGGGCACGGGTGGGTTTGCCACGGCACATAGTGCGACGCTCTCGTGGAACGCAAGCGCCTCGTCAGTCATTGGTTACAACGTGTATCGCTCGACGGCATCTGCCACCGCATTCCAAAAGTTGGCGTTTACAAAACAGCTTTCGTTCACCGATTCCGCGGTCGCAAACGCAACCGTTTACTACTATGTGGTCACCGCGGTAGCTGCGAACGGAGCCGAAAGCGTCTATTCAAATCAGGCGGTTGCGACTATCCCGTAACGCCGGTCGGCTTTAGCCATTTGCAGCAACCGCGGGTGGCTGCGGACCTTTGCGAAAACGATCTTCCAGGTTTTTGCCTTCCAGGTATTCCATGACCAGGAAGTCGGTGCCGTTCTCCGAGCCCAAGTCGTCAGCGTGCAGATGTCTGGGTGGTTGAGCCGTGAGATGATCCTGGCTTCGCGCACAAAACGCCCCCGTTATTCGGGGCTGCAGCGAGTTCAGGACCTTGATCGCCACCGTGCGGTCGAAGCGTGTATCGCGCGCGATACACCTCGCCCATGCCGTCCGTACCATGCGGAGTTACGATCTCATAGGGGCCCAAGCGGGTTCCTGCGACCAGAGCCATTCCTCACCCTTGATAGAAGGTGCACGCATTCTGGCGCGAACTACGTGATCCAAAAAGACGAAACGGGAATACGGTTCCCGATTCCTGCTCTCTCGATAGGTCGTCAGGTTTTCCTGGGGACGGTGCGTTCGACTCGCACACTCTTCCGCCAAAAAACAAACAGCTAGCGGTTGGCAGCTAACTGCTTGAGAAACACTGTCCCTCCACGGGAACGGCGGATGCCTATTCGACAAGGTTCCTTCCCCTTCGCTACGCTCAGGGTCAGGATTTCGGCAGCGGGCTCCCACTCCCTCGCTACGCTTGATCGCTCACGCCCGCTCAACACCTCAACTTACTCCGACCAAGCCGAACCGGTCCACATCCAGGTAGCGACGCGTCCCGCGGGCGAAACGCTTACCGCCGCCCAACCGGGAGACCCAACCACGCGCATGTCGGTGAAATACACCACCATGCCGACGGCGCAAGAATGCAAGGCATTGCAAGGCTGTCCGGTCGAACTAAAGGAGACCGTCGTGGTCGTTACCGGAGTAAAGCTCAGTTCCGTGTTGCCCAGGGCCGGAATGCCGGTCGGAGCGCTGTAGGCGAGAACGGTGGTGCCCAACTGCGCCTGGGGTTCATTGGCGTCGGGACGGCCATTATCGTTCAGATCGGCATACACAATCCCGCCGCCGGTCCCGTTGGTGTACCTGGTTTTGAAAAACTTGTCGTCCTTGATGGCCTGTGCGCGAGTCTGTTGCAGGATTCCGGAGGCCGAGCGCACGCCCGCGCGCAATTCGATACTGGCCATGGTCGAGACCATCTTCGGAATCGCCGTCGCCGCGATGCAAAGAGTTACCGAGGTGACGATAAGGATCTCTGTGAGGGAGAAGCCTCGCATAGCGCGTTTGTTGTGGAGGAGTTTCATGCTGTAACAAGGTGCACGCCCCATGCCAACCGTACCCCAAAGGACAGTAACGATGGTAACTAAGTAAATGTATGAAAATAGGCCAGTTAATTGATTGGCGGTACTGCGGTCATGGCACTGGATAGCGATCCACGTCGCAAGGTGAGACAGATCTGAGCCAAATCAAGACGCAATTCTCAAAGTAGACAAAAACGCAAGTAACGGTGGGACACGGGTCAGCTCCGCGCGCGGAGATACTTTCGTAATCCGCGGTGAGTTGCTCGCGTCGCGACGGCACTACTGCGTGGCCCGGCCCGCCTCCGTGTTTCTCTGCCACTCGTTCCATAGGCCGAAGGTCTTGAGCTGCTCGTCGAGCTTCGTGTCGCGCAGCAGCTTTTCGATTTCCTTGCGCGTCTGCCGGGGCGCGAGTTTCTTGTCCGCATTTCCAAGATAGGCGACCGTGTACGCGGCCAGAGCGACATTGCGGCGGAGCTGCGGGAAGTCAACCTTGTCGTAGGTGTCGGAATAAGCGTGGTAGTTGGGGAGGTAATTCGCCTCGACCTGGTTGGCGACCAGCGTAGGCACGCCCTCCAGCAGGAAGTCCACGTTGTCGGTGCCCCAGAAGGCATCCTCGGTCTGCGTGGTAACGCCCCAATCGGCGAAAGGCTTCACCAGCGCGTTGATGGTGTCGAGAGCATCATGACGTCCGCCGAGGGAATAGCCGGTGACCTGTCCCGTGCCGGTGTCGAAAATGATGACCGCCGACAAACCGTCGAGCTGATTGTGATGTGCCTGCACGTAGGCGCGCGAGCCGAGCAATCCCTGCTCCTCGCCGGAGAACAGAACGAAGCGCAAGGTGCGGCGCGGCTTGATGCCGGCGGCCTTGATGGCGCGTAGGGCTTCGATGGTCAGCACCGCATTGCAGCCGTTGTCGAGCGCGCCGGTGCCCAGCTCCCATGAGTCGAGGTGCGCGCCGATCAGTACCGATTCGTTGGCCAGGTCGCTGCCCTTGATTTCCGCAACCACGTTCCAGGTCCTGACCGGTGGTCCAAGCTTGTTCGGCAGGTCAATGGACATCTGGACGCCGCCCTCTTTCGCGAGGCGGGCGATGCGCTCGGCGTCTTCGCGCGCCAGCAGCACGCTGGGAATCGCGTCGAAGAGGTCGCGTTGGGCGTTGATGTGGCGGTAGAGGATGTCGTAATCGCGGGTCGCGGTCCAGGCGATGGCGGCCGCACCGGCCTGTTGCGCGCGCTGGATGATGGCGGGCGCTTCCAGGTATTCGGCGAAGAGGTCGTCCCACTTTTTCAGCACGTCGGAATGGACGAGCAGGATGGCGCCGCCAAGATTTCCGGCATTGACGAATTCCGCCGGGGCGCCACGGCCGATGTCGACAACACGCGCCGTCAGTGGCTTGGCCAGCGCCGGAGACCAGGCGATGGAGCGGGCGCGCACGTCGAACGAAGTGGGCGCGACGATCCGCACCCGGGTTTCGCCCTCCGCCCAGGATGTTTCCAGCATAAAGTCTTCATGGCGGACGGAGTCGGCGCCGGCATCGCGGAAGCTGGCAACCGCCCATTCCGCCGCTTTCTGCATTGCCGGGGTGCCGGGAACGCGTCCGCCGATCACGTCGGTCAGGTGCCGCAGTTCGGGTTCGAGCTTGGCGGAGTCGTGGGCGAGCTTCCTGACGTTGTCGAGTGCGGTTGAGTTTTGCGCGGCGGCGGCGGAGGCCACGGCCGCAATGCACGCGAGAGCAAACAGGCGAGCCAGACTAGCTTTCATGAATCGAGCACCATCCCGTGGAAAATTGTGCCGGATTTTAGCACGCGGTTCGCGCTATGCCCGGCTGGCGGGAAGAGTAGCGGTCTCAGAAGGCGGTAAAGTCTCGCCTTTCCGGTGCGCGAATCCCCAGCAATGAGGGCGTCATGTGCTTGGCAAAAAAAGTTGTCTCAAAAGCTTTGGGTTCCGACACCCACGGCGTCACTGATGATGATGATTTCATAACAATTGTCATCTTTCCGCCTTCCTTTTTTGGCACGCTCTCGCGGACGAGCGGTGACGTAGCGCACTGAAGAACTCATGCAAGGGGCGCTATAATTCCACACTTTGGCAAGCAGATCTTCTGCTGGCATCACGGGAGCAGGAGTTCTGCATGCGGGATGAAAATCTCGCATCATTTTTCCCATTATCTTTCTTACTTTTAAGGGACCTCCATGGACTATTTGAAGAGCCTGTTCAAGCGCTTCCTGCCGCAGGAGAGAGACATTCCTCGCTTGGATCGCGGCTGGATCATTGCCAACCACAAGCTGGTTTCCTTTCACGCCGCCTTCCTGACTTCGTTGCTCAGCATTTCCACGCAGGTGGCATCGCGGTTCGACGTTGTACGGCAGATGTTCCTGAGCGCGGAAGTGCTGATCTCGGCCGCCATCTGGTACACGGCATGGCACACCAACATCGCCATCCACGAGATCGGGCATTACCTCGCGGCGGTCCGTACCAACAACCTCCGGCCGGAACTCGCCGGCCCGGCGCAGCAGAAATTGAATGAAGGCTGGTTGGGACGGTGGACGTGGTATCTGGGGATGTTCGCCACCATCCCCTACGGCGCTTTCCAGGGGGTAAATAAGGAATCGGGGAGCTTCCATCCCAGCGTGAAGACGCAGAACCTGGCGGTGTCGGCCGCGGGTCCCCGCGCCAGCCTGGTGCTGAGCCTGTTGGGACTTCCCCCGGGAATCATTCTCGTCGCTCTCGGGCTCTACGCGGGTCAGCCGCTGGCGGTATACGCCGGACGTTTCCTGTTCACCATCGGGGCGGTGGCGATGTTCGATTTCCTGATCGCTGACCCGGGGAAATATAAAGCGTTCCGTGCGCGAGAGCGCGAAGCGGCAGCGCGGGCCACGGAAGTCAAGGCGGCGGAGCCGGCACGGTCCGCGGACGCGCGCTCCGGCAATCCTTCAGAGCTGCGCCGCAAGCTGCGGCTGCACCGGCTGCAGGAAGTCGAACTCGAGGATGGGACCATCGTCTTTGCCCCGTGGGAGTTTCGCAACTCCATCATGGGCGGGCGGCACACGGAAGAAATGGGCGGCAACCTGAGTTTCCAGGAGTTCATGTTCCTGCCGCTCACCGCGCGCGATTACGTCGAGGCGCAACGCGTCACCAACATGTTGCAGAGTCGCGCGATCCAGATCATCCAGGACTCGGAGGGGCTGAATTTCGTGGGCATCGGCCTGGAGGGAGGGATCGTTGCTTCCTATCAAAAGCAGCCCGGCGACATCCTGCCGGAGGAGCGCGCGCTGCGGGTGGCGGTGCAGGCCATCGAGCAATGCGGCTTCGTGCCCGACCGCGACGTCGTGCTGGCCCTCGATCCGGCGGCCAGCGAACTCAGCAATGCCTACCGGGAAAAGACCGGCGAGAAAGAATCCGTGGGGCAGTACCTCTTCTGGCGCGCGGAAGATCCCAGGGTGATGACCACCGACGAACTGGTGGATATGTACACCGAGTGGGTGAAGAAATACCCGATCGTCTCGCTGGAAGATCCTTTCGCCGAAGACGATTACGAAGGCTGGAAAAAACTGATGAAGCGGCTCGACCAGGAGATCCTCATCATCGGCGACGACCTGGTCACCACCAAGGACACCACCATCCGCCGCTGCGCCGAAGAGGGGCTCATCAACACCGCCCTCATCAAGGCCAACCAGATCGGCACCCTGAGCGAAACGCTCCTCGCCACCCGGATGGCGAAGGATATGGGGCTGGCGTTGGTGGTCTCGCACCGCTCCAAGTCGCCCAACGAGGTGATGGAGGCCGACATCAGCTTCGCCATCGGCGCGCTGGGACTGAAATGCGGCGGCGGCGCCAATACCGAACGGCTGGTCAAGTACGGGAGGATTGTGGAGCTGATCGATCGCGCCAAGAAAGGCGTCAAGATTACGCGCAAGCTCGATCCCGATATCATCATCGCCGACATTTTTGCGCATGAGGAGCCGACCAACGCCGGGATACCGACCGTCGGGGTCACCGTGATGTTGGACAACGGCATGAAATTCTCGGCCGCCACTCCGCTGGGCACCTCGGCCGGCACGGATGAGGCCATCCACCTGGTGGACAGCATCATTGAGGCGAGCCCGTTGACCCGAAAGTATCCCAGTTATTTCACGTATAACGACAAGGATAAGACGTACCGCTTCCTACCTAACGTGAAGGCGGACGTGCTGGCCAAGGAGAATCCCGAGCTGGCGGAGTTGTGGATTCGCGCCAAGCGTTACGGCGGCAAGGGCTGTCTGAACGCCGTAGCCAACGTTACCCAGATCGTGGCGCCACTCTTCCTGGGAAAGAAGATCGGGTCACTGGGGTCCCTGGGTGACATTGACCGCGAGCTGCTGCTGCTGGAACTGGACTTGGCGGAGAAGAGAGGAAAGATCGCCGGTGACGCCCCGCCGGAGGAGAAAATCCAGATCATGCAGCGCAAGGCGAACCTGGGCATGAATGCGGTGCTTTCGTTGTCTTTGGCACTGGGCCGGCTGGTGGCGGCGCGCGATGGCAAGGAATTGCCTGAAGTGCTGCGCGACATGGAGCGGACTATTGACCGCGATTACCTGTACGGAGTGAAGCGCACGGAGCCCGCGCACGCCGAACAAGTTCACGCCGACTGATGTATCAGGGCACGACTTCAGTGAATCGCCTTCTTAAGTTATGCGCCTTTTCTTCGTGTGTGCAGCGAAGGGAAAGCGCACACTTACGGTATGCGCTGTTATCGCTCGTTGACCGGGAGCATAATGCCCGTTACCATCATGAGCGGCTGGAATCTGAACACGGCGAAGGCAGCGCCGGTAGGCGCAGCGAGTCTGTTAGCAGCCGTGGTAGTCGGCGTATCCTGCCTAATTTTTGACCTGCTCACGCAAATGCCCACGGCGTCCATCGCAAGGTGGGGCGCTGCTGCGCTCATTGTCGCGGCCTACTTGCTGTTCGCTCCCGCTGTTGCCGGTAGTTTGTATTCTGTCCTATTTGAAAACTCTCGAGTATTTGGACTGGCGGCACTCGCTCTCGCTGCCCTAGACGTCCTAACCATGCCATCGGCGCAAATGCTGGATGGGCTACTCCTGTTGCCGCTTTGGTTCTTGGGGATAATGGGAGTCATCAAGTTCATCAGATGGCGGGGCGCAAAGCAGTTAAACGTACCTGACTTGAACCCGTAATTGGCGTGAAATCCCGTTATCATTCATTGGGGCTTGCCCCTACACCGGAATGAGTGCAAGATTCCTAATGAACGCTATGGGTTGTTATCGTCAATCATCTCAAGGTATATGCTGATTCCCGCAACCGAGGGCAAAATGGCACGAATTGCGATTCGTTATTGCGCATACTGAGTAACGGGACTGCACGCCGTCCGTGTGGCGGCGCATCTTCGTCGTGAGCTACAGACAGATGTCGAAATGGTGAAAGGGCACTACGGTGAATTCAAGGTTCTAGTAGACGGCGCATTAGTAGTCGATGCGGGCGGGGCAGCCTTTCTCGGTGTGTTGCCCTCGCGCCGGAAGATTCTGGAGTCAGTGCGAGCGCGGCTATCCTCGTGAAGAACGTAGGTCATCAGTGCCTAGGGAACTTGATTACTCGCGCGAAATCCCGTTATCGCAAGTTTGCGCTTTTTTCTTCGTGCAGCAGCGATGAGTCGGCGAAAGAACCGACATTAGCAATTGATGACTCATCGGTCTTCATTGAAGAAGGCGTTCAATTCCTCCGCAAGCTCCCGCGAGAACAGCACCATCGGACAGTGGGGATTCACGCACTGCGAATTCCGCCACACAATCTCCTGAACCTGAGCCGCGTTGATTCGAATTCGCGCTGGTGTCTCGCCTCGGCAGAGGTCGAGCACCTTTTGCGCTATGCCCTTTCTTGCGGACAGGGAGAAGTCGGGGCAAAGGGCGTTCACACATGTCCACGCGGCCTCGACGCGCTGTGTAGCAGCGGCTCTGATTACCCGCCTGCGTCTGCGGTTTCGGCTGACCGTATTCTGCATGAGCGTCTGCGACCGTTCCTCAGGTGCTGAACAAAGCCCCTCCCGAACAATTCGGGAGGATTTGAACTGGCGACTCGTCTACCGGCGCCAACTTGCCGCCGAGCGTGTTGCTGGGTCTTCACATGCTCATGCGAGTACGTTCGGTGACGTTCTGGAACGCAACACGCCCCGTGGCGGCGTCAAGACCTGCACGCCATAATGTGGTCGTACGCCAGATTGACCTTCTTCATTTGCTCTTCCGCTATTTTCCGAGCGTTGTCACTCCTACCCGCCAGATGGTCGGGGTGGAGGAGTTCGGCCATGGCTCTGCGCTTTGCCTTCACCTCTGCCACTTTCGCGTCGGCGGACAAATCGAGTACGCGATAACTTTCCTCGCACTCGTGGCAGCACTGTTTTCCGTTGCGAGCCGAAGAGGATTGCGAGTTGGCAGTTCCAACCCCGTTGATGTATGGCCGCAGTAGTTGCACGTACGTCGCGGCCAATACCCTCGTCGCTGCCGAGTCGCCACAGAATGCGCTTGCGGCTTGAACCAGTGCGAGGTAGACCGAAGCGGCATTTGCCGCCAACGTGGTCTCCTTAATCCCGTCATACAGCGCCAGCAGCAGAACCACACTCGGTACCGAGGCACGGCTCGACTTTCCTCGGCGTTGAAGAACCCCTATGCAGTCCTCCACCCGAAGGTGCGACTTCGGGTCGATTCGCGCCTGAATTCCGTGGTACAGCCTTGCAACTCCAATCGCCACCTCGCCATGTGCCTCCGAGACGCTGCCGAGGAGACCTGACACGTCAATCAGCACCAGTTCGGTCGGGGTCATGACTTCAATGCCGCCACGAACTGCTCTGGCTGCACGCATCATTTCCACGGCGTGCGCACCGGAGGCGGAAATTAGGTCGGCGACTCGGTCGATAAGGTCTCTGTGCTCGTGTTGAGTGGCGGCTCGTTCTTGCTCGAACTCGCGTTGTCTAGCCTCCTCCGCTCGTCTGGCCTCTTCTGCTCTTGCTAGCTGGCTAGCCTTTTCCCATGCCTTCTCCGCCCGTATTTGATTGTGTTCTCTTATGCACCAGCACAGCTTTGCCATGACCCATATGTAACCCAAAGTTCGGAAGCCTATTAGCACATTCCAGAAGGTGGCCTTATTTGGGTCAGTCTTGGTTATGGCCATGTACACGCCGAGCAATACGAACAGGGCAATTCCACCAAAAAACGTATAAAACGGAGCCGCAAGTAGTAGGGCAATCCACCGCAGCAGCGCCA
>Ga0097691_1003040_pt1 | contig 10592 bp, 9 predicted proteins | sample NGESurdeep072012_8_FD_72858 | JGI IMG/M metagenome (GOLD analysis project Ga0097691, IMG submission 72858) | Arctic peat soil microbial communities from Barrow, Alaska - NGEE Surface sample 210-1 deep-072012 | ecosystem: Environmental > Terrestrial > Soil > Wetlands > Peat ...
CGCACGGCGCGCCCAGGGGCTCACCAGCCGGCACCGCGCCGTCCGTAGGGAAATCCGCACGCCAGCTCGTCACCAGCGCCGATAGCGCTGGCGATTGCGGTCCGCGCCCAATGGCGCCGGAGCAATGTCGCTTCGACCGGAGCTCAGCGATGAACAAGGATCAGGTCAAGGGCGCGATCAAGGAGGCCGCGGGCAAGGTTCAGGAAAAGACCGGCCAGGTCATCGGCAGCAAGACGCAGCAGGCCAAGGGCCTGGCCAAGGAAGCCGAAGGCAAGGCGCAAAAGGCCGCCGGCGACCTCAAGGCCGCGGTCAAGAAGACCTAAACAGGTGCTTGCTGCGGCGGGGCCAGCCAGGGCTGTCGAGGAAAGGGGCCGCCTCGGGGCGGTCGCTTTCGATCGCGTCGCCGGCGAGTTCGAGGTCGGGCTCCGTTTTTTGAGCGTGACGTTCCGGTCAATGACCGCTTCGGGTGATACGGCGCTGAGCTGACGTTCAACTAAAGAAGCCTTGAGAGCGGACGATCGGTGGCGCCGCGGCGCGGCCAGGGGCAAGGCCGGGCAGGGCGGTCACCCCTTGCACGGATCTCCGTTGTCGTTCGTTGTCGTGAATGCGACAATTGCGCCTATGGCGTCAATCCACCGCAACGCAGCAACCTTCGACGACATCGAGGTCCTTCGGCCCAGGCTGGCCAAGAGCTACGTGGAGCTGCTCGAGGCGCAGCCCGGGCGGCCGCTCGCGATGTTCGCGCCGCGCCGGGTCGGCAAAACCTACTTCCTGGACCACGACCTGGCGCCCGCCGCGCGGCACGCGAAGTGGCTCTCGGTCTACGCGGATCTCTGGCTGCAGAAGTCCGCTCCTCTCGACGCGATCAATCACGCGCTCGAGGAGGCGCTTGACGATGTCAGCGTTCCGCGCAGCGGGCTCGGCCGCCTCGCCAAGACCCCGGTCAAGAAGATCGGCGCATTGGGAGCCTCGCTGGACATCGGCGAGGCCCCGGCGCGGCGAGCCCTGCCTGCGGCCGCGGAGCTGCGGCTGGATGCGCTGGTTGCTCGGCTGGCGGCTGCCAGCGGCAAGCGCGTCTTGCTGATGCTCGACGAAATCCAGGCCCTCGGCGACGTCGCCGAGGGCGACAAGATCATCGCGACGCTGCGCGCGGTCCTGCACAAGCGACGCGAGATCCTGAGCGCGGTCCTCACCGGGTCGTCGCAGGAGAACATGACCCGCATGCTGTCAACAGCGGGTGCGCCCATGTACCAGTTCGCGCAGCTGTTGAACTTTCCGGTCCTGGGCGACGAGTTCCTGCAGCAGCTGGCTGACCACTTCGCTCGGGTCCACCCGCGCAAGACTCTGGCGCTCGCCGATCTGCGCCGAACATTCGTGCGCATCGGCTTCAAACCCCGACTCATGCGCGATCTCGTCAAGTCGATCTCGGCCGAAGGTCTGACCGACATCGACGCCGGCGTCAGCCGCTTCTTGCTCGACGAGCGTCAGCTCGCCGGGTGGAACGCGCTGCTGCAGCCGCATGACCTCTTCGAGCGGGCGGTCCTCGTGACGATCGCACAGGGGCGTCCGCCGATGGGGCGCGAGACCTTGGCCGCCCTGGCTCGATTGCCCAGTCCGCGCCCCACGGTGGCCAAGGTGCGCGCGGCGATCGAGCGACTGCGCCGGGCGGGCCTCGTCGCCAAGGGTGCCAGCAGCGGGACGACGATCGACGACCCCTTGTTCGCAGAGTACCTGCGCGGCCTGTCGATCGAGACGCTCACGTGAGATGGAACTCTTCGCCAGGCGCCGCCACTCCGTTACGGCGGCGCCTTGCATTGCCTCAAAGTCAGGTCTGCGCCGCATTGCAGCCGACCAACTCCGCAATGGGAGCACCGGCACCCGACCCATCACCAACATTCGCACCAACGGATTCATCGCGGCAAAGCTGACACACGAAACGATCAACCCATCCGCAAAGAGATCATCGTTACTCCCGCGATAAGTCCCCCCGCATATTGGGCGGAATCTGCGACTCGCGGTTCCTACGGGTTTGCGAATTGGGCGCCCGCCAACCGAGACGGCCGGAAATCTCGGCAGCGGCATCTCGAACCGCCTGCGCAGCGCCAGAGTTCCAGTCGGCCGAAAAGTAGTCTTGGTGCCCGAGCGCCGTGATCACGATGGCGGGTTCGCCTTCGTGATCGAAGGCGGGCGCACTGAACGCGTTGACGCCAGGAATCGGCCGTCCCTCGGCCCGCGCAACACCGTGGTCTCGAATCTCGGCAATGGCCTCTCGCAGTGCCCTGGACTTCGTCTTGAGTAGCGGCGTCTTCTGTCCCTCCGGATCTCCAAGTGCCACGGCCATGGCCTTCTCGATGCGATCGACGGGTAGCACACCAGCGAACGCGCGACCGGTGGCGGTGCCAAGAATCGACATCACGGTGCCGGCGCGCATCGAGACATGCAGCGGTTCGCGAGCGTCAATCATCCGGATGATGGTTGGCCCGAAATTGCCCCACACGGCCAATGCCACGGCATGACCGGTCGATGCTGCAAGTTGCTGTGCAACAGGCAGGGCGGCGCGAACGGGATCGAGCTGATGCAGACATGTCAAACCCAGCTGCAAAGCCGCGGGCCCTAGCGCGTAGCGACCGGTCTCGGGCTCCTGCTCGATCAGCTTGAGTTTGCCGAAGCTCACGAGGTATGGATGCGCGCGGGAAGGCGGCAGGTTGGCCTGGCTCGACAGGTCCCGCAGCGTCAGGGGAGTTTGGCTATTGGCCAACGCGAGCAGCAAGCGCCCGCCCACCTCGATCGATTGAACAGCACGTTGCTCCTTGTCTTCCTTTGCCGGGGTTTCTTCGAGGGGGCTACTGCTCATGGCGTCTCTCTTTTGCATCACAGAATTTTGCCTACGGCGAACGAATTTGCCAACTGCAAAGAGAGAGCGTCGCTCTTGCGCAACCCCTCCAGCGCGGTTGTACCTAGGGAAAACGCCTAGTTTGCACCATGCAAATGTGTTTGACAGCGACAAATCCTTGTCCTATTATGCAAACGCGTTTGTTACTGACAAACTCTTTCTACCCACAGGAGACTGAATGAACAGCCCCAAGAAATTCGCTTCACAGGCCGACCTCGACGAGAAGCAAGTCAGCTTCACCAAGCTCTCGGACCATGCTTATGCGTACACCGCCGAAGGCGATCCGAACACCGGCATCATCATTGGCGACGACGCCGTGCTGGTGGCCGACACGCAGGCCACGCCGGCGATGGCGCAAGACGTGATCCGCCGCATCCGCGAGGTCACCGACAAGCCGATCAAGTACGTCGTGATGACCCACTACCACGCAGTGCGCGTGCTCGGCGCGAGTGCCTACGCGCCGCAGCAGATCATCGCGAGCCAGGACACCTACGACCTGATCGTCGAGCGCGGCGAGCAGGACAAGGCGAGCGAGATCGGCCGCTTCCCGCGCCTGTTCCGCGATGTCGAGAGCGTGCCGGCGGGCGTGACCTGGCCGACGATCACGTTCAACAAGAAGATGACGCTGTGGCTGGGTAAGCTCGAAGTGCAACTGCTTCAGCTGGGCCGCGGACACACTAAGGGCGACACGGTTGTCTGGCTACCGCAGGACCGCGTGCTGCTGAGCGGCGACCTGGTCGAGTTCGATGCCACTCCGTATGCCGGCGACGCTTACTTCAAGGACTGGCCGCAGACACTGGAAAACGTCGCGGCGCTGAAGCCCGTCGCGCTGGTGCCGGGCCGCGGACCGGCGCTAGTCGGCGAGGAGCAGGTGGCCGCCGGGCTCAAAGCCACCGGCGGTTTCATCGCCGACGTACGCGCCAGCGTCGAAGCCGGCGTCGCAGCAGGCAAGGACTTGAACGCTGTCTATAAGGACACCTTTGCCAAGCTCAAGCCCAAGTACGGCCACTGGGTCATCTTCGACCACTGCATGCCGTTCGACGTGACGCGCTGCTACGACGAGGCCACCCAGTTTCCCGACCCACGCATCTGGACTGCCGAACGCGACCGCCAGATGTGGGAGACGCTCGAGGGCTGAACCACCTGTTCATCAATCCGACTGCTGCCTTTAGCTGAAGGCAGCGCCACCCAGGCGCCCATGACGTTTCACAGCGGCGCCACCAGGAGACAAAGTCATGCAACTCAACGAGCTTGCCGCGCGCAAGGGGGCTGACGTCGACTACCAGAAACTGGTATTCGACTACACCCGCCACCCCGATCAGGATGCCGCGAAGCCGGTGCGCCGCCCGGTGGTCGTCGTCGGCGCGGGACCCGTCGGTCTGGCACTGGCGATCGACCTCGCGCAGCGCGAGATCCCGGTCGTGCTGCTCGACAACGACAACACGTTGTCCACCGGCTCACGCGCCATTTGCTTTGCAAAGCGCACGCTGGAGATCTTCGACCGCCTCGGCTGCGGCGACCGCATGGTCGACAAGGGCGTGTCGTGGAACGTGGGCAGGGTGTTCTTCAAACAGGAGCAGGTCTACGCCTTCGACCTGCTGCCCGAGGCCGGACATGCGCGCCCGGCCTTCGTCAACCTGCAGCAATACTACGTCGAAGGCTATCTCGCCGAGCGCGCCGCACAGCTCCCGCTGATCGACCTGCGCTGGAAGAACACGGTGGCCGGCGTCGAGCAGCACGACGATCACGTCACGCTGACCGTCGAGACGCCGGACGGCCCCTATCGGCTCGAGGCCGACTACGTCGCCGCGTGCGACGGAGGCCGTTCGGCGATGCGCCAGCTCATCGGCCAGGAGAGCAAGGGCCGCATCTTCCGGGATCGCTTCCTGATCGCCGACGTGAAGATGAAGTACGACGGCCCGGCCGAGCGCTGGTTCTGGTTCGATCCGGTGTTCCACCCGAACCAGAGCGTGTTGCTGCATCGCCAGCCCGACGGCGTCTGGCGCATCGACTTCCAGCTCGGCTGGGACGCAAATCCGGACGAGGAGAAGAAGCCCGAGAACATCATCCCGCGCGTCAAGGCGCTGCTCGCGCACTCGACGATGAAGGACGCCGAATTCGAACTCGAATGGGCCAGCGTCTACACCTTCGCATGCCTGCGCATGGACCGGTTCCGCCATGGCCGGGTGATCTTCGCCGGCGACTCGGCCCACGGCGTCTCGCCGTTCGGTGCGCGCGGTGCGAACTCCGGCGTTCAGGATGCCGAGAACCTGGCGTGGAAGCTCGCGGGCGTGCTCGCCGGCCAGGCGCCCGATGCGTTGCTCGACACCTATGCCGACGAGCGCGAATACGCCGCCGACGAGAACATCCGCAATTCGACCCGCGCCACCGACTTCATCACGCCGAAGAGCGAAATCAGCCGGCTGTTCCGCGATGCCGTGCTGGAGTTGTCGAAGACCCAGCTGTTCGCCCGCACGCTCGTGAACAGCGGTCGCCTGTCGGTGCCGGCGACGCTTCACGCATCGACGCTGAACACACCCGACGCCGAATCGTTCGCGGGCCGCATGGTGCCCGGCGCGGCCGCTGCCGACGCGCCGATCACGCGGCCCGATGGCAGCAGCGGCTGGCTGCTGCGCGAGCTCGGCAGCGGCTTCACCGCGCTCGTCGCCGAAGGCGCCGAGAACGACGCACTGGCCCGTTCCATCCAGGACCTCGACGGCCTGGAGGCGCCCGTGAAGGTTCTGCGCGTCGCGATCAGCTCGAACGCAAGTGATGCGGACCTGATCGACAAGGACGGTGCGCTGACCCAGCGCTACGACCTGCGCCCCGGCAGTGTCTACCTGTTCCGTCCCGACCAGCACGTTTGCGCACGCTGGCGCAAGCCGACCGCCGCCCAGGTCAAGAGCGCCGTCAAGCGCGCCCTGGCCATCGCCTGAAGGAGCCACGTTCATGGAATTGATCACCACACCCCACCTCGAGTCGCCGGACGACTTCTACGAGGCCTTGATCGAGACGCACAGAGACCTCGACGACGCCGAGAGCCATGCACTCAATGCACGCCTGGTGCTGCTGCTGGCCAATCACATCGGCTCGCTCGATGTGCTCCAGCAGGCCATGCAAGCGGCGCGCGGAGGTGTGCGATGAGCGTCGAGACGCCGGCCTATCAAAGCGGCTTCGGCAACTCGTTCGCGACCGAGTGCCTGCCCGGTGCGCTGCCGGTCGGCCGCAACTCGCCGCAGCGAGCGCCCTACGGCCTGTATGCGGAGCAACTCAGCGGCACTGCCTTCACGGCACCGCGTGCCGACAACCGACGCTCGTGGCTCTATCGCATCCGGCCATCGGCGATGCACAAGCCGTTCGAACGGATGGAAGCCGGACGAATCGTCAGCAACTTCGCCACCTTGCCTTCCACGCCCAACCAGCTGCGCTGGAACCCGCTGCCCACGCCGCAGGCACCGACCGACCTTGTCGATGGCATCGTGACGATGGCCGGCAACGGCGATCCGAGCGCACAGAACGGCGGCGCGGCACACCTGTACGTCGCGAACCGCTCGATGAAGAACCGAAGCTTCTACAACGCAGACGGCGAGATGCTGTTCGTGCCGCAAACCGGCCGGCACCGCTTCGTGACCGAGCTCGGCGTGATTGACGCCGAGCCGCAGGAGATCGTGGTCATTCCCCGCGGGATGCGCTTCCGGCTCGAGCTGCCGGATGGCAGCGCACGCGGGTACATCTGCGAGAACTACGGCGCCAACTTTCGCCTGCCCGACCTCGGTCCGATTGGCTCGAACGGCCTGGCCAATCCGCGCGACTTCCTGACGCCGGTCGCGGCCTATGAAGACATCGACGGGCCGCACGAACTGGTGGCCAAGTTCCAGGGCCATTTGTGGACGGCGCAGATGGAACATTCACCGATGGACGTCGTTGCCTGGCACGGCAACTACGCGCCGTACAAGTACGACCTGCGCCGCTTCAACGCGATCGGCTCGATCAGCTACGACCATCCTGATCCGTCAATCTTCCTGGTGCTTCACAGCGCTTCCGACACGCCCGGCGTCAGCAACATCGATTTCGTCATCTTCCCGCCGCGCACGCTGGCGATGCAGGACACGTTCCGTCCGCCCTGGTTCCATCGCAACGTCGCGAGCGAGTTCATGGGACTTGTGCACGGCGCCTATGACGCGAAGGCCGAGGGCTTCTCGCCCGGTGGCGCAAGCCTGCACAACAGCATGAGCGGCCATGGGCCGGATACCGAGACCTTCGAGAAGGCGAGCCGTGCCGATCTCTCGAAGCCCGATGTCATCAAGGACACGATGGCCTTCATGCTCGAGACGCGCCTCGTGTGGCGACCAACCGCACCCGCCGTCGAATCGGCCGAGTTGCAGCCCGAGTACTACCGCTGCTGGCAAGGCCTCGTCAAACACTTCAATCCGAGCAAGCCATGAATTCAATCGACGAAACGCACGACCCGGCCCTCGAGAGCTGGGTCGAGTCGGCCAACGATCCGGCCACCGAATTCCCGATCCAGAACCTGCCGTTCGGCCGGTTCCGCAGAGCAGGTGAAACCGGTGCCCTGCGCATCGGCGTGGCGATCGGCGATCAGATCCTCGACCTCGTTGCCACAAGACTCATCGACACCGATGACATGAACCGGCTGATGGCCGCGAGTCCCGACGATCGTCGGCGCTTGCGCCGCGCGATCTCGACGTTCCTGCGCGATGGCGGCGCAGACCAACGAGCGCGTGACTGCTTGGTGGCGCAGTCCGACGCAGAGATGGGATTGCCGTGCCACATCGGCGACTACACCGACTTCTATACGAGCATCCATCACGCCACGACGGTGGGCAAGCAGTTCCGTCCGGAGAACCCGCTGCTGCCGAACTACAAGTGGGTCCCGATCGGCTATCACGGGCGCGCCTCGTCGATCGGCGTCAGTGGCGAATCGTTTCCGCGTCCCAACGGGCAGATCAAGGCGCCGGATGCCGAAGCCCCCCGTGTCGGCCCGACTCGTCGACTCGACTACGAACTCGAGATCGGCGTGTTCATCGGCACGCCGAACGAACGCGGCGAGGCCGTGCCGATGGACGAGGCCGAATCGCGCGTCTTCGGAATGGCGCTGTTCAACGACTGGACTGCGCGCGACATCCAGCCGTGGGAATACCAGCCTCTCGGCCCGTTCCTGTCGAAGAACTTTGCGAGCACGTTGTCGCCGTGGATCGTCACCACCGAAGCACTCGCGCCGTTTCGCAGCGCTTTCGTGCGGCCGGCCGGTGATCCGCAGCCCCTGCCCTATCTGGACTCAGCGAGCAACCGAGAGGCCGGCGCGTTCGACATCCAACTCGAAATCTGGTTGCAGACCCCGAAGATGCGTGAAGCCGGCCAAGCGGGCGAGCGTCTGGTGAGGTCCAACTTCAACGATGCGTACTGGACCGTTGCGCAAATGGTTGCGCACCACACGGTTAACGGTTGCAACCTGCAGTCTGGCGATCTTTTCGGCACCGGCACGCTGTCAGGGCCGGACGCCGAGCAGGCCGGATCGCTGCTCGAACTCAGCGAGGGCGGCAAAAAGCCGATTCAACTGGCCAACGGCGAGACGCGCACGTTCCTGGAGGACGGCGACTGCATCGTCCTACGTGGTTATTGCGAGCGCAATGGCGCGCGCCGTATCGGCTTCGGCGAATGCCGGGGCACCGTTCTACCGGCACGTAGTCATCGCTGATCTCGACCTTCGTTCAAACACACAGGAGACTAGATCCAATGGGTACCACCACCACGGCGTCAGCGCCGGTCGACATTGGGCGCGTCCTCGACGACGGTCCGTACACGACGATGCAGAAGGTCGTCGTCTTCATGGCCGCGATGGCCATCGTCACGGACGGCTTCGACGGTCAACTGATCGGATTCGCCATTCCCTCGATCCTTAAAGAGTGGGGCATCACCCGCGGCGCGCTCGCGCCCGCGGTCGCCGCCGGTCTGCTCGGCATGGCGATCGGCAGCGCTTGCGCCGGCCTGTTCGCGGACCGGTTCGGGCGCCGCATGGCGGTGATCGCCAGCGTCTTTCTGTTCGGCGCGGCGACCTGCTCGATCGGGTTCGCGCCCGACGTGCTCACGATCGCCGCGCTGCGCTTCGTTGCGGGCCTGGGCATCGGCGGTGCGCTTCCCGGATCGACAACGATGACCGCCGAATTCACGCCGGCACGACGCCGCACGCTCGCGGTCACGGCCACGATCGTCTGCTACCCGCTGGGCGGCATGATCGCCGGCCTGTTCGCAAGCGTGGTCCTTCCCGCGTACGGCTGGCGCGGTCTGTTCTGGATCGGCGGTCTGTTCCCGATGGCGTACAGCGTGCTGCTGTACTTCGTTCTGCCGGAATCGCCCCGCTTCCTGACCCGCAAGCCGAACCGCTGGCCCGAGCTGAGCAAGCTGCTGTCGCGCATGGCTCGTACGACGCCAGCCAACGCGGTGTTCGTCGATGCATCCGAGCAGAAGGCCGAGCAGCACGCCGGGTTCGGAGCGCTCTTCGACAAGGGCCGAACGCGCGACACGATCGCGATCTGGGCGGCATTCTTCATGTGCCTGCTGGCCGTGTACAGCGCCTTTAGCTGGCTGCCAGCCATGCTGGCTTCGGAAGGTCTGTCTCCTGCCATCGCCGGATCGGGATTGACGGCCTACAACCTCGGCGGTGTTTTCGGTGCGCTGATCTGCGCCGTGGTCATCACCCGCTTCGGATCACGCTGGCCAATCGTCATCTGCTGCGCGGGTGCCGCCGTGACGGCGTACCTTCTGCAAGGGGTCAACGTCGCTCAGGACACCAACTTGTTCATCGCCGGTATCGGTCTTCACGGGCTCTTCGTCAACGCCGTGCAGTGTTCGCTGTATGCGCTGTGTGCCTACGTCTACCCGACGTTGGTGCGCGCCACCGGGACGGCCTCGGCGCTGGCGTTCGGTCGACTGGGCGCGATCCTGAGTTCATTCGCCGGTGCGGCGGTCATCACGGCAGGCGGTGCCCATGCCTACCTGACGCTGCTCGGCTCCGCCATGGTCGTCACCTTGGTCGCGATGTTGATCATGCGAAGGCACATCCCGCGTATGGGGTCGGTCGCAATGGCACCTTCCGCGGCGGTCGCCTCGCGCTGAGCAAGTGGCCGCCGTGCTGACCCTGTACACGTACTTTCGGAGCTCGGCTTCGTACCGAGTGCGCATTGCGCTCGAACTTAAGTCGCTGGCATACGAGCCGGTTCCGGTGCACCTCGTGCGGGGTGGCGGCGAGCAGCATTCAGCCGCTTTCGCGGCCCTCAATTCCGCGGAACTGGTGCCGGTGTTGGGTGACGATGGACTCACGATCACGCAATCACTGGCGATCATCGAGTACCTCGAAGAGATCCATCCTGTGCCCTCGCTGCTGCCTGGAACCGCTGCGAGCCGCGCGCGGATACGTGCGATCGCTCAACTCATCGCTTGCGAGATCCATCCGCTGAATAACCTGCGCGTGCTCCAGCGTCTCGAATCCAAAGTTGGCATGGACAAGGAATCTCGAGATTGCTGGTATGCCCACTGGGTGATCGAGGGATTCAGGGCGCTCGAGGCGATGCTCGCGGGCAGTGCGGACACCGGGCGCTTCTGTCACGGCGACTCGCCGACGATGGCAGATTGCTGCCTCGTTCCGCAGGTCTACAACGCACAGCGCTTCGCGGTGTCC
>Ga0097691_1003041_pt1 | contig 10589 bp, 8 predicted proteins | sample NGESurdeep072012_8_FD_72858 | JGI IMG/M metagenome (GOLD analysis project Ga0097691, IMG submission 72858) | Arctic peat soil microbial communities from Barrow, Alaska - NGEE Surface sample 210-1 deep-072012 | ecosystem: Environmental > Terrestrial > Soil > Wetlands > Peat ...
CATGAACAGGAATATGGGCGACATCAACGCGGTCGAGATGGCGGCCAGATAGGCGCAGCCCCGCGATTTGGTGCCGATGCGGATCAGCAGGTAGACGCCGGCGATGCCGATGGCATATAAGAGGGCCGTGTAAAAGTGATAGGCCTTGACCGGCCAAAAGTGGGTGAGCTTGGAAATGGCGGCGGTTCCGTAGCGTAGGGCGGGCGGATAAATGTAATCGAAGCGCGTGCCGGCATACCACAGCGGCTGCCACTGGGGATGCGGCCAATGGTCGGATAGAAAGCGCGCGTCGGCGATGAACGTGCTTTCGATGGAGGCCCATTTGTCGGTGTACTTGGCCTTGAAGTAGGGGCGGATCAACACCGCCGTGAACAGGAACACCAGGAAGAAATCCAGCAGGATTTGCTTGGGGCGCGAGAGCTTGGGAAGAGAAGTCAATTCAGTCTACCTGCCGCGTTTGGCGGCGCCGGGATGGGTATCCAGCCGCGGTCAAACGTTCATTATGGCATGCCGGGAATCGTAGGTAGGGCGGAGGACGCCGCTGGGGATCGGGAGCGTGGGCGGCGGCTGGGTTGGGCCGGGGACAGGGAATGCCCAAACGAAGCCATTTTGGCGTGAAAGTAGTTTGGGGTGAGGGACTTAGGGACGGTGGATCGAACCCTGGCGGGTCGGGTTCGGCGGAGCGGCTGGGGGTGGAATTGACGCAGTGCTGGAGTTGGCTTTGCCTATTTTTGAGGCGGGTTGAGTTTTCTGGCGTTTTGGGAGAATGAACAGCAGTCGGGCACCGGGCGTGCAAAACAGAGCAGAACCGCATTTGGGGACGAATTGCCGTCCTAGCCCGGCAGCCGGCTTCCACGTTGGGCGTGGTAGCCTCGCCCGGCCGCCAAAAGGACCTGCGCGACGGTGAGCCGCAATCACCGGAAGGGGTTGTCGACTGCAATGCCGAAATATTTCTGGCCGGCGTTCAGGTCCTCCGACCAGATCCGTCCACAACCGCCCCGCTCCGCGGCTGCCACAATCATGCCGTCATAGAAGTGCACACCGTATTCAGCGCGAACATCCACCGCACGCCGGACGACGTCGCCGTCGGGGACAACCACGCGAATTGGACCCAGCGCGTCAAGCACGGCCGCCACATCCTCGGAACGCGCGGCAGGCTGCATCTTGTGCAGAAGGGTGGCCGCAAACTCCGCCAGCACCTGTGTCGACACTAAGATGTCTCCCGCCAGAGCCCTCCTGACGAGGTCCTGGGCGATGCGCTGCTTGTGTGAATCGCCCGGGTCGTAGGCGTAAACGAGCACATTCGTGTCGAGGAATTCAGGAGCGGGCATATAGGTCCGCCCGCTTCCAGGTTCGCTTGCCAACCTTGAACCGGAAGCTCTCGAAGCTGCGCTCCAGCGCCTCCCGTTCGCGGCGTCTCCGGCCAGATGCGGCTCCCTCGGCAGCGAGCTTTTCCAGGTGGTCGCGAACCAGGCCTGTCAGGGTAGTGTCCCGCTCGACGGCGATCTTGCGCACTTTCTTGACGAGTTCATCGTCGAGAGAGAGAGTGAGATTCATATCCCCATAATAAGGGAAACCCATAACCCGTGCAAGGGCTCCAGTAGACTCGGCTACCCGGAAGTGTCGTGGTCCCCCAAACGGCGTTCTGGGAAATCACACCTGGTAAGTCCCCTAAGGGCCGGCGCAAGAATCACCTCACATGGGCTGACTGGCAGGTGTGGCAGCAACCGCGAAGTTATTCTTGCGTGGTGCCTCAGCGTCAATTGGCAGTCTCACCCAAGGGCGCGGATCCGCATGGCTTCTATGCCGCGCTTGAGCCGCGCCGCCGGAAAGCCAGGGCCGCGAGCAGCGCTAGCGTAGCCACCGAAACTACGGCGGCTAGCGGGAGGTCGCCTCGGCCGGTCCATGCCAGATCGATTTCGCAATCGCCCTGGCACCGCGGTTGGATGACCAGAAAGCCCATGCCGTCGGCGGAGACCGGCTTTGCCTCGCCGTGGACTGCGGCCTTCCACCCGGGGAACCAGGCGACCTGCACCGACAGGAGATCGCCGGGATCGAGGTTGGCGCGGATGCGGGCTCTGCCGCCGCCCCGCCACTCGAAGGCGGCCGCCGGGCGGGCGGCATCCACGGTGGCCCGCGCATACTTGAGGATGTCGGCATACGCGAACTTACCGGGCGGGCGATGCGGCACCAGTTCTCCGGGCCGGACCACGTGAGCGAGCGAGGTTCCCAAAGGGAGGACCGAATAAATGGCGTCGCCGTTCTCGCGATGCAATAGAGGGAGCACGCCATCGAAGCGTTCGGGCGCCCGGATGTCCTTATACTCATCGGTGCTGGCGGGTCCGTTGACCACGATGGCCTGGACGCCGAGCGCGCGCAACCGGTTGATGCCGGCTTCGGTTGTGCTTGAATCCACCGCGGAATTGACCTTGTAGGGGACTTCGTTGAGCACCGGCATGGACTGGCCCTGGTCGCAGCAGCCGATCAACTGGGGCGTGGCGGAAAAAGCGTTCAGCCAAAACGCGGTGGACCCGGTAACGTAGACTCTACCGCCTGGCAGATTGGCTTGGAGCCAGCGCGCGGTGGTGTATTCCGATCGCTTTTCCAGGTCCGCGCGCTGGATGTCGAGCCGCGCCCGCCAGCGGTAGTTTCCGTACTGCACCACCACTGGACCCAGGCACAGCGCCAGCAAAACGGGCCTGGTCCAGCGCGGGAACAGGGTGTAGAGAGCCCAGGCCGTGCAACCCAGCAGCAGGCAGGCGCCGATTTCAAACTCCAGATGCAGGCGGCCCACCTGCGGCAGCAGCTCGAAGGTTTCCGAGTGGGCGGTGGCCGCCATGGCGCCGGCAAGCGCGGAAAAGAGGATGGCGAACCGCACGGCTAAAGGCAGGCGGGTACGGGCCAACAGGAAGCCGGCGGCCGCCACCGAGCCGAGCGCCAGCACGAGCGGGAGCGGGCCGTAGTGGAGGCTGTTGGTAAAGCCGCGGTGCATGTCTCCGGCGTTGGCGCCCACCCGGAACATGCTGGACGGCGGCACGCCGAAGCAGGCCAGGCAATAAGCCAGCGCGGAGGCGCTGGCCGCGACCCCCCAGGCGGCCCGGCGGCGGCCCCGCGGCTGCGCGCAGATCCAGCAGAACACGGCCACGCCGAGCGCCATGCTGCCCGGGATGTTGGTGAGGAAGACGAGCGCGATGGAGAGTGCCGCCAGCGCCAGGGCCCTCCCGGTTCTTTTGACGAGCGCGTTTTCGAGCGCCAGAACGACCACCGGCAGCAGGGTCATGGCGGTGACGTGCGGGCCCTCGCCATAGACCGTCATCACCTGAAGCCGGCGCCCGTACCACAAGCTGCCGAGATCGCGCGCCACGTCCGCCATCAGCAGGGCGGATGGCGAGAACAGCCCGTAGCACAGCGCCGAAAGCAAGGCCGCGCCGCGCGGCGCTCCCAAGCGCACAGCCATCCAGTAGAGCGCCGGCGCGCCCAAGGCGTAGGTGACGCCAATCACGGCATGATAGGCCCGGGCTGCCGGGATGTGTCCCAGCGAGGCGGTCGCCGCCACCACCAGGTGTAACAGGGGAACGTAGGTATCCTGATAAGGCATTCCGCAGTGCCATAGGGGGTACCACGAAAAGTCCCCCCAGTGCCCGGAAATGTAGCGGGCGATGGCGATGAAATAGCCTTCCACGGAACTGAACTGGTTGGTGTACTCGACCTTCAGCAGGCGCCAGGAGATGGACAGGTTCAGCGCCGTCAGTACGAGGAAGGCGGCAAGGTTGGACGTCGCCAGATTCGCCACCCGTTGTATGGCGGTGGAGGACCTCACCCTCGCATTGGACATCAAGCCGCGCCCCCGGCTTCGAGGCGGTAGAATCGCCGCGCCGTGCCACCCAGCAGATGCTCGCGCGTCTCCATGGTCTGCGGGCCAATGGCTTGGGTGAACGCCGCCAGCGCTTCCTTCCAGGTCCCCGCCGGCAGATAACTCGGCCAGTCGCTGCCATACATCACGCGTTGGGGACCAAACGCCGCTAGCGCCGCGCGCAACGCCGGCTGAAACTCCGCCGCCGTCCACCGGGTAGGCGCGTGCGTAATCAGCCCGCTGATCTTGGCAAACACATTGGCATACCGCGCCAGGGAGGACGCACCCATTGCGCGCCCCGTCCCCACGTGATCGATCGCCACTTGTAACCCCGGAAACCCTTCCACTATCGCTGGAGTAAACCCCGCACTCACATCGAGCGTAAGCCCCCGCCGTTCCAGTTCGCCGAGCCCTGGCGGCAATTCCCCCTCAAACGCATAGCAGACGCCGCGGAACTTGGGATGGCGCCGATACTCGTCCAGCACGTCGCCCACCCGGGGATCGGCCAGGTCCGCCCATCCCACCACGGCGCGAATGAAATCGTGCTCGGCCGCGAGGCCCAGCAGCCACCGCGTCTCCTCTACGCTGGGGACGCGCGCGACCACCACCGACCCGTCAAACCGATTGCGTTTGAGAATGGGAAACAGCAGTGCGGGAAGGTACTGTCGGGTGAAGTGCTGGTGGGAATCGATGCGCGGAAAGCCGCCTGGGGCGCTCACTTAGTGCACCGGAGGGAAGAATGCCCTCATGAATGGGGGCGGCCCAGAGGGCACCCCGCCTTAAAGGCTACGCTACGAGGGGAGGGCATGCTTAGAAAATGAAACTCAAGCCGCCGCGAACGCTGCGTGGAGTCTCCACCAGCAGCAACTGCTGCCCGCCCGCAACGCCGAGCGAAAGGTACCCTTGCGCCAGCATATTGCGCAGATCGGCGGTGGCTTCCATACGCCACGGCAGCATGCTCAGGCCGGGGATGAGCTGGCGCACGTACAGGTTCAGACCCGGCATCTGGCGCACCGAAGCCGTGCTGTAACTGTGCCCCGGCGATGCCCAGCGATGGTCGCCCGTCACCTGGTAGCTGGCGATCAAGTGCGTGCCGGTCCAGGGCGCCGTCGCCGTCACCCGCGCCGTGGCAGCCTTGCGGCGTCCGGCGCGAATCATACTCCGCAACTCATCCGGACTGCCGCTCACGATCTCCCGGTTGGCCGCCGTCAGCGCGCCCATCGATCCGTACATCACGGTGGCGGCCACATGCTCGCCCAGGTTTTGCGTCACGGCCGCCGTGTAGCCCGTGCTGCGGAAATCGCCGGCGTTAAACGTCGAAGTTCCCGTGAACAGGTCCGGCAGAATGTCGCCGCCGGTGTACATGCCCGCCGGCGCCACCAGCGATAGCGCCGCGTTGCTCACGTTCTCCCGGTACGTCGACACCTGGTAGGTGCGCGAGCCCATCTGGCGCGAATAGGCCAGCTCGAAATTCTCGCCGCGCTGGATGCGCGGCCGGCCTTCCCGTAAACTGATCCGCGGGAACAGTCCCAGCGTGCTCAACTCACGCTGCAAATCCGCGTCCTGCCGACCCTGGCCCGCCAGATCGGGACGCGCGTCGCCCGAAGTGTAGGCGAACGCCACTTCGCCGTTCTGGCCCAGCGAGTACGTCACCCGCGCATAAGGACTGGCGTAATTCACATGATCCAGGAAAGAGATGGAATTCAGGGTGAACCCGTACTGCACCGAAAGTTCGTCGGTGAGTTCCGTGCGGTCGTCGAAGCTCGCCGACATACTCCTTAGCATCGGCAGCGCGCCCTCGTTGCCCGCCAGCGCCGCGCCCAACCGGCCCGGCAGGAACAACTGCCGCATGGTGACCGATACTTCCGGATTTCCGCCGCCCAGACTGCGGCTGTAGCTGGTGCGGATCGCCGCCGTCGGCACTCCCGTCTGCGATCCGTAGCCCAGGTTGCCGCTCACCTGCAGCATGTTGTTCCCGTAGAGCGACGTGGCCAGCGCGAACGCCGTCCCCATGTCCGCCTCATTGCCGGTGCCGGAAGCGAGCGACCCTTCGCCAGCCGACAGTTTGAACACTCCGCGGGTTTCGCTGAACACCGCCGTGCGGCGCGAGATCTTCGAGTGCGTGCTGCTCGCCACGGCGTCGCCGTTGAAGCGCAGCACGGGCCGGGTGGGCGAGGCGCTGCGCAGCACCCACTTCCACTCATCGCTCATCAGGCTGCCGTTTTCAATCGGCGGGTAGGCAAACTGGATCGAGCTGAACAGCGTGTTCAGATTGACGTTGAGCACGCTCGCCATCCCGGGTTGTACCAGAATCCCCTTCCGCAACGCCGGCACAAACGCGGCCAGGGTGACTTTGACGGAGTAGAGATCGGGAGCGAGCCCCAGGAACCGGAAAGCGCCGCGGTCGTCGGTCAGCGCCCGCTCGAACTGGCGTTCCTGACGGTTGAACAGGATGACCGCCGCGCCCATCTGCGGAACGCCAGCGGCATCCGTCACAAAACCCGTGATCGCGCCCGCCATTTGAAGCGGAGTGGCAGCCTGCCCGAGGCCTGAGCCGGCAAGATACACCGCACTCGCCAGAACTAGCGAAACCACCGTTTTGTGCGTCCGTGCTTTTAGCATCAAACGAAGCTCTATGGAGCGGGGAGGCCCCCGCTTATCCCTAGGTTACCGTAAATTGGGCTGAAGGGGTGAGCACCTGTTTACGGAATTTGTCGGTAATTTTCACGCGCAACGTGTATTGCCCTGGCAGCAGGTCCTTTAAGGGCAAAAGTTTTTCAATTGTTACCTGGTTGGCCGATGCCCCGGGAATCTTCGAAACATCCTCGGTGGTTTCGAAAATCTTCTCGTTGGTGCCGTTCTTGGTCACCTCGTACGACACTTCGCCTTCCGGTATCCGGTTCTCGCCGTCCGTCCCAAAGTTGTAGATTTTAAAGTAGATCCCCATCTTCTCGTCGCGCTTGAAGATGTCATCCACGCGCGGCCGCACCTTCGAAGTCCCAATCACGAACTGCCCCATCCCGATACTCTTGGTCGGCACGTGCTCGATCAGGTCCGCCAGCACGATGTTGCTCGCCGTCAGTTTCTCGCCGTCCATGCGCGGAACCACCAGCGCCACTTCGTAGCTGTTCAGGTTGCCGCCCACCACGTCCTTGGCCACCACATTCAACCGGTACGTCCCCGGCGCCAGCGGCACGCTCTTGTTGTAGATCGACTTGCGCTGCGCCGTCTGTTGCAGGTACTCCGCCGGGCTGGTGACTTCCACCGTGTCCTCGAAGTTGGTGACGATGCGCCGCGTCATGGTGCTGACCTTGCCGAAAATGTTCACCGCCGCCTTCTGCACGCCGTCCTTGGCATGGAACTGCAAGTCCTTATTGTCGAATTGCAGCGTGATGAAGGTCAGCACGCTGGCTTCCGTCAGCGGGAAGAAGTCCGCGCGCACCTTCATCGGCAGGATGTTGTAGCTGATCCGCGAATTGACGGCGGCTTCCAGATCCTTGAACTTCACCGCCGGCGGGCGCTGCAACTTGGCGAACTGCTCCAGGCGGTTGAACTGGTTCATCTTCTCGGTCTCCGCCCCAAACGGGACGCCCAGGTGGGTGCCATCGGTGCGGTTGAAACGGTCGTTCTTGCTGCTCATCCCCATCTGTTCCATCATCGTCAGGCCCGCGCCCGGCACGTACAGCAGCGCGTCCTTTTCCGACGGGTCCATGGTCATGCGGTACTCGCCCGACATGGTGGGATCGACGAACTCAATATTGATGTCGGTTCCGATGCCTTCGATATAGCGGTAGCGCCACTGCTCGAACGGGAAGGTGGAGGTGGTGCCGCCGCCCTCTTCGGAAGGACGCTCGTAGGTGCCCCCCGAAGGGTGCGTTTCCTTTTCATCCGGCGGTCCGTAGGTGATGTAAATGCGCCCGCGATCCGTCTTCCATCCCGGAATGCCCGAAGCGAAGTTCTCGTTGGTGTAGGCGATGCGCCGGTAGTGCTCTTCCTTGAATTCGTTCTCCACGGTATCGGGCGTAGGGTCGCGCCGCAGCCAGAACTGCTCGATGAACTGCTCGCGCTCTTCGTCCGTCTGCAAGCGCTTGAACGCGGTGCGTTCCTCGTCGCTGATGATGTACGCCACGTCCTCGTTGAGCCACTTGCGGTAGGGCGTCTCCAACTCCTTGCGGAGTTTGTCATCCCTCTTCTTCCGCTCTTTATCGGTCATGGGCCGGGCGATGGTCTCGCGTTGAGAAGAGTCGGCCTTCTTCTTGTCCTGCGCCACGGCAGAGACGCCAAGGAGCAAGGACAGGGAAAGCACGGAGATCGAAAGGCGTGTAGCGTTCATACGACTCACCGCTTCCTGGGACAAGGACTGGTTTTAGCTGACATCCATTTTAGTTCGAATAACTTGCGCGGTCAATCCGTGAATTCGTCTCACAGGTGTGGCGGGGTGGGATCAACCCCCTCGGTCCGGCGGTTCTGCACGAGCCACTTTTCGCGCTGCCCGGCCGCGTCTCCCGCGGGGCGCGCGGCGCGAGACCCTTGCGCCCGGGCGCGGGTTCGTGCACAATCAGTTCGAAGACATTCAGGTGTGAAATTAATCGTTTCACGCCGCGAGTTGGGAGGTTGCGATGAAGCTGTCCGCTTTAGGTATGGCGATTGTGTTGCTGGCCGGCCCCGCTGTGGCCGTCGCCGACGATCTGGAGGATGCAGTCCAGAGCCTTAAGGATGCTGCCGCGAAAAAGGATGTAGATGCGGTAAAAAACTGGCGGCAACCATCCATCCGATGACGAGCGAGATCGTCGCCGAGGCCGCGCCCCAGGGCGCCGACGAAAAGAAAGCCTGGGAAGAACGCGTCGCGTATGCGAAGAACGCCGAGGTGTACGTCGAGTCGGTGTTCTATACCATTGCGGTCCAGTCCGAGCCCGCGATGATGGTGGATCTGATCTCCACTCTGGAGCAACGGAATCCGAAGAGCAGATACCTGAATCAAGCTTACGGACCTTATCTGATGGCGTTAAACAAGACCGGGGCAGGGGCGAAAATCCCCGCCGTCGCCGAAAAGGGCATAGCGAACTTCCCCGAAAATGAAGACTTGCTGCTGTACATGACCGACACGGCGATGGCCCGGAAGCAGACCGACCGTGCTCTCGGCTACGCCAACCGCCTCACCGCCACGCTCAGTAAACGCGCCAAGCCGGAAGGCGTTTCGGCGGCGGACTGGGAGCGCAAACGCAGCGCGGCGCTGGCGCACGGCTACTATATTGCCGGCGTCATAACCGCCGAAAAGGGCCAGTACATCCCCGCCGACAAGAATCTGCGCGCCGCCCTGCCCCTGATCCAGGGCCAGCCCACTATGCTCGGCCCGGCGCTCTTCTACCTCGGGATGGCCAACTACCAACTCGGCAAGATGACCCTGAGCAAGGCGCGTGTGCTCGAAGCCGCCAAATTCAGCGAACAGTCGATGGCCATCCCCGGCGCCTATCAGGATCAGGCCCGCCACAACGCGCTGGTCATGAAGGACGAAGCCGCCAGGATGCGGTAGAGGAAAAGTGGGGCAGCCTGGCAAGCTAATGCCACTCGTTTTTCCACTATTGGCAATGCTGCGGAAGTTGTGGGGCAGACCCCCCGGTCTGCGCGGGACGCCCTCGTCCCGCATCCGGAACAACGGGGTCAGCGTCTTGCAGGGTGCGAGCAGGCCGACGGGGGCGTCGGCCGCGGTCCAGGGGGACCGCCCCACGATTTATGCAGGCGCCCAGCACCGGAAAAACGAGTGGCATTGGGTTGTTAACCTGCGCGGCGGTTGGCTACCGCCGCTTCCGGTGCCAACACGGCAGTTGGCCGATTGCCAATCGGCCGCAGATTCACAATCTGCTCCACAAAGGCTGTGCCGGTGGTGACTATCTCGTGGTGACCGTCGCCTCTCCCGCGCGCAGGCCTTCACCCGTGGCGGTGATTTTCACGCGTCCTGCCTTGCCGCGTTCGCCGCGCACGATCAACAGGGCCAGGCCGTTGAACGCCTTGCGGTGGTCGGCCTGGAAGGACTCGACGGTGGCGGCGTTGCCGTTGTCCACGCCGGCGATTTTGGCGGGACCGTCGAGAGCGAATTTCACCAGGTTGTCGGCGGTGGGGCAGAAGTTGCCGTCCTTGTCCTCGACGCGCACGGTGACGAACGAGAGATCGTCGCCATCGGCGGCGATGGTCGCCCGATCCGGGGTCAGCACCACGCGTGCCGGCGCGCCGGCGGTCTTGATTTCGGTGGTAGCGATGCTCTTGCCGCCCTGGTAGGCCACGGCTTTCAACGCGCCCGGCGCGTAAGGCACCTGCCACATCAGGCGGTACTTGGATTGGAATTTTCCGTTGGCGCCGGCGTTGTTGCCCACCGGCAGTTCCACGGGTTCAGAGAAGCGCTTCTTGCGGCCCAGCGATTTGCCATTGAGGAACAGCTCGACCTCTTCGGCGTTGGTGTAGCACATCACCGGGATCGGCTTGCCTTCCATTCCCGCCCAGTTCCAGTGCGGCAGCAGGTGGACCATCGGCTTGGTGGTCCAGTGGCTCTGGTAGAGATAGAAGCGATCCTTGGGGAAGCCGGCGAGGTCCACAATACCGAAGTAGGAACTGCGCGACGGCCAGTCGGCGTCGTTGGTGTTGCCGCGCCCATTGAAGTAAGGGGTGGGCTCGCCGAGGTAGTCGAAGCCGGTCCAGACGAACTCGCCCAGCACGTTGGGATTTTTCTCCTGTGCGTCGA
>Ga0097691_1003042_pt1 | contig 10587 bp, 9 predicted proteins | sample NGESurdeep072012_8_FD_72858 | JGI IMG/M metagenome (GOLD analysis project Ga0097691, IMG submission 72858) | Arctic peat soil microbial communities from Barrow, Alaska - NGEE Surface sample 210-1 deep-072012 | ecosystem: Environmental > Terrestrial > Soil > Wetlands > Peat ...
GCGGATCGCTCTCGATTGCGCGCGCGCGGAGTTTCCGCGTATTTTCGTGCACGAGGTGGCGCACTTCATCTGGCTGCGGCTGGGAAACGCGGTGCGGTTCAGCTATGAGGACATCGTGCGCGCGGAACTCGCGGCACGGGCGAGCGGGGAACTCGGGTGGAGCGCCCAGTGGCGGAAGGACGCCCTGCGCGCGGAGGACATCGCCGGGCGGACGCGCCGCTGGCGGGAGTATGGCTGCGAGAGTTTTTGCGATACCGCGGCGTGGCTGTATGGCGGAATAGAGCGGCACGAGGAGTTCACGCTGGGCGCAGCCTGGCGCCGCCGACGGCGAACCTGGTTTGCGGAAGTTCTGGGGAATCGTACTTTGTCGATATAATCGAATCAGGTAATCAACTCGTGCCCGTACCACGCCTCTCGTCCGCTTTCGCTCTCGCGCTGCTCGCTGCGTGCTTTCTGACGGGCTGCGGTTCTGAGCCGCGCTCCGTGAAGGCGGCCAACCCTGTCAAAGCGGTTACGGACCGCAGACCGGCGCCGGAGTTCGCGCTGAAGGATGCCGACGGCAAGACCGTGCGTCTGGAAGACTACAAGGGAAAGGTGGTGCTGCTCGACTTTTTCGCCACCTGGTGCGGGCCGTGCAAAATCGAAATTCCCTGGTTCATGGAGCTGGAGCGCAAGAACAAGGACAAGGGGTTCTCGGTGCTCGGGGTTTCGATGGACGATGAGGGGTGGGAAGTGGTCAAGCCGTTTCTCGCCGATTTGGGAGTGAACTACCGCGTGGTGATCGGCAACGATGCCACCGCGCAGATTTACGGCGGCGTGGACGCGCTGCCGACGACGTTCCTGATCGACCGGAATGGAAAAATCGCGGCGGTCCACATTGGCCTCGCCAGCAAGAAGGTTTTCGAAGATGGCATCGAACAGTTGCTACAAGATCCCGGTGGGATTATCAAGGATAACGCTGACGCTTCTCGCGGCATGGCTTTGCCTGCCTTTTCTCCGCGCACAAACACAAAGTAGCGGGTACCTGAGCGTGGGCGAGCCCCAGAAGGTGGCGGGCAAGCGCCATGCGGTGCTACAGGTGAAGATCCCCGTGACAGTGAAGGAGGGGTATCACGTCAACAGCAACCAGCCGAGCGAGGAGTACCTGATCCCGTTGAAGCTGACGTGGACGGCGATGGGGGCGCTAGAGGGCGGCACGGTGACGTACCCCAAACCGGCGCTAGAGAAGTACGAGTTCTCGGAGCAGCCGCTTTCGGTGTACACCGGGGGGTTCCTCCTGGTGGCGAATTTCAAGGTAGCGGCGAACGCTCCGGCGGGTCCGGGAGCGGCCACCGGAAAGCTGCGCTATCAGGCATGCAGCAATCGGGCCTGCTACCCGCCGAAGACGGTGGATATCACCGTGAGCTATCAGGTGCAGTGAGTCGGTAGAGCGGCCAGACCCAGAGGGCGGCCCAGAGGGCACCCCCGGCTGCAACGTCGGCGTCCTTGCCGACGTTCTTCGAAGAATGCCGGTACGAATACCGGCATGGCAGGCGGGACGCCTACGCTACACCGTTTCGCCGCGGACCAGGTCCTGGTACTGTTCACGTTGCCGGATGATGCGCCAGGTGGCGCCTTCCACCAGCACTTCGGGCGCGCGGGGGCGCGAGTTGTAATTCGAACTCAGCACGAAGCCGTAGGCTCCGGCGGTCGAGACCGCGAGGAAATCGCCGGGCATGGCATTGGCCATGGAGCGATCGCGGGCCAGGAAATCGCCGGTTTCGCAGACGGGTCCCACGACATCCATGGTGACGGGCGGCAGCGCGTTCTTGCGCAGGGGGAGGATCTCGTGGTGCGCGCGATAGAGCGACGGGCGGATGAGATCGTTCATCGCGGCGTCGACAATCAGGAATTCCTTCTCGCCATTGCGCTTGCGGTAGAGGACGCGCGTGAGCAGCACGCCGGCGGGGCCGGCGATGCTGCGGCCGGGTTCGATCATGGCGGTGAGACCGCTAGAGTGGAGGCGGCTGGACAGCATCTCCACGAAGGCGCGAATTTCCGGCGATTTCTCCCCCGCGTGGTACGCCACGCCGAGCCCGCCGCCCAGATCGAGATGGCGGATCGGGTGCCCCTGTGCGCGCAGTTCCCCAGCCAGCGCGAGCACCTTGTCCACGGCTTCGAGAATCGGGCTGGGGTCGAGGATCTGCGACCCGATGTGGCAACTTACGCCCTCGGCCACCAGGTTGCGGAACTGCCGCGAGGAAGCGTAGACCGCGGCCGCGCCGGCGATGGCGATGCCGAATTTGTGCTGGCTGAGGCCGGTGGAAATGTAGGGATGGGTGACGGCGTCCACGTCGGGGTTGACGCGGATGGAGAAGCCGGCGGTTTTGCCGAGACGCGCCGCCTTGGCGTCGATCAGCGCCAGTTCCGCCTCCGATTCGCAGTTGAAGCTGTGGATGCCGCTCTCCAGCGCGTATTCCACTTCCGCGGCGGTTTTGCCGACGCCGGAGAAGACGATCTTCGAGGGGTCGCCGCCGGCCTGAAGGACGCGGTAGAGTTCGCCGCCGGAGACGATGTCGAAACCGGCGCCCTCTTTGGCCAGGAGCGCGAGTACGGCCAGCGAGGAATTGGCTTTCACCGCGTAGCAGACGGTGTGCGGCAGGGCTCCGAAAGCAGAAGCGTAAGCGGCATAGTTCTGGCGGATGGCCTGGCTGGAATAGACGTAGGCCGGAGTTCCGACGTGGTGCGCGAGGTCGGCCAGGGGGACCTGCTCACAGTAATAATCGTTTTGCGAATAGGCGAACATTCCGGGTGCTTTTGGGGCTGAATTTCAAGTATGGCACAGGGATGCGATTCAACGCGGAGAAGCCGGCAGGCACGCGGTCGGACGTAGATATGCTCCGCACCACAGCCTTTCTGGCCTGTGATGCGGAACACGGGGTTGTTCCCGCTAATCGGCAGCGAGAGTTGAAAGTTGCGCGTCCAGATCCGCCAGGGCCTTGCTCAAAACGGTCCTGTAGCGGGGATTCTGTGCGTTTTGAAGATCCCGGACCACGCGGGTGCGGGACATGAGGATACTCTCTTTCTTGCGGAGCAGGTCAAGAGATTCTTCGGAGAGAACTTTGGCACGAACCATGGCACTGTGGTGCTCGGCCATCTCGATCTGAGTCTCGACCGACTTACTTTCCCAACCTCTGGCCATACTTTCATTCTACACCTGTAGTGCCCAAATGGGAAGGACCAGTACAGTTTTCGATGCTTTATGCCAATCTGTTTGTATGATGCGCAGTGCTGCTTTCCTCTTGCTTGGCCTGTTTAGCGCCATGGCGCAGATGCGTCCGCCGGCCGTTCCGCTGGTGGCGCACGATCCCTATTTCAGTATTTGGTCGATGGCCGACCGGCTCAATGGCGAGGGCACGAAACACTGGACGGGCAAGCCGAATACGCTCACCGCCTACGCGCGCATCGATGGCAAGAGCTATCGCATCATGGGCCGCGACCGGCAGGCGGGCAACGAACTGGCGCAGACGCGCCTCGAAGTGCTGCCGACGCGCACCATCTATGAATTCGCCGGAGCGGGCATGACGGTGGGCCTGACGTTCTTCACTCCCGCCCTGCCCGACGATCTCGACGTGCTCTCGCGCCCGCTCACCTACCTCCAGTGGAGCGCGGCGTCCAATGATGGCCGGGAGCACGAGGTGGACATCTATTTCGATGCCGCGAGCGACCTGGTGGTCAACACGCCAGACCAGCCGATGCTCGCCGCGCGCTATCAGCTCGATGGCCTTCCCCTATTGCGCATGGGCTCACGCGAGCAACCCGTGCTGGCCAAACGCGGCGACGATCTGCGCATCGATTGGGGCTACCTCTACCTTGCCGCCGACAAGGCCGAGGGTGTCACCGCATTCGCCGGCGACCGTCCGCAGGCGCGCGCCGCCTTCGACGCCTCGGGCCGATTGCCCGATTCCGACGAGCTTGGCGAGGTGCGGCGCGGCGGCCCGGTGCTGGCCTACGCTATCGCGCTCGGCAAGGTGAATGCGAGCCCGGTCTCGCGCTACCTGATGCTGGCGTACGACGATCTCTATGCCATCGAATACTTCGAGCGCCGCGAACGGGCCTGGTGGCGGCGCAACGGCGCGACGGCCGCCGACCTGGTGCGCGCCGCGCGCCGCGAGCACGATGCGCTGCTGGTGCGCGCCAAACGCTTCGACACCGAACTGATGGCCGATCTACGCAAGGCCGGCGGCGAGAAGTACGCGCAACTGGCCGTGCTGGCCTATCGCCAGACGCTGGCCGCGCACAAACTGGTGGCCGATGCCGACGGCACCGCGCTCTACTTCCCCAAGGAAAATTTCAGCAACGGCTGCATCGCCACGGTGGACGTGATCTACCCCGGGGCGCCGTTCGCGCTGCTCTTCAGCCCGCGTTTGCTGAAGGCGCAGCTTCAGCCCGTGATGGATTACGCGCGCATGGATCGCTGGCGCTTCCCCTTCGCGCCGCACGATCTCGGCACCTACCCGCAGGCCAACGGCCAGGTCTACGGCGGCGGCGAGCGCACCGAGGAGAACCAGATGCCGGTGGAAGAGAGCGGCAATATGCTGATCCTGCTGGCGGCGCTCGGGCGCGTGGAAGGCAACGCCGATTACACAGCGCGTTACTGGCCGCAGGTGACGAAGTGGGCCGAGTACCTGAGCCAGAAGGGCCTCGACCCGGAGAACCAGCTCTCGACGGACGATTTCGCCGGACACCTGGCGCACAATGCGAATCTCTCGATCAAGGCCATCCTGGCGCTGGGCGCGTACGCGCAACTGGCCGGCATGACGGGTCACGCGCCGGATGCCGCGCGCTACCGCAAGATCGCGCAGGAGTTTGCCGGGAAGTGGTCCGGCCTGGCGGCGGAGGGCGACCACTACAAGCTCGCCTTCGACAAGGCCGGCACCTGGAGCCAGAAGTACAACCTGGTGTGGGATCAATTGCTGGGCCTGAATCTGTTCCCCGCCGAGATCGCGCGCCAGGAGGTTGCGTTCTATCTCACGAAGCAAAATCAGTACGGCTTGCCGCTGGACAACCGGCGCGACTACACCAAGCTCGATTGGGTGGTGTGGACCGCCACTCTGGCGGGGAACGCCGGCGATTTCGAGAAAATTGTGGCGCCGGCGTGGCAGTTCGCCAACGATTCCGCCAGCCGCGTGCCGCTGACCGATTGGTACGACACGAAGACGGCGAAGCAGCAGGGTTTTCAGGCGAGGTCGGTAGTGGGCGGGCTGTTTATTAAGATGCTGGCCGACCCGGCGATGTGGAAGAAATACAGCGGGCGGTGAGGGCGAGAAGAATGCCCCCTTGAAAGGAGCCATGGCAGCCTGAAAGGCTACGCTACAGTGCTGCGATGTTCTCCGTAGAGTAGCCTTTCAAGGCTGCCATGCCCCCATTCGTGGGGGCATCCTCATGCCACTTTGAGTCGCGCCACCAGCCGTGCCAGGCCTTCGCGGAAAATCTCCGGGGCGGTCAACAGGCTGACGACCAGATAGGCTTCCGACTCGAAATCGTAGAAGAATCCGGGCTGCACCAGGACGTCCGCGTGCTCCAGCAATGTGAGCGTCCACTCCTCTTCGCTGCGCATGCGCGGCACCTGGAGCGTGATGTACCAGCCGCCTTCCACCGCCAGGATGTTGGCAGGCGACCCGGCCAGGGCGCCGCGTGCGAATGCGAGGTTGGCCGACGCGCGTTCGCGGATTTGGCGCTGCACTGAGTCGCCCGCCGCCAACAGGCGCGCGGCGGCGCACTGCACCGGCGTGCTCACCGAGAGGTAGGTGTCGGCGATCCACTCCAGCTTCTCCCACGCTCCCGCGCGCAGGGCGGCCGGACCGTTCACCACCATCCACCCCAGCTTCATCTGCGGCAGGCCGGCCACCTTGGAAAGGCCGCTCATAGAGAACGCCAGGCACTCTTCCACGCCGGCCAGCGGGGTGACCAGCGTCGGCACGCGATCGGGATCTTCGGTGAGCGCGTAGTCGGCGAAGACCTCGTCGGAGATCAGTGCCACACCGCGCCGCGCGCAGAGTGCGGTGAGGGCGCTCAGTTCGCCGCGCTTCACGTAGCTGCCGGTGGGGTTGTTCGGGTTGACCAGCACGATGGCGCGCGTGCGCCGCGTAAGCGCCCTCGCCAGGCCCTGCAGATCGATGCTCCATTCGCCGTGATACTCCAGCGGGTACTGGCGCACTCGCACCGATTCCATGTCCGCCAAAAACTGGAACAGCGGGTACGAGGGGCGCGGCACCAGCACTTCGTCGCCAGGGTTGGTGAGCAACTTGAACAGGTAGGCATAGGCTTCGCTGGTGCTCGCCGTCAGCAGGATGCGTTCCACCGGCACTGCGTGACCGCGCGCGGCGTAGTAGGCGCTGACGGCGTCGCGAGCGGCGGGCGTTCCCGCGGGGGCGGGTTCGTAGGCCAGCATGCGAGCGTCTGCAAACGCGCGCACGATTTCGCCGGGATAGTGCAGGCCGGCGTGCGTGGGGTTGGATTCCGTCAGGTCGAGGATGCGCGCCCCGGCCGCGCGTTTGGCGGTCAAGGCCTGGGTGAGGCGGTTGGGCCGCAGGTCCCAATGGAAGCGGGAAGAAAACATGGAGATACCCGATTGTAACGGCCCGCGGCGGGGCGCGTGATATGTTGGACTCAATGCCCAACGAGAACCCGTTCCAGGACCCGCTCCGTTTCGAACGCCAGGTCCCCGAGTGCGTCATCGTCATCTTCGGCGCCAATGGCGACCTGACCAAGCGCAAGCTGCTGCCCGCGCTCTACCGGCTCGCCTTCGACCGCCGGCTATCCGCGGGATTCGCCATCGTCGGCATCTCCCGCACGCCGCTTTCCGACGATGACTTCCGCGAAAAAATGCGCGCCAGCGTGGAGCAGTTCAGTGAGGACACTAAGCTCGACAACGACGTGTGGGCGGCGTTCGCGCGCGGGCTCTTCTATGTGTCCGGCGATATCGGCGACGCGGGGCTCTATCAACGCCTGGGTGAAAAGTTGGGGCAGATCGAAAGCGATCGCCACACTGGCGGCAACGCGCTGTTCTATCTCTCGACGCAGCCCAGCCAGTACGCGCCCATCGCGCACGGTATCGGCGCGGCGGGACTGGGGAAGGGAAGCGGCTGGCGGCGCCTGGTGGTGGAGAAGCCCTTCGGGCACGACCTGGCCAGCGCGCGCGAACTGAGCGACCGCCTGCACGAAGTCTTCGACGAAACCGCCGTCTACCGCATCGACCATTACCTGGGTAAGGAAACCGTCCAGAACATACTGGCCTTCCGCTTCGGCAACGGTATCTTCGAGCCGCTGTGGAACCGGCGCTATGTGAATCACGTGCAGATCACCGGGGCGGAAGAGATCGGCGTGGAAGGCCGCGGCGCGTATTATCAGGAGGCCGGCGCGCTCGACGACATGATTCAGAATCACCTGTTACAGGTGATGGCCACCATCGCCATGGAACCGTGCGCCAGTTTCGAGGCCACCAGCGTGCGCGACGAACGATCCAAGCTGCTGCGCTCGATTCACAAGATGACTCCGGACGAGGTCCGCCAGAATACGGTGGCCGGCCAGTACGGCCCGGCGCGCATTGGCGGCACGGACGTCCCGGGTTTCCACCAGGAGGCGGGAGTGGACGCTAACTCGCGGACCGACACTTACGCCGCGGTGACTTTCTTCGTGGATAACTGGCGATGGGCGGGCGTACCGTTCTATGTGCGTACGGGTAAGCGGCTCGCCAAGCGAGTAAGTGAGATCGCGATCCAATTCAACACGGCGCCGCTGCACCTCTTCAACCAGGATTCCGGCGAGACGAGTGTCAACCTGCTGATCCTGCGCATACAGCCCGAGGAAGGCATCTCGCTCAAGTTTCTCTCCAAGCGTCCCGGCTCCGGCATGACGCTGCGTCCGGTCTCGATGGACTTCAACTACGGTTCCAGCTTCGGCGAGCGATCGCCCTCGGCATACGAGACGCTGCTGCTCGACGCCATCGTCGGCGACCCCACGCTGTACACCCGCCAGGACATGGTGGAGGCCAGTTGGAGCGTGGTGGAGCCGATTCAGAACGCCTGGCGCGAGGCCAAAGCCGATTTTCCCAACTACGCCGCCGGAAGCTGGGGGCCGGCCGCAGCCGACGAGATGCTGGCGCGCCGCGGCCACGTGTGGAGGAAACCGTAATGAGCGCCACGGTCGCGCCGGACAGCATCCTGAGGGAACTGGCCGCGCTCTGGACGCAGCAGGGCCAGCAAGGCGACGCGGGCGTGCTGCGCGCCTGCACCATGACGCTGCTGGTGATTGCCGAAGCCGCCGACGATGCCGCGGCGCTCGGCGAAACCGTGGCCGCGCTGATGCCGGAGCATCCCGCGCGCGCCATCCTGATTCGCTTGCAGGGCGAAGGCGAGCGCGCCCTCAGCCAGCGCGTCTACCAGCAGTGCTGGAAGCCCTTCGGACAGCGCCAGCAGATCTGCTGCGAGCAGATCGAGATCACCGCGAGCGACGCCGCGCTGGCCGACCTGCCCTCGGTCATCCTGCCGCTGGCGGTCCCCGACCTGCCGGTGATTCTGTGGTGCCGGAGCGCGCGCCTGGTGCGGCGGCCGGAATTCGGCGAGATCGCGGGCATGGCCACCAAGGTGGTGATCGATAGCGCCGCGGCCGGGGATAGCACGGACGCTATCGTGTGTATGGCGGATGGCGTGCGCTCTGGCGGCATCCTCGCCGACCTGGCCTGGACGCGCCTCACCCGCTGGCGCGAGACGCTGGCGCGCGTCTTCGAAAATCGCGATACCCTGGCGCGCCTTTCGGAAGTCGATAGCGTGCAGGTGCGGTTCGGACCGGGCTACGAAACCGCTGCGTGGTATCTGGCCGCGTGGGCCGCCAACGCCCTGGCGTCGGTGGGGCAGGTGGTGACTCCGGTGATTTCGCGGCAGGACGAATCGTTGCGCCTGGAGCTCTCCGGCGGCACGTTCCGCGTGGAGCTTTCGCGGCAGGAGGACCGCCTGGTGACGGTGGTCAACGAGCAATCCAACTGCACCAATCTGCCGCGGCCCACGGATTATCTGCTGATGCGCGAGGAACTGGGCATCGTGCGCCGCGACGCGGTGTTCGAACGGACGCTGGCGTCCGCGGCCCGGCTTGCGGTATCTTCCTCATCAGGGCCATCATGAGCGTCCACTGGCATAAATTACCCGATGCGAATGCAGCCGCCGAAGCCGGGGCGCATCACATCGTCAATCTCCTGGAGGAATTCCTCTCCGGCCAGGAGTTCGTCACGTTTGCGGTGTCCGGCGGGTCCACGCCGAAGCTGATGTTTCAGAAGCTGGCAGCGACCCGCTTCCCGTGGGAGAAGGTCCACATCTTCTGGGTGGACGAGCGCTGCGTCCCGCCCACCGACGTGGCCAGCAACTTCAAGCTGGCCGACGATTTCCTGATTCATCCGGCGCACATACCGCACCGCAACGTGCACCGCGTGCTGGGCGAACTGACGCCGGCGACCGCCGCCAAACGGTACGCGGGCGAGGTCCGCGAGTTTTTCGGCCTGGAAGAAGGCGATATGCCGCGCTTCGACGTGGTGCATCGTGGGATGGGCCCGGACGCGCACAGTGCGAGCCTGTTTCCCGGCGACCCGTTGATCGACGATCGCGAAGGCGTCGCGGCGGCGGTGTATGTCGAGAAGTTTCACCAGTGGCGCGTGACGCTGCTGCCGGGGGCGCTCTTGGCGGCGAAGCATACGGTGTTCGTGGTGGTGGGCGACGATAAGGCGGAGGCAGTGCGCGCGGTATTCCAGGAGGAGTACGACCCGAAGAAGTACCCCGCGCAGATCGCCTCGCACCATGGCCGAGGGGTGACCTGGTTCCTGGATGAAGCGGCAGCAAGGTTGATGGATTGAAGGCGATTTGTCAGAGTCTGACAAATTTGAGGTGCGCGTGCCTTTGGAATCAGGTGCTTAGGGGAGCGGATTTGTCAGACTCTGACAAATTCAGTTGGCAGGCGAAAGCGCCTGCCCCACAAAAGTGGGACAGACGCTTTCGTCTGTCAACCCGGCGATCACAGCGATTTTCTTACAGCTTCTGAGGGAGCGTCTTATGCCACTTACTTCACCTTCATTAGGACGAAGGTGAGGTCGTCGTACTGGGCGGCGTCCTGGATCCAGTTCTTCAACTCCTCTGCGATGCGGGCGGACATTTCTTCTATGGGGAGAGTGCCTACCAGGCGTAGGAGGTCTTTGAGGCGGTCTTCGCCGAACTCTTCGTCTCCGGGATTCAGGGCCTCGGTGACGCCGTCGGTGAAGACAATCAGGACCGCTGCCGATGCTTCCACCGAAGTGACACCCGGAAGCGTGCCCAGGCGCGCGCGCAGTCCGTCGGCGCTCGAGTCCTGCAGCTGCAACTGAAACACTCGCTGCGCGCCGACGCTGTTCTTCAGCTCCTCGGGAGTTCCGCTCACCAGGATCTTCCCGTGGTCGATGATCGCGACCCGCCCGCACAACTGATCGGCTTCTTCCATATAGTGCGTGGTAAGTACGACAGTAATGCCGCGCTGGCGAAGCTCGCGGATGATGTCCCACAATGCCAGACGTGTCTGGGGATCGAG
>Ga0097691_1003043_pt1 | contig 10585 bp, 7 predicted proteins | sample NGESurdeep072012_8_FD_72858 | JGI IMG/M metagenome (GOLD analysis project Ga0097691, IMG submission 72858) | Arctic peat soil microbial communities from Barrow, Alaska - NGEE Surface sample 210-1 deep-072012 | ecosystem: Environmental > Terrestrial > Soil > Wetlands > Peat ...
AGGATTCAATCGCGGCGTACCGCAAGACGATCGACATCTCGCCGATGCTCGTTCCTGGCATCGCGATCTCGCTTGCGGAGTCCTATCTCAGCCTCGGCAGGGTGGACGACAGCATCGCGCATGCGAAGCTGGGAATGGCGGCTCATCCGGGCGCCGCTCATGCCGTGCTCGCGAAAGCGTATCTCGCGAAAGACGATCTTGCAGCCGCTGAAAACGAGGCTCAGTGGCTGACGAACGATCCAACACGTCGCATCGAAGGACTCGTAGCGATGGCCCAGATCCGCACCGCGCAGAAAAGGCTCGACGACGCCTGGTCACTCGCGGAGAGCGCGCGGGCGGAAGTCGCGGCGCGCGGCGGCCAGCCGGTACCGCTTCTCGCCTTCGTCAGGGGAGATCTTCTCGCAACACGGGGTCAGGTTGCGGAGGCGGAGCAGGCGTTCCGCGACGAGATGCGGCTCTTCCCGCGCGACCGCGAAGCGTTCGTGCGGCTCGCGGCGCTCCAGACGCTGCAGGGCCGCGTCGCGGACGCGGAGCGGACCTTCGAGCAGATGCTGAAGGCGTCACCCGACCGGTCGTCGTATCTCATGGCGGCCGATGCGTTCCAGACACTCGGCCAGCCGGGCGTGGCGACGCGTTGGAAGGCGAGGGCGCGGTGACGGGGAGAAGCCGGTGGCGATCCCTCTCGCTCGCGTTGTTGTCGATCCTGCTGCCGTTCACCGCATCGTGTTCGGGCGAAAGCAAGGTCTCGAAACACGAGTTCCGCGGCGCGCCGGTCATCCTGATCTCGATCGACACACTGCGCGCCGACCGCCTTCCGCTGTATGGGTACACCAAGATCCAAACGCCTTTTCTGGTCCGTTTCGCGAAGGACGCCTGGCTGTTCGAGAACGCGTATTCCCCCTGCCCCATGACGCTGCCGGCCCATGCCACCTTGCTCTCCGGCACTCTCCCGCCGGAGCATGGTGTTCGCAACAACGCGGGCTTCGTTTTCGACGGCCAAACTCTCAACAGCATCCCCCGGCTCTTGAAGCAGCACGGCTATGCCACGGGGGCCGCAGTCTCTTCGTACATCCTGCGGTTCGAGACGGGCCTGGGCGTTCTGTTCGACTCCTACGAGGACACGATCAGCACGACCGTTGGGGGAGAAACCGCTCGCAACCGGCGCTCAGGCGAGAAGACGGCAGCAATCGCAGCGAGCTGGATCGAGAAGAAGGCGAGCCAGCCGTTCTTCTTCCTCTTCCACATTTACGAGCCTCACGCCCCTTACGCTCCCCCCGAACCCTTCAGGAGCCAGTACGGTGCCACCTACGACGGCGAGGTGGCGACCGCCGATGCCATCGTGGGGGCATTTATCGACACCTTGAAGAAGCTCGGGGTGTACGACCGGGCAATCGTGTTCGTTCTTTCCGACCACGGGGAGGGGCTCGGCGACCATGGTGAGGAGCAGCATGGGATCCTGCTGTACCGCGAGGCGATCCATGTGCCTCTCCTGGTCAAGTTGCCCGGTAACTCTGGCGCGGGCAGCCGCGTGGCGGCCCCTGTGCAGCTCTCGGACATCTTCCCGACAGTGGCCGCACTGCTCGGCCTCCCGGCGCCCACAGGGGTGAGCGGGACCTCCCTCTTTGCTCCACGGGCGCAGGGAGGAGCCAGCCGTCCGCTCTTCGGGGAGACACTCTATCCACGCCTGCAGCTCGGGTGGAGCGATCTTCGAAGTGTCGTGAATGAGAGGTACCAGTACATTCAGGGACCTCGCCCCGAACTCTACGACATCGTGGCAGACCCGGGAGAGAAGAACGATCTGGTCAAGAGCGAAACGGCCACAGCAGCGGATCTCGCCAGGGCCCTGCACCGCTATCCTCAGGGCAACGAAAAGCCGGCCTCCGCGGACCAGGAGAGCATGCAGCGTCTGGCTTCCCTTGGCTATATCGGCACGCTGCGCGACCGCAGCACGGAAAAGGACCTGCCCAACCCCGCCGACAACGTGAAGTACATTCGCCGCATGGAGGAGGCGTCGCGCCTTGCGGCGATCAAGGCGTACCCTCAGGCCATCGAAGTGCTGCGCCTAAATCTCAGAGAGAACCCGGACATGTTCGATGCGTGGATCACCCTCGGCTCACTTTTCAATGAGATTGGGAACGATGACGAAGCCGCGGCCGCATACAGGGAGGCACTGGACCGCTCGCCCGTGTTCCTCCCCGATCTCTCTGCCGAGCTCGGCTTCATCGAAGTGCGCCGGCACCGGTATGACGAGGCCGAACAGCTTGCCAGGAAGTCACTGAGCGGAGTTCCTTCCAAGGCGCGCGAGTTGCTCGCTCGTATCGCACTCGCCCGCGGGGACATCTCTGCCGCCGAGAGCGAAGCCCGGGCTGCGGCAGAGCAGCGCAACCCGCAACCTTCCACGATCCTGGTCATGGCCGAGGTGAAACTTCGCGCCGGAAAGCCCGGGGAGGCGCTCCAAAAAGTCGATCAGGCTCAGGCGAAAGCGAAGGACCTGCGGCTGGGGCCGGTTTTCAACCTCGAGTTTCTTCGCGGCGATGCCCTTGCCCGCATGGATCGGCTGGAGGACGCGGAAGTGGCCTTTCGAGCGGAGATCGCGGCGTTTCCCGCCCATGCGCAGCCGTATGCGAGCCTGGCAGTGATCCGCTTCATGAAGGGAGATCGGCCCGGCCTCGACAGCCAGCTGAACGAAATGGTCCGCGCGAACCCCTCGCCGAGAAGCTACCTCCTGGCCGCGAGCACCCTCAATTCACTCGGCGAAAAGGAGAAGGCAGCCGCATTTCGGAATCGCGGCAGGGCCTTGAACCATACGGCCCCTCGATAGGCTGTTGTTGCGGATGCCGTAGGCGCGTCTCTGGATGACCCTGATCTTGTGGCGCCCGAGGAACGACACTGATTCAGCTCTTCGGGCCCGACTTCCGGTCCATCTGGCGGGTCTTCATGTAGAGCAGGACGCCGAAGATCGAGATCACGGCCGTGGCGAGGAGAAGACCGTTCCGGCGATAGCCGTATTCCTTCCGCATTTTCTGGGTTTCCTGTTTCAGCTCCTTCACGGCCCGGGAAGTCGCCTGGGAGTTGCGCACGAAATCGCTGAGGTCGAACGTGTGGATGCCGAGGCGTGTCTTGTTCAGCGCGTCGTGCACCGCGCTCGACTGGAACCTCAGCTCGTCCACGTCGAAGCCGCGCTCGGCCAGCCGGTCCACGTCCTTTTCGAGTGCCGCGTGGGAATCCCGCAGTTCGACGATCGAGTTGTAGAAGAACGTCGCTGTCTCCTCGCACTTTGGTGTGCCGTAGCGCTTGTGACAGTCGTGGCAGAGAGCCTTCGGATCCGTCTTGAGCAACTCGTCCGTAGGCACGGCGATGTCGTGGTTCCCGTGGCAGGTCGCGCATTCGGGCCAGGAGTGGGTCTGGAAGGCCTTCTTGTGCGGGCTGCCGTCGAAGAGAGATCCGTTGGCGGCGTGGCAGTTACGGCAGACCTGGGACACGAACGCGGTCTTCGGCGGCAGGGCGGCGTGATTGCCGTGGCAGCCATTACAGGCGGGCGCCCCCTTGTCGTGCTTCTTCAACAGGGCGACGCCGTGAACGCTTTTGCGGTATTGCTCGAGCTGGTTCGTCGGGAGGGGCGTCCTGCCGTCGTCGAGCGTGTAGCCCTTCATGTAGGCCGCGTCCGCATGGCAGCGTCCGCAGGTCGCCGGGATGTTCTCCCGGTAGACAAGGGAGTTCGTGCTATCGGGCGGGCGGATCCCGTGCACACCGTGACAGCTGACGCACTGCGCGGCCTTCGAGTCCTTCTTCTGGAGGAGGAGCTGCCCGTGCCTGCTCGTCCGGTACTTGATGAGCTGGTCCACGGGGAGCGAAGGGTTGTACTCCCGCATGAACTCGCTCGAGGAGTGGCAGCGGGCGCAGAACTCCGGGATCCACGAGCGGTCCTTGTGCCGCAGGTCGGACGCGGGCCAGCGCTTGCCGATCTCCGCCGACATCTCGGCGTCGGTGGGCTTTCCGCCGTGGCAGCCCGCGCACATGAGTCCGCCGCGGAAGTGGACGTCGCTCACGATCTCGCGCAGGTCGAGGTGGGCATAGGGATCGCCCTTCCCCCGGGGCTTGAACAGGATTTCGTCCGGCAAGTCCGGGTTCGAGTGGCAGAGGACGCAGTTGTCACCGAGGAGGAGCTCCACCTTGCGGTCGTCGATGTCGAGCCCGAGGAGCGTCGCGAGGTGGGCCGGCGAGGACAGCGTGCCCGCCTTCGCCGCCGCGAAGAACAGCTCCTGCGCGTGGCTCGGCAGCGCCCGGAAGCGCGCGCGGGCCTTGTCGTCCACGACCGGTACGTTCTTCTCTGCGGCGAGGAACATCTTCCGGAATTCCGAGGGCCAAGCCTCCTCCGAGACGTGTCCGGGGGCGGACCCGGTCGCGGGAGCGGCCACAGCGGGCGCGGGCGCCGCGGGCTTCTCCTCGGCTCTTGCCGCGCCGGCCGCGAAGGGCAGCAATGCGAGGATCAAGAGGGCCGCTCCGGGACCGGAGCGCTTGCGAAGGGTGACAGCCGCGAGAATCCCGGCGGCCACGGCGGCCACGGCGCCGGCGGCGAGCCAAGTCAGGCCGGCGAATCCGTTCAACACAGCCTGCAGGAGGGCGGCCGCGGTGTAGGGGAAGTGCCTGTGCCGGTAGCGGATCCTCCGGAGGACCGTGGCGGCGAGGCCGAGCCCGATGATCCAGACGGCGGCGGTCCGGGCGATTGTGGTGGCGAGCGCCGGATCGGCCGCCGGATCCTGTCCTTTCGGCACGTGGACGCCGATGTCCCACGCTTTCAACGTGAGGAAGCCGACGAAGAGAATTCCAGCCACGCCGAGGTCCGTGAAGAGCGGGCTCGGCTTGCCCTTCGCCGCGTGCCGGTCGAGGAGCGGGAAGAGGAAGGCGACGCCCATCAGGATCGTGGTCAAAAGGAGGCACGCCTGCGGCCCCTCCATCCCCAGAAGGTGCGCGGGGAACTCCCGGAGCATCTGGTACACCCACAGGAAGTACCACTCGGGCTTGATGCCGGGGTAGGCGGGCTTCAGGGAGTCGGCCTTCTGCCCGAGCTCCCACTCCATTCCCGGGATGCCCGGGCCGAAGGGCAGGACGACGGCCAAGATGGCCAGGACGTTCAGGCAGATGACCCACAGCAGGACGTCCCGGAGCGCGAAGTTCGGGAAGAACGGCATTCCCTTGCGCGTCGCTCCCGCGTGCGGTTCGAGGGGCTCGGCCATGCCCTGCCGCTGGATGAAGAGAAGGTGAATCGCGATGAGAACCCCCATGACGAGCGGCAGGATGCAGACGTGGAGCGCGAAGAACCGGTACAGCGTCTGGACGGAGACCTCCTCGCCGCCGCGCAGGACGCGGAGCATCCAGGGCCCGACGACCGGAACGGACTTCACGGAGTCGGTCCCGACCGCCGTGGCGAAGTAGCTCAGCTCGTTCCAGGGAAGGAGATAGCCGGAGAAGCCGAAGCCGAGGACGAGAGCCAGCATCAGGAATCCCGTGTACCAGGTCAGCTCGCGGGGCTTCCGGTACGCTTTGACGAACAGGACGCTGAACAGGTGGAGGAGGACAGCCATGCTCATCAGGTGCGCCGACCAGCAATGGATCGAGCGGATGAGCCACCCGAACGGCACGCGCCCGACGAGGTACTTCATGCTCTCGTACGACGTGTTCTCGCCCACCTGGTAGTTCATCAGGAGCAGGATGCCGGTCCCGATCTGGACGACGAAGAGGAAGAGCGAGACCCCGCCCAGGTAGTACCAGACGGTCGAGTGGGCGCTGACCGGGATCTCCTTGTGGCGCAGAAACTCGACGAGCCCTCCGATCTGGTAACGGTCGTCGATCGCGTTCCAGATCCGGACGGCGAGACCCGGCGGCGAAGGCGCGCGGGCGCTCACGCGAGACTCCCGGGCTTGACGATGCTGACGGTCCCTTTGAGGTCTCCCTCGATGGGATACGCCGCCAGCGGCCTCGGCGGCGGACCGGAGATGACCCGGCCATCGAGGGAGAACTTGCCGTTGTGGCAGGCGCACCAGACGATGCCGTCCGCGGGAACGTACTGGACGGTGCAGCCCTCGTGCGTGCACTTGGCGGAAAGGGCGCGCAGCTTGTCGTCCTTCTCTTTCACGACGAGGACGCGGTCCGTGCCGAGCCGTGCGATCAGGAACCCCGCGCCCGTGAGCTCCTGCTTCTGGGCGTCGGTCAGCGTGACCTTGTTGGATCCGCCGCCGTCACTCAGGGGGGTGAGATATTTGAGGACGGGGTACATGACGGCCCCCATCCAGGCGACGGCACTGCTCCCGAGGACCACGTCGATCCAGCGGCGCCGAGAGAGGTCCATAGAATCTCTTTCCACCGCAAGATGGTGCCATGTTGTCTCGACGCCCGCCATGATGCAAGATGTCTAGGCACGCGTGACCGCGGACCCCGTGCGCTTCGGTCAGGAGCGCGCGGCGATCAGTGAGCGTATTTCAGGGGAAATTTTTCGTGCGTGCCCTTCGCCTTTCGCGCCTCGAAGTCGAATACGTAGTCCTTGCCCACGAAGGGACTCTTCGCGTTGTGGCAGCCGGCGCATTGCCCCTTTGTGATCTGCCCCACGAGGCCGACCGCGACCAGGCTCGCCTTCTTGAACTCCTTGTTCTGGAGGCTCATGTACTCCTTCTGGAGGTAGGTTCCTCCCGGGCCGTGACACATCTCGCACCCCACGCCGGCGAGGTCGGGCGTGGTCGCGATGTCGACGAAGCCGCCGGGCTTTCCGTACCCCGTCGTGTGGCAGGCCAGACAGGTGGCATCCTTCGTGTAGTCCTTGTTGGGATCGAGCTTCGCCTTCTTCTTGGCCGCCGCGTCGGCGCCGGGCTTCAGGAGGTCGAACGATTTCGCCATCCTCGACTCGGACCACGAGTTGAATTCCTTCAGGTGGCAGGCCTTGCATTTCCTGGCTCCCACGAAGGAAGGCTCTGCACCCTGAAGGAGCGGGGCGGCGGCGACGACGAGAGCGGCGGCGATCCAGAGGACACGGCGGACGAAAGTCTTCATGTTGATCTCCTGCATTTCATCTCGCACCTGGGTGCGACTCGTTTTCATGGGGTCCCGCGGCCCGGACTGGAGGCCGGAGAAGTCTTCCAGCCGTCGGTCAGGAAGGCGAGGAGGGCGGCCAACTCGTCGGGCTCGAAGCGGGGCCAGGGAATCTGGCGGGGTCCCATTTGGTTTCGCATCTGGGACGCGTGGTTCCACATCCGCTGGGCGATGCGCTCCTTCGGCTCCCCGCCCGTGGCGCCTTTCAGGGGAGGTCCGGCGAAGGGAGGCCCGGCGATGCCTTCGCCGCCCGGACCGTGGCAGGACGCGCACCCCTTCTGCTGGTAGGCGGCCCTGCCTCGCTCCATGTCTCCCGCCCGCCCTTCGTACCGCGTGATGAAGAGGTAGGAGAAGACGTCCGCGAGCTCCTCGTTCTTGAAGGTGGGAGGCGCCATGCCGAGCGCTCCCATGGCCTCCGACATGGCCGACCAGTGGTTCCACATCCTTCCGGCGAGCTGGGTCACGCTGCCGCGCATCTCCGTCCGTCCGAGATCCGGACCGATGGCCGGCCCCTTTCCGAAGACGGCGTGGCAGCGCGAGCAGCCCTTCGTCACGAAGAGGCGCTTGCCGTTGCCGGGATCGCCCGCCGACCGGAAGTCGCGGGCAGCCTGGCGCTGCCCGTGACTCCTGAGGTACGCAAAGAGGTCGATGATCTCGCTGCCCTCGAACTTGGGTACGTCGAGGCCCATCCGGCGAATGGCCGGCACCATGGCGGGGCCGTGGTTCCACAGGTCCTGGGCGATCCGGAGCGGTGAGGTTCCCCGTGGAAGCTGGTCGAGCCGCGGGCCGGTGGAGCCGCCCTCCCGCCCCAGGCTGTGGCACTGGATGCAGTGCTTCTCGGAGAAGAGGACCTTCCCGATCCTCGGATCCCCCGGCTCGTCGAAGTAGTTGAGGAAGAAAACGAAGGCCAAAAGGTCCGCCAGCTCGTCATCCCTGAAGGTGGGACGAACCAGGCGAAACTCTTTCATCTTCTCGTCCATGACGAAGGAGTGGTTCCACATCGCGGCAGAGAGCTCGAAGAAGGAGCCCTTCACCGCCGTGCGGCCAAGATCGGGGCCGATGCGGCCGCCCGCCCCGCGAACGGCGTGGCATTGGACGCATCCCTTGGTCACGAAAAGGGACTGGCCCCTCATCGGATCCCCGAACTCCGCCTTTGCCATCTGGGCCGTGGCGAGGGAGACGGTGAGCGCGAACAGAGCGGTGTTGGTCAGGCGGCGAGTCGAACGTTCACTCATGGATTGGCTCCGGGATTCCAGGCAGGTAGCTCTCGACCCTCGTGATGACCTCCTTGACCGACTGCTCCCGTCCCTCGCGGATCTCCCAGATGGAGACGATGGGGAAGAACTTCGTGAAGACTCCGTAGAGGAGGATGAACATGGCCAGGAAACCCGCGAGGAGCGACCACTCCACCCAGGAGGCGGAGTAGGACGGGGCGGTGAGGGGAAGCCGAGGGTTCGAAAGGCTGGGCACGACGATCAGGAACCGTTCCAGCCACATCCCGACCTCGACCGACACCGACGCGACGACGCAGCCCCAGACCGTTCCCCGCGTGCGGCGATTGCAGAGGAACGTGAACGGGATGACGAAGCACGTGACGACCATCGTCCAGAAGTAAGGCGAAAACGCGCCCTCCGTCTTCGACCGGAAAATCATCATGTGAGCCGGCTCGGCGCCGTAGTAGGTGGTCAGGAATTCCGCGAAGGTGAAGTAGAACCAGAGGAGCGCGAAGACCAGCAGGAGAAGGCCGAGGTTGTTGAAGTGGATCGGCTTGAGGTAGGCCTCCAGGTGATACGCCTTCCGGATGATGGCCATCGCGATGAGGATCCCCGCGATGCCGGAGAAGATCGCTCCGACCACGAAGTAGGGCCCGAAGATGGTGGAGTGCCACATCGGCTGGACCGTCATGGCGAAGACCCAGGACACGACCGTGTGCACGCTGATGGCGATCGGGATCACGATGACGGCCATCACCGCGATCGCCTTCTCCAGGAGCCGGTGCTGCTTTGGCGTGCCCGTCCAGCCGAGGGCCAGGGGCTTGTAGAGCCATCGCCGGCCCGGCATGCGGTCCCTGAGAATCGCGATGTCGGGGATCAGCGGAAGGTACAGGTAGATGGTGCTGCCGGTGAGGTACGTGGAGATGGACGCGACGTCCCACAGCAGGGGGGACGTGAAGTTGCCGTGCAGAAGCACGTTGAGCGCGCGGTCCGGTCGCCCCAGGTCCAGAAGGACGCACCCCAGGCCGAAGAAGAGCACAAGGACGGTGATGACCTCGGCCGCGCGGGTGATGGGGCGCCGCCACTCCGCGTGGGCCAGGCGGAGGATGGCGGAGATGAGGGTCCCGGCGTGGCTGATGCCGATGAAGAAGACGAAGTTCGTGATGTAGAGGCCCCAGTACACGGGGACGTTCAGGCCGGTGACGCTGAGGCCCCTGCGAAGCTGGGTGGACCAGGCGTAGATGCCCCAGAGCCAGATGCTCAGGAGGACGGCGGCGAAGATCCAGAAGAGCCGCCCCGTTCGTTCCATGGGGGCAAACAGCCGAGCGTCCTGGTCGGTATCAGACTTCTCCACCCCATGCTCCTTTCGACAGATAGATCACCTTCGGCTTCGTGCCCAGCTCCTCGAGGAGCCGGAACGCCCGCGGACTCTCGGACAGCCGGGAGACGCCGCTCCGGGGATCGTCGAGGTCGCCGAAGACCATGGCCTCGGCGGGACAGGTCTCGACGCAGGCGGGCTGGTAGTCGCCCTCGCGGAGCGGGCGATTCTCGGCGCGGGCCTTGTCCTTGGCCTGCTGGAGCCGGTGATGGCAGAAGGAGCATTTCTCGACGACGCCCTTCGGGCGGACAGAGACGTCGGGGCTCAGTCCCTGCTCCATCGGTTGCGGCCACTCGGGCCTCTTCCAGTTGAAGTGGCGCACCGTGTACGGACACGCGGTCGTGCAGTAGCGGCAGCCGATGCAGCGCGGGTAAACCTGTGCCACGAGCCCGTCGTGGTCGATCTGCGTGGCCTTGACCGGGCAGACCTTCGTGCAAGGAGGCTTCTCGCAGTGCATGCAGGGCAGGGGCACGAGCCGGAGGTCGGGGCGCGTCCCGTGTTCGTGCCCCCCTTCCTGGAATGGCACGAGCCTCATCCACGAGATCGCCCGGCCGAGCTCCGCCTGGTCGGCCCCCCCGGGCGACACGTTGTTCTCGACCTGGCACGCGACGACGCACGCCTGGCATGCCGTGCAGCGGTCGAGATCGATGAGCATTCCCCAGCGCGCCATCGCTCAGCTCCTTTCGGGCGGCCGGGCCATTCCGGGCGCCGTTGCCAGTGACACGCGTACGGTCGTCGCGCCGAAATCCGGCAGGCCGCTCAGGGGGTCGCGCGAGGGGACGAGGAGCCGCAGCGGATTGGCTCCGGCGTTCTTCGCCCAGCGGCCTCCCCCGCGCTTTCCGAGCCCCACGGGGATGGCGACGACTCCGGGGACGACGCGGAGGCCGACGCGGGCCCGGGCCAGGATGGC
>Ga0097691_1003044_pt1 | contig 10580 bp, 10 predicted proteins | sample NGESurdeep072012_8_FD_72858 | JGI IMG/M metagenome (GOLD analysis project Ga0097691, IMG submission 72858) | Arctic peat soil microbial communities from Barrow, Alaska - NGEE Surface sample 210-1 deep-072012 | ecosystem: Environmental > Terrestrial > Soil > Wetlands > Peat ...
AGCGACCGACAGAGAACGTGAACGAGAAAGCGGTACAACAAAAAAGGTCCGGAGAACCGGACCTTTTCGGGAAGTTTTTGGTCGGGGCGAGAGGATTTGAACCTCCGACCCCTCGGTCCCGAACCGAGTGCTCTACCAGGCTGAGCCACGCCCCGACAGGCGATTCCAGATTGTATCAGCCAACTACCCGATTACCAAATCACCCAATTACCCGATTACCAGATCCTCGATCGTGAGCGCCTCGACCGCCGCCAGCGCATGATGCGCCGTCAGATCCGGGTGCAGCGGCGTCACCGACACGTAGCCGTTGCGCACCGCCTCGTAATCCGACCGATCGTGCGGCTGCCACGCGTTCTGCCCTTCTTCGATCCAGTAATACGCGCGCCCCTTCGGATCGTGCCGCTCCACCACCGACGTCACGTGATTGCGCGCCGCCTGCGCGGTGACGCGGTAGCCCTTCGGCTGCCCGTGCGGCACGTTGACGTTGAGGAACGTCCGCGGCGGCAAGGGAGTTCGGAGCAGCGCCGCGGCGATCGCCGCGGCCGCGCGCGCCGCCGGGCCGAAGTCGTACTCGCCGCGCGTCGCCTTGAGCGAGACCGCCATCGCCGGCGCGCCGAGCAGCGACGCTTCCAACGCCCCCGCCACCGTCCCCGAATACGTCACATCGTCGCCCAGATTCCAGCCTTTATTGATGCCGGAGAGGACGAGGTCGGGCAGCCTCTTGAGCACCTGCGTCACCGCGATGTTCACGCAGTCGGTCGGCGTCCCGTCGACGGCGAAAATGCGATCGCCGATCGTCTCGACACGCAGCGGGTGCCGCAGCGTGAGCGCATGGCCGATCGCGCTCGCCTCCTGCACCGGCGCGACAATCGTCACCTCGCCGAACGCACTGACCGCATCGGCCAGCGCCTTGAGTCCGTCCGAGCGATAGCCATCATCGTTGGTGATCAGAATGTGCGGCATGAAGAGACTGATTATAGCGGATGCGCAGGCGGATGAATTCGGTGTCGTCCCGCACGCCGGCCACGCGCCCGCCGGTCTCGGGATAGTTGTTGTCGTTCACGACCACAATCGTCCGCGCGTCGGTCTGCCACACCGACTCAGGCGTGATGAACGGAAACGTGAAACGCGTCGGAAACCCGCCGAGGCGCTTCGGGTTCTCGATCGCAAGCAGATCGACCACGAGCGTCTTCGTGACGAACGCCTCTGCAGCGCCGACCTCGACGCGGAAGATCTTCTTGAATCGTGCCGCCGGTCCGTGCGCGTTGTCGCGCTCGATGACGAGGAACAGCTCGCACGCGCCGCCGCAGCCGGTCGGCGGAATCGCCGGCGAGATTTCGGTGGCGGAATGGTCGGGTCCGTCGAACCGGTAGCGCCACGCCCGGCCGGTGAACCGCCGCGCGTGTCGATCGAATTCGAGGATTCTCGTCGTGTCCGGCGGATCGCCCACGGGGCCCGCTTCGAGCAGCGCGAGCAGGTGCCGGCCATCGCGGCGCGCCGCGAGCCCTTCGAAGCCGCGGCTGCGGCGAACGGTCGCTTCGCCAACGAGCGCTGGATGGTCGGGCGAGCGCAACCCCTGGGCTTCGACGGGCGCGTCGAGAAGGTGGCCATCGGGCGCGAGGTGCAGGACGAAGGGGCCGAACTCTTCGCCAATCCAGAACGTACCGTCGCGATCGACCACGAGCGATTCGGGATCGAAGTCGGCGCCGGTAAGCGCACGGCCCGGCGCCTGGTCGTTCACAATCGTGAATCCCGCGCGGCGATCGGGATCCGCGAGCTGAACGAACCGCGGGTCCACCTCCACCTGCCCGGAGTCCCAGTGCGGGCGCACCCGGTAAATGCGCAGCAGGAAATCGTCCGAGTTCGCTTTGGTGCCGTAGCCGTTGTCGGGCAGCGCCAGCCACCAGCCGGGACGCCGCCGATCGGGCACGAGCGCGGAGAATCCCTGCACCGGCTGCGAGGGAAACGGCAGCGTCAACCCCGGAGCCGGATCGACGCGGCGGCCGGACGGGGGGCCGGGCGCGAACGTATCGGCCGGCAACCGCGCGAAGCCAATGAGCAACGCCAGCGCCGCCGCCACGCGCGCAGGCGTCACGCGACCCTCGCCTCGGCGGCGTGTCTGGGCACGACGACGAACAGCAGCGCGGTCGCGGCGAGCGCGAGCCCCGACCCGACGCCGAACGCGGCCGGCGCGCCGTAGATCTTCCAGATCGCGCCGAACACGACGCTCGCCGTCAGCGCGCCCAGTCCGCTGACGGCGTTGTACACCCCAAACGCGGTCCCCCGCCGCGAGGCGGGCGCGAAATCCGCCACGAGCGCCTTCTCGGTGCCTTCGGCGAAGCCGTAATAGAAACCGTAGACGAGAAACCAGGCGAGGAGCGCCGGCAGCGTCCGGCTGAACGCGAAGCCCGCGTACACCACCGCATACACCATCCACCCGGTCGCGATCACGGCGCGGCGTCCGATCCGATCCGACCAGCTGCCGCCGGCGAGCGACACGGTCGTCTTGACGACGTGCAGCGCCGCCCACATGAGCGGGATGAACCGCACGCCGCCGGCCGCGTCGGTGAGCCTCAGCAGCAGAAAGGCGTCCGTCGAATTGCCGAGCATGAACAACGCGAGCACGGCCATGAAGAGGTGAAAACGGCGAGGGAGCCTCTCCGAGGGTGTCGTGCTGGGTGCAGCGTGCCCGGTGCCGGGTGCTGATGCAAGGTGCGGCGTGCTGGGTGCTGTGCCGGGTGCGACGCGTGCTGCGTCGTCGGGCAAAAAGAAGATCAACGCCACGGCGATCGCGCCGGGCACGATCGTCAGCGCGAACAAGGTTCGATACTGGCCCGGATAGAAGATCAGGAACACCGTCGCCAGCACCGGTCCGACCACCGCGCCGAGATTGTCCATCCCCTGGTGGAAGCCGTAGATCTTTCCGCGCGTCTCCGGCGTGGCCCACCCGGCGAGCATCGCGTCGCGCGGCGCCCCGCGCACGCCCTTGCCGACGCGGTCGAGCACGCGCACGCTGAACACCTGCAGCCAGGTCGTCGTGATCGCGATGAAGGGGCGCGAGGTGGACGACACGGCGTAGCCGAACAAGACGAGCCACCGCTTGCCGCGCGGGCGGTCCGCGATCCAGCCCGAGATGATCTTCAGCAGGCTGTTGGCCGCTTCCGCGGCGCCTTCGATGATGCCGAGCGACAGCGCGCTCGCGCCGAGCACCTGTGTCAGGAAAAACGGGAGCAGCGAGTAGATCGCTTCGCCAGCCGCATCGGTGGCGAGGCTGATCCATCCGAGAAGCCAGACCGGACGCGGAATGCTGCTTCGTATAGGCAGAGGTGGACGCTACGCTTTCAGGAAGATGTGCCGGCGATACAGCTCGTGGCAGACGGCGTACATGACGCCGAGGAACACCAGCGAAAAGATCAGCGACGCGTTCTTCGGCGAGCCCATCCACTCGAAACCGCGCTCGTAGATCACCGATTGCAGCGAGACGCGCGCGCCGTCGGCGCCGGCCACCTTGATGATGATGCCCAGCTTGGCGAGGAAGCCCGACAGGACGAACAGCACGATCGCGTTGGAGCCGAGGACGACAAACGGCCGGCTCCACATCGTGAAGCGGCGGATGTCGATGAAGTAGATGCAGGCGGCGAGGCACATCGCGGCGGCGCCGCCGGTCAGCAGCACGTACGAGCTGGTCCAGAGATTCTTGTTGATCGGAAAGCTGACGCCCCACACCATCCCGGCGCCGAACAGCACGACGCCGGCACCGGCCAACGCGAGCACTCTCCGGACCGGCGCGGCGGACGACTGCATCCACAGCCCCGCCAGCGCTCCCAGGAGCGTCGTCGCCACCGCGGGCGCGGAGCTGAGAAGGCCCTCGGGATCCCAGTCGCGCCGCCAGAGGTGGCCGCCGAACAGCGCACGATCGATGCGCGCGCCGATGTTGCCCGCCGGCGTCAGGTCGCCGAAGTGCGTCAGCACGTACCAGTAGCCGACCAGGAGCGCGACGATCACGGCCGACAGCACCACGACTTGCCGGCGATGCGCGCTCCATCGAAACACGAACGCCGCGACGAGGTAGCAGACGCCGATCCGCACGAGCACGCCCGGAATCCGCCAATGCGCCGGGTTGAAGTGCGGGAACCCGGCCAGGAACGCGCCGAGGCCGATGATGACGAGCGCGCGGCGCACGATGCGCCACCACGGCGCGCCGAGCGTCTGGCGCGACAGCGTCATCGACACGCCGACGATGAACAGGAAGAAGGGGAAGATCAGGTCGGTCGGGGTCCAGCCGTTCCAGTCAGCGTGCTCGAGCGGCCAGTACATCGCGCTCCACGTGCCCGGGTTGTTCACGATGGTCATCCCGGCCATGGTGATGCCGCGGAACGCGTCGAGCGAGATCAGCCGCGCCCCGGCGGCGGCCGCGGCCCCGCGCCCTTCAACCTTCACGCGCACAGTCTGTACAATAGTGGTGTCCGTGTCCACCCTGACCGAGCTGCTCGCGCACGCCACACGTGAAGGTGAGCTGTACGACGTCCTGCCCGACGGCCGCCTCCGCTGCTACGCGTGCGGCCACTGCTGCCCGCTGCCCGACGGCGCGATCGGCGTCTGCAAAGTGCGCTTCAACGATCACGGCCGGCTGATGGTGCCGTGGGGCTACGTCGGCGGCGTGCAATGCGATCCGATCGAGAAAAAGCCGTTCTTTCACGCGTATCCCGGCGCGCTGGCGTACAGCTTCGGGATGCTCGGCTGCGACCTGCACTGCTCGTACTGCCAGAACTGGGTGACGTCGCAAGCGCTGCGCGATCCGGAGGCGGTCGCCTCTCCGCTCGGCGCCTCGCCGGCCGCGCTCGTCGGCGACGCCCTGCGTCTCGGCGCGCGCGTCATGGTCAGCACGTACAACGAGCCGCTCATCACGAGCGAGTGGGCCGTGGCCATCTTCAAGGAGGCGAAGGCGGCCGGTCTCACGACCGGCTACGTGTCGAACGGCAACGGCACGCCGCAGGTGCTCGAGTACCTGCGCCCGTGGGTCGACCTGTACAAAGTCGATCTCAAGAGCTTCGACGACCGCCACTATCGGCAGCTTGGCGGACGCCTCGATCCGATCCTCGACACGATCCGGCGTCTGCACGCGATGGCGTTCTGGGTGGAGATCGTCACGCTGCTGATTCCCCACTTCAACGACGGGCGCGACGAGCTGCGGCGCCTGACGGCGTTCATCGCCGGCGTCTCGCCCGACATCCCGTGGCACGTCACCGCGTTTCACGGCGACTATAAAATGACAGACCCGCAAGACACGACGTCGGAGATGCTGCTCGAGGCCGCCGCCATCGGCCGCGAGGCGGGGCTGCGCCACGTGTACGCCGGCAATCTGCCCGGCCAGGTCGGCGATCTCGAGGACACCCGCTGCGCGACGTGCGGCGACACGGTCGTCTCGCGCATCGGCTATCACATTCGTCAGTACCGCATCACGCCGGACGGCGCGTGCCCCTCGTGCGGCAGCGCCGTGCCGGGCCGCTGGAGCGCGCAGTTCGACGGTCAGATCGCGTCGCGACCGTTCGTGCCGATCCGACATCTGACATAATCAGACACCAATGCCGCCGGGGCCCCTCCTCGACACGCTCGCGCGGCCGCTCGGCAACTTGCGGCTGTCGGTCACCGACCGCTGCAACCTGCGCTGCGCGTACTGCATGCCGGAGGACGACTACACCTGGCTGCCGCGCGAGGACGTCCTGCACTTCGAGGAGATCAGCGCGCTCGTGGACATCTTCATCGCGCTCGGCGTCGATCGGCTTCGCCTCACCGGCGGCGAGCCGCTCGTGCGCCGCGATCTCCCGGCGCTCGTCCGCATGCTGGCCGCCAAGCCGGGGCTCGCCGACCTCGCGCTGACCACCAACGGCGTCCTGCTGGCCGATCAGGCCGACGCGCTTCGCGCGGCGGGGCTGCGCCGCATCACCGTCAGCCTCGACACCTTGCGGGCCGATCGGTTCCGCGCGCTGACGCGCTTCGACGAGCTGGCCGCGGTTCATGACGGCATCGAGAGCGCGCATCGCCTCTTCGGCCGGATCAAGATCGACACCGTCGTGATCAAAGGGGTGAACGACGACGAGCTGGTCGATCTGATCGAGTACGGGAAGGGGGTCGACGCCGAGGTGCGCTTCATCGAATACATGGACGTCGGCGGCGCCACGCGATGGTCGACCGCCGATGTCGTCTCGCGCAGCGAGATGCTCGACCTCTTGTCGCGCCGCTACGGCGCGATCGAGGCCGTCGCCCATCAGTCCTCCGCGACAGCCGATCGCTTCAGGCTCGCCGACGGCACGGTGTTCGGGATCATCTCGTCGACGACGGCGCCCTTTTGCCAAAGCTGCGATCGCAGCCGGCTGACGGCGGACGGCCTCTGGTATCTCTGTCTGTATGCGGCCGCCGGCACCGATCTCCGCGGACCGCTGCGGCGCGGCGTGGACGCGGAGGAGCTGGCGGCGCTCATCGCGAGCCGGTGGAAGACCCGCGACGATCGCGGGGCCGAACGGCGGCTCGAGCTCGGCGATCGCCGATCGTTCGTGCCGATCAACGCGCTGCGCAAGGACCCCCACCTCGAGATGCACACCAGGGGCGGATAGGACGGATCAGGCCGGAATCGGCGTCCCGCAGAACGCGTCGAACGCCGTCGTGAGCTCGGCGGCGACCTGCTCGGCCGTCCGATTCTCGATCTGCGATCGTTCGAGCATGTAGATCAGCTTGCCGTTGCGCAGCAGCGCGACCGACGGAGACGAGGGGATGCGGCCGGTGAAGTAGCTGCGCGCGCGCGCGGTCGCCTCGAGGTCGGCGCCGGCGAACACCGCCGCCACGCGATCGGGGCGCGGGCGGTGCTCGAGCGCCAGGGCGATGCCGGGCCTCGCTTTGCCGGCCGCACAGCCGCACACCGAGTTCACCACGACGAGCAGCGCGCCCGAGGTCTCGCGAACGGCGGCGTCGACCGCCTCGGCCGTTCGAAGATCTTCAACGCCGAGGCGCGCCAGCTCCAGACGCATCGGCGCCACGAACGATTCCGGATACCGCATACCGCATTATGGCACGCGCGGAGACGTCCGCGTGCGCCTCAGTGGACCGGCTTGAGCACCGCGCGCACTTTGCGCGCGAGCGACTCGGGCGTAAACGGCTTGCGCAGGAACGCCGCGCTCTCCATGAAGCCGTCCGGTATCGCCGTGTCGTCGGCGTAGCCGGACATGAACAGCACGGAAATGTCGGCGCGTGCCTCGCGGATCTGGTCGGCCAGGGCGATGCCGCTCATGCCGGGCATGATGATGTCGGTGATCAGCATGTCGATGGGTCCGCCGTGCGTGGACACGAGCTCCAGCGCCCGCGCGGCGCCGTCCGCGACGAGCAGACGATACCCGCGCCGCCGGAGCACCTCGCCGATGAGCGCGCGCACCGTGGCGTCGTCCTCGACGAGGAGCACCGTTCCCGAGCCGCGCTCCACCCGCGTGCGCTCGCGCTCGTGGTCGAGCGGTTCGGCGGCTTCGAGCGTCGCGGGCAGGTAGATCGTGAACGTCGTCCCCGCGCCGAGATCGCTCTTGACCGCGATGTGCCCGCCGCTCTGTTTGACGATCCCGTAGACGGTCGCCAGCCCCATGCCGGTCCCGCGCCCGCGATCTTTGGTGGTGAAGAACGGCTCGAACAGGCGCATGCGCGCGCTGTCGTCGATCCCGACGCCGGTGTCGGCGACGCTCAGCGCGACGTAGTCGCCTTCCGTGACGCTCAACCGCCGCGCGTCCTCCGCGCCGACCGACACGTTGCGGGTCCGCAGCGTGAGCTGTCCGCCCTGCGGCATGGCCTCGCGACTGTTGACGACGAGGTTCAGGAGGATCTGTTCCACCTGGTACGGATCGGCCTTGACGCGCTGCAGAGACGGCGCCAGGTCGGTGACGAGCTCGATGTGCTCGCCGATGAGCCGCACGAGAATCGACCGCGCCCAGTCGAGCACCTCGTTCAAATCGAGCACCGTCGCCTCGAGGAGCTGGTTGCGGCTGAAGGCGAGCAGCTGCCGCGTCAGGCTCGTCGCCACATCCGCGGCGCTGCGGATGCCGGCGATCTCGACGGCGCGCGGATCGCCTGGCACGAAGTACTCCGACAAGAGATCGGCGTGTCCGATGATCGCCGCGAGCAGATTGCTGAAATCGTGCGCGACGCCGCCGGCGAGCGTCTCAATCCTCTGGGCCTGCTGAAGCTGCTCCTCGAGCATCTTGCGGTCCGAGAGATCGCGAACCGAGGCGAGCCGCATGGCGCGCCCGCCGATCGTCACGCCGGTCGAGGTGACCTCCACGTCGATGCGGTCGCCGTTCTTCGTGGCATGCGTCCACGACCGCGGCCCGCGCGGCGCGGCGTGCTGGAGGAGCTCGATCAGCCGCGGCGTCTCGTCGGGAGGACGAATCTGCGTGATCTTCATCGCGAGGAATTCCTCGCGCGAGTACCCGTAGATGTCGATGGCGGCCTGATTGACGTCGAGAAAGGCGAGCGTGTCTTCGTCGAACAGCCACATCGCCTGCGGATTGCACTCGAAGATGAAGCGATACGTGGCTTCATCGAGTGGCGCGGGTGGCGTGAGGGCGGAGGGCGAGAGGTTCACCGGCGTACCCGCGTCAGGACGTGCGCGCGTCCGACTGCACGAACCGGCCGAACAGCAGCAGCGACACGGCCTGGAGCAGCCCCTTCACACTACACGGCTTGTCCAGGAAGGCTTCGTCCGCCCACAGCGTGACCTTCTCTTTGAACAGATGGTCGCTGAAGCCGGTGAGATACAGCACTTTCAGGTTGGGCTCATCCTGACGGAGATGGCGCGCGAGCTCGTCGCCCTGCATCTCCGGCATCATCACGTCGGTGACGATGATATCGAGCGTGTCCATCTTCGCGGCGGCCGCGATGGCCTCGGGGCCGTCGGCGGCGAGCACCGTCGCATACCCGGCGTCGCGCAGCACCCGTTCGACGAACTTCCGTACCGGCTCCTCGTCGTCGACGATCAGGACGCTGATTGGCTTTGCGGCCGGCCCCTTCACGCGGACCGAGCCTTTTATGAACGTCAATACCCGGCCCTCGCTTGAACTCATCGTCTGGTCCTGTTCCTGTGTCATCGGGGGAAGATCTAGCCAAGACCTTGCCATCGACGGCCGACGGCCGGCACGCGATCTTCCGAGCAAAACCGACGATTCCCCCGCCACCCCGTGTGCGACTGTGCGCTTTTGGCGGAGCGGGAGTGTGCGCTCCCGCCACACGGCCCGGTGTCAGGAGGCGGACTGGGGGGGCCGCGCCAGAATCGATCGCACCTTCTCGGCGAGGACCGAGGCCCGGAACGGCTTGCCCAGGAAATCGATGTTCGGGTGGTTGGCCGCATGCGGCGCCGCCAGCACGTCGGCATGGCCGGAGATGAACAACACGCGGAGTGAGGGGCGCGCGCCCACCAGACGCTGCGCCAGCGCCGGGCCATTCATCTCGGGCATCACGACGTCAGAAAGCAGCAGATCGATCCGCTCGGGATGCTGCTCGACCAGTTCGCACGCGCCACTCGGCGTCGACGCCTCGAGCACCCGATAGCCGTGTTGCCGCAGCGCGGCGCCGATGATGCGGCGCACGGCTTCCTCGTCTTCCACGAGCAGAATCGTTTCCTGCCCAGCCTCCCGCGCGACCGGTTCCGCGTCCCGCGCCGGTTCCCGCGCGGGGGCGGCCACCTCTGGAAAGTACATCGTGAAGGTCGTGCCGCTTCCCGGCTCGCTGTCGACGGCAATGAAGCCGTTGCTCTGCCGCACGATGCCGTAGACCGAGGCGAGGCCGAGGCCCGTGCCTTCCGCTTTGGTGGTTTCAAACAGCCGAAACGGTTCCACCGTGTCGGAAATCCCTGGCCCGGTATCCTCCACGGAAACGCGAACGGTTTCCGGGGTCAGCACGCTCACCTGGATGCTGACACATCCCGGACCGCAGTCGATCGCTTCGATGGCGTTCTTGACGAGGTTCTCGATCACCCGCCGCAGCTGTGCCGAGTCTGCCCGGATCTCTCCCACGTCGTCCGTGATCATGTTGATGTCGATTGTCCGGGCACCGGCCAACGGTTGCCAGAAATCGAGCACCTCCTGCAGCAAGTGTGGGAGATGGACGGCGTTCAGCTCCAAGCGCGGTTCGCGGGCAGCGGCCATGAACTCCTTCACCAGCCCCTCGAGCCGGCGGACGGTTGTAAGGATCTGCTCGGCTGGCTTGCGCACCGCGTCGGCGGGAGACACCTCGCCGGACTGGACGCGGCGGAGGAGCAGCTGTGCCTGCATCGACAGCCCCGCCAGGGGATTGCCGAGATCGTGAACGATCTGGGCGGCGATGGCGCCGATGTCGGCCAAGCGCTCTCGCTCGCGGCCCAGCTTGTACAGCTCAGGGGTTGCGGTTTCCGCGCGCCGTCGCGTCGGCATCAGCGGCTCTCCCGTTCTGTTCGGTCACCGTCAAGGCAGCACGACTTTCCGTGATCCCCGACCGTGGACTCCGATCCACACCCTCTACCGCGCATCATTGTTGGCTGTCCGTCCCGACGGAACCCATAGGGATGCTCG
>Ga0097691_1003046_pt1 | contig 10578 bp, 10 predicted proteins | sample NGESurdeep072012_8_FD_72858 | JGI IMG/M metagenome (GOLD analysis project Ga0097691, IMG submission 72858) | Arctic peat soil microbial communities from Barrow, Alaska - NGEE Surface sample 210-1 deep-072012 | ecosystem: Environmental > Terrestrial > Soil > Wetlands > Peat ...
TCAGCGCTCTCTAACGTTCGCCAGAGCTTTTCGTTCCAGTTAAGAGATTGCCCCGGCGAATGTTGAAATAGGAGGAGCGGCGTTGCTCGCCTTGAGCCGGTAGGCTCGGGGGTTGGGGCGGCGGAGGAGGATGGGGCTATTACGGGGACGGATTTGCCGCAGGCGCGATCCTCGGCAGTTTGCTCGCTGCGCCCTACTATTATTCGGGCCCATACTACTACGGTGCGGGCGACTGCGGCTGGGTGCGTGTGCGAGTTTTGCGCCATGGTCATCGGGTGGTGCGGCGCGTCTGGCGCTGCTGGTAACGTCCAAAACACCTGATTGGATTTCGGAGAGACCGCCGCGAGGCGATCTTTCTGTTTCGGGAACGGGCAAGACGCGACATTGACCGGTCGCTCAGTGACCTGGGCCTGAGCTAGTTGTTGATCTCCGCTTGGAGCTTTTCAATTTCTTTTTCTTTGATCCCGGTGGCTTGAAGTCGCTGGAGCCGTATGGCGGACCGTTATACCTCATGCCGGCGCCCGGGCTTGAGTAGCTTTGGGCCTTTACCTCGATACCGGCGACGGTCAACCCAGCCGCGATCACTGTCGTGAGAAGCAGAAAATTGCGCATGATTCAACTCCTGTACTAATAGCACTGGCGTCAGACACGAGCGAAGCTCGGGCCGAATGATGACACTGCAACATCGTCGCGATAATCGGTCACGTCGAGAACCCGAAAGTGATTGCAGCCGCGACTGAGACACCACACCGCAAGCGTTCGCACGCCGTTCGCGCGCATGTTGCCAAGGGTCATCGGGGCGGGGGCGTTCAAAACCCGTGCCTATTCCCAGCACGGCAGCGACACGCTCGACAATGTAGGACTCTGGATATTGCAGGGGCGCCAGGGTGCCCGGCCGTGCTGTATACGGTACTCAGAACGCATGCCGGCACTCGGGACGGCGTATGTGTTCGCTTCAGAAGTCGGAGGTGAGGAGAAGAACATTTTCACTCCGAACGAAATGAGGAGAGCTGCGACGACAGCGATAGCATGATATGCGCGCATGAAGGCCTCCCACTCTGGTTTGACCGAGCTGTGGCCAGGAATTTCGCCGCTTTGCGTTTGGTCTCCGCCGTGGTTTTCCTCTCTGCGGCACGAACCGCAACCTAATAAATAATATAGACGGCTGGGCGTGACGAAGGGAGGTAGTTCACACCTTCGTGAAAATCGTCGCGTTGTACAACGTCGTCCAGCCGCATGCCTCTCTCGGCTCCAAACCACTAGCACCAGAGGTCTTCGCGCCTGCATTCTCCGTGTGGCCGGCTGCGCAACACCGACCGGCTCGCCGGCCACGCTGGCGTCAGCGGGAACTCTCACCTAATATTCAACCCGGGTCACGCAATGAAGGCTGATCACTGAAATGTTGGCTCCTTACAATTTCGTGGAGCCTCCCAAGACCTCAATCGGCAGGAGTGTGCGATGAAAGCCAAGGATATCATGACGCGGCGCGTGATCTCGATCGGCCCGGACGCGAGCATTTTAGAGGCCGCGCACCTAATGCTTCAACATCGAATCAGCGGACTGCCGGTGGTCGATCCCGCCGGTGTCCTGATCGGAATTGTCACGGAAGGCGATTTCCTGCGGCGCGCGGAAACCGGAACGGAACGGCGCAGGCCGCGCTGGCTCGAATTCGTGTTGGGCCCGGGCCGGGCTGCCGCGGACTTTACTCATTCGCACGGCCGCAAGGTCGAAGAGGTGATGTCGGACAGCCCATATTCGGTTTCTGAAGACACTACCTTGGACGAGATCGTCAGTCTGATGGAACGCCACAGGATTAAGCGCGTTCCGGTCACACGCGACGCGCACTTGGTTGGCATCGTGAGCCGTGCCAATTTGATGCGCGCCATGATTTCCATCGCACGATCTGCGCAGCCGCCGGCCCAGAGCGATCTCGACATCCGAAGTCGCATCATGACCGAGATGGACACCCAGAAATGGGCGCCGGTCGCGCTTGTCGAAGTCACGGTCAACAAGGGCGTTGTCGATCTCTGGGGCACGATCTTGGATGAGCGCGACCGGAAGGCCCTGAAGGTGCTTGCGGAGAACGTTCCGGGCGTCAAAGCCGTAAACGATCATATGGTTTGGGTCGAGCCGATGTCTGGCTTCGTGGTCGATGCCGATGAAGTCAAGAAAGTTTAGCTGGACGAGAAGATTGTGGCATGATCACGCTTTTTCAGGGAGCTGACGTCTTCCTTTTGTCATTCAAGGTGTTTCTGCGCGAACCAAAGCGTTAGCCGATGACGTGCTCGAATGAACAGATGGTAGTTATTGGCCCATCGCTGCAATTCGCACTCATGCCTTGAACGGTCGCTTTCGGTGCAAAGCGGACATCGTTCGGCAGGGGCGCTGAATGCGTCGGTCGCGAATGACCCTTAAGGGACTTTGGAATCCGTGACAAATGGGGCCATAAACTCAATCGCGCGCGACCATCTGCCCTCACAGTGTAAATTCGGACGCCTTGCTGAGCAGCTTTCATCATTGACTTGGTTGACGAAGATCAATGAAAGAGGTTCCAGCAATGCCGACCTTGCGAAAGAAATAGCTAAAAAATCAATCAACACGAAAAGTTTGGAGCAACAAATGTATGGCGCGGGAAAAAGCATATGGCTAATCCTCATTGCCGTCGTGCTGATGGCATACGCGAATGTTGTGCTTAAACTCCGCATCACAGCTTTAGGCGGAGGCAGCTCTGTTTCTTGGTTGTCTTATATCTTATCGATGATGCTCGATCCGTGGACTTGGTCGGCGCTCATTGCCGCCATCGTTACTGGATTACTTTACGTTATTGCGTTGCGGCAACTCGAACTTAGCGTAGTGGAGCCTCTGTTCGCCCTCGTTTTTGTCGTAGTGCCTCTGGCTGCCGTGCTTATTTTGGGCGAACACCTACCGCCGCTTCGGATTGTTGGACTTGTTCTCATTTTCGTCGGCGTAATTCTGGTCGGGCAAACTGCATAAGCACGGGCGGCTGAGGTGCTCGCAAGGTGATCGAATAAGGCTGGTGATGTCTGCTTTTGGCACTTAGCGTCGTTCGCGGCATTGCAGCGCCACGGCAGCTATTGGGGGTAAACCGGACTCGACGCGGACATCACGTGAGTCCGTTTATAACCCGAAGCCGAAATCAGCGGCCCGCCGCAAATCTTCCATTGGCTGTTTGGTAATTCACTCCTTAGCCAGCGCGTCCTGAAATAGTTTCTGCGCCAACAGGTGCCCGTCGAACGGTAACGGTATCAGGAACCCGTTATCGATCTTGCGATGACATAGAGCCCGACCACGATGACAATGCTGGAGAAGGTAAGCGAGAGCCCGTGCTTATAGCCGGAAAGATGGCGGGCAAGTCTGGTGCCGAGCAATCCGCCAAGCGCCCCGCCGACGATGAAGAGGCCCGCGATCGGCCAGTCGATCAAGCCGGACCAGGCATAGCTCGCCGCAGTGGTGAGCCCGAACGCGGTAACGGAAACGAGCGACGAACCGATTGCATTGATCAGCGGCATGGCGGTGGCGCCCATCAGTCCCGGCACGATCAGGAAGCCGCCGCCGATACCGAAAAAGCCAGACAGCAGGCCAACCGTAAAGCCGAAACCGATTAACGGCGGCAATAGCCGCGGCATGCTCTCGCGCGTGAGTTCGACATCCGGAATGCCGCCGGATTTGCGCGGCCGCAGCATCACAACTCCGACCACGACCATCAGCACACCGAACAACATCAGCAGCCGGCCGCCGTCGACCATCTTGCCGAGTTGCGCGCCGCCGGCAGCACCGGCGATGCCGGCTAAGGCGAATACCAGCGAGCATGGCCACTTCACGGTCTTCGCGCGCGCGTGCCCGGCGAGATTGGCCGCAGCACTCATGGCGACTGCAATCGCGCTAGTGCCAATGGCAACATGAGGCGAGTTCACACCGACCACATAGACCAAAAGCGGCACCGCCATGATCGAGCCGCCGCCGCCGACCAAGCCGAGCGTAAAGCCGACGAGGCTGCCGGAGGCTACTGACAATAGGGCGTGCAGGATTGTCATTTGGTGGGGCTAGCCGAGGGGTTACGAAAAGCGGGAATACGTGAGGAGTGACGCTAGCGTGAGTTGAAGCTGCGCACTTAGAGGGAAACCTCGCCGCAAGGGAAAGATGTGCGACTTTGCGCAGCCAGAGGAATATGCGGCTCTCCTTCTAATCTTTGCGTCCGGGCTTGATGGCCGAGAGGGCCACAAAACCGGCGCCGATCGTCGTCAGCCGACCCAACACCGGATCGCATGGACTCAAGAGCCGTGCAGCGAAGCCCCACCGGGGATAGTAAATCGCCCCGCGCACGCTCTTGCCTACGAGGCTAACCTGTTCGTGGACGGCCTACTCCATCGCAATGCCGGCCGCGTCGAGAAATGTGACACCCGCGATGAGAGTGCGGAAGGTTCGGCCACGCATCAGGGATCACGATTCAAACCGAGCTGCAGACGCCTTCGATGTTGCGAGGCGGCGAGAGCAGATTATCGCTGAAAAGCCCTGGTTCGGGGTCACGTCTCTTTGTTCTTGCGACGGCCCTCGACGGGGATCTTCGGCGGCTTCTCCGGCCTATCAGGTCCCCACAGCTGACTGTAATAGGTGTCGGCCAAGTTGAGGGCGCCGATCGGGTTGTGCGCCAGCACCCGATCTTTGGCCACCAGCACCGTGGTCAGCCCTTGGGCGTGTTTGAAAAACAGGCTGTCATGGCCGACGCAGAGGCCGAGCACGACGTTAAACTCGCAGCCGGCACGCTTGAGCAGCTGGGCCTGCCCCACCGGGTTGCAGATCGCCTCATAGTTGCCAGGGCGGATCTTCTCCTCGTCCTTGATGCCAAGTTCCTCCTTGGGGATGCCGCCGTGCTTGCAGGCGACAGAGGCCACCTCGAACCCGTGACTCTCGAGGATGCCGCTCAGGACCTTGGCGTGATCGACAAAACTGATGCAGGTGGCGATGCCGATTTTCTTGAAACCCATTCGCTTGGCAAACTCACAAATCTCCTGGACACGCGTCCATTTGCAGTAGCCCGCTGCCTCGACCACGGCAGAGACCTGGGAGATGCGGCGGACCTCCGCATCGTCGTATTTGCCGGCCGCGTCGTTGATACCGTCCGGATCCACCTTTGTGGGGCAATACCCGGGACCACGTTCAGCCGATTCACCCACGCGACAGGCGCGCACATTTTCCGGACAATATGCGCATGCAGGATCTTCATATTTCATGCCGTGTCTCCGGCTTCGGGGCTCAATCGCCGCGACCGAGGGTCCCCAAGTGACCACTGAAAATTTTATCGGGCAGATTGTCATTGACATGGATCATACGCGCCTTTGACGTATCCAAATGCACGCTCATCCCAATTCGGCCGTGCGTCGGCGCCCGAGTGACCGTGCCGCGTATACTGAAGGCATGGATCGTTAGACGCTGTTCTGCTAAACGGTTGTTCACTTTTTCATGGAGGTTTATATGGCGAAACGTAAACCACGGGCTTGGACGAAGAATGACATTGCCGAGCTTAAAGCTCATTCAAAATCCAGAACGCCGGTCGTAAAGATTTCGAAAGTGATGAAAAGAACGGTTGGGGCGTTAAGACGAAAAGCTGGAATTGTGGGAATCAGATTGGGTCATCGGCGTTAGGCATCGGCAGGTCGTCTGCATATCCGTTCGCGTCGAGAACTTGAAAGTGATCGCTGCCGCCTGATCAAACACCTGATCGGATATCGGAGAGACCGCCGCGTGGCGGTCTTTCTGTTTGCACTTTTGGTCGCGATTGGCACTTCGCGTCATTCGCAGCATTGCACCATTTTGGTAGCTATTGGGGGCATAGCCGACATCACGGAAACAGCGCGAAACTGGCGTGTTTGATCCGAATGAGAGATCGGCCGACGACTTGAACGTGACGCGGTTATCGTCGGCTGAGATCAACTGGCAATTTGAGATGGCGACGCGGTGGGTGTAGCGCGCCCGGTACCGACATGCGCCAAGAGGCTTATTGAACTTATTTTATGCTTGCTTATTATAATGGTGCTGTCAGAGAGGGTTGAAAATGCCCAAGATGCCGGTCCAACGCGAAATTGCCTTTACGATCATGGACGTAGCGCGAATGCTCAAAACCTATGCCGACCAGCGCGCGCGCCGGTTCGGCATTTCGCGCGCCCAATGGGGCGTGCTGGTGCGGCTCAACCGCTCCGAAGGTCTCAAGCAGTCGGAACTCGCCGACATCCTCGACCTGCAGCCGATCTCGCTCACCCGCCTGCTCGATCGCCTAGCCGAGAACGGTCTGATCGAGCGCCGCGCCGACCCGAACGATCGGCGCGCCAACCGGTTATTTTTGACGCCCGCCGCGCGCCCGCTGCTTGAGCAACTCGCCGAGCTTGGGAACGACATGATGGCGACCGTTCTCGACGGCCTTGATGCCAAAACGGTCGAGCGAATGCTGCGCGATCTCGGGCTGGTGAAGGACAATTTGCGCGCCGCCATCGCCCGCAACTCGACCCAACAACAAGCCGCCAATGGTTGAACGCCATGAGTGAGAAAGCCTTTAAGGTCGTTCCCTCGCCCGAATCCAAGACATCGCCGGACGCTCAAACCGAAGCAGCGGCAAAATCCGGATTGTTCGCGCGGCTGGGTCGAAAGCGCCTGCGCATGATCCTGCTGGTCGTGTTGCCGTCGATCGCGGCGCTGATCGGCATCACGCTCTATCTTTCGGGCGGGCGCTATATCTCCACCGACAACGCCTATGTCGGCGCGCAGAAAGTACTGATCACGCCCGACATCTCGGGCAAGGTCATCCATGTCGCGATCCGCGAAGGCCAGCACGTCAAGCCCGGCGACGAACTGCTGACCCTCGATCCGGTACCGTTCCGCCTCGCTCTCGATCAGGCACAAGCTAAACTCGCGGGCGCGCGCGCCGATTTTGATAAGCTGAAGACCAATCTTGCGTCGCTCAGCACGATGTCGGAGCTCTCGAAGAAAAATGTCGATCTTAAGCAGCGCGATGTCGACCGCAAAACCACATTGGCCAACACGAAGGCGGGCTCGCAGTTCGATCTCGACACTGCTGTTGGAGCGCTGGTTACCGCTCAGCTGATGTCGCAGTTCACTGTCCAACAGTATGACACTACGCTCAATCAGTTGCTCGGCAATCCCGACCTGCCACTAGAGCAATTCCCCGAATATGCGCAGGCCAAGGCCGCGCTCGACCAGGCGCAACGCGATCTCGACCATACTACGCTGCGCGCGCCGATTTCCGGCACGGCGACGCAGGTCGACAACATCCAGCTCGGCCGCTTCGTTGCCGCTGGCGGTCCGATCCTGAGTGTGGTCGACGACCAGACGCCCTGGGTCGACGCCAATCCGAAGGAAACCGACATCACCTATCTGCGCGTCGGCCAGAAGGCGACGCTCGACATCGACAGCTTCCCCGACCACACCTTCAAAGGCACGGTGGTGGCGGTGAGCCCGGGCACCGGAGCGCAATTCTCGATCCTGCCGCCACAGAACGCCACCGGCAATTGGGTCAAGGTGGTGCAACGCGTGCCCGTGCGTATCGCCTTCGACAAGGACGAAAACACCAAGCTGCTGCGTTCCGGTATGAGCGTGAACGTCGAGATCGACACCGGCCACAGCCGGCTGCCCTTCATGTCGGCGGAGGCGAAGGACGCGACGCAATGAGCGTAGGCGTGACCACATCGATGAGCCCGACGGCTCGGCGCCTGCTGCTGACGGTGTTAGCGATGACCGCCACCATCATGCAGGCGCTCGACACCACCATCGCCAACGTCGCTTTGCCCTATATGCAGGGCTCGCTGTCGGCCTCGCTCGACCAGATCAACTGGGTGCTCACTTCCTACATCGTCGCCGCCGCCATCATGACCGCGCCGATCGGCTGGCTGTCGGACCGTTTCGGCCGCAAGAAGTTGTTCATCATCTGCGTCGCCGGCTTCACGGTGGCCTCGCTGCTGTGCGCGCTGGCGCAGAACATCGAGGAGATGGTGCTGTTCCGCCTGCTGCAGGGCATGGCCGGCGCCGCGCTGGTGCCGCTGTCGCAATCCGTGCTGCTCGACGCCTATTCGGTCGAGGAGCGCAGCCAGGCAATGGCGATGTGGGGCGTCGGTGTGATGCTCGGGCCCATCATGGGCCCGACGCTCGGCGCCTGGCTCACGGATAATTACTCGTGGCACTGGGTGTTCCTGATCAATTTGCCGATCGGCGTGCTGACCGTGATCGGCATGATGATGTTCATGGACGAGACCAAGACGCACGAGCACCTGCGTTTCGACTGGTTCGGGTTCCTCGCGCTCGCAGTCGGCATCGGCTCGCTGCAATTGCTGCTCGACCGCGGCGAGCAGGTCGGCTGGTTCGGCGCCGGCGAAATCTGGATCGAGGCCATCATATCGGCGACCGGCTTTTACTATTTCTTCGCGCATTCGCTCACCACCGATGCGCCGTTCATAAGTTTCGAAATGTTCAAGGACCGCAATTTCGTTAGCGGCGTGGTGTTCATGGTGGTGATTGGCGTGGTGCTGTACGGCACTATGGCGCTGGTGACGCCGTTCATGCAGAATTTGCTCGGCTATCCGATCCAGACCGCCGGTTTCCTGCTTGGCTCGCGCGGCGTCGGCACGCTGCTGACGATGCTGGCGGCCCCGAGGCTGATGCGGATGATCGAGCCGCGCTATCTCATTCTGTGCGGCCTGCTGCTCACCGGCGGCACGCTCTATCAAATGACGGAATTCTCACTCGATACGCTGCAGAGCACGATCGTCTATACCAGCGTGCTGCAAGGCATCGGCCTCGGGCTGCTGTTTGTGCCGGTGACCGCGGTGGCATTCCTGACGCTACCCGGGGACTTGCGCACCGGCGGCGCCGCGATCACCACGCTGGTGCGCAATATCGGCTCGTCGATTGGCATTTCGATGGTGATCGCCAACCTCACCAGCACAACCACGGTGATGCATGCGCGCATTTCCGAGTCCGTTACGCCTTTCAACGATGCGCTGCAGATGCCGGACGTGGCGGCCAACCTGAACATCAACACCGACACCGGCCGCGCGCTGCTCGACGGAATCGTCACCCAGCAGGCGGCGATGATCGCCTATCTCAACGACTTCAAGCTGCTGATGATCCTGACGCTGGCGATGATCCCGCTGGTGTGGCTGATCGGCACCGCGAAAAGCGCGCCGGAGGCGGCGGAGCCGGAAGCAGTGGCGATCGATTGAGCGCTCTCACGCGGAACTGGCACTACGTGCGGGCAGTGAACCCCGATCCTGGCTGTCGCGCGGCTCTTGAGGTGAGTGACGGCGCGTTCGATCAGATCGCAGATGTCGCAACGCTCGATGACTGGATGGCTCGCTTTCGCCGCGTTGAGCAGTGTCGATATTTTCGTTTTTCCTGCTCTCGCCTGTGTCCGAAGTGCGGCTGATTGTTACCTCCGGCCTTCCTTCTCTTTGCTCTTGAATTGACGCGCATACCGTCAGTAGGGCGTTAACGCGTTTGAGTATGTCATCGTCCTTTCGGCACAGGGATCTCGCTAAGCAGGCGGCCTCTTAGAATGCTCCTGTTCTGCCGACGCGCGCGTTGCTGATCAAAGCCGTTCGCTTCCGCACCTGCGGCTTGTGCAGCTCCATGCCCTTTCGGGTGGCCTGACGGCCAGCTTGTGACAGCCCCGCTTTTTCGCCTCGGCTTAAGAACGGGCATCGAGGCCGCCATAGCGGCGGTCTCAAGTGCCGAAAGGACAGAACATGACTACTGAAACCAATTCCAACCGCCCGACGCACCGCGTTTACGCGGTCATCATCAAGAAGGAAGGCGGTGCGAAAGGCGCCTGGCTCGAAATCGGTGCCGCGTGGCCCCACCGCGACGGCAAGGGCTATGGCATGAAGCTCGACGCCATCCCACGCTCACCCGACGCCCAACTGGTCATCCGCGCGATCGAGCCGACACCGGCCGCCGCCTAGGCCGCGGTCGAGAAGGCGGCCCCCTTGGGGCCGCCCTTTGCCGGTCGCGCGGTCGTTTCCGGGGGCGCCGCCAATGGGAATTGTAACGCAAAGCTCACATAAGCGGAATAGCTGCAGATTGCGAGCAATTTCCCTCAGTCGCACTGTTTGTGTTGCCGCCACTTTATGGCCCTGATCGTGTTGCGCGCCTGTCACCGGTAAATTGTACCTCGCCCGTGTATTCGTAAAAAGCGGAGGTTGTGCATGGAAACTTCGGACGAATTGTCACGGGGCGAGCTCTTTCAACGCGGGGACGGGACCTTGTCGGTCCGATCCGCTCTCGCCTCTGTACGGGACCTTGTCGACGATTACAGGGGCCGCTCGAACGTCCGTCGACGAGATCAGGTTCATTGCAGTGATGGCAGTCGCGTTTTTGCATTCGGCACGACGGTGATGCGCGGTACCAACGTTACCAACCAAATACCAACGTTCCCAATGATGACTAGCCAGTACTAGCGAGTGCTAGCGGTACTAGGGCCTGTCTTCAGTTGAGCAGAATCATAGCAGCGGCCAACTGCACTCCGGCGAGAAAATTTCTGGCGAGTTTGTCATA
>Ga0097691_1003048_pt1 | contig 10577 bp, 8 predicted proteins | sample NGESurdeep072012_8_FD_72858 | JGI IMG/M metagenome (GOLD analysis project Ga0097691, IMG submission 72858) | Arctic peat soil microbial communities from Barrow, Alaska - NGEE Surface sample 210-1 deep-072012 | ecosystem: Environmental > Terrestrial > Soil > Wetlands > Peat ...
GCGGGCGTACGCAGGCAACCAAACGAGGTAAACCCAGTTTCCCGCTTCCGATTTTGGCGCTGCTCAACCTACCTCCAACCGCAAGGCCGCGCTTGTGCTTACCTATTCCCGACAGACTCCTAGTGACAATTGCGCTATGTTCTCGCAGGGCCGTGAGCATAGGATGTTCCACGCCGCACGTTGTGTGGCGTTGCTTTACGGTGTCGGGAAGACGTTCCCTTCTGAACGATCTGGCCGCCGGCTCTCCCTCCGTCGCGACTGCAAGCAGATCGTTCCAAGACTTTCTCGCGCTCTCTCCTTTATCATCTCCGATCGCTGTGTAGGCAAGGAGACTCTTCATCGCCGCCTCGTCTTGGCCGCTGCTAGCTCCCACGGATAGCTCAAAGACATTGCCAGCACCACCTGTCGCAGCAGGACTTGAGACCGTCGGCGGTCTCCGATCATCAGCCTTGGGGGCTTTGGAATCTTCTGATTGTCGTTTGTTGGACACTTATGTCTCCGGTAGCACTTCACCGAGCTTTGTATGACGCAATCGCGTCACTCGTTGTATCCGCGGGGTCCTTCTTCAGACCGCATCAACGGGATGATCCGCGCGGGAACTGATGATTGCCCTTGTCCAGTTTCAAGCATGTTCCTGACTCTTAATCTACCGCCGATATCCTGGATGACAAGTGAATTATTGGTGGAGATCTAGACCGCACCACGAAAGGGAAGGTACTCTTACAGGTATTGCTACCGATAAACGCGCTTGTGATCGTTGACGGGGCAACTCCCGGGTTGTCGGCAATCCGGAAGTTACTCGTGGCGTGCCGGCCTTCGGGGCTCGCTTGCGAGCCTGAGGAGGTTTTTGTTACATGCTTTAAGAATTTGTGTAGTCCCGGCGAGTGCGGGCTAAGAACTCGTAGTGCCGACTTCGATGCCGGAGGAAACGCCGTCTTTGGTGGTCAAAGACCACGCCATACGAGGCGTATTGTGGGCCAGGCCGATTCTTCCTCTGGCATCCACGATGATGATTCCTCCATGGCCGTTCAGTCGCGCCTTTAGGTAGTAGAGCGCGCGTTGCGCGGCCTCTTGTGGAACCAGCCCATCCTCCACCCGGTCAGCCGCCCACTTGCTGAGGACCAACTTCATCATGGGTTCGCCCCACCCGGTCGTGGAAACCGCCGCGCTGCGGTTGTCGGCATAGCATCCGCAACCGATGAGCGACGAATCGCCCACTCTGCCCGGCGCTTTGTTCAGCGTTCCTCCGGTCGAAGTGGCAGCCGCGATGTTGCCCTCCCGATCGAGGGCCACCGCCCCCACTGTGTCGCTCGAGCGCATGGGGCCGAACTCGTCGGGCATCTCGAGGTAACTCTGTTTCTTGGCTTCGCGCAGGCGCAGTACCTCACGCTCGATGACCAGCTCGTCGTTGGAACACAACTCGATGCCGTGCTCCTGAGCAAACCGTTCTGCTCCTGTTGCGACGAAGTACACATGCGGGCTCTCGGTCAGCACCTTTTTGGCAGCCCGGATCGGGTTGCGGATGTGCTCCACGCAGCCCACGCCCCCGGCGCGCAGCGTCGCCCCGTCCATCATTAACGCGTCGAGTTGCACCCGGCCATCCATGTTGAGAAACGAGCCTCGACCGGCGTCGAAGGCCTCGTCCTCCTCCATGGCGACCACCGCCGCCTCAACCGCGTCAAGGCAGCTTCCGCCGCGTTGCAGCACTTGCCAGCCTTGGGCAGCTGCGGCTTGCACCCCTTGCAAGTGCGCCTCGAGCGCATCGTCGGGGATTGCCCAAGCTCCGCCGTGGACCAGCATTACCGGATTGGCTGCCAAATCAGGACCTTTCGTACAGGAGATTCTCGTTGCAGAGGCAAACCCGACAGCATACCAGAAGCCAGGTATGTGGCAGGCGGCCGGTCTCGGTTAGATTAGCAGTCAGGCTTGCTGGGCGCGCTCGCGGATTATTCGCGTATAGCGTGAGGTGAAAATCGACGCGGCTACCATGATAAGAATCGGAGCGCCGACGCCGCTCACCAGAGGATAGTCTCTCGGGTTAAGCGCAACCGTGACCAGCACGATGTTGACGGCAAACGCTATGCTCCAGACGACGCTCATGATCTGGTTGGCGCGAATAAATCCAGGACTGTGCCAACGCTCGGGAGGTGCGGATTCGCGGGCATATTGCACGGTGAACGGCGCTCCAAACAGGATCGAGCCCCACGATACCCCTGCGTACAAGGCCCAGATGATTACGGAACTGTACTTAGGAAAAGTCGTCGAGCGGACCACGAACGTCGCGATTGCGGCGAGGATGAAGTAGCCCAGCAGCGTCCAATCCATCAGCTTGAGCTTGATGCGGCGGCTGGCCTGCAACGCCAGCAAACACACGTTGGCGAGGAGGCAAAAGCAACTCCCACCGGCCAATGCCCCATGCCTGCCAAAACCCCATAGATCACCCATATAACGAATTGCGTGCTGAGAAGAAGCTGGGAAAACCGAGCCGGACTCATTGGCGTGGTTGCACCTAATGTGTGCCGATTTGCGCCACCGAAGCGCTGCATCTCTGGCACAACCGTGCATTATAGATCGGCCCGTCCGGGAGCGCCTTATCAAAACCAAACTCTATTAAGAGTTTGTTACAACGGGGTCCCGAATTGGGCGGAGATGCCCATTGGGGATAAAACTCCCAAGCTATGAACTACACACTCGCAATTCGCGCTCTGCTCGTCAGTGCCGCCCTGGCGGTTTGTGTCGTCTCGGGACTCATGCAAGCAAGGCGGCAAAGAAGAAAGCCGTCGAATTGAAGGACGCCAGGGGGAATGATGTCGGCGCCGCTACGGTTAATCAAAATGGAAGTAAGCCTGCCGGCCTAGGGGTAGAGATGGCGCGCCAGCTTCCGTAGAGCAGCGAGTCGAAACTCTCAAAGTTGCGAGCAGCCCTCTTCGGGAGAAGGTCCTAATTGGCTGCGGACTCGGCTCTTCCCAAGAGTGTTCCACTACCATTTTCTAGTGGAGCTTTGTCAAACCCGCGTACTGATTTATCCTGTCGGTACTGGCCAAAATTTACAAAGCAAGTGCTCGCATTTCTACAAGATACTTATATTTTGGTTCATAGAAGGGCTTCATGAAGATTCTGGTAATTGGTGCAGGCATGATGGGCTGGGCTGCCGCGTTTGACATGGCCCGGACCCCTCGCGTCGAGGCAGTCACGCTCGCAGATTCAAACTCGCAGCGCTTGCATGAGGCTGTCGCTCGGATCGACAAACTCACCGGCAACCACAGGGTCACACCCGTCCTGGTTGACGCCGCGGACACTCAGGCAGTGCTGAAGATCATGCGCGGCCACGATGGCGTGCTCTCCGCCGTTCCGTACTTCTTTAACCTGGAATTGGCCAAGGCCGCGATTGAAGCCGGGTGCCACTTTGCCGATCTCGGCGGCAACAACACGGTGGTGAAACAAGAATTTGCGCTGCACCTCCAAGCGCAAGCCGCAGGCGTGGCGATCGCTCCCGATTGCGGTCTCTCGCCGGGCATGGCGTCGATCCTAGGAGGTGAACTGCTGCGCCGCATCGGCGGCAAGGCCGACGCGCTGAAGATTTATGTTGGCGGTCTGCCACAACGGCCGCGCCCGCCGTTCAATTATCAGCTTGTCTTCTCGGTCGAAGGCCTGATCAATGAGTACAGCGAACCCGCCAAGATCCTGCGCGACGGAAAGCTGCTGACGGTCGAGCCGCTCACCGAAGTCGAACCTTTCCAGATGGCAGGCTTTCCTGAGCTGGAGGCGTTCCACACGTCGGGTGGTACATCCACCTTGCCCGAAACGTTCCAGGGCCACGTGGGCGAGTGCTTCGAGAAGACGCTGCGCTATCCGGGACACGTTCGCATGTTGCGTTCGCTGTACGATCTTGGCTTGTTCTCCAGCGTGAAACGTGTGGTGAACGGGACCGAAGTGGCGCCGCGCCAGATGATGTCGCGATTGTTCGAGGAGAAATTTACCAGCCAGGAGCCTGAGGTCACACTGCTGCGCGTCGAAGCTCATCGCGACGATGTGGTTGCGTCTTTCAGCATGATGGATTACACCGACCCGGTGACCGGGACGACCTCGATGATGCGGACCACGGCGTGGCCGGCGTCGATTGTGCTGCAGATGCTGATTGGCGGCGAGATTTCCAAGCGCGGAGCTGTGCGCCAGGAGGTCGACATTCCAGCGCAGCTCTTCCTCAATGAAATGGCTTTGCGCGACGTCGTGATTCGCTATCGTATCGGGTCCGTCCAGGAGTTTCGCGGGGAAGTTCTGGCCGCGGCACAGGAGAACTAATTGAACTTTCTAAATCGCCTGCACCCATTAGGGCTGCTGGTTCTGCGATTGGCGCTGGGTGCGGTCATGATCGCGCACGGCTATCAGAAGATTTTTGGGGGCATGCCTCAGCTCATGCAGATGCTGCAACACATGGGAATTCCTGCATGGATGGGCTACCTCACGGTGGCGGCGGAGTTTGGCGGCGGCATCTTGCTCGTGGTTGGATTTCTGACGCGACTAGCGGCCTTCGCCATTTTCATCGACATGCTGGTCGCGATCTCCAAGGTGCATCTGCACAACGGGTTGTTCTCCAAGAACGGGGGCTTCGAATTTCCCATGGTGTGCGCTGCAATCGCGTTTTCATTGATCTGGAGCGGCGCCGGCCCTATCGCGATGGATTGGCTGTGGGGAAGTAAAGGCGGGCGGTAACTAGCCCCTAGCCCCTGCCTCAATACTTCGCCAGTTCCACCATCGCCTGGTACACATCCTCCGCCTGCGGCAGAATCTCATCCTCCAGAATTGGCTGGTAGGCGACGAACGTGTCCTTCGCCCCTACGCGCTTGACCGGCGCATCGAGCTCATCGAAGAGTTCGTCGGCGATGCGGGCGGCAATCTCCGCACCGTAGCCCCAGCTCAGCATGTCCTCGTGAGCCACCAGCACGCGGCTGGTCTTCGCCACGGATGTCGCAATCGTCTCCCAGTCGTAGGGATTGAGGGTGCGCAGGTCAATCAGTTCCACGCTGACGCCGTTCTCGCGTTCGATGCGTTGCGCCGCTTGCAGCGCGCGCGGAACCAGGGCCCCGTACGTCACCACCGTGAGGTCATGACCGGGACGAACGATCTTCGCCTTGCCGAACGGGACCATGTAATCCGGCCCAGGATACGGTGCGCGCCCAAAGGTTTCACGATAGAGCCGCTTGTGCTCGAGGAACAACACCGGGTCGTCGCAACGAATCGCGGTGCGCAGCAATCCGTTGGCGTCGAGCGCATTCGACGGGAAGACCACGCGCATGCCCGGCGTGTGAGTGAAAATGCTTTCGCCGCACTGCGAGTGATAGATGGAGCCGCCCGTAAGATAGCCGCCGATGGCGACCCGCACCACCGCCGGCGAGGAGAACCCGTTGTTCGAGCGCCAACGCATCAGTGGCAGTTCATTGCGAAGCTGCTGCATGGCGGGCCAGATGTAGTCGAAGAACTGGATCTCCACCACCGGCTTCAGGCCACGGGTTGCCATTCCCACGGCGCGGCCCACGATGTTAGCCTCCGCCAGCGGTGAGTTGAAAACCCGGTCGCTGCCGAACTCGGCTTGCAGTCCTCCGGTCAGCTTGAAAACGCCGCCCTTGCCTTTCACCTGCTTGTCTTTGAGATATTCCACGCGGCTGCAGTCGGCCACATCTTCGCCAAACATCACGATGCGCGGATCGCGCTTCATCTCGTCGCGGAGACAAGCGTTGATGAGATCGGCCATCGTCCGTTCGGGAGCCGCGGGCGCACCCTTTTCGGCGGGCAGAGGATGCACCGCCTCGGTCTGAAACGCCGCCGCCGTGGGATCGAGATCGGGCGAGTACACGAACTGTTGGTACGAGTCAGGCGCCGGCAGGGCTGCGGCGACCGCTCGGTCCGCCGCTTCCTGGATCTCCGCCTCGGCATCCTTCTCCAGATTGTCGATGCCTTGCTCGTCGAGGATGCCTTCACGCACCAGGAAAAGTTGGAAGCGGGTGATGGGATCGCGTTCCACTTCCAGCTTGCGCTCGGATTCAGGCCGGTAGAGTTTTTCGTCGTCCGACAGCGAATGCGAATACGGACGGATCACGTGGCCGTGAACGAACGCGGGGCCATGACCGGCGCGAATGTAATCGACGGCGGTCTTGAGCGCGGCATAGCTGACGATTGGATCGGTGCCATCTATTTCCGCAAAGTGGAAGTTGGGAAATCCCTTGACCAGCTTGCTGATGTTGCCGCCGGCCGTGCCCACTTCCACCGGCACCGAGATGGCGTACTCGTTATCTTCGATCAGATACAGCACCGGCAGCTTCAGGTTCGACGCGGTATTTAGCGACTCCCAGAACTCGCCTTCGCTGGTGGTGCCATCGCCGCAGGAGACATACACCACTTCGTCGCCGTGGAACTGCACGTCCTTGAACTGGCGATAATCGCCGCTGGCTTTTTCCGCGGCCTGGGGATAGCGACTGAAATACCGTCCCGCTTCGGCGCAGCCTACGGCTTGCAAGAACTGCGTGCCGGTCGGCGAAGACTGGGTCACGATGTTCAGCTTCTTGTGTCCCCAGTGCGAGGGCATCTGCCGCCCGCCGGAGTTGGGATCGTCGGCCGCGCCCACGGCTTCCAACAGTTGCTCGTAAGGCGTCATGCCCAGGGTGAGGCAGAGCGCGCGGTCGCGATAGTAGGGATAGAACCAGTCATAGCCGGGGCGCAGCACCATTCCGGCAGCCACCAGCAGCGCTTCGTGCCCCGCGCCTGAGATCTGGAAGAAGATCTTTTGCTGGCGCTTGAGCAGGATCTCGCGATCGTCGATCCGGCGCGACATGTACATCAGCCGGTAGATGTCGACCAGTTGCTGGCTGGTGAGCCCTTCATATTTCTCGCTGGGAGCAGTCTGCGCTACCGCAGGTTTAGGCTCTGCTTTTGTGGTGGCCATCCATTACCTCAGGTGTAAGATGCAAACCCCGGACACGGCGAAGAACGTCCCATCATTGTAAATGTTCGCCAGTGTTTCTTGAATTCTTGGTTATGGGCTAAAGTCTTTGGCCGAATACCGAGTTGTCATCACGAGCGAAGGGAGGGATCTGCTTCTAATGCCTTTCCTCAAGCCGCGGAGGAAAGCAGATGCCTCGCTGCGCTCGTCATGACAAGTCCAAAAGAATGTCCCATGGCTATACTGGAAGGGAATGATACGCACGATTCGCCCACTTCCGGTCAAGAAAATCAAGCTCATCATCTTCGATCTCGATGGCACCCTGATCGATTCCGAGCTCGACCTGGCCACCGCGGTCAACGCCATGTTGCGCCACTACGGCCGCAAGGAACTGCCCATCGAGGTGATTGGCACCTACATCGGCGATGGCGCGCCCATGCTGATTCGCCGTGCCCTCGGCGATCCCGCCCACAGTGAGTTCCTGCAGGAGGCGCTCAACTATTTTCTGCTCTACTATCGCGAACACAAGCTCGACAACACGCGCGTCTACGAAGGGATCGGCGAGGCGCTACAGCAGGCCAGCAAGGGCGATGGAGTACCGCGCAAGTTGGCGGTGCTTACCAATAAGCCGGTGCGGGTGTCGCGCGACATTCTGGCCGGGCTGGGACTCGCCGATTTCTTCATGCAGGTTTACGGCGGCAACAGTTTCGAAACCAAGAAGCCCGATCCCCTCGGAGCCAACACCCTGATGCGTGAAGTGGGTGCGGCTGCCGACGAAACCGTGATGGTCGGCGACTCTGGGGTGGACGTGCTCACCGCCCGCAATGCAGGGTTGTGGAGCGTCGGCGTCACCTACGGATTTGCGCCGCTGACCTTGCAGCAAGTTCCTCCCGATGTGCTGGTGGATACTCCGGCGGAGTTGGCTCGTGCGTTAACCGTGAGCGAGATGGTGGAACAAGAGGAGCGGCGACGGAAATAAGAGGTGCGCCGGCTTCGATCGATCCACCCTGTTTCCCCCGTGCGTCGGCTGCTATCCTTTTACCCATGTCGCACCCCAGCAGCGATGGTTCGCCGTTTCAGGATGGCTTTGCCGCTATTTGGCACGAGCCGGCGCTGCTCGCGGCCGAACTCACTTGGCGCTGGTGCTTCGGATTTTCGGTGTGTGCTCTTGCTCTCATTTCCGATGCGTGGTTTCTCGACAGTCTCAAGGTCTCGGCCGCCGACGAATTTCTGCTCGGTACATTTCAACCGCAGTTGCTTTCCGGGGCCTTTCAACACATCCTTCGTGGCAGCCTCACGCGTTTGGTTCTGGAGCAATCCGTGCTTCTCCTCGGCGTGGCCCTACTGTGGTGCTTGGCTGCCACCGCGGGCCGAGCAGCCACGCTGCGGCGCCTGGTTACGATGTTCAGCGTCGATGACGAACCGAGCGAGGTGACATGGCAATTTTCGCCGATCTTTGTCCTGCATCTGCTGCGCGCGGCGTGGTCGTTGATCGCGGTGTCGGTCATGATCGCGTGTTTGATAGTCGGTAGCGTCATGGCTGGAAACGGCCGCGCCATGCTGGCCGCGCTCATTTTGGTTTTCGGAATCGGGCTGGCATTCTGGTTCGGGTCCGCGCTGAATTGGTTCTTCGGGTTTGCGCCGCTCTTCTGCATTCGAAATGGCGCGTCGGCGATGGACGCTCTCGCGCAATCTGTGGACTTCGTCTCGCGCAGAGGTGGCCGGCTGTTCCGGTTGGGTCTGGGCTTTCTTCCGCTTCGCCTGGTATGGCTCGGGACGATGATGCTGGCGATGTTCGCGCCGCTGAGCTTGGCGCGGCATCTCGCAGCAGGCTGGGTGCTGCTCATCATGGCAGCGATCGCGTTGATCTATTTCGCGGGAGCTGACCTGCTGCATCTTGCCCGTCTGGGAGCCTACGCTTCGCTGGCGGAAGATGATGCGCATCCCGTGCCCGCCCCGGAGGCAAGCAATCCTCCCGATCTCGCGCTCGCGCCAGAAGCCGCACTACCGCCGGAAATCGCGCCCGCGGTTGATCCGGTATAAAGAGCTGCTAAAAAAGTTTTCGATGGCAAGAAACAGCAGATTCCTCTGGGCTAGAGCATTTTCGACGTAGGTGTGTAGTGGATTCCGGCGAGACTCTGCGGCCCTTTGACGCCATTCACCGGTTTTGTTGGGACCTCAGTGGTAGAGAAGTAGTCAATGAGTAATAGAATTGTTCAAGCTGGCGAATTGTCTTGCTGACTTCGAAGTATTCTGTGCAGCGTTGCAAGCCTCGAAGCCCCATCTGGAGCCGCAGGTCTTCGTTCCGCAGCAGGTGAATCAGCGGCTTCGCAAAGGCCTCTGGAGTCCGTTCACGAACAAGATACCCTGTCTCTCCATCAACGATTGCGTCGCGGTTTCCCCCTACATCTGTAGCGACGACGGGCAAGCCTGCCGCCATGTACTCCATCACAGCGTTTGAAAATCCCTCGCTGAAAGAAGTCAGACATCCGATGCACATCCGGGAGAGATAGTCCATGATCTTCCCCTCTCCCCGGGTGAAAAATACGCGGTCCTGCAATCCCAATTCGCAGACCAATTGGTAAAGCTCTTGGGCTTGTTCGCCGCGACCTGCAAGCAGGAATACAACGTCATCAAGTTCCTGCGCTACAATTCTCGCCGCCCGCAGAAACAAAGGGATGTCCTTAACGGGACGAAGATTCGCGACAATGCCCACTACTCGGCTGCTTCGAGGAACCCCGAGTCGCTCGCTGGCCGATGCATCTCCCAGTCCCAGATTAAACACTGTCATATCCACGCCTTGATAAACAACCTCAACCTTGTCTGGGTTCAAATGTTCGATCTCGACTGCAATGCGCTTCGCTTCTTGCGAATTCGCCATCACGCCGTTCGTGCGGAGATTTAAGATGCGAAAAACGGCCCGCAATACTGGCGTATACCAGTACCCTATGTTCAACCGGCTTGTAACCACAATGCGAGCACCGGCCAGTGACGACAGAACGGCGAACATCGCGGTCTTATTCATGTAAGCGTGTACGATTTCGATCTGATGACGATCGGCGTATCGTCGAAACCGCGCTGCTTGCAGGATTCCCCTCCATGAATTCACGCTTGCGGTGGGAAAAACCGCCGTTTGACAATACCCCTCCAGTCCCTTCAATTGAGGGCTAGTCTCCAGGCAGCACACGTGAACTTCAAACTTATTCTTGTCGAGCCTTTTGGCTGTCTCCACGACCTGCCGCTCCGTGCCGGCGTCAACGCCCACGGTGTCACATAACAGGCAAACTCGCATACGATTTCCGGGAGCCGCTACGCCGGTTTCCGATCTTGTCCCCATTTCTGAGACTTCCCCTTAACAATTCGAACTACGCCGCGTTGGACGGTTCCGACCGCACGAAAAAAATCCAGGGTTTCCGCGTCGTACCAGACCAGCGAGGGATAGCGTTCCGGGTGAGAGTTCAGTTCGAGGTGCAAGAAACCCCCCATACGAAGATGGGACACGGCATCATCTACGAAAAATCGCCATTCTGACACTCCCCATTCGTCCACTTGGCGATGGCGATTGAAACAAATCCAGAACGCAGTGATCGCGTCGAGACCGCGATACGGGCGAGACATCGGGACAAATCGCTCAATCGAG
>Ga0097691_1003050_pt1 | contig 10572 bp, 7 predicted proteins | sample NGESurdeep072012_8_FD_72858 | JGI IMG/M metagenome (GOLD analysis project Ga0097691, IMG submission 72858) | Arctic peat soil microbial communities from Barrow, Alaska - NGEE Surface sample 210-1 deep-072012 | ecosystem: Environmental > Terrestrial > Soil > Wetlands > Peat ...
CCAGGTCAGGCGCATCGTGGCGGGGGTGGTCCCGGTGAGCTCGGTGGTCAGCATCCTGGCGACCCAGCGGGGGCGTGTGATGGTGTCGATGTTGGCTTGGACGGCGGCGGGGCTGTGGCGCGTCTTGCCGCGGGCCAGGGTCGCGGCGAGCTCGCCCAGTTCTCGGGCGGCTTTGGCCAGGGTCTGGTCGAGGCCGGCGCCCTGTTTGGTATGCAGGTTGGCCGAGTGGGTCAGGACGACCCGACGGTCGAGGCCGAACACCAGCGCGCGGGTGTCGTAGCCGCTGAGCCCGGGGTACTTCTGGGGGTCGACTGGGTGCCTGCGGTGGGCTGGGATGGCGAGCAGGTCGGGGAAGCTACCCGGTGGCAGTGAGCCGACGAAGTGCAGCCCGGTCTCGGTGAGGTGGGCGAAGTTCGCGGCGCTGTTCTGTCCGGCGTCGAACACCACCGTCGGGCCCAGCGGGGCCGTATTCTCCGGGTCAGTGTCGCCGTGGGTGTCGAACAGGGCTGCGTAGCGGGCGGTGAGCTCGTCCAGGACGGTGGCGAACTGGGTGACGTCGGGGCGGTTGCCGGGGTAGGCGTGGCTGGTAACGGGGATCGCGCCGTCATGGGTCACCACCAGGGCCAGGCCGACCAGTCTCAGGTCGCCGCGTTTCTGTTTGGCGTGTCCGCGCTTGGCGATCGGGGCCGCCTCGTTGGCGGAGTCGATGAACGTCGCGAAGTTCGTCATGTCCAGTGCCAGCCCGGACAGGTCCAAGCCGAACTCGGTGACCATCGCGGTGGCGATCGCGGCCTCGGCGGCGGCGAGCTTGACGGTGTCCAGGGCGTCCATCGCGTCCCAGAACCGGCGGTGGTCGGTCGCGGCCACGGGGACCTTGGTGAACCGTGGGCCTGCGGTGGTGGCCCACCACTGTTCGAAGGCCAGCTTCGAACACGGAGCGACCACCCGGTTCAACGTGGCCAGTGCCAGGTACGTCCCGACCGACGCGCCGGCGTCAGAGCGCCGCGGACCGCACACCGCGTCGATCGCGTCAGCTACCCCGAGCCGCTCCAGGATCCCCCAGACCGCCGCCAGGTCACCGAACGCCTTGTGTTGGGTGCGTTCCGGGCGCCCGGGCGCCGCACCGGATAGGCGGTCCACCACCTCGCGTGAGCTGCCCAGGTACTCCTGCTGCACGATGCGTGGTTTGCCGTTCACCCGGGCGGACTCCACCAGGTAGTAGTACGTCTGGTTCCCACGCTTCTTACCCACGATTGATGCCATATATGGGTAATACACTAACTGACCGGCCAAGTCCACCACCGACACGCGCATTTACTTATGTTGCCAACGGTTTTCGGCCCGAGCCAAGAGCCACCGAGCCGGGCCCTAGTCAGATAGCCAGGAAACTCCCGCTAGCCTTTGTCGGCCGTTCCGGGGTGGCAGGAACTAATGTGATCCATCGCGTGTCGTTCATCGCCGACGCGGCAGTGGCGTTTTGCCAGGTCAGGGGCTGAGGCATGAGAGAGATGGGTGAACCTCAGTGACGACGATCTCGGACGTGGCGGCACGGGCGGGCGTATCGAAGGCAACTGTCTCGCGGGTGCTCAACGGAATTGCCGTTCGCGAGGACCTCGCTGAGTCGGTGCGTCTGGCTGCTGCAGAGCTCGAGTACTCACCTAGTCGCGCGGCTCGGTCTTTGCGGCGGCAACTCGGGGAGGTCATCGCGCTGATCCTCCCCGACATCGAAAACCCCTATTTCACGTCGTTGGCACGTGGTGTGGAGGACGTCGCCCAGGAGCACGGTTACTCGGTCGTCCTCTGCAACTCGGATGACGACACCGCCAAAGAGTCTCGCTACCTCAAGATTGCCGTTAGCGAGAATATGGCGGGGGTGGTCATTGCCCCCGCTGCCGATACGACGTCGGTTAGCAGACTGACGAGCCACCGGCAGGCGGTAGTGGTTGTGGACCGCGCCGTTTCCGATGATGTCGACCATGTCCTCGAGGACAACGACACCGTGGGGCGGCAGGCAGTGAACGCACTGATCGAACGCGGTTTCCGCCGGATCGCGTGCGTGACGGGTCCCGAAAACATCATCACCGCGCGTGAGCGTGCGTCTGCATGGCGTGACGAGATGCTTCGACACGGGCTTGAGGCTCCGGACGAGCTGCTCGTGCACGCCAACTTCCGCGTGGACGGAGGGCGCGCCGCAGCTGCACAGCTGCTCAGGCTCCCACAGACGCCCGAAGCCGTCCTGGCGACGAACAACCTCGTCGGTGTGGGTGTCCTCCAAGTGCTTTCGGAACGAGCAGGCTCACACGGTCCGATCGGGGTCGGAGTCATCGGAGACCTACCGTTCGCGACCTCGAACATGGCCGGCATCAGCCTTGTCGCCCTGCATCCCCGAGAGATGGGGATGACGGCTGCGCGGCTGCTCATCGATCGGGTGAACGGCACTGGCAGCAAGCACGGGGCCCGCGTCATTCTGCCCGCCAAACCCCTCTGACTGACCAGAGTCGACTTGGGTCTCAATCCTTACGTCCTCCAACCCTTTCTAAGAAATCGATTTCTGATACAGTTTTTGCATGCGGCGGAGCGTGGTCCTGGGTGTGGACATCGGCACCTCAAGCAGCAAGGGCGTCCTTGTTGACTTGAGTGGCGAGATCCTCAGGACTGCTGTGCGCGAGCACACGGTGGACCGCCCGATGGCCGGTCAGGTGGAGATGGACGCAGAGATCTGGTGGGCCGAGTTCGTGTCGATCGCCACCGAGCTCACGGACCAGGATGTCGAGGTCGTCGCGGTTGGAGTTAGCGGGATGGGGCCGTGCCTGCTCCTTACAGACGACACCGACGCGCCTCTGCGGCCCGCGATCCTCTACGGCGTCGACACTCGCGCAACGGCTGAGATCGCCGCACTGAACCAAGAACTCGGAGCCGACGAGATCCTCGAGCGGTGCGGGTCGGCCCTGTCGAGCCAGGCCGTCGGACCCAAGCTGGCCTGGGTGCAGAACCACGAGCCGGAGATCTACGCGAGAGCCCGCCGCCTGTACATGCCGAGCTCATGGCTGGTCAAGCGCCTCACTGGTGAGTACGTTCTCGATCTACACTCCGCGAGCCAGTGCACCCCTCTCTTCGACACCGGCACCTTGTCATGGCACAGGCCCTGGGCGGACAGCATCGCCGCGAACGTCGAACTTCCGCCGCTCCGCTGGCCAGGGGAGCTGGCGGGCATGACCACGTCCGCCGTCGCCGGCATCGGCGCAGGGGTCCCGGTGATCGTTGGCACCATCGACGCGTGGTCCGAGGCCGTGAGCGTGGGCGCGCAGCAGCCCGGCGACCTCATGCTCATGTACGGGACCACCATGTTCCTGATCAACACCGTTCACACCCGCGTCACGAATGCATCGATGTGGGGCACCGTCGGCGTCTTCGAGGGAACCCGGAACCTGGCCGGCGGCATGGCGACCTCGGGCGCGATCACCAACTGGCTGCGCGAACTCGTCGGTGGACCTGACTACCCGACCCTCCTCGCCGAGGCTGCGACCTCGGGACCCGGCGCTCGTGGACTGCTGATGCTGCCGTACTTCGCCGGGGAACGTACGCCGGTCATGGACCCCGACGCACGCGGTGTCATTGCCGGACTCACCCTCACCCATACACGCGGTGACCTGTACCGGGCTGCGCTGGAGGCGACGGCCTTCGGCGTCCGTCACAACATCGAGACCATGACGTCAGCCGGGGCCGCGATCGATCGCGTCGTCGCCGTGGGTGGCGGCGCCCAGGGAGAGCTCTGGCCGCAGATCGTCTCTGATGTGATCGGACTGGCCCAGGTGATACCGACGGTCACCATCGGTGCGAGCTTCGGGGCCGCCTTCCTAGCGGCAGCCCTCGAGCACGACGTCTCCATCGAGGCATGGAACCCGCCGGCGGGGACATGTGAACCCGATCCCGGGAACAAGGCGGGCTATGACGAGCTGTACGGGCACTACCTCGACCTCTACCCGGCAACCCGCGACATCAACCGAGCACTGGCCCGGCACCAAGAGACCCTGACCCTGACCCTGGAGGAGAAATCATGACCGGCTACGCAACCCCCGCTCGTCTTGTCCGGCCCGAACTCGAACCTCGGACCGCCTACCTGATCGCCAGCGGCGACCTGCGTGAGTCGGCGAACGTGGCCGGATGGGCTACGCAGGTCGTGCTCGAGTCTGTGGTCGCCCGGGCGCTGGAGGCCAACGGCTGGAAGGTCGTTCGCGCAAACGCGATCGACCCCACCACGGGGCACGGTTTCATCAGTAGCCAGAGGATGGGACTCGAGGTTTTTAAGTCCATCCCCGAGGAGGCGCCCCTGATCGTGGCTGAGGCGGTCTGGCAGTACAGCCACCACGTGCTTGCGGGGCTGCGCTCACATCGTGGCCCGATCCTTACGGTGGCGAACTTCGCCGGTGAGTGGCCCGGCCTTGTGGGACTGCTCGGTTTGAACGCCGGGCTGACCAAGATGAACACCCCGTACTCGACCATCTGGACGGTGGACGGCTCCGACGAATGGTTTCAGGTGGGCATCCGCTCGTGGCTGGAGACGGGGGCCATCGAGCACGACGACTCTCACGTGCGACCGCTGCCTGCACTTCCAGATAGCCAGGAGTCGCGCCTGGGTCAGGCCCTCGCCGATCAGCTCCTGACCGAGAAGGCAATCATCGGGGTCTTCGACGAGGGCTGCATGGGGATGTACCACGCCATCATCGACGACGAGCTGCTCAACCCGATCGGTATCTACAAGGAACGACTGTCGCAGAGCACTCTGTGGGCAGAGATGCAGACCGTCAGCGACGCGGACGCCGCAGGAGTCGGCGACTGGCTCAAGGCCGCTGGAATGACCTTCAAGACTGGCGAGGACGAGGCCACCGAGCTGACCGAGACACAGCTCACCTGGCAGTACAAGATGTACATCGCTGCGATGCGGATCAGTGACGACTTCGGTCTCGACGCAGTCGGGATCCAGTACCAGCAGGGCCTCAAGGGGCTGTCGCCGGCCTCCGACCTGGCCGAGGGATTGCTGAACAACGTGCACCGGCCGCCCGTCACCAACCGCGACGGCTCACGTGTCTTGTGGGACGGGGAGGCCCTCCCGAACTTCAACGAGGTCGACGAGGGCGTCGCAGTCGATGCTCTCGTGACCAACAGGGTATGGACGGCGATGGGGCTCGATCCCGCGACGACGTTGCACGACGTGCGATGGGGCGAAGAGTTCGACGGACGATTCGTCTGGGTCTACGAGATCTCGGGGTCGGTCCCGGCCTCGCACCTGATCGGAGGGTACGAAGGCGCCCTGGGCTGGCGTCAGAACCCCGTCTTCTTCCCAGCCGGAGGAAGCACGATCAAGGGAGTCTCCAGGCCGGGGGAGATCGTCTGGTCCCGTGTGTACATCGCTGACGGATCGCTACACCTCGACATCGGACAGGCAACGGTCGTGGAGCTGCCGGCCGAGGAGACCGAACGACGCTGGCAGTCGACAAACCCGGAATGGCCCATCGCGCACGTGGTGCTTCACGGGATCACCCGCGACCAGTTCATGGCCCGGCACAAGGCCAACCATGTCCAGATTGTGTATGCACCCGATCCTCAGACCGCGCAGAAGGCATTGACTGCCAAGGCCGCCTTCTTCGACCGTCTTGGTGTCTCGGTTCATCTATGCGGGGACGTCGCGATTTGAGAGCCCGGTCCGTACAGAGGGGGCGCCGCAGCTTTCCGATCGGTCGCTTGAACAATTCATCGATCACATCACATCACGACGAGTGGCGGGAGTCACAGGATGCTTATCGGAATCGATCCGCTGCTCAGCGGTGACCTGCTGGCCGCCCTCGATCAGATGGGTCACGGGGATGTGCTCGTCATTGGCGATGCGAATTTCCCCGGACGCCGGCTGGCTGATCGGGTGATCAAGGTGCAGGGGGCGGACGCGCCGAGCGTGATGCGCGCGGTCGCGAGCGTCTTCCCGATCGATGTCGGCTCATCGATCTCCCTCATGACGAGTCCCACGGGCCGACTGCCGGTGCAGGAAGAGCTCGTGATCGCAGCAGGGGGTGAGGGCCACGGTTTGGGTGTGGCCGAGTTGGATCGCTTCGCGTTCTACGACGAGGCGAAACAAGCCTGCGTCGTGCTGATCACCGGCGAACGCAGGCCGTACGGAAATGTACTTGTCCGAAAGGGCGTCGTGGTCTGACGTTCCTGTACCGATCGAATCTGGACTCCGATTTGAGGATTCAGGAGCGATCAGCACCTTGACCACTTGTCTCAGAAAAGGCAGTGGATGTTATTCGCAGCACTACGAGAAGGAGTTGTGGGGATGAAGTCATATTCGATGTGGATGCTTGAGTACACCCACTGCCTTGCGCAGCCGATGGGGTGCATCTTCTACGGCGAATGGAATGCAGGATCGCGCATGTTCGCGTACAGCTACGTGTACATCGAAGGCAACGGCCACAAGATCTTGGTCGATATCGGACACGACAACCGCACGAGCAACAAGAAGTTCCACGACGCCAACGACCTCGTCGACTACCAGTACCCGGATGCCGTCCTGGCCAAGGTCGGGGTGCGCCCCGAGGAGATCGACACCGTCATCCTGACCCATACCCACTACGACCACGCCGGAGCGACCCGCTGGTTCCCCAACGCCACGTTCTACCTCCAGCGACGCGAGCTCGAGACCTCGCGCGACTCGCTAGACCGGTCGCCCCTCTTCGACTCGTTGATCGGCGCCCTCGATCCGCAGGACATCGAGCATCTCGAGGATCTGGCGAGGCAGGGCCGGCTGACGCTGCTGGACGGATCGGTCGAGGACCTGCTGCCCGGTCTTGATGTCATCGCCGCGTGGGACACCCACACGAAGGGCAGCCAGTACGTCGTCGTCACGGATCATGCGCAACAGCGCTGGGTCGTGACCGGAGACGCCATGTACAGCTACGAGAACGCCGAGGGGATCAACCAGTCCGGTGTGTACGTCAACATCGGTTTCGGCGGCGGGAGCGGCTGGGCCGGCATCCTCCTGATCGACGAGATGGTCAAAGCGGCTGGAGGCACCGAGCGCCTCGTGATCGCCCACGAGTCGGCGACCTACAACCGGCATCCGTCCCGCCTCTACGACGACAACCTCTCAGTTGCCGAACTCATCCTTGCGCCGGGCGAGCCCTCACGCATCACCCCGCACACCTGACGTCAACACCACTTAAAACCAACACCACTCACAACCAAGACAGGAGCACACAATGCGTCACAACAGATTCCTATTCGCGGCAGCTATGGCCACGGCACTGACCGTCGGCCTCGCGGCATGCTCGACCCCTGCGGGCAACGCAGGGTCGGCCGCCTCGACGGGCACGGTGAACAAGCTCTTGGGAATCGTCACGATCACGGCGACGGACGCGAACAACGCGCGAGTGATCGCGGGCGCCACGGCTGCGGCTGAGGCCGCCGGGTGGAAGGTCGAGGTCGTGGACGCCGCAGGTAAAGCGGACACCGCGAACTCTGCAATCACGAACTTCGTCAGCAAGAAGGCCGGGATGATCTTTGACCTTGTCTTCCCTGTCACGTCTCTGGGGGCGGGAATGAACGCGGCACGCTCCGCTGGGATCCCGGTCGCGTCCTGGGGCGGCGGACTGACCGATGGTGTGGTCATGACGAATGGTGACGGGGCGCCCTTCGCCATTCCGGCTACCAAGGCGCTCCTCGAGAAGATTGGAACGACAGGGTCGGTCCTCGCACTTACGTACCGGACTGGTGAGGTCTGCCGCGCCCGCGAGGTTGCTTTCGACACCCTCGTCAACAAGGTGCCCGGTGTGAAGGTCCAGAAGGAAGAGGTGACCATCCCGGGGTTCCTCCAGGATGGCGCGAAGTACGCCACGGCTTGGTTGGCTGATCACCCGAAGGGTTCGGGGAACCTGGCGATCTGGGGTTGCTGGGAAGACCCGACGCTCGGCGCGATCTCAGCACTCAAGCAAGCGGGCCGCACTGACGTCCTGACCTACGGCGTCAACGGATCCGCCACGGCGATCAAGGCGGTGCAGGCCGGAGACCTGACAGCGACCGTTTATGAGGACGGCACAACCGAGGGTAAGACGATGTTCGAGACTGTTCTCCAGGCCATTAGCGCTGGTGCGAGTTGGAAGCAGAAGACGGTTGACGTTCCGGGGATCCTTGTCACATCGGACACGGTTGCGGCGTTCGTAGCCGCGCACCCCGAAGCTCTCAAGTGACTGGTTGCGTCATCTGAACCTGATCCAGGACGGAGTGCAAGATCGTGACGAACGAACACGGGCCCGAGGTGAGCCCGATTGAACGGGCTCCTCTGGTGCGTATCAGCGATCTGGAGAAGTCGTTCGGCGGAGTCGCCGCACTGAAGTCTGTTTCGCTGGACGTGAGGGCTGGCGCGATTCACGGTCTCATCGGTGCCAACGGTGCAGGGAAGTCGACGTTGATCCGTTGCCTTGCCGGGATCGAGCATCCAGAGCGTGGCCGGATCGAGGTTGATGGCGTCGAGGTGGTGATCGACTCTCCCGATGAGGCCTCTCGACTTGGGTTCTCGTTCATCCACCAAGAGATGAGCCTGATCCCCCGGTGGGACGTCTTGCGCAACATGGCGCTCGGCATGACCCTGGCAACCCGGTTCGGCGTCATCGACTGGCGTCCGACACGAGCGCGAGCGCGAGAGGTGTCGGCACGTCTCGGTATGCACTTCGGGTTGTCCACGTCGGTGGACGACCTGAGTACGGCCGAGCGTTGGCTCGTGCTCATCGGGCGTGCTCTCATGCACGAGGCCAAGCTCATCGCGATGGACGAGCCGACAGCGTCGTTGTCCTCGGAGGAGGCGAACCGGGTCCACGACATCGTGCGGGAACTGGTCTCCAAGGGCACGACGGTCATCTTCATCTCCCACCGGCTCGAGGAGGTGTCGGCCTTGTGTGACGACATCACGGTGTTGAAGGACGGCGCGGTGACGAAACGGGTCGTGGGGGAGCGGACGTCCAAGGCTGACCTCGTCCGGGCGATTGTCGGGCGCGACCTCGAGCTTCCCGAGCATGGTCGCGCCCGGTCTCCCCATGGTCGGGCTGTCCTGGAGGTCCGGGACGTCACGGACGACGTTCTCCTGCGTGGGGTGTCCCTGAGCGTCCACAAGGGAGAGGTGCTCGGACTGGGCGGTTTGGTCGGTGCGGGCCGCACCGAGCTGGCGAAGGTCATCTTTGGGGCGAATCGGCTCGTGAGTGGATCTGTGCTCCTCGACGGCGAGATGACGTCGTTCAAGGACCCGAGGGATGCAGTCGAGGCCGGAATCGGGTTGGTTCCAGAAGAGCGCCGATCAGAGGGGCTCTTCCTGGAGCGGTCGATCGACTTCAACATCAACCTTGCGAAGCTCGACTCATTGGCAGCGTCTCCGCTCCTGCCGTACTTGAATCTGGCGCGCGGTCGCAAGAGGGCTCAGGTCGCCGCAGACCTGGTCACGGTGAAGGCGAAGAACGTTGGTGTCGCCGTGGGTTCACTCTCCGGAGGAAACCAGCAGAAGGTGGTGATCGCTCGATGGCTGCTGGACAAGCCAAAGGTGCTCATTCTTGACGAACCGTCGCGGGGCGTCGACGTCGGCGCGCGCGCCGAGGTTCACCGGGTCATTCGCGAACTGGCCTCGACCGGCACGGCGATCCTGGTGATCTCAAGCGACAACGAGGAACTGGTCGCGTTGTGCGACCGTGTCGTCGTCCTTGCAGAAGGGCGAGTCACCGGAGAGTTGATCGGCGAGGACATCACCGAGGACCGACTGCTCTCCCTCAGCTTTGCCCGAGAAGACGAAAAGGAATCTGCAACATGAGCACAACCAAGGCGGCGGCCACTCCCCCACCAACACGGCGTCACGCCCAGAGATCAGCCAGTCGAATTGCCCTCGTGATCGTCTCGAAGTACGGCACGCTCTTCGCGATGGCCATCATGGCATTGATCTTCGGGCTTGCGATCCCGAACTACGCCTTCCTCCAGACCAGCAACCTGCTGGCGATCGTCAACCAGTCTGCGCTCACCGCCATCATCGCTGTGGGCCTGACGCTGGTCCTGGTCGTCGGTGAGATGGATCTGAGCATCGGATACGCGGCAAGCCTTGCGGGGATCATCGTGGCGGGTCTCATGGCGAAGCAGGGGTTGCCGATGCCGGCTGCGATCCTCGCCACGCTTCTCATGGGTGGCGTGATCGGAACCGTGAACGGGCTGATCGTGACGAAAGCCCGGGTGAACGCAGTCGTCGCCACCCTAGGTGTCGGCACGGTGCTCGTCGGGCTGTCCTACGGGTACACGTCCGGGTCTCCGATTACCGAGGTGCCAAAGGGCTTCGCAAACCTCACCCTAGGCAGCTTCATCGGAATCCAGAACCCGATCTGGTACATGCTGGCTGTACTGGTCGTCCTCTGGGTGATTCTGAACCGAACTCCGCTGGGCCAGCGCATGCAGGCTGTCGGTTCCAACAAAGGAGCGGCCCGGCTGGCCGGCATCCGGACCGACCGTGTAACGTTCGCAGCGTTCGTGATCGGGGGCGTCTGCGCTGCGCTCACA
>Ga0097691_1003052_pt1 | contig 10569 bp, 10 predicted proteins | sample NGESurdeep072012_8_FD_72858 | JGI IMG/M metagenome (GOLD analysis project Ga0097691, IMG submission 72858) | Arctic peat soil microbial communities from Barrow, Alaska - NGEE Surface sample 210-1 deep-072012 | ecosystem: Environmental > Terrestrial > Soil > Wetlands > Peat ...
GGTGTCCGACAGACTCCCGCGTCGTCCTCGCGAATACGAAATCGAACAGGCTTGTGTCCTTTGGTGACCCCCTAGAGCCGTCCGGCGCCGGGAATGCGTGATACGGCTGTGATCCGGCGGGATGTCGAAATTACGCAGTCGCCGATGTCATGCCGACGAGGCTGGCGCTGACGTCCCAAAGCCTGGCAGCCATGTCGGTGTCGTAGGCGACCTTATTGGCGGTCTTGGGCTCGCGATTGGCGAAGAACTTGCCCGTGACGCCGTCGATGTCGGGCGAAGAGGCCAGATAGATCGACGTCTGGGCACCCTGCTCGGGGGTCTTCAGAAACGGGCGGACCGCACGGCTGACAACTGTGAAGAACCACGCCTGGTCTTCAGCGCCGAAGTCGGTGCGGACGAAGCCGGGGTGCAGACATGTAGCCGTGACGCGCGTGCCTTCGAGACGCCGAGCCAGCTCGTTCGTGAACATGATGTTGGCGAGCTTGGACTGGCTGTAGGCGCGTTGGCCGGAGTAATCGCGAGCCCCCTGTAGGTCGTCGAACTCAATCCGGCCCTCCGCCTGCACATGGGAGGAAACCCCGACTACCCGTGCAGGTGCGCTGGCCTTGAGCCGATCCAAAAGCAGGTTGGTGAGCAAGAACGAGGCGAGGTGGTTGAGAGCGAATGTGTGCTCTAAGCCGTCGGCGGTTGTATGTCGGTGTGCCCAGAACCCGCCAACGTTATTGACCAGCACGTCTAGCCGTGGGTAAGTGTCGAGGATGGCGGCGGCGAGCCGCCGAACCTCGGCCTGGGATGACATGTCTGCTGCGAACCCATCTATGGCCGGGTTTTCTGAAGCGGCCCGGATATCGGCCGCGACTTGTCGAGTGCGCGAAAGGTCGCGACCTGTGATGCCGACTCGGGCGCCGAGGGTGGCAAGGCCGATCGCGGTGGCCTTGCCGATTCCCCCGGTGCCGCCGGTAATTAGGACGACCTTGCCGGCCATCGGAAGTACCTCAGGCATTGTCCGCGCCATTGACGGTGATGACAACCGTTCCTCGCGCATGTCCGCCCGCGACATGACTGATTGCCTCTGGGGTCCTGCTTAGTGGATATGTTCCGTCGATGACCGGTGTGATTTTGCCGCCTTCGATGAGTCCCTTCAGGACGATCAGATCCGCTCTGTTCTGAAATTTGATGTTCGGGCCCAATTGCTTGCGCTCGACCATCGACACTGCGGCCGTCTTGAGGACGGTTCCCATAGTGCCGAACCAACGACCGCCCGATGTTCCGTTGTTGGACTGCAACTTCCCGTCGGGAGCCAGTGCACTTCTGGTGTCTGACAACGAATGGTTCGCCACGTTGTCGAGGATAAAGTCGTAACGCTGCCCACCCTGGGTGAAGTCCTGCTCGGTGTAGTCGATGACGTGGTCAGCGCCAATGGAGCGGACCATGTCGATGTTCTTCGTGCTGCACACGCCGGTTACTTCGGCGCCGAATGCTTTGGCGATCTGAACGGCGAACGTCCCGAGGCCTCCCGACGCTCCGTTGATCAAGACCTTCTGACCTGGCTGGACCTTCCCTTGATCGCGAAGCAACTGGAGAGCTGTGGATGCGGACACTCCGACGGCCGCGGCTTGCTCGAACGTGAGGTTGGATGGCTTCAGGAGGAATTGATCCTGTCGAGCACACGCGTACTCGGCAAAGGCGCCCGCGCACCAGCCGAAAACCTCATCGCCGAGTCGGAGTTCCGTGACATCTTTGCCGACTGCCTCGACCGTTCCGGCGATGTCCGTTCCCGGAACCGGGTTCTTTGGCTTGCGCAGCCCGACCGCCATGCGCGCGATATACGGCTCGCCAGTCACGACCACCAAGTCGCCGACATGGACTGATGCTGCGTGAACGCGCACCAGCACCTCGTCATCCTTGACCACCGGCTTTGCGATCTCCTGAAACGCCAGGACCTTGTCGGGGGAGCCGTACATGTTTTGGACAATCGCCTTCATCTGTGTCGAGACCGGTGCCAGCGCGGTCGGGGCACCTTGGCCATCGGTCGTCGGTTTCGTATCGATCATGTTCTGCACTCCTTATGTGATTGTGATTTGCGGACTGTTCGTTGCCCAGCACCATCTTCTGTGGCGGCCGGACCGCAAGCATCGGGGGCAGCACTGACTGACCACGTAGTGGACTAACAGGCGGACCTAACGAGCCCGAGGAGCCAACTACGGCCCCGACGGACGCCGAGCTCAGGACGAGCTCGGCGCCGGAGATTGAGTCTCACGCACTGGGTGCGGGCATGCCGGCGGCCAGCGGAGGTCGCATCGCATTGACAGTTGCGTCAGGCCCGGCGACCAGGTAGGCGATCATCGCCACGAAGCCGAAGCTGAAGAGACCAGTGAGCAAGAGGACGATGAACCAGGCCTTGTTCGCCAGTTGGATCGTGTTGAATAGCGCCCCAATCCAAGCGATGAATTGCCCCACGGCGCCGCCCATCGTGGCCAAGCCGCCGAGCACCGCCAGGCCGATCATCGTCCAGGCGAAGGGTGTCGAGTCGATTCCGGTCACGTTGGTCGCGTCCATGACAAAGACGCCGTTGGCCTTGGCGGCCCACACAGCTACAAACCCGAGTATCAGCCCGCAAGCGACAGCCGCGAAACTGCCCAGAAACAACTTGATGACGGTTGATTTCTTCATGGTTACTTCACTCCTTTAGGGTGTTCATTCGAGATCACAGACAATTACGGCGATCGGCGGCCCACCCTCAGGGAGGGCCACCTTCATGGCGCTGATTAGGGAAGGGGCTGGCCTCGGTAGGCCTCGGGCTGGAAACCCTTGAAGAAGAGCCAGACCGGAAACACCAGCTCAAAGAAGAAACCGGGGATCGTGAGATAAAGGCCGATGTGGATCCCGAAGATTTCGGCTATCGTCCCCGCCGCGAGGATCGGGTAGCCGATCAAGCCTGAGATTGCCAGCCATCGCGGGATCAGCCGGCTCCGGAAAAGCAGCAAACACAGGAATGTGGCCCCGACTCCGAGCGTCATCTCGCCCATCTGGTAGGCGGTGAGGTTCGTCTGGACCAGGATTGAGCCGAGGGTTTGTGCCCCGGCCTCGCCGGCGTGCTTGGCCAGCGGCACGATCAGCAAGAGAGCGAGCGCACCGACGTCCAGAAGAAGGACCTCGACGATCATGGTGGCCAGGTAAGCCAGCGCGGTTCGTTTGCTGTGCTTCTCGAGGATCGGGAAGAACAGAATCGCCTTCCCCAGATCCACTCCTGTGTTCAAGAACATCAGAAAGGCGCCGATGACCAGCACGCTCTGGCTGGCGGCAATCGTCGAGAGGAAGTTGGAGCCGCCGACGAGGGAGGTCGCAAGTCCGGAGCCGATTCCGTAGGAGAGAAACCCCAGAAGGAACAGCGCTCCAATCACTCTCGAATACCTCATGCGAGAGTCCGCCAGAACACCGGCTTTCAGCGAGCCCCCATTTGGGACGGGCGAGGCCAGGGTCGCGTTGCCGTTTGTCCGCTTCGTGTCGATCATGAGCTGCACTCCTTTATGTGATGGCTGTGATGGGCGGCCGTTCGATGCCCTGGGACCATCTTCTGCGGCGCCCGGACCGCAGGCATCGGGGGCAGCACTGACTGACCACGTAATCGGACTACGTGGTGAACCCGTGCTCACACCGACGACTCCCTACAGCGCCTGGGTCAAGCTGGCGGTGTGATCTACATGGCCGAGGTGAGGCTCCGAGCCGAGGCGGGGACGGACCTTTCGTGGATCCGCCAGAGCCTTGACGCGGCGTACCGGCGCGTCGACGGCACCAGCCCCGGCCTGAGGATCGTGAGCGCGGTCCACGTAATGGACGAAGGTCGACTCTCCTGCATCGTCACCGCAGCCAGCCGCGAGGATGTCCAGCGCCTATTCGAGATCGCGCTCCTGCCTTCGGCGCGAGTCCTCGAAGTGGTGGACGTCTAGTTCGGCGTCAGTTCGCGCGCTGCCCAGTTCGAGATCTCGACTCGGGAATTGACTCCGAGCTTGTCAAGGATGTTGGACACGTGCGTCTCGACAGTGCGCTCTGACAGGAATGCACGGGAGGCAATCTCTTTGTTGCTGAGGCCCTCCGAGACGAGTGAGGCGATCTCGATCTCCCGCTTGCTCAGTGGCACCGTCCCGGGCTTTGTCGGAGCCGCGGTATGGCGGGCGGTCTTCTTCTCGTCGAGGGCATAAGTGATCGCCTCATCCTTTCCCATCCGTCTGCCCGCTTGCGTCTCGGATTCCAGGCTCGCAGATCCTAGTGAGGCGGAAATGGTCTCTCGCGCGTGCATTAGGAGCGGTTCCATATGTCGCATCAGCTGAACACCAGTCTCAGCCTGTAGGTTCTCCGCGGCCCCCAGCAGCCTTGCCGCGCGCTGGGATCGGCCGACCATGGCCGCATGGCAACCCAGACCGTCCAACATGTAAACGATCATGTCCCGGTTCTCGAGGCGACGCTCGATTCCCAGAGCTTCCTCGAACAGCGGCAGCGCCTTATCCGGTTGGGCACTCTGAAGGAAGGAGAAGCCGTACGACGACAGGAGGTAGCTGAGCGTCTGAATGTCGCCTCGATCACGTGCACGTGGTACCCATTCGGAGTAAACGCGAGCCACTGTTTCCGGATCTGTATCAAGAAGAGCGATGAAACCCTCCGTTAGAGCCAGCATTGCATCGGCACCTGCGTCGTCGAGCTTTGCGGCGAGGGCGGTTGCCTCTCGAAGTTGGGACCGGGCACCTTCCAGATCGCCGCTCATGACACGGACACCTGCGAAGACCGCGAGAATGCGGGCGAGTAACGGCAAATCACGGACTGCGCGCGCCTTCTCCTCGGCCTCCATCAGCACCGGCTGGGCGCTCGCCGCATCGCCCTGCGTCATGGCCATGAAACCGCGAGCGTAGAGCGCATGCGCCAGGGCAGGGGGGTCGGCATCTCGGCGCTCGAGAAAGAGGTCCAGCCAGTAGGAGCCCTCACTCGCAGCGCGCGAGGTCCAGTACCAGAGAAGCGAGGCGACTATGGACAGGCCCACACCGCGGTCAGGGCCGTTGAGGCAATGTGCGAGAGTTGCGCGCAAGTTGTCCGCCTCGGCGTCCATCCGCCTTAGCCACTCCACGACGTGAGATGACTGCGCCGCGCTTTCCGCCACCCGGCACATGGCGGAATAGAAGAAGACGAAGGCTTTGATCGCCGCGGCCTCCTCGTCCGCATCGCGCAGCTTGAGCAGCCCGTACTCGCGCATCGTCTCGTGGAACCTATAGCGCGCGCTTGCGACTAGGCCCAACCTGACCACGAACGACTTCTCGATCAGGCTGGACAAGAGGTCGAGCACCTCCGTTTGGTTGACGTCCGACCCGGCGGCGACCGCCTCGGCGGCATCGAGCGCGAAGTCGGAGGGAAACACGGCAAGCCGGCGCAGAACTGCCGCCTCCTGGCCGCTCAGCAGATCGTGGCTCCAGTCAATGGTCGCCTTGAGGGTCTGCTGCCTCGGCAAAGCCGCGCGGCTGCCGCCCGTGAGCAATCCAAAGCGGTCATTCAGCCTTTTGATCAACTCCTCCAGTCCGATCGTCCTCAACCTCACCGCGGCCAACTCGAGCGCCAGCGGCATGCCGTCGAGGTGGTGGCAGAGATCGGAGACCAGTTGCCGGGTGGCATCGGTGTCCTCGAGCTGGATGCCCGCATCAGCGGCCCGCGCCACGAACAAGGCAACGGCCTCCGAGTGGGCAGAGCCAGAGCCCTCTCCCTGTAGGGTCAGCGGCGGAACCTGAAGCACACGCTCGCCAGAGATACCCAATGGCTGGCGGCTGGTCGCAAGCAGGCGAACTCCTACGGCTTCCTTCAAGACGACATCGGCAAGTACGGCGATTGCGTCCAGAAGGTGCTCACAGTTGTCGAGTACAAGCAGTGCTTGGCGAGAGGCGAGGTGCGCAACCAGGAGCGAGGTCGGCCACTGTCCGGACTTGTCCACCAAACCCAGGTTGGTAATCACTGCCCTCGGAACCAAATGAGGATCTTCCAGGCCGGCGAGGTCGATGAACCAAACGCCGTCGCGTACGGTCCTCCTGAGATCCGCGGCAGCGCGTAGGGCGAGACGGGTCTTGCCTACACCTCCAGGTCCCACCAAGGTAAGCAGTCGAGTGTTAGCGAAGGCCGCCTTGACTTCGGCCAGCAGTTGGCGCCGGCCAACGAAGCTGGTCGACTCTGCAGGTAGTTTGCCCGCGGTGGCTCGTTTGGCGACCGGCACGATCGTGAGTTTAGGCTGGGTCCTCGGAGGTCGCCGCCTGGGAAAGGTTGTCGGCGTGACGAGAAACGGCTCCGCTTACTCCGCCATCGCGTGACAGGCTTTCCTAAGTACGCGCTGTCATCCAGACAGCGATCTGTGCGCGAGAGTTCAGGCCGAGCTTATTCATGATGTTGCTGACGTGAGCGGCCACCGTCCGGTCGGAGATGAATAGGCGCGCTCCGATCTGCTTGTTGCTCAGCCCCTCGGCGACCAGGCGTCCGACCTCGACTTCACGCTTTGCGAGTGGTCCGGTGGCCGCAGGCTGGGTGCCGACGCCATCGGATTCGCCTAGCGCGAGCTGCAGCGCCGCTTCACGGCTCAACTGTTTCCCTGCGCTGAACTCATCCTCGAAAGCCGACGTTCCCAACGCTGCGATCGTGGCTTCTTTGGCCTCGGCCAACATTGGCACCGCGGGTCCCAACATGTCTGCGCCCGTCTGCATCGCCAAAGCCTCAGCTGCTCCGAGGAGGCGTGCGGCGGCCCGCGCCTGGCCGGAATTGGCGGCGTGCCAGCCTAAACACGCAAGCCCGTAATACTCGGCCAACCGATTGTCGAAAAGGCGAGCGACCTGGAGCGCTTCCACAAAGCCCGACCTGGTCGCACTCGTATCGCCGGTCATCATGCCGACCATGCCGAAGTTCCGCAGCATCGCCTCGATTTGGTACAGGTCACCGGCTTCTCGGCTGAGGCGCACGCCCTCTGAAGACACCGCCCCAGCAGCGTCCATGTCTCCCTGCAACATCGCGTGAACGGCCCGAGACAGCACCAACTCGATCGTGGCGGGGTAGTCATGAAGAGCCGGGGTCATCGCTTCAGCCTCATCGAGAAGTCGTCTCGCCGTGTCCGCGTCGCCGGCGACGTTGTGGATGAGCGCGGCCAGCGATAAACACTCAGACAAGACGGTAGGCTGCCCGCACTCTCGAGCCGTATCCATCGCCTGCGCAATCCACGTCTTCGCCTGCTCCGAGTCGCCCTTGAGCAGGCTCAGCCAACCACGAAGGTAATACGCGCGGACCAGCGTGGTCGGAGGACCCTCGCTCGAAACAAGAAGCTGATCGAACCAGCGAATGCCCTCCGTAATCCCGTGCGTGATCCAGTAGTAGCGCATAGAGGTTGCGATATCCAGCCCGCCTGCAAGGTCTCCACTCGCCACGCAGTCGTAGAGAATCGCTCGGATGTTGTCGATCTCGAGCTCGGCCCACCTGAGCCATTCGACAAGGCGGTACCTAGCTTGCTCCGCAAGTTGCAGACACGTCGTTCGGTAGTGCTCGAGGCAACGGTCCTTGAGGAGTTGCTCCTCATTGGCATCCCGCAGCTTAGCGCTGGCGTACTCGCGCATCGTCTCGTGGAGTCGATAGCAAGCAACGCCCGCGACGTCCTTCTTGGTGACCAGCGATTTGTCGACCAGCGATGACAAGATGGCCAACGCATCGATGCGGCGGCCCTCATGCGAAGTGCAAACCGCTTCAACATCCTCCAGAGTGAATCGGCCGGCGAAAACGCACAGGCGCCGCAACAGGATTTGCTCCACGTCCGTCAGCAGTGCATAGCTCCAATCGATTGCCATGCCGAGCGTTTGATGACGCGGAAGTGCTGAGCGGCCGCCTCGGGTCAGCAGAGCGAACCGGTCGCTCAGACGGTCGAGGATCTGCTCCGGGCTAAGGGACCTCGTCCTGACCGCGGCGAGCTCGATCGCCAGCGGCAGACCGTCGAGCCGGCGGCAGATCGAGACAACCGTTTCCCTGTTCGACGTGCTGAGCTCAAAGGCGCCGGATGCCGCGGCCGCCCGCTCGATGAACAGCATGACAGCCTCGTTTTGCCGGAGCTTGCCGAGCGGTTCTTCGCCGCCGCCCAGAGGCAGTTCGAGCGGCGGGACGGGAACGACATGCTCACCAGAGACCTGTAGCGGTTCCCGGCTGGTGGTGACCACTCGCACGCCGGGCGCAGTCCGAAGGACTTCAGTCACAAGCTGGGCGGCCGCGTCGAGGACGTGCTCGCAGTTGTCGAGAAGAAGGAGTAGCTGCCTGTCATGTAGGTAGGCGCCCAGGATCTCCGTAGGGCTCGAACCAGCCTGGTCCCTGAGGTCGAGCGCTGCAAGCACCGAATCGGTCACGAGAGCGCCTTCTCGCACCTCGGCGAGCTCCACCAACCAGGCACCGTCGACGAACCCGCGTGCGAGGTCTGTCGCAATGCGAATACCGAGCCGCGTCTTACCAACACCGCCCGGCCCGACCAGGCTGACCAGACGGGCCGTGGTCAGCTTTCTCTTGACCTCTGCAAGCTCCTGTCGACGCCCGACGAAGGTCGTCGCGTCCGCCGGAAGGTTGCCCGACCGGTGGCTAGTCCTGGCCATCCCGAGTACGGGAAGCCCCGCTGGCGCGGTGTTTCGCGGAAGGACTAGGTATCGAATTGGCAATCCTGACGATGGCGCATTTGGGCTCTCGCCTCACGCTCGCAGTATGGACGACGAGCTCATTACCCACCGGGTCGAGGTCACGTTCGTCGGCTCGCCTCCGGCGCGACAAATGGCGCGGGCGTCAGGAGTCACCGAGGTCGAGATCGACGGCCAGCAGCTGCGCTGCCTGGTCTGCGGCAGCTTTCAGCCATTTCTGGAAGCGCTGCACGGTTCCGAGGTCATAAGCCTGACCTCCACGCAGTCATCGTGCCGATGACATCAAAGAAGAGGAGTTGAAGATCATGATCGCGACGAAACCGGCGGCTTCAAAACCCGCGACCAACGGGCATTCGCCCGTTAATACCGGGGTAAACCTGCGGAGAAAGACATCGCTCGCCGCCGGCGTGCTCTACGTGCTCACGTTTGTCTCGATGCCGACCCTCGTTCTCTACGGTCCGGTGAAAACTGCGAACTACATCCTCGGCGCCGGCCCGGACACCGGCGCACTCTTCGGCGTCATCCTCGAGATCGTCGTGGCGCTTGCCGGCATCGGCACCGCTGTCGCCCTGTTCCCGGTGCTGAAGAGGCAGAACGAAGGGATCGCGATGGCCCTCGTCGGCAACCGAGTCCTCGAGGCCGCCACCATCTTCGTCGGCGTCATGTGCCTCCTGACGGTCGTGTCCCTGCGGCAGGCCGGAGCCGGCGCTGACGCGCTGGTCACCAGCCATACGCTGGTCGCCATGTACAACCGGATCTTCCTCATCGGACAGAGCTTCTTGCCGGCAGTGGACGACCTGCTGTTGGGCATCCTCCTGTACCAGTCTCGCCTGGTGCCGCGCGTCCTTCCAGTGCTCGGGTTGATCGGAGTGCCCCTGCTCGTCGCCGGCGACATCGCTGTGCTTTTCGGTCTGGTCGGGACGGCTCAGGCGGCTATCACCGCCCTCCCTATCGCGCTGTTCGAGTTTTCGCTCGGCGTCTGGCTGATCGTCAGAGGCTTTCAGCCCTGTCCCATCCTTTCCAACGATCTGCGAATTGCCGGACTGACGCCGTCACTCGCCCCTGTGGCGCTGCGCGATGAGTAGGCCATTTGGGACTTAGCCGGAAATCGATGCCGGCCACATTGCACCGCAGATCCGCTTGCGAATCTGGCGGCTGGGACCTCAGGTAATTCAAGGAGTCAGAAGTGTCAAAGTTCAGTTTGATCCGCGTCCTCATTAGCACAACATCCGTCGCCGCCTTAACGCTCGTCTTGGGGGCCGCATCCCCGATCCAGGCCGCAGGCTTGAAGAATTGCGGCGACAACGGTGTCGTGGCGCCCTGCTTTGAGAATGTCTGGTCGGACGGGGTCCAGGTCAAGATGACGTTTGTCGATTTCAACCCCGCGCCATCCAACGCCCCCTCACGTAACTTCTACGTCATCGCGCCACAAACCGCCGCCCCCCAGGGCTGGGTGCCGTTCCTGCACGACCACGTCATTGGCGACCTGTCGCCCCAGAACCACCAGGTGCGCTACCACGCCTTCTTCGTCCTGTGCAGTGCCCAGGGCATCTCCAGCGGTGGCTGCGTGCCGGCCATGACCTCAATCCCCGGCTTCGGAACGATACCCTTCGCCAATTCGGTAAACGGGCAGAGGCTGACGTCCGCTGACCCTATCGAGTCGCCGGCAAACTCCGGGCTGCTGACCCTCTTCGACACGGGGGGAGTGATCATCGCCACAATCAATCCCCGGCAATAAGACGAATCCCGATAGCACGCCATACCTCATTCGAGGGGCCGCTGGTGTGAAAGACGGGGGCTGCGAGCCCCCGTCTTCTTCTTTTTCAACGCCCATAGTTGACATGCTTTGCGAGTGGATTACACGGCAGCGAAGGCTGGGCCGGAGTTAGGG
>Ga0097691_1003053_pt1 | contig 10569 bp, 9 predicted proteins | sample NGESurdeep072012_8_FD_72858 | JGI IMG/M metagenome (GOLD analysis project Ga0097691, IMG submission 72858) | Arctic peat soil microbial communities from Barrow, Alaska - NGEE Surface sample 210-1 deep-072012 | ecosystem: Environmental > Terrestrial > Soil > Wetlands > Peat ...
CGACGAACCGACGAACGGCCTGGACCCAGCAGGCATCCGGGACATGCGCGCACTGGTCCGCTCCCTGGCCGAGGACGGCCCGACCGTGCTGATCTCCTCACACCTGCTCGCGGAGGTCCAGCAGGTCTGCGACTGGCTCGTCGTGATCGAGCACGGACGTCTGGTGTTCCAGGGACCCACCGCACGGTTGCTCGCCGGCGGGGACGAGCTGAGGCTGGGCTGCGAGCACCCCGCAGATCTGCCGCGGCTCCAGGCACTGCTCACCCGTCGCGGGCTCATCGCCACCATCGCCGATGAGCGGGTGCACGTTGACCTGGCCGAAGCAGGCGCGATCAGCAGCCCGAGCGGCATCAATGGGCTGCTGGGTGAGATCAACCGGGCCGCGATGGCCGAACAGCTCACCCTCGTCGAGCTGACCATCACCCGGGCCAGCCTCGAGGACCGCTACCTCAGCCTCACGAAGGAACCAGCCACCGAACCCACCACAGGACCGACCCAAGAAGGTGCCCGATGATCCGATCGTTCAGGGCCGAGCTGCTCAAGCTTCGACGGCCGGCAGTCATCTATGGCGCAGCCGGAGCAATGCTCGGGTTCGCCCTGCTCGCCACAGTCCTGACCTTCGTCACCGCCACAGGCGCAACGGCTGCTCCTGCCTCCACTGTTGGCGGCGCCGCCCTCGGGAGCACGCTGGGCCAGCTCGGCCAGCCAGGCGGGCTGACCCGCGGTTTCACGATCGCCGCCGGCTTCATCGGCCTGCTCGTCTTCGTGCTCTTCGCCACGAACATGACCAGCGAGTATGGGTTGGGCACGATCCGGGTGCTGCTGACCAGGCAACCGCGCCGAGCCCGGCTGCTCGCCGGGAAGCTGTTGGCCCTGCTTGCCTTCGTCGCGGTCCTGTTGTTCGCGGCCGAGCTGCTTTCGGCCGTCGCTGCAGTCGCCCTTGCCCACGCCCGCGACGTCTCGACCGCCAACTGGTTCAGCGCTGAGGGGCTGGGCCACCTCGCGGGCGACTACGGCAACGCGGTCCTGACCGCAACCGTCTTCGGCACTGTGGGGATCTCGTTGGGCGTGTTCACCCGCTCCACACCGATCGCGCTCGGCATCGGACTCGCCTGGCTGGGCCCTCTCGAGCATATTCTCCAGCTCAGCTGGAGCGGAGCCGCCTGGTGGTTCCCAGGCTTGGTCTTTGATGCGGTCGCCAGCGGCGGCACCGCGATCACGACCTACCAGCGGGCCCTTGTCATGGCACTGGCCTACACCGGGCTCGCACTAACCGCGGCGGCGCTCAGCTTCGTTCGACGAGACGTAAGCGTCTGAGGTCCTGACACACGATGGGACAGCCGGGAAGCCAGCGCCAACACCCCCGTTTGGCCACCAATGTAGACCGCCCTCGAACAAAGGAGCCTTGCCGTGCGCCTGAGTCTCAACATCACAAACTTCTCGTCCTCGAAGGACCCTGCAGGGATCGGCGCCTGGCTGGGTCGGATCGCCCGCGCCGCCGACCAGTCCGGACTGGACATCTTGTGGGTCTCGGATCACCTGCTCCAGGCCGACCCGAACAGCAGCCTCGACGCCCGGATGCTCGAGGCATACACCACGCTCGGTTTCCTCGCGTCCCAGACCGAGGGGATCCGGCTGGGCACGATGGTGACCGCGGTGACCTACCGGCCGCCGGCGCTACTGGTCAAAGCTGTCGCCACCCTGGACGTGCTCTCCGGTGGGCGGGCCTGGTTCGGGATCGGGGCCGGATACCACCAGGGGGAGGCGGCCGCGATGGGCCTGCCGCTCCCCGCCCTAAGCGAACGCTTCGAGCGGCTGGAGGAGACATTGCGCCTCGCGCTTGCGATGTGGGCTGGCGATGACATCGTCTTCGCGGGGATTCACTACCGCCTGGCGCGCCCGGTAGACAGCCCAAACTCCATTCGGCGTCCGCATCCGCCGATACTGATCGGTGGCATGGGCGCGACCAAAACGCTGCCCCTGGTGGCGCGCTACGCCGATGCGTGCAACCTGTTCGACATACCTGATGGGGGCAAGACCGTGACGCACAAGCTCGCTGTCCTCGCAGGGCATTGCGAGCAGGTGGGACGGTCTTACGACGACATCGAGAAGACCCTGAGCACGCGGATGCAACCGGGCGAGTCGCCCGACGCGTTCGCCCGCCGGTGCTCCGAAATTGCTGCCCTTGGCATAGGGCACATCGTCGTGATCGTCGCCGGGCCGTGCACCGATGACGCCGTGGCGTCCGTCGCCGCGGCCGCCCGACGGTGCTGACTCGGACCGTGGGAAAGCACCACCGCTACATCGGGCGAGGCCCGTACACAAGGAGAACGGGCTGCTGGACCGTTGGAGCCCTTGGTGGCCCACCGAAAAGTGGACATCCGAAGCGTCACAAGTGGATCCCTCGCCAGCAGCAAGCAAAGATCCGTTCAACGTTGCCGGCCGGTCCGGGGCCTGGGTGGCAGGTGAAGGATTCGAGCCTTAGATGCTCAGGCGATGGATGCGGCCGGTGAGCAAAGTCTGATCAGTTCTTAGTAACCGCCCCCGCCGCTCCCGTTCTTGCAGCCAGCCAGAATTATGACTAGAGCCAGCAAAGCGAAACTCCAGCTTCGGCGAGCCATGAACTTGACCATTTCTCCACCTCCCGGTACCTAGTACGCCGTCGATGCCATGCTGGCATCGGGCTCAGTGAGCGTCAGACCGGGCAGACCGGCTTAGCTTGTCCCAGGGCGGTCTTGGGCTCCGCGGAAAGGGCGGAACCGGCGCGCTGCATCGCCCGCATGCCGAACTTACCGATGGCTGATCTGGTAGCAGGCGACGTCGTACTGGCTGACCGCTTTGCCCGACTGTGCATGCGCCGATGAGGCTGTGCCGGGGCTGCCGGCGTACACCGCCCCGGCTTTGGCGAAGCCACCGGAGTTGAAACCGTTTGGCGATGACAGTGCTGTAGCCGAGCCGCAGGACTGAGTGGGCTGGCCCGTCCCTGCCGGGTTGGATGCCGCGTTCGCGGCGCCGCCAAGGCTGAGGCTGAGCGCGGAAACTGCGGCGGCCAGGATGATTGTGTTCACGGTGCGTTTCACTGTTTGCCTCCTGGGGCAATGGGGAACACTTACACCGTTATCACGTAGGCCCGCCCGGTTTGGTTCAAACTCGACCGGAGGCGGTCGCACGGGCGGAGATCGTCGGGACACTGTGCCCCGCGAACGTTCAGAGGTTGTTGAAACGACTCTCCGGAGTCCCAGACCTCGAGCACCTGGATTTGGTCGCCATCAGCAACCAACCGTGCCCACAATTCACCTCAGGTCAGTGAACGGAGCAGCGATGCAGGGGATCCCCAACTGGGCAGAGCCTGGGGCAGATCGGGCTGGCGTCGCCCAACGACGTCCGCCAGCTCACCAAGCCGGGCGTGGGACGCTCTGGCTAGGGACGTGTGGTCACCGTGTCCTGAAGGAGCCTCTTCTCGATGGCCTCGATCGGATCGTAGGACTGGAGTTCCGCGCGCAAGTCGGCGACCTTTCGCGCGTAGATGGGGTCGTCGATGAGCCTGCGGACCGCCTTACGAATGGCCGCTGGCTTGGGGCGCTCGGTGCGCAGGTCGATGCCGAGGTTGTTGTAGCCGATCCGGGCGTTGATGTCGTTCTTGCCCTCGCGCTTGCCTGCACCGACGACCGGGACACCGTGCAGGAACGCAGTGAGGTTGCTGCCGAAGCCTCCGCTCGTGACGAACACGTCGACGTGAGGGAACAGGTCGTCGTAGTTGATGAAGTCCGCGATGACGACGTTGGGCTGGGGGAAGCGCGCGCGAAGCACGGTTGTCTGTGCCCCTGCGGTGGTGGCCACGACGACGTAACCGGAGTCCCTGAGTGCTTCGATGGTAGGGATGATCAGCTTGGCCGGATCGGTGTTGTCGACGGTGCCTTGTGAGACCGCAACGACTTTCGCAGTGGGGTCGACAACGACGTCCGGCAGCGCGGCAGAGGCACCAAGGGCCCGGCGGGCCGGAACGAGGGGTCCGACGTACTCGGCGTTGGCGAGGGGTTGGTATCCCGGGAACTCCAGCCCAGGGGAGCCGTTGAGGAAGACCCGACGCGTCCTGAGCATCGGTTCGTGTGGGAACCCGTCAGAGCGGATAGGCGCGACGCCGTGTCTGGCGAGGATCTCGTTGTAGTGCGTGGTGCCGGCCCTCATGCCGCTGGCCAGCATCTTGCGCACGACCGCATGCCGTAAGCGGCCCAGGGGCGTGCGCGCGGGGCGCAGTCCGAAGAACGGCGGGGGTCCCTGTGCATCAGGCATCACCATCGTGAGACCGACGGCGAATACCGGTACGTGCAGCGATTCGGCGACGAGCAGTTCTGCGTAAAGAGCGCCGTCGCACACCAGCGCATCGAACGGCCACTCGTGTCTGATGGCGGCCATGTCCTGGTAGTGATTCTCGACCTGGCTCACGAAGAACTTGTCCAGCTCGAACGAGATCAGCTTGGGACCTTTGAGCGTGGCGCGCTCCGGGAACAGCTCGTTGAGGTTGCTGGCCATCACCTCGGTGGCCCGTTCGTAGGCGAACCACGGCATGCCCAGTCGGTCGAGCCTGGCGCCGTACGTCGGCCCGGCGTACCACCGCACATCATGACCTCGCCCCGTCAGTTGGACCGCGATCCCGGTCAACGGGTTGAAGTGGCCATCTGCGGGCATAGACGCGAACAGGATCTTCATCGGCCGTCGTCTCTCACTAGAGTATGACTATAGTGAGTTAGTATCGATCCGATGTCTACAACTTCTTCGACGCGGACCGACAGAGCGCTCGTCACTCGACGCCGAATGGTTCGGGCCGCGTACGACCTGTTCTCCGTTCACGGGTACTTCGGCACCACCATCTCCGCGATAGCCAAGGAGGCTGGTGTCGCGGTCCCCACCATCTATTACACGTTCGGAACCAAGGCCGCGCTACTCGACGAATCGTTGGGGGCTGCCATCGTCGGCTTCGACCGGTGGCGCAAACCGCCCCCCCATCCGCAGATTGACGAGCTCTTGCCCTGGCACGGGTGGTGGCGCGAATTCGAATCGTCCCCCACCTCGCACGCGGCCTTCGACATCTTCTTCACCCATGGCGTCGGAATCCTCGAGCGCGTGGCGCCGCTCGTGGCCACACTGCACGGTGCGGCTGGGGACCCGGAAGCAGCAGAGGTGGTGATGATCAGCGAGCAACGACGACTCGAGTCGTACCGAGAGTCCGTGCGGGTCATTGGCGGTAGGCCCGGCGGCTTGCGACCCGGACTCACGTCGAAGAAGGCAACGGACATCCTCGTCGTGCTCTTCAGCGCTGACTTCTACCGATCGATCCGCGCGGGCCGCGGGTGGTCGGCCCGACGCACCGCAGCGTTCCTACGAGAATTGCTCTCGGCCCAGCTGCTCCAGGACTGAGGCGAGGAGGTTGTGTCCGGTCCTGACTCCGCCAACCGGTCGGTTCGCGAACAGTTCGCGCCAGCCGACGAGCCCTGGGATCGCCTCGGTCAGGGTGAACACCGCCAGCGTTTGTGCCCGAGGCACGCCAAACAAGCTCAGGCGGCTCATCAAGGCGAACGGCTGGGTGCGTCTTTCCGCCGCGAAAGGCGCACACAAACACGGCAGATATCTCCGCCCTGCGGCAAGTCCCTTGGTCGTCGACTGCAAGCTCGGTCGTCACCTACTGCCCGACACATGAGGGCGTAGTACCTTCAAAGGAACGTGAGGGAAGCTATGTCGCCGGCCCCTGGCTGGCTGGCTCTCTGTCCGTCCGGGGGACGATGCCACCACACCCAAATCAAAGCCTGTTCCCACCGTGGGAACATCTCCCCGCGTTAACCTGTGCGAACGGGTAGCAACTGGCAGCCAGGTCGCCCACGCAGGCGCCAGGATCACGACCGGGTTACCTGCCACTCTCTTCCCCTTCCGAGAAGGATTTGGGGCGACCCCGGTGTGGGCCGGCTATTGCGTGGGGGGCTCTGTGACGTCAGCCACGCTGAAGGCTTTTGCGACGACGAGCACCGCGGGAAGCATCACAAGCGGTATGACAAATGCCCAGCGCAGGTAATGGGCGGATGCTGCCACCCCGATGAGTGCACCGCCAAGAATCGCCCCGAGGTAGTTCGCAATATTGAGGCGGGCAATAGCCACGTCGACTGCCGCCGGCCCCACCGCGCCGGCTATCGCGGCAAATGAGAGCGGGGCAAGGATCGCCAGGCCGAGGCCGACCACGAAGAAGCTGGCAATGGCAAGCGGGGGCGCCGGCGCGGCAACGACACCGACGAGCCCGGCAATGCCAAGCGCCGTACCGAGTCGGACGACGAAGACATCACCACGACGACGCACGAGAAGATCGCCGCCGAACCGGGACACGATTGCCCCGGTCTCGTACGCCGCAAATGCGAGCGGCGCGACCGACTTCGTCGCGTCAAGAGCGTCATGGAGATAGACGCTGCTCCAGGTCAGGATGCCCGTGTCGGCGGCGTAGAACACTAGGATTACCAGGCCGAACAGCAGAATCGGCCGCCACGAAACGTCCAAGCCCTCCCGTGACAGGCCGACTTCCACCTCACGCGCTGCGACGAAGAAGCGACTTGCCGGCAGCGTGATCGCGAGCGTGAGGGCAGCGATAAAGGCGAGGGACACCCCCAGCGGAATGTCGAGCTTGGTCACCCCCGAGGCGTACAAAGCCCCGGCGATACCGGCAACGCTCCAGACGCCGTGGAAGTTCGCCATGATGCTTCGCCGATATGCGGCCTGCACGCGCACCCCCTGCATGTTCATGCTGGCATCGACACCCCCGACGCCAAGCCCATACAGCACAAAGGCCGCGGTAAGCAGAGGCTTGTTGGGGGCCAGGCCGACCAGCAGCGCGCCCAGGGCAATCGTCATCAGCGCGGTTCGAAGTGCGACGGCACTGGTACGGCGTTCGGCGACCATGCCCGCGAACACGCTGCCAACGCCCGAGACGACCGCGACAACGACGAGCAGGACGGTGACGTCGCCATCGCCAAGGCCAATCTTGTCCTTCAGCGTCGGCACCTGCGTCACGATCGCGGCAAAGACCAGTCCCTGCAGGAAGAACCCGGCGGCGACAGCGAGTCGGGTGCGCCTCAGCGCCTGGGTGGGGGCGGCCATGTCAGGCAGGGAACCCGAAGAAGTTCAGAGCCGGAAGCACGTTGCGCCACAAGATCACCATGGCCACAGGCCAATCACGGAGGAACTCGACCACCTCACTGCCTCTCTCTCCTGGTCACTCTGAGGCTGACTGCTTATCCGCGCTCCTGGTGACCACGTCGCCACGGTCCTGGTCAGCGTGCTCGAGGTCCGTTCAGACGCCGGTACATCTGACGCTGGCCCTTTGCCAGTCCAATGAACTCCCCGTACGACCTCGCGAACATCGGTGCCGTGTCCGCCACCGGTTCGAAGACACGTGCCGTCGGCGCCCGTGCAGCGATCTCGTCGAGTGTCAGATGTCCGAGATGGAGCGCGGCGAACCATGCCGCGCCGCGGAGGTTGACGTGGACGGGATCGGCGACCTGATGGATCGGACGACCGATGACGTCGGCGTGGATCTGGCACCACAGGTCCGATGTCGCCCCGCCTCCGAGCAGCCGAAGTCCGTCCAGTGGGCGGCCGGCGAACTTCTCGGTGGCCTCCAGCAGCCATCGCGCGTTGTAGGCCACGCCTTCGAGCACCGCGCGGATCAGATCTGCACGGGTCGTGCTGATCGAGACGTTGAGGAAGCTGGCTCGGAGGTTCTCGTCCGACACCGGCGACCGCTCACCGTTGAGCCACGGGCAGAAGATGACGCCGCCACTGCCCGGCGCAGCGGTGGCGGCGTCAGCCGTGAGCGTGTCGTAGCCACCATCGGCGAGCACGGCGTCTCGTAGCCACCGCAGTGCGGACCCGCCGGTCTCGTGGTTGTTGGCGATGAGGTACGACCCCGCACGCAGCCCAGGGATCGACGCCATTTGACGTGAGACGTCACTCTTCTTGAACGGCACCGGCGCGGAGACCCACGCGGTCGTCGAGATCGAGATGTGTCCGGCAAAGTCGGCGACCGCTCCGGAGCCGATGGCCGCGGTGTGCAGATCGGGCACGCCGCACACCACAGGCGTGGCAACCGGCAGGCCCAGCTCGCCGGAAACGTCGGGCAGCAGCGTGCCCAGTACCGAACCGGTGGCGATCAACTCGGGCAGCTTTGCCCGGTCCCGGTGGGCGAGCGCGACCAGCCTGGCGTCATACCCGACCTGGGCGCCGGGACGGTTGTCGGTGAGCCACGACCCGATCATCGAGGCGGGTGTTGCCGCGATCCGGCCGGTCAGGCGGAGACCGATGAAGTCGACCGGCTCGATCAGCGCCGCGGTGCGCCGGTACACGTCCTGCCGTTCGTGCCGCAGGAACTGTGCATGGCCGGTCGGGTCGGCGCCGTTCGGGTTCGGAACGCCGCCGGTGAGGCGCAGCCATTGCACGATCTTGGCCGGGGCATAGCCCGACACACTGACCCTTCCGCCGGTGATTTTCTCCGACCATGGCGCACCACGGTGATCCGACCAGAGCACGCAGGGCGCGAGCGCGATCCCGTCACTGCCGACGGCAACGGTGGAGCCCCACTGCCCGGTGATCCCGATTCCGGCACATCCGCCTGGATCGTCAAGTGCCGCCACCACTTCGCGAACGGATCCGACCGTACCTGTCCACCACTGCCCGGTGTCCTGCTCGGCTCCCCCGTCAGCGGTGAGGTCGGTGTCGACCGAGGAGAATGCAGCGCCCAAGACACGCCCGTCTTCCCCGACGGCGCCAACCTTTGTCCCGCCCGTGCCGAGGTCAATCGCGAGATACCAGCGCTGGTTCATGGGTGCCCATCATGGCGCAGATGTGCAACGCTCGCACCCATGAGCAGCTATCCATATGCCGATCGTTATCCGGTGCTGCGCGGGCTGCCGAGCGAAGGCCGCGACCGTGGCGCCATCCTCGCCGAGCTACGCGAGATGGCCATAGAGGAGGACTCGTCCTGGCAGACGGGCAAGGCCAGCGGCTCTTTCTACTGCGGCGACATGGCCCACTACGCCTTCATGTCAGAGGCGTTCGGCCTGTACGGGCACATGAACGCGCTGCAGCGCGATGTGTGCCCGAGCGCGACCCGATTCGAGGGCGAGATCATTGCGATGGGCCTCGATCTGCTGAACGCGGGGGCGATCGCCGAGGGGGATCCTGTCGGGATGATCACGAGCGGTGGTAGCACGAGCATTCTGCATGCGGTGCTGTCCTATCGCGAACACGCCAGGGCCACGCAGGGGATCACCTCGCCGAACTTCGTCAAGCCGGAGACGGGCCACCCCGCATTCGACAAAGCCTGCCACCTGCTCGGCGTCGAACTACGCATCGCGCCGATCCTGCCGGCCACGGCGCAGGTCGACCTCGAAGCGGTAGCAGGGCTGATCGATGAGCAGACGATCGCGATCCTCGGCTCGGCTTCGAACTACGGCTACGGCACGATCGACGACATTGCCGCACTCGGACAGCTGGCGCTCTCGCGAGGTGTCGGCCTCCATGTCGATGGCTGCCTTGGCGGGTTCATCCTTCCGTTCGGTGAGCAGCTCGGGTTCCCGATCCCGCAGTTCGACTTCCGGGTCCCCGGCGTCACCACGATCTCCGCCGACACCCACAAGTATGGCTACGCGCTGAAGGGCACCTCGCTGCTGCTGTTCAGGGACCGGGCGTTGCGCAACAGCGAGTACTTCTTCCAGACGGCGTGGTCGGGCGGCAAGTACTGCTCGCCGGGCATCGACGGCTCACGCTCCAGCGGGCTGCTCGCGGCCACGTGGGCGGGGATGGTGGCCACGGGCCGGGACGGGTATCTGCGTTTCGCCCAGGACATCTTCGACACGTCGTACGCCATGCAGGATGCGGTGCGCAGCCACCCAGATCTGCGACTGATCGGCGAGCCGAGCTTTCTGTTCGCGTTCACCTCCGACGACTTCGACATCTATCACGTCAACGATGCGCTGCGGGCCAAAGGATGGCGGATGAACGGCCTGCAGTACCCGAACGCAATCCATATGGCGGTCACCAGACCCCAGACCCAATCCGGCGTCGTCCAGATGTGGGTCGCGGACCTCGATGCCGCGGTTCAGTACGCGCGAGCCAATCGTGACGCCCCGCCCGAGAGCGGTGCGATCTACGGCAGCGTGCCCGGTGGGCTGACCGCCGAGGCTGACGAGTTCATCCGGGCCGTGATGAGCGACATGATGGATCAGCAGCAGAGCCTGCCCCCGGCATAGAGCTGGATCGGACGCGAGTCTTCCTTCAAACGGGAGCAGCTAACCCGGGAGTTCCTCAAAGTCCTGCGCAGGTGCCGCCGTCCTGCCTTCACGCGGCCCCGAGCCACAGCCCCGGTCGCGCAACACCTGACCATCCGGCTCACCCAGGACTTCGACTTGTTCACCCGCTGGGAGCCATCAACGTGCCCACAGCCAGGGACGCACTCGAGATCGCGGCCCATGAACAGGACTGGTCCATCAAGCTCATCCGAGACGAGGCAAGGCGGCTCTGCCCCCATTGCCA
>Ga0097691_1003054_pt1 | contig 10568 bp, 4 predicted proteins | sample NGESurdeep072012_8_FD_72858 | JGI IMG/M metagenome (GOLD analysis project Ga0097691, IMG submission 72858) | Arctic peat soil microbial communities from Barrow, Alaska - NGEE Surface sample 210-1 deep-072012 | ecosystem: Environmental > Terrestrial > Soil > Wetlands > Peat ...
CTCTTCTACGGCCTCGGCGCCGCCGGCACCGTGGGCGCGAACAAGAACTCGATCAAGATCATCGGCGAGGAGACGGACAACTTCGCGCAGGGCTACTTCGTGTACGACTCGAAGAAGTCGGGTGCCGTCACCGTCTCCCACCTCCGCTTCGGGCCGAAGCCCATCCGCTCGGCCTATCTCATCATGCGGGCGAACTTCATCGCGTGCCACCAGGAGCAGTTCCTGGACCGCTACGACATGCTCGAGGCCGCCGTGCCGGGCGCGGTCTTCCTCCTGAACACCCCGTACGGGCCGGCCGAAGCGTGGGACAGCCTCCCCCTCGAGATGCAGGAGCAGATCCTGGAAAAGCGCCTCGAGGTCTGGGTCATCGACGCCTACAAGGTCGCGAAGGCCCTCGGAATGGGCGGCCGAATCAACACGATCATGCAGACCTGTTTCTTCGCGATCTCGGGCGTCCTGCCTCGCGAGGAGGCGATCGCCCAGATCAAGAAAGCGATCGAGAAGACGTATGGCAAGAAGGGCGAGGAAACCGTGCGCCGCAACTTCGCGGCCGTGGACGGGACGCTCACGAACCTCGCGAAGATGGTGGTTCCGACGAAGATCACGGCGACGCGGCGCCGCCCGCCCATCGTCTCCGATGCAGCGCCGGACTTCGTGAAGCGCGTGTCGGGCGTCATGCTCGCGGGCAAGGGCGACCTTCTGCCCGTGAGCGCGTTCCCGCCCGACGGCACGTGGCCCCTCTCCACGGCCCAATGGGAGAAGCGGAACATCGCGCTCGAGATTCCCGTGTGGGACGAGAAGATCTGCATCCAGTGCAACAAGTGCGCGATGGTGTGCCCGCACGCCGCGATCCGCGCGAAAGTCTTCGATTCGGCAAAGCTCGAGGGCGCGCCCGCCACATACAAGTCCGTCCCGTACAAGGGCACCGAGTACCAAGGGCAGGCCTACACGATCCAGATCGCGCCGGAGGACTGCACGGGCTGCACGCTGTGCGTCGCCGTGTGCCCCGCGAAGGACAAGGCGAACCCGAAGCACAAGTCGCTCGACATGGCGCCTCAGAAGCCCCTGCGCGACGCCGAGCGCGACAACTTCGCCTTCTTCCTCGACCTCCCGGAAGCGGACCGCAGAACGGTTCGCCTCGACGTGAAGGGCGCGCAATTCCTCCAGCCGCTCTTCGAGTTTTCAGGCGCCTGCTCCGGGTGCGGCGAGACGCCGTACGTGAAGCTCCTCACGCAGCTCTTCGGCGACCGCGCGCTCATCGCGAACGCGACGGGCTGCTCCTCGATCTACGGCGGCAACCTCCCGACCACCCCCTACCGGACGAACGCGGACGGCCGCGGCCCGGCGTGGTCGAATTCGCTCTTCGAGGACAACGCTGAGTTCGGCCTCGGATTCCGCCTCGCCGTCGACTCGCTGAACAACCAGGCGCGTACGCTCGTGAAGGCGCTCTCCGCTCGCATCGGCGGGACCCTCGCCGAGGCGCTCCTCGCGGCTGCGCAGGACACGGAGGCGGACATCGCGGCGCAGCGCGAGAGGGTTCTCGCGCTGCGCGACGCCCTCGAGGACGTGAACACGTCGGAATCGCGGCGCCTCCTCCTCGTGGCCGATTCGCTCGTGAAAAGGAGCGTGTGGATCGTGGGGGGCGACGGCTGGGCCTACGACATCGGCTACGGCGGCCTCGACCACGTCCTCGCGTCGGGGCGCAAGGTCAACATCCTCGTCCTCGACACCGAGGTCTACTCGAATACGGGCGGCCAGGCGTCCAAGGCGACACCCATGGGCGCGGCCGCGAAGTTCGCGGCAAAGGGCAAGGAGATGCCGAAGAAGGATCTCGGCATGCTCGCAATGACGTACGGCAACGTCTACGTCGCGCACGTCGCCTTCGGCGCGAAGGACGCGCAAACCGTGAAGGCCCTCCTCGAGGCCGAGAGCTACCCGGGGACGTCGATCGTCATCGCCTACAGCCCGTGCATCGCGCACGGCTACGACCTCTCGTTCAGCCTCGACCAGCAGAAGCTCGCTTCCGAGTCGGGCTACTGGCCGTTGTACAGGTTCGATCCCCGCCGCATCGCGAAGGGTGAGACGCCGCTCGTCATGGACACGGCGACGATCAAGGGCTCGATCGCGCAGTTCATGGGCAACGAGGCGCGGTTCCGCATGGTCGAGCAGCAGGACCCGGAGCGTTTCCGGGGTCTGCTCGTGAAGGCCGAGCGCGAGGTGAAGAACCGGTTCCAGGTGTACGAGAACCTCGCGAAACTGACCCTGGGCCGCGCGGGTATCCCCACGGCCCCTGCCACGCCGCCAAATCCGCCCGTGCCGCCGGCGGCGGGAAAGGCCTGAGGAGACGACGATGGATCTCACCACCCGCTATCTCGGCCTGACCCTTCCCCACCCGTTCATGCCCGGCGCCTCGCCGATGGTCGACGACATGGATCTCGTGCGCCGCCTCGAGGACGCCGGCGCCTCGGCGATCGTCATGAACTCGCTCTTCGAAGAGCAGATCACCCGCGAGGAGGTCGGCACGATCCAACAGATGGAGATCGTCTCCGGCTCGTACCCGGAGGCCCTCACGTACTTCCCGGAGCCGGAAATCTTCAATCTCGGCCCCGAGCGGTATCTCGAGCGCGTGCGCCTGCTCAAGAATACGGTGCACATCCCCGTCATCGCGTCGCTGAACGGCGCGACGCCGGGCGGATGGCTCTCCTTCGCGGTGCGCATCGCCGAGGCCGGCGCCGACGCGCTCGAGCTGAACCTCTACGACGTCGGCGCACACGACGGCGAGCCCGGTTTTTCGCTCGAGCGGCGCCTCCTCGATATCGTCCGGACCGTGAAGGGCGCCGTGAAGATCCCCGTCGCCGTGAAACTGTCGCCGTTCTTCTCGTCTCTCGGTTCTTTCGCCTCCGAGCTCGATGCGATGCATGTGGACGGGCTCGTCCTCTTCAACCGCTTCTATCAGCCCGACATCGACCCCGAGAACCTGGAGGTGACGCCCGCGCTGCGCCTCTCCACGCGCGACGAGCTCCTGCTCCGCATCCGGTGGCTCGCGATGCTCTCCGGGCGCGTGAAGGCGTCCCTCGCCGTCACGGGCGGCGTGCACGACGCCCGCGATGCAATCAAAGCGATCATGGCCGGAGCCGACGCCGTCCAGATGGTTTCGGCCCTCCTCCTGCGCGGTCCGCGGGCACTCGCCGAGGTCCGGAGCGACGTCGCGCGGTGGATGGAAGAGCACGAGTACGAATCGCTGGCCCAGATGAAGGGCAGCATGGGCCTGCTCTCGTGCCCGGACCCGGCGGCCTACGAGCGCGCGAACTACGCGCGCGTCCTCCAGAGTTACAAGCTCCACGAGCCCGCCGCGATCTAAGCCCGATTCTTCTTGGCGGACGCGCGGTGAGATACGCTCTTCGCTCGATGACCCGCGCTCTTGCCCGGACTCTCCTTCTGGCCGTCGTCCTCGTGGGGCCGATCTCGCCCGCTCTCGCGCAGCTCCTGCCCCTCCCGAGCCCGACGCCCGCCGCGGGAGTCGAGCCCGTCGGCGATCCCTACCGCCGCGAGACGCCGTACGGCGCGTTCTTCGGGTACATGCGGGCCGCCCAGAGGGGCAACTGGACGCTGGCGGGCGAGTACCTGCAGTGGCCGAAGTCCGGCAGAACCTCCCAGGATGCCCTCGCGCGAGAGCTCAAGGCGGTGCTCGACCAGCGCTTCGTCGGCGACCTCGAGAAGTTGAGCCGGTCTCCCGCCGGGGATCTCAACGACGCCCTGACCGCAGAGCTCGAGCGCGTTGGCCAGATCGAGAATGGAGACGAATCTTTCGACCTGCTGCTCGTGCGGACGACGCCGGTCGAGGGTCCCCCGATCTGGCTCGTCTCGTCGCAGTCTCTGCGCGAGATTCCCGCCGCGTTCAAAGGGTTGAAGGGGCCCACGATCGACCAGGACATGCCCGCCGTCCTCAGACGGCCCGTGGGCGGGCTTCAGCTCTGGCAGCTTCTCGCGTTCCTGCTCCTCATCCCGACCCTGTATGGGGCGAGCCGGCTCTTCGTGGGCGCCGCTTTCCGCCTCCTCGACCGCGTCTTCAAGAGGCGCCCGTCGTGGACCCGCGTGCGGACAGGCATCGGGCGTTTCCGCGCGCCACTCGCGTTCCTCCTCGCGCTCCCGCTCCACAGGCTCTGCGTGTCCCGCCTCGGGCTTCCGCTTCTCAACCGGTACGGTTACGCGCGGCTCCTGATGCTCGCCTTCATCTTCGGTGCGTCGTGGCTTCTGCTTCGGTTGGTCGACTTCTTCAACCTCCGCGCGACGCTGAACCTGATCGCCGAGGGCGCGACCGCGACGTCCTCCCTCACGATCGCGCGCCGGATGCTGCGCGGGGTCGTCATCGCCGTGGCGGCCCTCTTCGCCCTCGCGAGCTTCGGTGTCAATCTGACGGCGACGCTCGCCGGACTCGGCATCGGCGGCGTCGCCCTCGCGTTCGCCGCGCAGAAAAGCCTCGAGAACCTGTTCGGCGGCTTCGTCGTCCTGAGCGAAAAGATCATCCGCGTCGGCGACACCGTCCGCATCGGGACCGCGGTCGGCGACATCGAGGACGTGACGCTCTACGCGACGCGCCTCAGGGCCTTCGACCGCTCCGTCGTGACGATTCCGAACGGCACGCTCATCACGGCGCAAATCGAGAACTGGAGCCGCCGGGACAAGTTCTGGTTCCACCCGACGCTCGGTCTCGTGTACGAAACGACGGCGGAACAGATGCGCGCGGTCCTCGAGAACCTGCGCGCGCGCCTCGAGTCGGACCTCCGCGTCGAGAAGGGCACGATGCGCGTGCGCTTCGTCAGGCTCAACTCGTCGAGCCTCGACGTGGAGGTCTTCGCGTACCTCCTCGTGCCCGACTACACGACGTTCCTCGCCGTGCAGGAGGAGCTTCTCCTCATGCTGCTCGACGTGGTCGAGAAAGCCGGCACGTGCCTCGCGTTCCCGTCACAGACGACATACGTGGCGGGCGAGTCGGCACCTCCGCTCGCGACACGGCCCGCGCGCCCCGCACCAGCCCCGGCCCCATGAAGACGACACGGACCTTCAACGTCTCGGGCCTCGTCCTCCTGACGGGAGCGCTCCTCTGCACCGTGCCGTCGGGCGCCGTCCGGGCGCTCGGCGTCGTGCTCCTCGTCTTCTGCGTTCCCGTCTTCGCCGTCAGCGCGACCCGGCATCTGCTGCGCGGCCTCCTCTGGCGCGTCGGGAGCCGCCTCTTCGTGTCATACCTGCTGCTCCTCGCGCCTGTCCTCTTCGTCCTCCTATTCGGCGCTGCGGGGATCTTCCTCATCGCCGGGCAGCTCGCGGCCCGAAGGACGCAGAGCGCCTTCGAGCGGCGGGAGGCGACCCTCTCGGCCCTCGCGCGCGATCTCGCGTCGCGCTTCGAGCTGACGCGTGACTCCGCCCGGCGAAAAGCCGTCTTCGAGGAATTGCGAACGGCTGACTTTCCCGACCTCGGATACCTTTACGCCGCCGCCGGTGCTGGCCCGGAGGCAGGGGGAACTCCGGCCGCGGACGACCTCGCGCCGCCCTCTTGGACCGCCCCTTCCTCGCCCTTCCTGGCCCGAGCGAAGGGACACATCTTCGCGGTCGCCGTCGAACGGCGCCGGAACTCCAGTCTCTTTCTCACGCTGCCGCTCGGCCTGCCTCTGCGGCGCCTTCTCGAGAAAGAGACCGGTGCCACGATCGGCTTCCATGGAGTCGTCGTGACCGAGGAGAGCGGGCGGAGTGCGGACGACAGAAAGGGGCCCGCGCTCACGATCCAAGCCGGCGGGAAAGAGACCCGCGTCACGAGCGACCCCGACGCGAAAGGGCTCGATCCAGGCCAAACAGCGGAGCCGGCACGCTGGATTACGTTTCCCCTGTTTCTCCAGCCCATCGTCGCCTGGGAGAGCGGAATGCCTCTTGAAGGGCACCCGCTCCTCATCCTCACGCGCTCGTCGTTCGAGATAGAGTCCCGCGCCCTTTTCGGCTCCTTCACGTTCGGCCGGAGCTCCCGGACCCTCGAGACACATCGCATCGTTGTCACCCTCATGAAGGCGCTCGCAGTCCTGACCGTCGCCGTCTATGTTCTCGCCTCGCTCGTCTCGGGGCTGCTCGTATTCCGCATCGCTCGCGCCACGCACCGCCTCTCGCTCGGCTTCGCGGAGATCGAGAAGGGCAATTTCGCGCACCGCGCGGTTCTCAAGGGTCACGACCAGCTCGCGGCCCTCGTCGGGAGCTTCAACCACATGGTCGAGCGCCTCTCGGCGAGCGTCGCGGCGCGCGCCGAGAAGGAGGCTCTCGAGCACGAGCTGTCCGTTGCACGCGACCTCCAGCGGCGCCTCCTTCCCCCCGCGGACTTCGCGTGCCCGGGCGTTGGGATCGCCGTGGACTTCGCGCCCGCGGCCGCCATCGGAGGCGACTTCTACGACCTTTCGTACTCGGAGCGCGTGCTCACGGTCTCCGTGGCCGACGTGTCGGGCCACGGGCTGCCGGCGGGGCTCGTGATGGCCACCGCGAAGGCGTCCCTCGGCATGCTGGCCCGGACGGGCGCGGGCGGCGTCCGGCTCATGGAGCTGCTGCATGAGGAAATCGTCCGGACGACCGAACGGCGGACGTTCGTCACGCTCGCGCATCTCGTCTTCGATCTCGCGAACTCGACGGTGTCCTATACGAACGCCGGGCACCCGTATCCGTACCGCGTGCGGAAGGACGGGACCGCCCTGGCCCTCGCAAATCCCGCGCGGCCCCTGGGTCTCCCTCTTTCGGGCGGGTGGCACACCGTCGAAGAGCCGCTCGCCGCGGGCGATTCCTGGGTCGTCTTCTCGGACGGGCTCATCGAGGCGACTCGCGGAGCGGCGGACGGATCCGACGAATCCTGGGGGTTCGAGCGCCTCGAAGAGGTGCTGCGCGCGGGTCCGGCCGAGAGCGCGGCCGCGCTGAAGGACCGGATCCTCGACGCGCAGCGCGCTTTTACGCAGAGGACGGACACCGAGGACGACCGGACGCTCCTCGTCCTCCGGATCGAGGGCTCCACTGGCGTCCTCAGCGCCGGAGCGTGAACGTGCGCGTGAAGCCGTCGGACGTGTCGGTCACGGTCACCGACACGGCGCCTTCGCTGCCGAGCGTGTAGGTTTCCACGACCTCCGGGCCGTCCGCGCGGCGTTTCACGTCTGCCGTCGAGAGCGCGCGTCCTCTGAGAGGGCGTTCGAACGGGAAGAGCACTTCGTCCCAGGGCGTGACGTCTCCGTCCGGCCGTCCGCCCGTGAGGCGGGTGCATTCGAGAAACCGGAAATGGCCCACGTTGTGCGCGGCACGATAGCGGCGCACGACCGTCACCCGAGCCACGCCCGCCCCCGGAAGCGCCGTGCCCTTCGGGAAAATCGCGTCGAAGACGACGTCCGTGCCCGCATCGCTCTCGCGGAAAACGCCGAAGTGGCGGGACAGCTTGTCCGAAAGCGCCCAGCCCGCCTCCCGATCGAGGAACACGGCGAGTCCCATCGCCGTCGCGGCGAAGGGATGCGGCGACCGGCGGACCCGCTTTTCGCCGAAGCGCTCCTTGAGAACGCGCGTCACGAGCGGGAAAAGGGCGCCGCCACCCACGACATAGAGCCCCGCAATGTCGCTCCAAAGGATCGCGCCGCCGCCTTCCGGGCCGGCGAGGAGGGGCTCGACGGCTTCCAGCGAGCGCTCGACGAGCGGCGCGCACGCGGCGTAGATCTCGTCGACGGGAATAACGAGCGGCTCCTTGCCGATCGCCGCGAGATCCACGAGCACGCGCCGCGTGTTCGGGCTGAGGCTCTCCTTCTGACGCACGCATTCCTCGAGCAGGAGGGCCCTGGCTTCGCCGGCGGGCGTGCCGGCGAGCGTGCCCGCGGAGGCCCGGTCGAGGACGAGGCCAAGGATCGCCTCGTCGAAATCGTCGCCGCCGAGCCGCCTGACGCCGTTCGTCGTTACGACCTCGTTCGTCTTCCCCGTCATCCGGAGCAGCGAGGCGTCGAACGTGCCTCCCCCGAGGTCGTAGACGACGAGGTACTCGCGCTTCGGGTCGGCGCGCCGGTAACGGTGCGCGTACTCGAAGCCCGCGGCAGAAGGCTCGTTGAGGAGCGCCTCCACCGCAAAGCCGCCGGCCTTGAACGCCTCGAGCGTGAGAAACCGTTGGGCCGTCGTGGCGTTCGCCGGCACCGACACGGCGGCCGTGAGCGCCTCGTCGGCCGTCAGCCCCGCGTTCGAGGCCTCGACGAGCTCGCGGTGAAGCGCGGAGAAGAATCCCGAGAGAAGCGCACCGAGAGGCAGGCGCCAGCGGCCAATCGAAAGCTCCGTCTCGGGGCCGGCCCCGTCGAGAAGCCGCTTGAGCGACCGGATGACGGTCCAGCCCGGCTCGTGCCGCACCGCGAAGGCTTCCCACCCGTAGCGCCGCTCGCCCGTCGCCTCCTCGAGGGCGACGAGAGACGGCACGAAGTCCCCGCCCTCGAAGGACACCACGGGAGTGTTCCCGCGGTCCACGAGGGCGACGACCGTGTGCGTCGTGCCGAAGTCGATGCCGAGCCTCACACCGTCCAGTTTAGTTAACATCCTTCGAATGGTGTTTTCGCGCACGGCTCTCGTCCTCGCAGGCGGTGTCCTCGCGCTTCCCGCCTCGCTCCTCGCCCAGGCCCCGGCAAAGCCCGCGATGGCCGCGACGATGGTCGTCTCGGCGACGAAAATTTCCGAAGACGCGCTCGACGTCGCGGCTCCGGTCTCGGTGATCTCCGGAGACGAGCTGCGCCGCCGAGGCGCGAAAACCGTCGCGGACGCGCTGCAGGACGTCGCGGGTCTCGACACGGGGAGCGGCTCCGACAACGGCAACCGGCTCGCGAACATCGGGGTCTGGGGCCTGAAGGAATTCGACGCGCTCCTCGTCACGGTGGACGGCGTTCCGGCGGGTGGCCCGTTCAACCCGTCGCTCGCCCAGATTCCCGTCGAGGACATCGACCGGATCGAGATCGTGAAGGGGCCGCAGGGCACGCTCTACGGCGTCTCGGCCTTCGCCGGGATGATCCAGGTCTTCACGCGGCATCCGAAGAAAGCCGGCGGGTCGCTCACGCTCGGCGGCGGTTCCTTCTCGGACAAGCACGGCAACCTCTCGTACACGGCTTCACAGGGCGACCAGACGATCCGCCTCTTCGGCTCGATGGCGCGGAACAAGGGCTGGCAGGACGGGACGGACGTCTCCTCCGACCGGCTCTCCCTCGGCTACACGCAGCGCACGAAGGAAGGATCCTTCGACATCACGCTCGGCGTCCTCCGCGATACGAATTACTTCGGGTCGCCGCTTCCCGTCGACGCCGGGCAGCCGGTGCCCGGTTTCGAGATCGACCGGAACTACGAGGTGGGCGGCGCCCGGATGGATCACCGCGTGTATTCCCTTTCCTCGACCATCTCGCAGCGCCTGTCGGAAGGCGTGAAGATCGACGACACGCTCGGCCTCGCCCGCGATGAGCAGATCGCCGTGCGCTCCTTCATCAACGGCATCGACGGGAACACGGCCACGGCCGACGGCACGTCGCTCCGTCCGATCGAGACGAGCGTGTTCGACGACCTCCGGCTCGTCGTGACGTCCGCCTCCAACCGCCTCGTCGCGGGCGCGGCGCTCACGTGGGGCAGGACCACCGTTTCCGGCACGGGTTTCGACCTCACGCTCACGACCGGCCCGAATCCCGTCATCCCCTCCGTCGACGACCTCCCCATCGGCGATAACCGCTCGGCCGAGGACCGCCGGACGTTCCTGGGCTTCTACGCGAACGACGAGTGGACGCCGTGGAGTTTCCTCACGCTCACTTTGGGCGCCCGCTACGACCGAACTTCCGAGTCGCTGTCGGCCGTCGGGCAGGAGGTCGGTGCCCCCGCGCCCGACGTCGCCTCGGACAGCCGGACGGACGGGAAGTGGTCGGGCGGCGTCGCGGCCCTGTTCCGGATCGTCGACAGGCCGCAGGCCTCCGTCCTGAACGCGCTGAACCTCTACGTGTCGGCCAAGAGCAACTTCAAGCCCGCGGCGCCGAACCTCCTCGAGGCCGAAGCCGCGCGGATCCTCGAGCCAGAGCGCACGCGGTCCGGTGAGATCGGGCTGAAAACGCGCTGGGCGGGCGGGGCCATCTCGCTCGAGGCGGGCTTCTTCCACATGGCGTTCGAGAATCTCGTCGTGTCGGTCGCCGGTCCCGACGGCCTCCCGACCCTCACGAACGCGGGCGAGGAGCGGTTCCAGGGCTTCGAGACGTCGCTCATGTGGTCGCCCCGGAGCGTCCCCTCCCTGTCGCTCGTGGCCGGCTACGCGCACCACGATGCGACGTACGCACGCTTCTCCTTCGCGGATCCGGACGGCAACCTCGTCATTGCGGACGGCAACCGGCTCGAGCTCGTCCCGCGCGACGCCTGGAACGTCCGCTTCGGCTACGCGCCCAAGACGGGCCTCGGAGTCTGGGCCGCGGTGCGGCACCAGGGGGTACGCCCGCTCGATCCCGAGAACACCGCCTCGGTTCCCGCATTCTTCGAGTGGGACGCGGGAATCTCGTCGGAGAACCGCCGGCTGC